>Ga0209262_10000054_pt1 | contig 105187 bp, 102 predicted proteins | sample Lowcelwee11metaG_FD_187171 | JGI IMG/M metagenome (GOLD analysis project Ga0209262, IMG submission 187171) | Freshwater pond sediment microbial communities from the University of Edinburgh, under environmental carbon perturbations - Low... | ecosystem: Environmental > Aquatic > Freshwater >... | reverse complement strand
ATGAACTCGTCGAAACGGCCGTCGAGAAAGCTCCAGCCGCGTTGCAAATGCTGGATCAGGCTTTGCGCCTTGTATTGCGTGGCGACGCCGATGCGGCGAATGCCGGAGTTGACGCAGTTCGACAGGGCAAAGTCGAGGATGCGGAACTTGCCGCCAAACGGCACGGCCGGTTTGCAGCGCCAGTCAGTGAGCTGCATCAGGCGGCTACCGCGCCCTCCGGCGAGAATGATGGCGTAAGTGGATCGCGTCAAATGGCTGACGAAACGCCCCTGCATGGCATGCGGGTCGTTGAGCGGCAAATCGTTTTGCATGAAACTCTCCCTTGAATGCTTTTGTGCATACCCGCCGCATATTATTTTGTTTGCGCCCGCCGGGCTGCTGCGGGGTGGTCTCCCTCTGGCGGGCGGGAGTAGGCGATAGCTCGACTATGGATTGAGTATACCCTCGCGCAATAGACGGTCGATTTCCTCTTCGGCGGCTACCCAATCGTCCAGTTGGCTTTCGCCGCAGAAACCGCGCCGCTCGGCAATATAGTAAGCCGCAACTTCGATGTAGTAACGCCGCTGGTCCGGCGCCAGCGCCCGCTGCGGTGTTGCTGCCTTGCTTGCCTTGGCCGCTTTGGTAGCACTCGGCTGTGCCACCTTCGTTGCTTTGGCCGGGGCTTTTTCCACCACTGCCTTGCTTGCGACCGCCGGCTTCTTGGCGGCAGGTTTGGGCTTGACCTCGGCAGCGAGCTTGGGTGCCGCCGGGGCTTTCGGTTTTACGGGTTTGTCGCCGGATTTTTTGGCTGTAGCCATTTGCAGTCTCCTCTTTGCTGGGTAATTTTTGTAGATAGAGCTTACCTTATATACCGCGCATGTTTCAGCTTATTGACCTCGATCAATAGGCGCGCGCGCCAGCGGGAACCTCTGTCGCGCCAGTGCCGCCGCACCCCACAGGCCGACCTCCGGTTCGATGACCACATGCACCGGCATGCGTCGGGCGAGTCCGGCATGCTCGGCTTTGGCGTTGAAGGCCGCCATGAAACCGCCGGTGCGCAACAGCGGCAGCAGCTTTTGTGTAACACCGCCGGCGAGGAACACGCCGCCGCGCGCCATCAGCGCGAGCGCCATGTCGCCGGCAAACGCGCCGTAGCTGACCAGGAAGCTCTCGACGGCACGGCGGGCAAGACTGTCGGGTGCGGCGAGCGCCAGGGTGCCGATGGCCGCCGCTGGATCGGCCGCTGCAAGGGGGTTCGGCACATCGGTCGGGGCACGACTGGCGAGGAAACGATACAGGCTGACCAGCCCCATGCCGGAGATGGCGCGCTCGGCTGTGGCGCGCCCCTGTGCGGCGCGCAGATAGGCGCAGAACTCGTCCTGCAGCGCATCGGCGGGGGCAAAGCCGACATGTCCGCCTTCGCTCGGCAGGATGGCGAAACTGTCGGTTGTCGGCACAATGCAGGCCATGCCCAGCCCCGTACCTGCGCCGATAGCGAGCCGCACGCCAGCGGCGACCGGTTCGCCCGCTTGCAGGCACAAGCGCCCGTCCTCCGGCAGTACGGCGATGCCGGCGGCGACGGCGGCGAAGTCGTTCGCCAGCGCAACGGGCAGGTCGAGCAGGCTCTCCAGTACGGCGGCATCTGCCTGCCAGGGCAGATTGGTAAATTGCGCCCGGCGGCCGTCATCGTCCACCGGTCCGGCGACGGCGAGACAAGCTCCCGCAACCGCATCGAGCAGGACACTGGCATCGTTGCGAAAGCGCGCGAGCAAGGCGGCGCAATCGGCAAACTCGGCGCTGGCGTAACGGCGGACAAACTCGAAGCGCGGCACGCCGTCGATGAAAGAGGCAATCCCCAGCAGCGCCTTGGTGCCGCCGAGGTCGCCCGCCAGCACCTTCATACGGCGACGGGCGCCGCGATGTGCGGATGCGGCTCGTAGCCTGACAGCGCGAAGTCCTCGAAGCGGAAGGCGAACAGATCGCTCACGTCCGGGTTGAGGCGCAGCGTCGGCAGGGCGCGCGTCTCACGGGACAGTTGCAGTTGCGCCTGCTCCAGATGGTTGCTGTAGAGATGGGCGTCGCCCAGCGTATGGACAAAGTCGCCCGGCCGGTAGCCGCAGACCTGCGCCACCATCAGCGTCAGCAAAGCGTAGGAGGCGATGTTGAAGGGCACGCCGAGGAAGATGTCGGCGCTGCGCTGATAGAGCTGGCAAGAAAGGCGGCCATCGGCGACGTAGAACTGGAACAGCGCGTGGCAGGGCGGCAACGCCATGCGGTCCACGTCGGTGGGATTCCAGGCCGTGACGATGTGGCGGCGCGAATCCGGGTTCTGTTTCAGTCCCGCGACGAGCTGGACGATCTGGTCGATTTCCCGGCCATCCCGCCCCGGCCAGTGGCGCCACTGATGGCCATAGACTGGACCGAGGTCGCCGTTCGCATCGGCCCACTCGTCCCAGATCGAAACCTTGTTTTCCTTCAGATAGGCGATGTTGGTCTCGCCGCGCAGGAACCACAGCAGTTCGTAAATGATCGAGCGCAGGTGCAGCTTCTTCGTCGTCAGCAGGGGAAAGCCCTGGGCGAGGTCGAAGCGCATCTGCCAGCCGAACACCGAACGCGTGCCGGTGCCGGTGCGGTCGGATTTCGCATGCCCGTGCTCAAGCACGTGGCGCATCAGGTCGAGGTATTCGCGCATAATCCGGCCGATTATAAGGGGCCGCCCGTCATGACCGCACTGCCGAAAATTTCCGTCGCCGCCGCGCCGCGCGGCCTGCACCGTCTCTATCTTCTGCCCGCCGGGAAAACCCTGCCGGCCGAATTGCCGGAGCGCGGGTTCTGGCTCAAGCTCCTGAAGCGCAAGGACGTCAAAGCCGAGACGCTGGCGCAAACGCCGCGCGCCGCCGACCTGCCCGACGGCACGCGCATGGCGCTGCTCATGGTGGATGGCGCGCAGCCCGCCTTCGACCGCCTCGTCGCTCTGCGCAAGGCGGTCATGCTACTGCTCGAAGAAACGCCCGCGACGCTCGATATCGTGCCGCTTGAAGTCGATGACGCGGTCTTGCGGGATGCGCTTTACGTCGCGCTCGTGAATGGCGTGCCCTTGCCGGCGCAGAAGAAAAAACCGGCGGCGGCGCTCAAGGAAATCGTCGTCCCGCGCCGTCCTGGCAGTCCCGAAAAAGGGATTCCCTTCGGTCACGCCGAGTCTTGCATCGCTCTCGCGCGCGCCAATCTGCTGGCGCGCGAACTCATCGCGCTGCCGGGGAACCAACTCGACCCCGCGCGCTACCGCCAGCGCCTGCGCGCGCTGGCAAAGGAACAGGACTTTGCCATCGAGGAATACGATTTCCGCACGCTGAAGCGGATGGGCGCCGGGGCCTTCTGCGCGGTCGCCCAGGGCAGCGATGGCGACGGTGGCGATGCCGCCATCGTGCGCCTCTCCTGGCGGCCGGGGAAGAAGACCTCGCGTGGCGTCGCCCTGGTCGGCAAGGGCATCTGCTACGACACCGGCGGCCACAACCTTAAACCCGCGCAATACATGGCCGGTATGCACCGCGACATGGGCGGCTCGGCCGTGGCGCTGGCCCTGCTGATGGCGGCGGCGGAACTGCGCCTGCCGCTTGCCATCGACTGCTGGCTTGCCATTGCGCAAAACCACATCTCGCCCACCGCCTACGCGCCCGGCGAAATCGTCAAGGCGCTCGACGGCACTACCATCGAGATCGTGCACACCGATGCCGAAGGCCGCATGGTGTTGGCCGATGCGCTGACGCTGGCGACGCGGGGAAAACCGGACCTGATCCTCGATTTCGCCACGCTTACCGGCAGCATGAAGGCTGCGCTGGGGCGGCGCTACGCGGGCGTTTTCGCCAGCGACGACGCGCTGGCGGCGCGCGCCGTGGCGGCGGGCCGGACGAGCGGCGAGCGCGTCTGCGTGTTTCCGCAAGACGCCGACTACGACGCGGCGCTCGACTCGCAGGTGGCCGACGTCAAACAATGCACATTGGAGGGCGAGGCCGACCACATTCTGGCGACGCGCTTCCTCGGCCGCTTCGTCGGCAAGACGCCCTGGCTGCACATGGATCTGTCTCCCACCACTTGCCCCGGCGGGCTGGGCGCGGTTGCCGGCGACATCACCGGCTTCGGCGTCAGTTGGGGACTGACCTTGTTGCGCTCTTGGGCCGAAACGCCTTGACGACTTCGTCGCGCGTCTCGATGTAAGGCCCGCCGATCAGGTCGAGGCAATAGGGCACGGCGGCGAACACGCCGTCCAGCGTTTCCTTGATTGCCTTCGGCTGCCCAGGCAGGTTGAGGATCAGCGTGTTGCCCCCTGCATGTTGCCTGATCGCGCCGACCTGGCGTGACAGGATCGCCGTCGGCACGTATTTCAAACTGACCGCACGCATCTGCTCGCCGAAACCCGGCATCACTTTGTGTGCCACGGCCAACGTGGCTTCCGGCGTCACGTCGCGCGGTGCCGGGCCGGTGCCGCCGGTGGTCAGCACCAGATGGCAGCCGACGCCGTCGCACAGTTCGATCAAGGTCGTCTCGATGTTCGCCTGCTCGTCGGGAATCAAGCGGGTTTCCATGCGCCAGGGCGAGAGCAGCGCGGCGGCGAACCATGCCTCCAGCGCCGGAATGCCCTTGTCCTCATAGACGCCGGAGGAGGCGCGATCCGAGATCGACACCAGGCCGACCAGCAATTCCTCACTCATCGTCCGCATCCTCGGCGTCGTCCATATCGTCCGCCGCGTCTGCGGCGGCGGGCTGCAAGTCGCGCAGCACGCGGTACAACTCGCGGAAGGCGCGCGGCGGTTTGCCGAGCTGCTGTTCCTTTAGCGTATTGCGGCGCAATTGGCGCAGATGCTGGAGGTCGGCGTCTGGGTGTTCCGCCGCGATTTCGCCGATGACCGTCTCGTCTTCGAGAAAGCGCACGCGCAAGCGTTCCAGTGCGTGCATGCGCGCGTTGGCCTCGACAGATAGGCCTTTCATGGCGTCGAGCGCGGCGCGGATCGGTTCCGGGTCGAGGCCGCGCATCAGCTTGCCGATGTATTGCAACTGGCGGCGATGCGCGCCATGCTGAGTGAAGCGCTGGGCATCGCGCACGGCATCGCGCAGATCGTCGGGCAGATCGACCTTCTTCAGTTGGTCTTTGGATAAGGCGACCAAGTCGGCGCCGAGCGCCTGCAAGTCGGTCATGGCGCGCTTCAGGGCGCTTTTGCTGGGTTTTTCTAGGGGTTCCACGAGTAAGATTATAGCTTTCAGCCATCCCCTCCTTCCCATGTCCGCGTTTTCCTTTTCCCCAGACCAGTTGCGCCAGCTCGCCACCGATGTCCTGCGCCATGCCAAACGCTGCGGCGCCACGGCCTGCGAAACCGACGTTTCCGAGGGCTTCGGCCAATCGGTCACCGTGCGCAAGGGCGCGGTCGAGACCATCGAGTTCAACCGCGACAAGGGCATCGGCGTCAGCGTCTATCTCGGCCAGCGGCGCGGCCACGCCTCCACTTCCGACTTTTCGGCCACAGCCTTGCAGGCCACGGTCGAGGCCGCGCTATCGATCGCCCGCTTTACTGCCGAAGACGCAGCGGCCGGCCTGCCCGACCCCGCCTTGCTGGCGCGGGAGGACATGGATCTCGACCTTTACTATCCGTGGGATCTGAGCGTCGAGGCAGCCATCGACCTGGCCCGCCGTAGCGAACAGGCCGCCTTTGCCGTCAGCCGGCGCGTCAACAATTCGGAAGGCGCCTCGGTATCCACCCACGCCGCGCATTTCATCTCCGCCAACAGCCTCGGCTTCATGGGCGGCTATCCGTCTACGCGCCACTACATCTCCTGCGTTCCGATTGCCGGCAAGGGCAAGGACATGCAGCGCGACGACTGGTATTCCGGCTGGCGCGATCCGGCGCAACTGGCCGCGCCGGAAGCCATCGGCACCTATGCCGCGCAGCGTACGTTGTCCCGGTTGGGCGCGAAAAAACTCAAGACGCGCCAGTGCAAAGTCCTGCTCGAAGCCCCGCTCGCCACCATGCTGATCGGCAGCTTCGTCCATTCCATCAGCGGCGGTAGCCTGTATCGCAAGTCCAGCTTCCTTGTCGATACTCTCGGCAAGCGTGTCTTCCCGGACTGGTTCGCCATTGAGGAACGCCCGCACCTGAAAAAAGCCCTGGCCTCCAGCCCCTTCGACGACGACGGCGTGGCGACGCGCGACCGCAGCGTGGTGACGGACGGCGTGGTGCAAGGCTATTTCCTTTCGACTTACACCGCGCGCAAGCTCGGCATGCCCACCACCGGCAACGCCGGCGGCAGCCACAACCTGCTGGTGGCGCCCAGCCCCGACGCCCCCGCCGATTTCGCCGGCATGCTGCGCGCCATGGGCAGCGGCCTCCTCGTCACCGAGCTGCTCGGCCATGGCATCAACTACGTCACTGGCGACTACTCGCGCGGTGCCGTCGGCTACTGGGTGGAAAACGGCGAGATCGCCTACCCGGTGCAGGAGATCACCATCGCCGGCAATCTGCGCGACATGTTCGCCGGCATCCAGGCCGTGGGCCGCGATGTCGTCACGCGCGGTTCGCGTACGGTCGGTTCCATCCTGCTCGACCGCATGACCGTGGCCGGAAGCTGACGCCGGGCCGCATGGGACTCTTCGACTGGCTCAAACCGCCGCCGCCCCTCGACCGGGATACCCGCGCGGCCATCGAGCGTGCCGTTGTCACCGTCGAGCCCCTCATCAAGCAGGTCGGCGGCTATGAAGGCAAGCTGGTGCCCGGCGTGAAACGGGCGCTGGAATATTGCGACGACATCGCCGGCCGCATTCCCGGCCCCTACGAAATCAGCCGCGCCGCCTTCGCCGCCGACCCGCTGGTGCATGCCCTGTTTGGCAGCGCTGACGACATCGAGACCATGCTCGCGCGCAGCCAGTGCGTGCGCGAGCACCTGATGGAAATCAGCCTCGGCAGCGGCCAGTGCTGCGCGCTGCTGGGCATGCGCCACCGCGAGAAAGCCGGTTTCGGCGTCGAACTGTCCGGCGAGATCGTGCGCACCGACGCGCCGCAGAAGACGCTCTACTTCACCGACCATACCCTGGCCGAACCCAGCCCGGACCCGTCCGCCGCACGCGTGCGCCTGCGCCTGGCGCTCTACGACGGCCTGCTGAAAAGCTTCGCTGCCCACGTCGCCGACGCGCGCACGGCGCACGACAACCTGCACAAGGAGCACGCCATCGAAAGCGCATGGCTGCGCGGACGCGGCGGACCGGACCGTGGGCCGGAATCCCACACGCGGCGGCTCGACGAACTGCGCGCGCGTTTGCAGGAGAGCGCCGAAGCCCTGCAACCGGCGCGCCTGCTCGATACCCTGGCCGACTCGCTCGCCGCGCCGGAAGATCATATGCGCCTTGAACCGGTCAAGATTGCCGTCGACCGCGCCGGCATCATCGTCGGCACCGGCCAGGACGGGACAGGCGACACCCTGCACTTCACCGAACTCACCAGCCGCGACCAGCGCCGCTGGGTCGTCATCCTCGCCCGCATCGAACGCGAGGAAGCGCGCCGCGCGCTGGAGCGCCTTGAGGCCGCGCGCCGCTACATCGTCATCTGATGCCATACCGCCGTCTGTTCGCGTTTCTGCTGACTGTTTTCTTCCTCGCACCCCCCGTCGGCGCAACGCAGGACGACGCGCGCTTGCCGCCCAGCGTCGCCCACGCCCTCAAGGCCGCCGGCATTCCGCCGAGCGCCGTCGGCATCGTTGTGCAGGAAGCGGGCGGCGCCAAGTCCCGCCTCGAAGTCAATGCGCGCCAGGCGCTCAACCCGGCTTCGCTGATGAAGCTGCTGACGACGCTGGCCGCGCTCGAAACCCTCGGCCCCGCCTACACCTGGCGCACCGAAGTCCTGGCCGCCGCCGTGCTGGGCAATGGCGCGCCGCAGGACGTACTTGCCGGCGACCTCTATTTGCGCGGCGCGGGCGATCCGAAGCTGACCTACGACCGCCTCTGGCTGCTGCTGCGCGAACTGCGCGCGCGCGGTCTGCGCGAGATTCGCGGCGATCTGGTGCTTGATCGCAACGCCTTTGCGCGCGCGGAACACGACCCTGCCGCCTTTGACGGCAAACCCATGCGCCCCTACAACGTCGGCCCGGACGCGCTGCTGTTCAACTTCGCCACCGTCCATCTCACCCTGGTGCCGCAGGCCGGCGCCGTGCGTGTGCTGGCCGAACCGCTGCCCGCGGGCTACGAAATCGTTAACCGCCTGCGCCTGGTCGAGCGGCCATCCTGCGGCGAATGGCGCGAAGCGCTGGAGGCCCGCATCGCCCCCCATCAGATATTGCTCGCGGGCGACTTTCCGCTGGTCTGCGGCGAAAAGCGCTGGCACCTGGCCGGCCTGCCGAATGCCATCCTGCTCTACGGCAGTTTCGTGCGCCTCTGGCAGGAACTCGGCGGGCAGTTCGCCGGGCAATTGAAGGAAGGCGTCGTTCCGGCGGGCGCCGTGCCGCTCGCCGCCGCCGAGTCGCCGGCGCTGGGCGAAATCGTGCGCGACATCAACAAATATTCGAACAACGTCATGGCACAGCAGCTCTATTTGAGCCTGGGCCGCAAACTCGGCGCTGATGGCACGCCGAATGCGTCCGCGACGCCGACCGCCGCCGAAATCGCCGTGCGCGCCTGGCTGGCCGAGCGCAAGCTGGACTTTCCCGAACTCGTCATTGACAACGGTGCCGGCCTCTCGCGGCGCAGCCGTATCGCGCCCATCAGTCTGGCGCGGCTGCTGCAAGCCGGCTGGAGCGGCGCGACGATGCCCGAGTTCGTCGCCTCGCTGCCCATCGCCGCCAGCGACGGCACGACGAAGAAAAAATTCAAGGGCGGCAGCGTCGCCGGCCAGGCCCACCTGAAAACAGGTTCGCTCGAAGGCGTGCGCGGCATCGCCGGCTATCTGCTCGACCGCGCCGGCCGACGTCAGGTCGTGGTCTTCATGGTCAACCACCCGAAAGCCGGCGAAGCCCAACCGGCCTTCGACGCCCTGCTGGAATGGCTGTGGCATGGCGCCGCCTGACGCTCCCCAACATTAACGACGTCAAGGCTCGCCACATGATTGTTACCGCCACACCCGCGCTATGGAGCGATCTGCTCGATAGGCCCATCGAGCGGCGCATTGAAGCGGCACCGCCCGAGCTGATCGCCTTGGTCGCGCAATACAACCAGGCCAGCGGCAACCCTGCACAACCGCATCTGAAAATTGCCAGCGCGGAGTTCCTGAACGATCTACGCGCCGCCATCGATGAACTGCCGCCGCAGGTCAAAGACAAACTTGCGCCTCGGCTGCTCGGCGTATTTTTCGTCGCGGGACTCGGTTCCTCTGCCATTACCGATGTGGTTACCGATACCAATGGCAATCCGATCGGCGCCGCAGTGGCTGTCGACATGGAGGTGTTTTCCGAGGTCAAGGCCAACGATTGGATCAGCTGGAGAGAAAACAGCCCCTTTCAAACCGTGCCGGATGTGCGCCTGGAAGCCTGTATTGCCGAAGAGGCCGGGAACAATCGAAAAGCGGCACTGCAATTTATTCTGTTGCACGAGTTTGGCCATGTGCTGGCGGCCGGCGAGAATTACCTGCCCGACTGGTGGACTCGCCCGCCCCATGACGCCGACTACAGCTTCCTGCCCATCAGTTGGGAGATGAATGCAGCGGGAGAAATCGTGCCCCAGGCGAGCGATAACTTTCCGCTGCGCGACAAGCTTGTTTATTACGCCACACCGCAACTATCGGGCGCGCATCTGCCGGCGCTTTACCATGACCTGGAGAACACCCGTTTTCCGACGCTGTATGCCGCCACCAGTGTTCATGAAGATTTTGCCGAGTGTTTTGCGACGTATGTCCATCAGGTTTTGCTGCAGCAGCGCTACGAACTCAATCTCACCCAAGGCGGCAAACTGGTCGGCCAGTCGGGGGGCTTCTGGCAGGCGGAGCGCAGCCACCGCAAGGCGGCATTCATCCAATCTCTTTTGCATCGTCCGGCCCGGCCAATTCCCTGTCGGGACGTCAAGCCGCAAGGCGTTCAAGCCGACATGGAACTGCTTTCCCGCGCCAAAACCAGCTTCCTTGGCTTGGCTCCGTTCCTGCGCATGAGCATCGCAGGCAGCGGTCTGCAAGCACTGGCCCAGGCATTGCTGGAGGCCGCCGTTGAGGACCAGAACAACGCCAACTTGTGGATGAATCTTGCTACGGCTTTTTTCTCGCTTACGCTCAAAGAGCAGGGATTTTCGATACAGGACCAGGCCCTGCAAATGCAGCGGACCTACTTGGTGGCCGCCGCCCATCAACCAGCCAAGTATCGCCTGCTGCTGCTGATGGAAAATGGCGATCTGGCTGCGAATACGCCGCTGGATTGTTTGCTTGAAGCGGGTCATACGGACCTGATTTACTACTACGCGACCGCCGCCGCGCCGCTCCCCGACCCGCCGCCTGCGCACGATGCCGTTGTCGTGGCGTTTTCCGAAAACGCAAACACTCAAGCCATTTTGCAGCGCCTGGAGCCCCTGCTAGACCATTGGCACAAACCCGTCATCAACACGCCGCAATCCATTCCCAATACCGAGCGCTGCGCGGTCAGCAATCTGCTGCAGGGCATTCCGGGCCTGCTGATGCCGCCCATCCGCCAGCTCGGCCGCGCGGACTTGCAGGCAATCTCTCTTGGCGCGGAACGTTTGCCCACGGTTTTTCCCGGTTGTCGCTTCCCGATCATTGTGCGTCCGGTCGGCTCGCAAGCCGGGCGCGACCTGGCGAAAATCGACAACGCTTCCGAGATCGCCGACTATCTGGCAAAAGTGGCCGGCGAGGATTTTTATCTCTCGATCTTCATCGATTACAGCAGCGCGGACGGACTGTTCCGGAAATACCGGATCGCCCTGATCGACGGCCGCCCGTTTGCCTGTCACATGGGCATCTCCTCGCACTGGATGGTGCATTACGTCAATGCCGGCATGTACGAGGTCGCCGGCAAGCGGGCCGAGGAAGCTGCCTTCATGGCGAATTTCGCCGCCTTCGCCCAGCGGCACGGCGCGGTGCTGACAGCGATGTATCAGCGCATGCAGATGGATTACCTGTTGATCGATTGCGCCGAAACCCAAGCCGGCGAACTGCTGATATTCGAGTCTGACCATGGCATGGTCGTGCATGCCATGGACCCCGAAGATCTGTTCCCTTACAAGCAAAGCCAGATCGAAACCGTCAAGCAGGCCTTTGAGGATTACCTTGGCCGGCTGTGCAACGAAACAACCCACTTATCCGATTGACGCCATATTCCCGATGAGCATAAATCCGCAGAATCCGCGCAATTTCCTGAACTTTTCCGGCGGGCCAGGGGCCTTGCCGGAAAGCGTCTTGCAGCAAGTCCGGGAGGCCATTGTGGCCGTGCCGGAGGTGGGTCTTTCGATTCTGGGCATCAGCCATCGTTCGGACTGGTTTGCGGCGGTGGTGGCGGAACTCGAAACCAATATCCGCACTCTGCTCGGACTGCCGCAGAACTATCACGTGCTCTTCTTGCAGGGCGGAGCCACGCAGCAGTTCTCCATGGTGCCGATGACGCTGCTGGCGGGGCAAGAGCGGCCAGCGGAGTATTTGCATACCGGTTACTGGAGCGGTAAAGCGCTGCCCGAGGCCCGTCGCGAGGGACCGGTACGCATCGTCTGGAGCGGCGAATCCGCCGGCTTCAGCAGATTGCCGAGCGACGCCGAACTGGAGTTTCATCCGGATGCGCCCTACCTCCATTACGTTTCCAACGAAACTGTCGAAGGCTTGCAGTTTCATCGCATTATCGGCCGCGACGATGTCCCGCGCATCTGCGATATGTCGTCGGACTTTCTTGCCGCGCCTGGGGATTATGGCCAATTTGACCTGATCTACGCCCACGCGCAAAAGAATATCGGCCCTGCCGGGGTGACCGTGGTCGTCGTCCGGGATGAGTTGCTGGCAGATGCCCCCCGGACGCTGCCCAGCTTCCTGGATTACCGGAAGCAAATTGCAGCCCATTCCATCCTCAATACGCCGCCGGTGTTTGCCATCTACGTGGTGTTGCTGGTGACGCGCTGGTTGCGCGACGAGATTGGCGGACTCGCCGCGATGGATCGCCTGAACACGCAGAAGGCGGCGTTGCTCTACCAAGCGCTCGACAGCAGTGAAGGCTTCTATCTTGGCCGGGCAGCCCGGATGGATCGCTCGAAGATGAATGTCGTTTTCAATCTGCGGACCCAGGAGCTGGAAGACGCATTCCTCTCCGCCGCGCTGGCCGCAGACTTTACCGGCCTTGCGGGACATCGCAGCATTGGCGGCATACGCGCGTCCCTGTATAACGGACTGGCGCTTTCATCCGTGGAAAAGCTGGTCGACTTCATGGCAGACTTTAGTTTGCGTCGGCGGTAAATTCGCAGTCATGGCCCACCTGTCTGCCTTCGCCCGCATCGAACGCGAGGAAGCGTGCCGCTGCATCGTTATCCGATGCCTTACCGCCTGATCCTCGCCTTCGTCCTTGCCTTTGCCGGCATGGTCGTCGGCATTGAAGGCCTCCGCAACGCCGTTGCCTGGTGGCGCGGCGTGTTGCCAGCGCCGAGTTTGCTCGAATGGGCCTCAATGGTCGCCCTGCCCCTGCTCGGCTGGTTGTGGTGGCGCTATCTCTCGCCCTTTGGCAACGGGCGCGGGCAATGTCTCGCCGCGTCGTGCCAGCGCGACGATGCGCCCGCCGCTCCCGCATCTCCCGCGATTGCGCCGCGACCGCCGCGCCGCACACGCCTATGATGTAGGCCATGGACACCCTGTTCATCCTCGCCGTTGCCGCCGTGCTGATCGTGCTGCTGTTCGACTACACCAACGGCTTTCACGACGCCGCCAATATCGTCGCCAGCATCATCGCTTCGCGCGCAATGACGCCCCCGCAGGCGATCCTGATCGTGGCCACCTTCGAGTTTCTCGGCCCGCTCTTGGGCGGTACGGCCGTCGCCAACACCATCGGCAAATTCATCAATCTCGATGGCGTCGACGCCATTCTCGCCTTGCAGATTCTCGTCTGCGGCCTGTTTGGCGCCATTGCCTGGAACCTGCTGACCTGGTGGCGCGGCATTCCTTCATCGTCCTCGCACGCGTTGGTGGGCGGACTCGCTGGCGCGGTGGTGGTCGCGGTCGGCGCCGACCATGTGGTCTGGGGTTTCCGCGAATTGTTCGACGGCCACGTCACCGGCATCGTCAAGGTACTCGCCGCGCTGGTGCTTTCGCCCTTGATCGGCTTCTGGGGCGGCTTCCTGCTGCATCGGCTGATGCTCGGCCTGTTGCGCGGCGCCAAGCCGCTGATCAACCGCAACCTGCGCAATGCGCAGTATTTCACCGCCGCCGGCCTCGCCTTCTCGCACGGTGCCAACGACGCGCAGAAGAGCATGGGCATTCTCACGCTTGTGCTGCTCTTGGGCGGCTTCATCGACAAGTTTGCGGTGCCGTTCTGGGTCATCCTGGCCTGCGCCGTATCGATGACGCTGGGTATCCTCTCCGGCGGCTGGCGCATCGTACGCACGCTGGGTTTTGCCATCTACAAGGTGCGGCCGCTGCATGCGCTCGATTCGCAGCTCACCTCGGCGGCGGTGATCTTCGCCGCCTCGGCGTTCGGTGCGCCGGTATCCACGACGCACGTCGTCGCCACCTCGATCATGGGCATCGGTGCTTCGGAACGGCCCAAGGCGGTGCGCTGGGCCAAGGCGCGCGAGATCGCCACGACCTGGGTCATCACCATACCGGGCGCAGCTACCGTTTCGGTGGCCTGCTACTTCTTGCTGCACGTCATCCTCGCCCTCACCGGGAGTCCGTCATGAACCACGACCAAGAAAAATCCATCCTGGCGCGCATCTTCGAGCGCATGTTCCCCAAGTCGGCGGATTTCTTCGCACTGCTGCACGAGCAAAGCCACCACGTCGAGCACACCGTCAATCTGCTGGTGCACTACATGGAAGGCGGCGATTCCGCCATCGGCCTGCAGATCAAGGAGGACGAGCACGCCGCCGACAAGGTCAAGGTGCGCAATATCCACACGCTCAACGAAGCCTTCTCGACGCCCATCGACCGCGAGGACATCTACCGCGCCATCACCATGCTCGACCAGGTGGTCAACGCCTGCAAGGATGCCGTGAGCGAAATGGACGCACTGCAACTCAAGCCGGACAGCGTGACGCTGGAAATGGCGCAACATCTGCATGACGGCGTGGTGGCGCTCACCGGCGGTTTCGGCAAGCTCGGCAACCGTCCGGCGGAAGCCGCCGACGATGCCAATTTTGCGCGCAAGGCCGAGCGCAAGGTGGAAAAGCTCTACCGCAAGGCGCTCGCCGAACTGTTTCAGGGCGAGGACTACATCCACATGTTCAAGCGCCGCGAGATCTACCGCCATCTCACCCACGCCGCCGAACGCATGGCCGCTTGCGCCAACACCCTGCACGACATCGTGGTGAAGATGGTTTAAGCCCGCGCGGCGCCAGACTCGGCGTGACCGAAGGGAATCCCTTTTTCGGGACTGGCGGCACGGGGCTCGCTCTGGCATCGGCGCCGGCTATCGCGCGAGTCTGTGGCGGTGACATTGAAATCGGGCGGCTTGGCTACCACTCGCTTCGAATTGAGGGCACCCTGAAATCGTCTGACGCGGAAGTCTTACGTGCCGGCCATGAGCGCGGACAATCCGGTCAAGGGCAGGGCGACGATGCGTTCGTCCATCGGCCAGGTTTGGGTGCCGGCATGCACGACATACAGCTTGTCCAGCCGCAGCACGTCCAGCGCCGAGCGCATCGAGGGGGTGACGCGCGGGGCGTCGGTACGCTTGATCTCGAAGCCGAGGCGTTGGTCGCCGCGCGTCACCAGCAGGTCGAGTTCGGCGCCGGTGTGCAGACGCCAGTGATGGCAGTCGCGCCAATCGGCGGCGAGGGCGTGCACGATCTGGTGCAGGGCGAAACCTTCCCAGGAAGCGCCGACGCGCGGGTGGCCGAGCAGCGCGTCCTGCGTCGGGCCGATGTCCAGCAGCGCATGCAGCAGGCCGCTGTCGGCGAGGTAAATCTTGGGCGCCTTGACTTGGCGTTTGCCGACGTTTTCAAACCAGGGCGGCAGTACGCGCACCATGCAGGTGGCGGCGAGGATGTCTAGGTAGTGGCGCACCGTGGGTTCGGAGACGCCGAAGGCGCGTGCCAGTTCGGCGCCGTTCCATAGTTGGCCGGAGTAGTGGGCGAGCATGCCCCAGAAGCGGCGCAGCGTGGTCGGTGCCAGCCGGAAGCCTAGCGCCGGGATGTCGCGCTCCAGATAGGCACGGATGTACTCGCGCCGCCAGCGCTGGCTGGCCGCCTCGCTCGCCGCGAGGAAGGAACGCGGCAGGCCGCCGCGCCGCCAGAGCGTATCGACTTGCGCCACACCCGTTTCGGTGAGATTGAGGCCCGGCAGTTCGTGAAAGGCAATGCGACCGGCGAGGCTTTCGCCGCCGCCTTGCACCAGTTCCGGCGCGGCCGAGCCAAGGATCAGGTAGCGCACCCGCGTGCCGGCGCGGTCGGCTAGTACGCGCAGCACCGGGAACAGGTCCGGTCGGCGCTGCACCTCGTCGATGATGACCAGGCCTGCGAGAGGTTCGAGGGCGAGCATGGGTGCGGCCAGGCGCGCGTCGTCGCGCGGGTCTTCGAGGTCGAAGTGGTGCGTGGCACCGCCGCAGTGGGCGCCGATAGCTTGTGCCAGCGTCGTCTTGCCCGTCTGGCGGGCGCCGATGATGGCGACGACGGGGAATTCATCGAGCAGGCGGCCGACTTCCCGAGCATGTTCAGGACGTTCGATCATGCTTCGATGCTACCATGAAAAAGTAAAGACAATATTTAGATTATCGCGGTAATCTGAGGGGGCATTCCGTGCGCGGAAGATTAGCGACAACGGCCTGGCGAGCGGGTAGCGCGCCCGGTTGCGGTCAGACAGCCGGCCATTGGGCGACAGTCGTCGCAGTACGGGCAGATCAAGGTGGATTGCAGGATCGGTTCGGTCGTCACGGGGCGATTGTTGCCGAAATCGACAAAGTCGGCGCCAGCGAGACGGTATCCTCAAGCCACCGTAACGGGCAACACAATCTCGAAGCTGCTGCCGACGCCCGGCGCGGATTCCACCGCGATGGTGCCGCCCAGCGCCGCGACGATGCGCCGGGCGAGCGCGAGCCCGATGCCGATGCCGCCGTGGCGACGGGTGTGCGAACTGTCGGCCTGATAGAAGGGTTGAAACAGTTGCGCCACGGTTGCGGGCGTCATGCCAACGCCGGTGTCGCTCACGGTCAGGTGCAGGCACTGTGGGCCGTCCATGCGCGCGGCCAGCTCGATTTTTCCCTGCGCGGTAAAGGCGAGGGCATTCTTCAGCAGGATCGTCGCCACCTTGCGTAAGTGGGGGGCATCCAGCGTCAGCAGTTCCGGCACCGTGTCCGCCACGTCGAGGTGGATGGCAACGTTTTTTGCTGCCGCCGCGACGGCAAAGCCCGCGTTCACTTCGCCCAACAGTTCGGCCAGATGGCAGGGATTCGGCCTGACGACAAGGTAGCCGTCCTCGGCGGCGACGAATTCGAGGATGTCGGCAAGGATGGTTTGCAGCGATTCGGCGCTGGCGATGATGGCGTCCACTTCGTCCTGCTGTTCGACGTTCAACTCGCTCATCTTCAGCAACTGCGCCATGCCGAGCACGCCGTTCATCGGCGTGCGCAACTCGTGTCCCATGGTGGAGAGGAATTCGCTCTTCATGCGGCTGGCGCTTTCGGCGGCATCGAGCCGCACCGACAGAACCTTGCGTCGTTCCTCCTCGATGGTGCGGGTGTTCTCCACCAGCGTGCCCGCCGCCATGACGATGGAGCCAATCTCGGCGATGGCGCTACGGGGCGCCAGCCGCACATCCTCGCCTTGCAGCGCCTGAACGAGATTCGCTGTGGACTGCTCCAGCGGACGGAGAAAAAAGCGATGTGCGGCGTAGGCGAACAAGGCCAGCACCAGCATGGCAAACCCCAGTCCGACGCTGCCCACCAATTCCGCCCGGCTGGCGAGTTGCTGGATCTCGGAAAAGCGTTCGCTCGTCAGTTGTTGCGCCTGCGCGGAAAGCGTATCGGTAACGCTCTTCAGCTCCCGCGTGGTGCTCTCCCAGGCCTGCGCACTGCCGTGGTCGATCTCGACGATTTCCCGCCGCACGGCGACCAGGCGCTCCAGCTTGCCGACGAGCAAGGCGTGTTGTTTGGCGTCGCCGGCTTTCAGGGCGGCGAACAGTTCTTGCGCCAAGGCATCCAGCGTCGCGGCGGAATCGCCGCGCATCGTGCGGATCAGCAGGTCCTGCCACGACTCGCCTCCCGCAGCGGGCGACTTGAACGCCTCGTCGAGTTCCATCATGAGCTTGAAAGCTTCGGTGTTCAGCGCGTCCCGCTGGCCTAGCCGCGTCGCCAGATCGGCGAGGGTGCTCAGTGTCCGCAAGCCCACTTCCTTGATTTTTTCGTCGGAGCGGAAGCCCGGCTCGTTATAGACCAGCGCTTGCGCGGCCAGTCGCGCCTGGCGCCGCCGCACCGGATCGCCCGCATTCAACAATGCCTCGCCGAACAGGATCAGGCGTTCGATATCGCGGGCGACTTCCTGGCGCGTGACGATGACCGGCAATACATTGTCGCGCGTGTCGACCGCCACCGCCGTGATGCGAATCTGTGCCGCCACCACGACCCACAGCGTCAGTGCCGCCACGGCGAAGAGCGCCAGTCCGCTGAAGTTCAGCAGATATCGCAGGGGATAGGTGCGGCGCGGCGGTGTTGCCTGCCCGCCGTCAGCGGGGGTGGAATGGGAAGGAAGGGTCAAAAAACGCTGGAAGAAAAATAGCTGTTGTTGATCTTTGCGAACGTGCCATCTTGCAGGATGGTGTCGATGGCGGCATTTAGTCGCTTGCGCAACTCGTCGCGCCCCTTGGCGAGGGGAATCGCCACGTCGCCGCCCAGGCCCTGCCCATCGATGGGGCTGCCGACGAAGTCGAAGCGCGCGCCGTCCTTCGTGCCGAGAAAAGCGTAATGGCTCACCGTGGAACCGAAGATCAGATCGACATTGCCCGCGACGAGGGCATTGTTGCGCTCCACGTTGGTAGCGAAAGCCGCGATGGTCACCACATCGGCAAATTTTTCGAGCAGGTACTTCTCCTGCACCGAACCCTTCTGCACGCCGATGGTCTTGCCTTTCAGGGATTGCGGCGACACTTCGGCAATGCTGCCGGGCTTGCCGACGAACATGGACGAGGAACGCCAGAAACGCTTGCTGAAATCGACCAGTTTTTCCCGCTCGGCCGTGCGCAGCACATTCGCGACGACGAAATCGAAACGCTTGTCGACGACGCCGGGCAGGAAGTCGGCGAAGCTCGTTGCGGTGAAGCGGCACTCGCTCTCCATCGCCTTGCAGATCGCGCGGGCGATCTCGACAGAGAAACCGGTCAACTCGCCGCGCTCGTTGGTCCAGCAAAACGGCCGGTCGTTGTTATTCACCCCCACCACCAGCGGCTCCGCCGCCAACGCCGGGCATGCGAGAAACGCCAGAACAGGCAATACGCGACACAAAGTCCGAAACCCCATAGCATCTCTCCCTGGATGACCGGCAACCCATTCGACGGACGCCGCAATGCGCGCGGATCATACTACTTTTTGGGTAGCCAAAAGCCGGGGTTCGCTGATGGAACTCGGCGCTGGCGGGGCGGTGCTGGATGCGGCGAACCGCCGCCGGCCTTAGCCTGGCGGCAGGTGTGTCGCCGCCCGCGCCCGCTGTTTCGCCGCGACGTAATCGGCATGCCCGACATACAGCAGATCAGCGATCTTGCGCATCAGGTGCAACTCGTGGGCATCGAGATGCCCGTCTGCCAGCGCCACCCGCCACAGGTTCTCGACGATGCACACCTTCTGCGCGGCGTCGCAACTCTTGTTGATCAGCGCGGTGAACTGGTAATAGTCGTTCGCCTGCCGGGCCTCCTGCTCGGCAAGCGCCATCAAGGTATCGAGCTGGCCAGCATCGAGGCCGAACTGCTGCCCCAAAGCGGCGGCAATCGCGGTGCGTTCCGTTGCCTCGATGCGGTCGTCCATGCGCATCATTTCGAGCAACAAGGCCGCCGTGGCAATTTGCAGCGCCCGCCCACCATCGGCCACGCCCGGACGGGTGCCGGGTTCGATGAACTGGCTGAAGAATTCCTTGATGCTGGCGATCATGGCGGAAGTTTGTCTGTGTGGCAGAGCGAGCATTCTAGCGACTTGCTCGGGGCCGATTGTTCGTGCTGCTTCGGCCGCCCGCCCAGCACGGCCGGTCAAGCGGAGACGATTTCCCGCAATGCCTCGATCAGGATTCCACACTGCTCATCCGTGCCGACCGTGATGCGCAGGAATTGCTCGATGCGCGGCTGCTTGAAGTGGCGCACGATGATGCCGCGCTGCCGTAGCGCCAGCGCCGAGTTTGCCGCGTCGTGTTTGGGATGGCGGGCGAAGACGAAGTTGGCCGCCGAGGGCAGGACTTCGAAGCCGAGCGATTCCAGATCGCGCGTCAAGGTGCTGCGGGTGCGGATGACGGCTTGGCGGGTGCGTTCGAACCATTCGCGATCTTCGATGGCGGCAGTGGCGCCGGCGCTGGCGAGGCGGTCCAGCGGGTAGGAATTGAAGCTGTCCTTGACGCGTTGCAGTCCAGCGATGAGGTCGGGGTGGCCGATGGCGAAACCGACGCGCAGGCCGGCAAGGGAACGCGATTTGGAGAGGGTCTGCACCACCAGCAGGTTGGGATGGCGTTTGACCAAGGGCACGGCGGTTGCGCCACCGAAGTCGATATAGGCTTCGTCCACCACCACGACCGAATCGGGATTCGCCAGGAGCAGCGCCTCGATGTCGGCGAGCGGCAAAGCCCGGCCGGTCGGCGCGTTGGGGTTGGCGATGACGATGCCGCCATTCGGCTGCGTGTAGTCGGCGACGCGCAAAACGTATGCTTCGTCGAGCGGCACGGTCCGGTAGTCGATGCCGTAGAGCCCGCAATAGACCGGATAGAAGCTGTAGGAGATGTCTGGGAACAGGATCGGCTTGTCGTGTTTCAGCAGCGCGAGGAAGGCGTGAGCCAGCACTTCGTCGGAACCATTGCCGACGAAGACCTGCCTGGGCTCGATGTCGCCGTAGAACGCGGCAATGGCCTCGCGCAGGCGCGTGCTCTCGGGGTCGGGATAGAGTCGCAGCGTGTCGCCGATTTCGCCGCGCAGGGCGTCGAGGACGCGCGGGCTTGGGCCGTAGGGATGCTCGTTGGTGTTGAGCTTGACGAGCTTGGGCAGCTTGGGTTGCTCGCCCGGAACATAGGGCTGCAAGGCACGGATGGTGGTACTCCAGAATCGACTCATGACGGGGCTATCGGCGGGAGTTGCGGAAGAGGTTTGCGGCAAGCTTGAAATGGTATTATGGCCGCCATTGCCACCCTGGCGCAACGCTCATTGCAACACCTAATTGCAATACCTTTGATGGCAACAACTTTGGCTGCAAACCGAGATGGCTAATCCACCGCGCACCGCCGACATCTATCGCACCACGCTGGAAACCCAGATCCGCGTCAAGCTCGATCTGGAGGGAACCGGCAAATCGCAGCTTTCGACCGGCGTCGGTTTCTTCGATCACATGCTCGATCAGATTGCCCGCCATGGCTTGATCGACCTGCAAGTGGATGCGCGCGGCGACTTGCATATCGACGCGCACCACACGGTCGAGGATGTGGGCATCACCTTTGGTCAGGCGCTCGCCGCTGCGCTCGACGACAAGAAGGGGCTGACGCGCTACGGTCATGCCTATGTGCCGCTCGACGAGGCCTTGTCGCGCGTGGTGGTCGATCTTTCCGGCCGCCCCGGCTTGTCGTTCAATGTCGCATTCACGCGGGCGCGCATCGGCGATTTCGATGTCGACCTGATCCGCGAGTTTTTCCAGGCGGTGGTCAATCACGCCGACATCACGGTGCATGTCGACAACCTGCGCGGCGACAACGCGCACCACCAGGCCGAAAGCATCTTCAAGGCGTTTGCGCGTGCCTTGCGCATGGCCATTACCTCCGATCCGCGTGCCGGCGATGCCGTGCCTTCGACAAAGGGCAGCCTGTAGCCCGCTGCCGGGCCACGCGAGACTTTTATTGCATGATGGACAGATGAAGACAGTCGCAATCGTCGATTACGGCATGGGCAACTTACGCTCCGTGGCGAAAGCCGTGGAGCATGTTGCCCCCGAATGCCAGGTGGTGGTCACGGCCGATCCGGCCATACTGGCCGATGCCGAGCGCGTCATCGTGCCCGGCCAGGGAGCGATGCCCGATTGCATGCGCGAGCTGAATGCACGCGGCCTCGCTGCTGCTGTCGCGCGTGCGGCGGCGGACAAGCCTTTCCTCGGCATCTGCATCGGCCTGCAAATGTTGTTCGAACACAGCGAGGAAGGCGACGTTGCCGGTCTCGGCCTGTTCCCCGGCCAGGTGCGGCGTTTTCCCGATGCGGCGATGGTCGATGCCGCCGGCGCGCGCCTCAAGGTGCCCCACATGGGCTGGAACGAGGTGCGCCAAGCCGAGCCGCACCCGCTGTGGCACGGCATTGCCGACGGTGCGCGTTTCTATTTCGTGCATAGCTATTATGTCGAGCCGGCGACGCCGGATGCGATTGCCGGTTCGACCCACTATGGCATTGCCTTTACCAGCGCAGTGGCCCGCGCTAACATCTTCGCCGTGCAGTTCCACCCTGAAAAAAGCGCGGAGGCTGGTCTCAAGCTCCTCGCCAACTTCATGCACTGGCATCCCTGAACTTTCGTTTCGACCCGAGACCGACTCCCATGTTGCTGATTCCCGCGATTGACCTTAAAGACGGACATTGCGTGCGCCTCAAGCAGGGCGCCATGGACGATGCCACCGTATTTTCCGAGAACCCCGGCGCCATGGCCCGCCACTGGATCGAGCAAGGCGCCCGCCGCCTGCATCTGGTGGACTTGAACGGCGCATTCGCCGGCAAGCCGAAAAACGAGCCGGCGATCAAGGCCATCCTCGACGAAGTCGGCGAGGAAATCCCCGTCCAGCTCGGCGGCGGTATCCGCGACCTCGACACCATCGAGCGCTGTCTCGACGATGGCATTAGCTACGTCATCATCGGCACGGCAGCGGTAAAAAATCCCGGTTTCCTGCACGATGCCTGCACGGCCTTCCCCGGCCACATCATTGTTGGCCTGGATGCCAAGGATGGCAAGGTGGCGGTGGATGGCTGGTCGAAAATGACCGGCCACGACGTGATCGACCTGGCGCGGAAATTCGAAGACTACGGCGTCGAAGGCGTGATCTACACCGACATCGGCCGCGACGGCATGCTCTCCGGCGTGAATGTCGAGGCGACGGTGAAGCTCGCGCAGGCCTTACGCATTCCCGTGATCGCCAGCGGCGGCATCGCCAGTGTCGACGATGTCAAGGCGCTCTGCGCTGTGGCCGACGAAGGCATCATGGGCGCCATCACTGGACGCGCCATCTACGAAGGCCGGCTGGATTTTCGCGCGGCGCAGGCCGAAGCGGACAAGTGCTCGGCTGGTTCGCGCGCCTGACATGCTCGCCAAACGCATCATCCCCTGTCTCGACGTCAATGCCGGGCGCGTCGTCAAGGGCGTCAATTTCGTTGAGTTGCGCGACGCCGGCGATCCAGTCGAGATTGCGCGCCGCTACGACGAGCAGGGCGCGGACGAAATCACCTTTCTCGACATCACCGCGAGTTCCGACCAGCGCGACATCATCCTGCACATCGTCGAGGCCTGCGCCGAGCAGGTGTTCATTCCGCTCACGGTCGGCGGCGGGGTGCGCAAGGTCGAAGACGTGCGCCGCCTGCTCAACGCCGGCGCCGACAAGGTGAGCATGAACACCGCCGCCGTGCAGAATCCGCAGCTCGTCGCCGACGCCTCCGCCAAGGTCGGCAGCCAGTGCATCGTCGTCGCCATCGACGCCAAGCAGACTTCGCCCGGCAAGTGGGAGGTGTTTACCCACGGCGGCCGCAACAACACGCACATCGACGCCATCGACTGGGCGCGGCAGGTTGCGGCGCTGGGGGCCGGCGAAATCCTGCTGACCAGCATGGATCGCGATGGCACGAAGAACGGTTTCGATCTCGGGCTGACGCGCGCGGTGGCCGAAGCGGTGTCGATTCCCGTAATCGCCAGCGGCGGTGTCGGCAATCTCCAGCATCTGGCCGACGGCGTGACCCAGGGGCGTGCCGATGCCGTACTGGCTGCCAGCATCTTTCATTACGGCGAATACACCGTGCGCGAGGCCAAGGAGTTCATGCGTGCGCAGGGCATCGAGGTGCGCCTGTGAGCGCCATCGGCAAGAAGTGGCTCAACGAGGTCAAGTGGGACGAGCAGGGCCTGGTGCCCGCCATTGCCCAGGATGCAAGCAGCGGCGAAGTGCTCATGTTCGCCTGGATGAACCGCGAAGCGTTGGAGAAGACCGCGCAGCTCGGCGAAGCGGTGTACTGGTCGAGGTCGCGCAGAAAGCTCTGGCACAAGGGCGAAGAGTCCGGTCATACCCAGAAGGTTGTCGAGATACGCACCGATTGCGACAACGACGTGATTCTGCTGAAGATCGAGCAAACCGGCGGCATTGCCTGCCACACCGGTCGTCGCGGCTGTTTCTTCAATAAGCTCGACGAACAGGGCTGGCAGGACGTCGAACCCGTTTTGAAAGACCCCAAGGAAATCTATAAATGATCGATCTCGAAGTCATCCATCGCGTCCAGGATACCCTGGTCGAACGCAAGGGCGCGGCACCGGATTCGTCCTATGTCGCAAGCCTGTATGCCAAAGGTACGGACGCCATCTGCAAGAAGGTTGCCGAGGAAGCTGCGGAAACGATCATGGCGGCGAAGGACGGCGACCGCCTGCATCTGGTGCGCGAAACCTGCGATCTGTGGTTCCACAGCCTCGTGCTGCTGACGCATTTCGGCATTGGCGTCGATGACATCATGATGGAGTTCCGCCGCCGCGAAGGCATCTCCGGCATCGACGAAAAAGCCAGCCGGGACAAGTGATGAGCGACTGCATCTTCTGCAAAATCGTTGCGGGCGATATTCCCTGCAAGAAAATCTACGAGGACGAAGATATCCTCGCCTTCCACGACATCAATCCGAGCGCGCCGGTGCACTTCATGATCGTGCCGAAGCAGCACATCGCTTCGCTGGCGGAGGCCGACATGTCGCACCAGGCAGTGCTCGGCAAGATACTCGCCAAGGCAGGCGCGTTGGCGCATGCGCAGGGTGCTACCGATGGCTTTCGCACCATCATCAACACCGGCAGGGTGGGGCGGCAGGAGGTGTATCATCTGCACGTCCATATCCTCGGCGGGCCCGAGCCGCTCGGTCCGATGATCCTCAAGAGAACAAAGGAGTAAGGCATGGGAAGCTTCAGCATTTGGCACTGGCTGATCGTTCTGGTGATCGTGATGCTGGTGTTCGGCACCAAGAAGCTGCGCAATATCGGCACCGATCTCGGTGGCGCCGTCAAGGGCTTCAAGGAAGGCATGAAAGACGGTACGGTGGCGGATGCCAGCGCCACGCCGACGGAACAGGTTGGCCACACCATCGAGGGCGAGGCCAAGAAGGAAAAGGTCTGAGGCCCGTGCGGCCACAGCGATGAGCGGGCAATCCCGCTCATTTTTTTTCCGACGCCCAATCATATGTTCGACGTAGGCTTTTCAGAACTTATCGTCATCGGCCTGGTGGCACTGATCGTCATCGGCCCCGAGCGCCTGCCGAAGGTCGCGCGCACCGTCGGCCATTTGCTGGGCCGTCTGCAGCGCTATGTGAACGATGTGAAGTCCGACATCAATCGCGAGATGCAGTTGGACGAACTGAAGAAGTTGCAGGAACAGGTGAGTTCGCAAGCGCGCGACATGGAACGCCAGGTCAACGATCAAATGCACTCGGTCGAAACCTCGCTGAACGCCTCGATCGTTCAGGGTATCGAGGACAAGGCAGACCCTCTTGCGTCGATCATCGCCGTGTCGCCAGCGCCGAGTTCCGCTGCCGTACCGGCGACCGCTCCTACCGATAAGCCCGCCGCCTGATGGACGCCCAGGAAAGCTTCATTTCCCACTTGATCGAGTTGCGCGACCGCCTGCTCAAGACGGTCGCGGCAATTTTGCTGGTCTTCCTTTGCCTGATGCCCTGGGCCGGCAGTGTCTATGACCTGTTGGCCATGCCGATGTTGGCCACCTTGCCCGCCGGCACCAAGATGATCGCTACCGGCGTCATCACACCTTTCATGGTGCCGATCAAGGTGACGCTGCTGGCCGCCTTTGTCATCGCCTTGCCGGTGGTGCTGTTCCAGGCTTGGGCCTTCGTCGCGCCGGGCCTCTACGCCCACGAGAAGAAATTCGCCCTGCCGCTGGTCGTCGGCACCACGCTGCTGTTTCTCGCCGGTATTGCCTTCTGTTATTTCTTTGTTTTCAACACGGTGTTCCGCTTCATCGCCGACTTTGCGCCATCCAGCATCACGCCCGCGCCGGACATCGAGCAATACCTGTCGTTTGTCATGACCATGTTCCTCGCCTTCGGCATCACCTTCGAAGTGCCGGTCGTGGTTATCCTGCTGGTGCGTTTCGGCGTGGTGAGCATCGAAAAGCTTGTCGAGGCGCGCCCCTACGTCATCGTTGGCGCTTTCGTCATCGCCGCCGTCGTTACCCCGCCGGATGTGGTTTCGCAATTCATGCTCGCCCTGCCGATGTGCCTGCTCTACGAATTGGGCATTCTGTTGGCGCGCATGATCGGCAAGAAGCCGTCGGACGACGCTGCCGCCTACCGTCCGCTCGACGACGCGGCAATGAATTCAGAACTTGATCGCGCCGAAGCCGACTCGGCGGCGAATCGGGAACGCAACTAAGCTAGCGAAAGCTTTCGGTCGATCCTAGCGCGCCGGTTTCGGGCGCCGGCCGATGGTGAGATCGGTTTCGCGGTACTTGCCTTCGCGGCTCAGGCCGAATTTGGCGACCGCTCCCGGCGTCAGGGCGGCAATCAGATCGAGCATGGTCTGGGCATCCTTGACCGGCTGAGCGTCGATCTTCTGCAGCACGTCGCCGGGCTTGATGCCGGCCTTGTCGGCGGGACTGCCGCGCATTACGCCGGCAATCAGCGCGCCCTCGCCGAGGCGGACGCCGAAGGACTCAGCCAGCTCGGGCGTCATATCCTGGACTTCGACGCCGATCCAGCCGCGTGTGACCGAGCCGGTCTTGATGATCTGCTCCATTACGCTCTTGGCCAGCGAAACCGGGATGGCGAAACCGATGCCCATCGAACCACCGCTTTGCGAATAGATCGCCGTGTTGATGCCGACCAGATGACCGTTGCTGTCGACCAGCGCGCCGCCGGAATTACCCGGATTGATCGCTGCATCGGTCTGGATGAAGTTCTCGAAGGTGTTGATGCCCAGATGCGTGCGGCCCAGCGCCGAGACGATGCCCGAGGTCACCGTCTGGCCGACGCCGAAGGGATTGCCGATCGCCAGCACCACGTCGCCGATGCGTAGCGACTCGGCCTGGGCGAAGGTGATCGGGGTGATCGGCTTGTCGCTGGTGATTTTCAGGACGGCGAGGTCGGATTCCGGGTCTGCGCCCACCAGCTTGGCCTTGGTCTTGCGCCCATCGTGGAACGCGACCTCGATTTCGTCGGCCGATTCGACGACATGGTTGTTGGTCAGCACCAGGCCCTCGGCCGAGACCACCACGCCGCTGCCGAGGCCGGACTGGCGCTGGCTGTCGGGGCCGAAGCGGTCGCCGAAAAAGTGGCGGAACACCGGGTCGTTGATGAAGGGGTGGCGCCGCACTTCCTGGCTAGTGAAGATGTGCACCACGCCCGGCAGCGCTTCCTGCGCGGCATCGGCGAAGCTGGCGACCTTGCGCGTGCCGCTGCTGTCCGGCGCGGCTTGCTGGATCGAGACCACGGCCGGGCCGCCGCCGGTCGGCGCGTTGCGCGCGGCCAGCCATTCGGGCTTGAGGGTTTGGACGGTGAAGAGCAGGGCGACGCTGACCGTGACGGCCTGAGCGAAAATGAGCCACAATCGTTGCATGGAAATTTTGGCGGGAAGGAGCGGTAAGGTGCTGCGCGAGGAATTGGACGTTTATCTGAATGGCGTGCTGGAACCATCAAGGTTCCGCGATTATTGCCCAAACGGGCTGCAAGTGGAAGGCCGCGCCGAAGTGCGGCGCATCGTTTGCGGCGTTACTGCCAGTCAGGCACTGATCGAGGCCGCCGTCGCCCACGCGGCGGATGCCATTCTCGTTCATCATGGCTGGTTCTGGAAAGGCGAGGATGGCCGGATCGCCGGCTTTCGCAAGCGCCGCCTGCAAACCTTGCTGGCGCACGATATCAACCTGTTCGCCTATCACCTGCCGCTCGACGCCCATGCCGAGTTCGGCAACAACGCGCAATTGGCGCGACGGCTGGGGCTGACGCCGACAGGGCGGTTTGCCGAGCAGGACATTGGCTTTCTTGGCGTGCCGCCAGCGCCGAGTTCGGCCCAGGCGCTGGCCGAGCGGGTGGCGGCGGCGCTTGGGCGCGTGCCGCTGCTGGTTGGCGATGGCGCGCGCGAGGTGCGGCGGCTGGCGTGGTGCAGCGGTGGCGCGCAGGGCTATTTCGAGCAGGCGATCCAGGCGGGGGCGGATCTCTTCATCAGCGGCGAGATTTCCGAGCAGACCGTGCATCTCGCGCGCGAATCCGGCGTGCCCTATCTGGCCGCCGGGCACCACGCCACGGAGCGTTACGGCGTCATGGCGCTGGGCGCGCATCTGGCCGAACGCTTCGGTGTGAACTGCGAGTATGTCGAGATCGAGAATCCGGTCTAGGCGAGCGCCAGTGCCTCGGCGACGACGCCATTGGCCATCAAGATGTGCGTGAGCACCAGCAGTTCTTCGGCCACCGCTTGCGGGAAGCCGGCGCGGGCACCGCCGCGATTGTCGTCGAGCAGGTTTTGCAGATAGGTCAGTCCGGCGGGCGTACCCCACAATTCGACCACGCGTGCGGCGATATGCGGATAGTTCTCGAGCGTGGGCCGATCTTCCGGGCGGGCGTTCCAGTCTTCCGGCTGGACGTTGAAATGCAGGCGTAATTCCTCCGCCGAGCGCTCGAACTCTTCCTGTTCGCCGTTTTGGCGATACACCTCCAGCAGCATCAACCAGTGCCGCAAGGCTTCCTTGGGTTCGCTGCGAATTTGTTCCGTCAGGGTCTGTGCGGCGCCATGTCCCAAGCCCATCGACAACATGATCTCCGCCAGTTCCAGCGACTGATCATGCGGCTCGGCGGGCAATTCCGGTTCCAGCGCGGGTGGTGGGGGCGGCGGGGGAGGCGCGAAAGCCTTCGGTTTAGCTACGCTTGTCGGTGCCGGGGCGGGAGCGGTTGGGCGATGCACGGCCGCTGCGGGTCTGGGCGCTGCAGCCTTGGCGACAGGCGGTGGGCTTGCCGGACGCGGCTGCTGGATCGCTTGGGGCGCTGCGGGGATGGCCAGCATGTCGACCTCTCCCTCATCCCATTCCTCTTCTGCCGCCTGCTTTGCGCGCCGATTGCGTGCGGCGATCATCAGCACCAACATCAGCAGGGTAACGCCCGCCAGCTCGGTGCCCCATTCGTTGAAGAAGCCCAAAACGCCGGTTGGCGCTACCCGGGCCGGTGCGACGACTGCGGGCACTGGAACGGGATGAGGTATGACGGGTGGCTTGGCAGCCGGGGCTGTTGCAATAGGCGCCGGCGGCGGCGCGACTGCGGGCGCTGCAACGGGAGCTGCGGATGGTGTGGCTGGGATTGCTGGCGCTGTTTCGGTTACCGGCATGTTGCCTACCGGCAGCGCCTGGATCATGCGATGCAATTCCCTGACGAGGTCTTCGATGCGCGACAGGCGCAGCAGGATTTCGTCGAGAATCCTGTCCTGCTCCTTGAACCATGCACGGATCTTCTCATCCAGAACGAGTGGGTCCGTGCGGCTGACATTGAGCCGTGCCGTCTCGTGCCCGACAGGTTGTTCGGCGTTCACGAACAAGGGCGATGCCGCGATCAGGCAGGTCAGGGCGGTGGTTCTCAGGCGATGCGGGCGCTTGGTCAAGGCAGTCCAGTCCGGGGCGAAAATGCCAAATGTGGGCATTCTGCCGATTCCGGCCAGCGGCAAAGCCTGAAATACAGGGGGAATAAGGCGTCTTCAGCCGGGTTTCAGGCGTTTGGCGAAAGCTTGGCGCAGCTTGGCGACCTTGGGCGCGACGACCGCCTGGCAGTAGCCTTGCCCGGCGTGTTGCGCGAAATAGTTCTGGTGATACTCCTCCGCCGGCCAGAAAGTCGGCGCCGGCAACACGGCGGTGACGATGGGGTCGGGCCAGGTCTGCGCCGCGTCGAGTTCCGCGATCAGCGCCTGCGCCGTCGCGGTCTGCGCCGGTGCGTGGGTGAAGATGACCGAGCAATATTGCGTGCCGCTGTCGTGGCCCTGGCGGTTCAAGGTGGTGGGGTCGTGGATGGCGAAAAAGGCCGTCAGCAGGGTGCGGTAGTCGATGCGGGCGGGATCGAATTCGACGCGCACCACTTCGGCATGGCCGGTGCTGCCGGTACAGACCTGTTGGTAGGTGGGATGCTCGCCCGGGCCGCCGCTGTAGCCCGAGGTGACGGCGAGTACGCCGTCCAGCAGCTTCAACGCGGCTTCCGTGCACCAGAAACAGCCGCCGCCCAGGGTCGCCAGTTCGGTCGTCATGCGCGTCTCCTTGTCAGGTATGGCCCGCCAGCAGCGCGATGGGCCAGACGATTTCGCGCGTTGTCGCCGGTTCGCCCCACAGCGGACGCAGGCGCGCGAAGAGTTCGTGAGTCGGGTCGGTGCCGGTTTCCGCGATGCAGCGTTGCACCGCCGACCAGGTGCCGATGTAATTCACCAGGTCGGCAAGCGTCCATTGCAGACGAATCGCGAAAGTCGGCGCTGGGGACACGGCGGCGAAGGGGAAGGGCATGCCGACATAGCCCAGTTCCACCCAGCGGCGTTGCGGCGGCCACCAGGGCGTCAGGACATCGGCGTAAAACGCCTCGATGGCGGCGTTGATCACGGGCTCGCCGCGCAGCAGGGTGTAAGTCCAGGCGGCGACGAGGCCGCCGGGCTTGAGCACGCGGCGCACCTCGGCGTAGAACTTGTCGAAGTCGAACCAGTGGATCGCCTGCGCCACCGTGACGAGATCGCAACTGGCGTCCGGCAGGCCGCTGGCATCGCAAGGCGCGGCGCGGTACTCGACGCGCGGATGCTGCTTGGCCTGGTCGATCTGCGCGATGGACAGATCGGTGGCCAGCACCTGGCGGAAGTGCGCCGCCAGCGGCACTGCGGCCTGACCGTTGCCGCAGCCGACATCCCAGGCCAGATCGTGGCCGGGCGCGCGGTCGGCAATCCAGGAGAACAGCGCCTCGGGATAGCCGGGGCGATACTTCGCGTATTCGGGCGCCTGACGCGAGAAGTGGTCGGTGCCCATCGTGCCCTCTACGCGCCTTCGCGCTCGGCGAGCCGCCGCAACACCAGCGGAAAAGCGCCGGTGAGGAAGCAGGCGATGGCGGAAACGATCAGCCCCCAGCCGGCCATCGGGTCGGCAAGCAGCGGATGCACGTTCCGGAACAGGCCGGCGAAAGCGGCAATGCCGGCCAGCATGCAGACGCCACCGAGGAAGCTGAAGAACAGGAAGGTCCAGGGCCAGTGGTGCGGTTTCATGGGGTTCTCAGATCGACGATGCGTTTCGCCTTGCCGGCGGAGCGTTCGACGCCGCCGACATCCATCACCTCGATCTTGGTGTTGATGCCGATCAGCGCCTTGATATGGTGCTGCAATTCCCGTCCCGCCGCCTGGCGCGCATCCTCGGTCGCGGCGGCGAACTCGGGCTTGAGTTCCACGCGCACAGCGAGGTCGTCCATGTGGCCCTTGCGCGTCACTTCGAGTTGGTAGTGCGGCGAGAGCTTCGGCGTCTTGAGGATCAGCTCCTCGATCTGCGAGGGGAAGAGATTCACGCCGCGAATAATCAGCATGTCGTCCGAACGTCCGGTGATCTTGCCGATGCGGCGGAAGCTCCTGGCCGTCGGCGCCAGCAGACGGGTGAGGTCGCGCGTGCGGTAGCGGATCACCGGCAGCGCCTCCTTGGTCAGCGAGGTGAACACCAGCTCGCCGGGTTCGCCGTCGGGCAGCACCTTGCCCGTAAGCGGGTCGATGATTTCGGGATAAAAATGGTCCTCCCAGATCGTCGGACCGTCGCGCGATTCGATGCACTCGACGGCGACGCCGGGGCCGATCATTTCCGACAGACCGTACAAATCCATGGCGACAATGCCCAGCCGCGTCTCCAGTTCCGCGCGCATGCTCTCGCCCCAGGGCTCGGCGCCGAAAATGCCGCGCTGGAGCGTCGATTGTGCCGGGTCCAGACCCTGGCGCTCGAACTCGTCGACGATATTGAGGATGTAGGACGGCGTGCCGACGATCATCGTCGCGCCGAAGTCGCGGATCAACTGCACCTGGCGCTCGGTCTGCCCGCCGGAAATCGGCACGACGGTGCAACCCAGTTTTTCCGCGCCGTAATGCACGCCCAGCCCGCCGGTGAACAGGCCGTAACCGTGGGTGACGTGAATGATGTCCTTGCGCGATCCGCCCGCCGCCGCGATGGAGCGCGCCATGATGTCCGCCCAGGTGTCGATATCGTTCTGCGTATAGGCGACGACGGTCGGCTTGCCCGTGGTGCCGGAAGAAGCGTGCAGCCGCACGATGTTCTCCAGCGGCTCGGCGAACATGCCGTAAGGGTAGGTCTGGCGCAGGTCATCCTTGCCGGTGAAGGGAAACCGTGCCAGATCGTCGAGCGACTTCAGATCGTCGGGCTTGACGCCGACGGCGTCGAACTTCGCCCGGTAATGCGGCACACGCTCATAGGCGCGCGCCAACGTGGTTTTCAGGCGCTGCAATTGCAGCGCGGCAATTTCGTCGCGGCTGGCGCGTTCGATGGGAAGGGGATTTGAACTCATGCCCGCATTGTCGCAAAAAGTCGGCGCGCCCGCAGGGAGTCCCTGTAGGACTGGCGGGGCGGCGGTGTAAGATTTGCGCTCCATCCGATCCAACGGAGCCCGCCATGAAAAAACCCGCAAACCCAAAGCTCGCCGAGCAGCGCGTCCAGTACGAAGCCTGGTACGACGAACAGGTGCGTCTTGGTCTGGAGGACATCGAGGCCGGCCGAGTGGTGAGCGACGAAGAAGTGACCAAGCATATGCAGCGCTTGCGCGAGGAGCTACGCGCTACCTCCGGTCAGGTGGCGCGTGCAGCTTGACTGGTCAAGGCGAGCCTTGGTCGACCTCGACCGAATCTACGACTATTGAGTCGGCTTCAACGAACTTGGACCGTAGCATCCTTGAAGTGGCATGAAATCGAGGGATTGCATTCAAGAACCTAGTAGCCGACTCAATAGTCATGTGGGATCTTTTCACACACTCCATTTTCGCAACGCGAAAGGCCAAAACACTGTGAGGTGTCTGTACAGGATTCACCGGGCTTACGTCCAGGACCGACTAGCATCTCCGTCTTGGGTTTGGTTTGCGAGGTCGCTGGCTGCGAAGAGGGTGCGGTTAAGATCATGACATCACCCTCTATTGAAATCCTGAAGCGTCGCAAATAGTTCTGTCCAAGCAGTGGAACATCCAGCGTCGGATTTGTGGCCACATCAACGTTAATGGGGTTCATACCGCCAATGGCAACGGGGACGTTTCTTGATTCAAAACCTGTTACTGTGCCACCAGCGGTACGAAAGCTCACGCGATTATTGGGGCGCAGCCCCGCCTCAAATGAAATCTTTTGTGGAATAGTTACGACGGTAGCACCGGTATCGATCATGAATTTCACGGATACCCCAGCTATAGCCCCGGCCACATAAAAATGCCCGTTGTGCTTTTTGAGCCGGATGGAGCATTCATTTCCAGTGCATTCTGGCGCGCGCTTGTCTTCCGAGATCATGATGCACTTTTGACCTGGTAGCTCGCCATTAACGTAAGTAGTGCGGCCATTGGCGACCTGGCACTTGTATAGGTCATCGGCCAGAGACACACTGCACCACGTCGCTAGAAGAAGCAAAAAGAATCGCATGATTACAACCTTAGTTAAATGTCTGAACTGTATGGATTCAGCCAGTGTCATCGTGGGGAGTGTCTGCATAAAAACGTGGAATGTACAATATCCACTCCTTTTGTCTGGCTAATTTGTTAGTCTGATATTGAGGGTAGCCCCCAAACTGAAGTTATTCATTCTTGCGGGGTGCCCAGTGAGAAGCTGTTCGCTGACACCGTCCGCCGTCGGATAAAAGTATGTATTACCTTTAAATGGCTGGTTGCCGTTTCCCCCTCTATCGTTAGCCCAATCGCCGAGCGTCCGAACGAGTTCCTGCTCGACCAAGCGCCGTCCCGCCAGCACCGACTTATCCAAGCACCCTACTACTTGTACGGCAACAGCTGCTGCGGCAGAGGCAGAGCGGAGAATTCCGGGTCTTTGTTCACCAGGATGGCGGCTTTCAGTTCGGCCGCCGCCGCGATCCAGGCGTCTGCCAACGATAGCCGCTGGGTAGCTTTCAGGCGCGCGGCGGTTTCGAGCATTTCCGGGGTTTCGTGCAGCCACTCGATGGGCAGGGCGAGGCATTGCGCGTGGGCAAGGCGACCGGCAGCTTCGCCTTTCGTCTTTCCAGACGCGGTAGAGCACTTCCATCAGGGTGATGAAGCAGCCGAAGTAGCGCGCTTTACCAGCCTGTGCCTGGGTCAACAGGTCGGCCACCGCGTCCCCTCCCGCTTCGTCGTCACGCAGGGCGAGCAGGGCGGAGGTGTCGAGCAGCCAGCGCTTCATTCGGCCTGTCTATCGGTGCGGCGCTCGGTGAGCAGGCGCGCCGTGGCGCCGCCCTTGCCGCGCCCGCGAAAGGCGGCGATCGGGTTGGCGCGCACCGGGCTGACGCTCAGGCTCTCGCCGTCAATGACCCATTCCAGGCCGTCGGCGGGCGAGAGCTTGAAGTGCTTGCGGATGGCGGCGGGGACGACGGTCTGGCCGCGTTGGGTGAGTGTGCTGCGCATGGGGAGGCTCCATTGAATTACTGGTATTGCTTAAATGTAATTCGTTATTGGGCGATCTTCAATGAAACGGCGTGCCGCCGGCGCCGACTTTTCGGGGTGGTTATTTGAGTGGCGCCCGTGATTCAAAGCGCTACAATGTAGCCATAATGTAGCTGCGAAGGCGAGACCAATAATGATGACAGTGGACGTGCGCTCCCGTGTGGAGCCGGAATTGAAGCAGGAGGCGACGGCGATTTTGAAAGCGGCCGGCCTGGATGTGAGTACGGCGATTCGTTTGTTCCTGCGCAGTGTGGTGGAAACGGGTGGATTGCCGATGCCTTTGCCGAAGGCAAATCCGGAGACGCTGGCGGCGATCCGGGCCGCCAAGTCCGGCGATGTGATCGAAACCACGCTGGGCGATCTGTAGGCGCGACTGCTTGTGTCCAGAGTCCTCAAGGAAACCGGGCAGTTCAAGTCGGACAAGAAGCGTATCAAGGGTTCCGGTCGCTACGATTGGGAGAGGATGCGCGAAGTGGCCCGGGCTTTGATGAATGACCGGCTGCTTGAGGAACGCCACCGAGATCACAAACTGAGCGGCGAGTATGCCGGTGTTCGTGAGTGTCACATTGAGCCGGACTGGCTGCTGATTTACGACAAGACCGGTGATGTCGTTACCGGTGAGTTGATCCTGATTCGCACGGGATCGCATAGCGAGCTTTTCTGAAGTCGGCAGAGCGGGTTGTTTGCCGCGAGAGCGCCCCGCCAGTCCCACAGGGATTCCCTGCTGTCACGCTGACTTCCAAGGGGCAGATCACGATTCTGAAACCGGCGCGCGACGCCTTGCAATTGCATCCCGGCGACCGGCTGGAGTTTGTTCTTGACGACGACGGTCGCTTGTTTCTGCTTTCGGCGACGCGGCCCGTGGGCAGCTTGAAGGGCATGCTGCCCAGGCCGGCGTGTCCGGTTTCGCTCGACGACATGGACGCGGCCATCGCAGAATCCGTGCGCCCATGATCGGCCTGGATACCAATGTGCTGGTGCGCTACCTGACGCAGGACGACCCGGCGCAGTCCGCGCAGGCCAACGCCTGTATCGCGCGTGAGCTTTCGACCGCAGCTTGCCTGAGCGCCGGCGATGCCACGTCCGCCGAAACCGCCGACAAAAGTCGGCGCTGGCAGGACGGTAGTCTCAGTTGGTTTGGACGAGGCAGTTGCGCCCCAGGCCTTTCGCCTCATACAAAGCTGCGTCTGCCTTGCCGATGATGTCGGCAGGGTCCGTCGTGGCGTCGGGGATACAGGCATAACAGCCGGCACTGAGGGTGACGATGTCGTAAGCGCCATTCCCGCTGTGTGGAATCTCCAGTGCAGCGACCGCCGCGCGCATCGCTTCGCCCATGATCGCGGCCTGTTGCGTCGTGGTCATGGGTAGCAAGACGACGAATTCCTCCCCGCCATAGCGCGCCACCAGATCCGTGGCGCGGGTGAACGCCGACTGGATTTGCCGGGCGGTTTGCTTCAGGCAATCGTCGCCGGCGACATGGCCGTAGGTGTCGTTGTAGCGCTTGAAATTGTCCAGGTCACACATGATCAGCGCCAGCGGCTGGTGGGCGCGCGCACACCGGTCGAGTTCGTAACGCAGGCGCTCGTTGAGGGCGCGGCGGTTCGCCAGGCCGGTTAGTCCGTCGGTGTCGGCCTGCTGTTGAAGCAGCAGGTTGACTTCGCGCAGTTGCGCGTGAGCTATTTCAAGTTGCCGGCCCGAGGCGTGCAATTCGACGTTCAGGCGCTCCTGGGCTTCGAGCGAAGACTGCAACTTCTGCGTTCTTTCCTCGACCTTGTGTTCGAGGTCGCGATACAGATTGGCGTTCTCGATCGAGATGGCCGCCTGCGAGGTCAGCAGGCGCAGCAGTTCGAGGCGCTCCTCGGTGAAAGCGCCAGCGGTGAGATTGTTCTCCAAGTAAAGCATGCCGATCAGCTTGCCCTGCTGAACGATGGGCTGGCAGAGCACCGATAGCGGCTGGGCGCGCAGGATGTAAGAGTCGCGCGCGAACTGGAAATCCTGGCGCGCGTCATGCACGACCAGCGATTTCGCGGTACGCGCGACATACTGGACGATTGAGCGGGCGAGCGGCAACTCGTCGCGGTTGTCGATGGCGACGGTTTGTACGGTGACGGCGATGTCCTGTCCGGCGAATCCCTGGGCTTCGATATCGAGTTCGTCGCCATGCTTGAGGATCAGGAAGGCCTTTTGGGCCCCGGCGTGCTCGATCACGATCTTCAGCACGGTCGCGATCAGGTTGTCGATGACGATTTCGCTGGAGATGGCTTGCGAGGCGGCGGTGATGGCCGAAATATCGAAGGCGTGCGCGTGCAGGATGCCGCTGCTGCTCATCGTGGTGTGCGAGCGAAGCGTGCGGCGCGCTTCGCCGCCCAGAGCGTGCGTCAGCAGGAACTGCGGGAATTGCGCCACCAATTGCGCCGCCTTGGCCGTCGCGCCCCAGCGTTCGTAGAGTTGCAGCGCCTGCTTGAGGTAGTAGGCGGCGAGGCGCTCGCGTCCGGCCTGGAGTTGGCAGCGCGCCGCCAGTTCATGCGCCAGGGCTTCCTCATGTACGAAGCCGTTCTCGTGTGCCCGGTCGATGGCTTGGTCGAAGTGGCGCAGTGCCTGTTCGATCCGGCCGTTTGCGCGCAGGCGTTCTGCCTCGACCAGCAGCCAATGTTGCCCGTAGTTGGCCGGCGCGTGGTCGGCCCACTTTTTCAGGCTCTTTTGATTCGCCGCCACCGCGCGCAGGTGGCGCCGCCGTAGACCGACAGCGGCACCGTCGATGTCGGCCAGCAGGGCCAGCGACTCGTAGAAATGGAACAGCACATGGGCATGCATGCCGACGCCGCCCTGCTGGTAGATTCTGGCCTGGGCGGCGTTGTCGAGGGCCGCCGCGCGGCGGTTGAAGAAACAACTGAGCATCAGCTTGGCGCTGTATAGCAGGAACAGCGTGCTGGCGTCGTTGACTTTCAAATGCTGCGGCAGCGAGGCGGCCTCGTCGTAGGCCGGGCCGTCGAGGTGTTGCGGGTCGGCGCGCTCTTCGACAAAGTTCAGCGCGGTTTGCCAGCAGATGTCGTGCCAGTAGAGCGACGAGCCGACCTGGAAGCGTAGCAAGTCACCATGCGCCCGCTCCATCTCGGGGAGCAGCCAGTCCAGGCCGCGGCCGGTATGAAACAGGGCCTGGATGACGTTATTGCGGGCGTAGGAGGCGTATTCGAAGTCACCCTTTTCCAGGGACAGGGCGTAGGTTTGTTCGAAGACCGGGATACTGTCCTTGAGCGGATGCTTGAACTTGCGGATGATCCAGGCGGCGAAAAACAGCGGTTGTTGCAGGTTGAGGTTGTGCTTGCGCGCCAAGTCGATGGCGAACTCGCCGAAATCGCAGCCGGCATCGATATTGCCCAGCATTGCGCATTCGGTAATGCCCCACCAGGAGAAGCCGTAGCCAGCGTTCGGCGAGTAGCCGTGGGCGACGGAGTCGCGCACCATCTGGAATACCGTCAGCGCCACCAGTGCCTGCGAGGTCCAGTAGGCCGGCGGAATGAGCAGGCCGAGCAGATCCATCGCCGCCAACTTGGCGGGATCTGTCATTGCCGGCAGATCGAGCAGATCGGCCAGATGCTTGCCTTCGAGCGCTTGTTTGGTCTCGACCAGTTTTTCGACCACCAGCGCTTGAGCGGGCGCTTTTGGCAGATCGATGCCGAGCAGGCCGAGCGCATGCAGCGCCACGTCTACTGCCTCGGAAAGCCGGTTTTGCGCGACATAGGCTTGCAGGCGGATCTTGAGCGCCTTGACGCGCTCCAGTGGGGCGGCGACATGGCGCAGTAATTCTCCAACCCATGCCTCCATCGCCGCATAGTCCTTGCCGAGGAAGGCTGCCTCGGCAGCCAGCAGATGCAACTCGGCACTGCGCGCGGGCTTTTCTTGCCAGCAGTCGGCCGCCTGCAAATCGAGCGCGGCGCGGAAATATTGCAGCGCGGTGGCATAGGCGGCCGAATTCTTCGCGCGCTTGCCGGCACGCAGATTGATGGCGCGCAAGGTTTCCTGTTGTTGCGCATTCTCGACGAAGCGGCGCCCGGCGTTGTATTGGTTGGCGATGTCGAAAATGCGCGCTTCCTGTTCGGTGGGGCCGAGTTCGGCGAGCCAGAGCCGGGCGATGTCGAAGTGATTCCGCGCTGCCGCGCTGGGGTCGAGCATACCGTAGGCCGCCTGACGCACCCGGTCGTGGATGAACTGGTAGGTGGCATTGCCCGCATGCTCTTCCTGCCGGGCCACCCGATAACCGAGACCGATGGGCAACAGGATGCCTTCGAGCAGCGCCGGTTCGAGATCGTCCGCCAACGCGTGGGCTGGCTTACCCAGAACGGCGGCGAGCGTGAGCAGTTCGAAACGGTCGCCAATACACGAGGCATCGATCAGGGCGCGCTGGGTGTCTGCGGGCAACTGGCGAATCTTGTCGGACATCAGGTCGACGACGTTGTCAGCGACGCTATGCGATTCGATTTCGTCCTGGCCCCAGACCCAGCGGCGCCCGGCGGCGTTGTAGGCGATGATCGATTTGGCGTACAGATCGTGAAGCAGTTGAATCAGGAAGAAGGCATTGCCGCGGGTCTTGTCGTAGGCCAGGCGCGCCAGGTCTGTCGAGCCGGGCGCGTCGTTCAGGGTGTCCTTGACCAGATGGCGCACGTCGTTCGGCCGCAAGCCCTGCAAGGCGATGGCGTCGATCTTCGCCTGGCCTTTCCCGATTTCGTCGAGCGTCACGGCAAAGGGATGGGCGGCGTGAACCTCGTTGTCCCGATAAGCGCCGACCAGCAGCAGGTGACGAATCTCCTTGCGTCCCAGTACCGACTTCAGCAGCGACAGCGATCCGGCATCGGCCCACTGCCAGTCGTCGATGAACACGACCAGAGGATGCTCCTTGCGGCAGATCGCCGCGAGCAGGTTGCCGAAGACATGGTTGAGCCGGTTCAGCGCCTGCTCGCCGGCGAGCGGCGGAATTTCGGGCTGCCGGCCAACGATCAGTTCGATCGACGGAATCACGTCGGCGATTGCCTTGCCGATGCCGCCGAGGGCGACGGATATTCTTTCGCGCCAACGCGCGAGGGCGTCTTCGTCCTCTTTCAGCAACAAGTCGCAGAACTGCTCGAAGGCTTGCGTCCAGGCATAAAAGGGAATGTCGCGCTGATACTGGTCGAATTTGCCCGAGACGAAATTGCCGCACCGTTCCGTCAAAGGTTTATGGACTTCGTGCACCAGCGCGGTTTTTCCCGTGCCGGCCCCACCCTTGACCAACAGCAACTCGCTTTCTCCCGCAGCGGCGCGGTCGAAGGCGGCGACGATCATCGCGATTTCGTCGTCGCGCCCATACAGTTTTTGCGGAATCTGGAGGCGGATCGGGATATCGTATTCGGCCAGGGAGAAGGCGGCGACGTGACCATCGTCCTGCCACTGGTCGAAACAGCGCATCAGGTCATGCTCCAGCCCCCAGGCGCTTTGATAGCGCTCGTCGGCCATCTTGGCCATGAGGCGCATGACGATCCGCGATAGGGTGAGGGGTATTTCGGGATTCAGTTCGTGCGGCGGCGGCGGCGTCAGGGCAATATGCGCATGCACCAGTTCGATGCCCTGCCGCGCGACAAAGGGCTGGACGCCGGTCAGCAACTGATACAGGGTGACGCCCAGCGAATACAGGTCGGAGCGGTGATCCAGCACCCGGTTGACGCGCCCGGTTTGTTCCGGGGAAAGGTAGGCGAGCGTGCCTTCGAGTTGATTGACGTTCAGGAACTCCTGGCGCTCCTGGCTGAGTTGCGAGGCGATGCCGAAGTCGATGAGGCGGAGTTCGTCGGTGGTTTGGTTCCAGACAATATTCGCCGGGGTGACATCCTTGTGGATGACGCGGTGCTGGTGCACCTCGCCAAGAAAGCGGGCAATGCGCACGGCCAGCGCCAGCGTGTCGCAGAGGGCGATTTTTCCCTTGCGCAGAAGCCAATCCAGCGAATGGCCCCCGATATCCTCCTCGACGATCATCAAGGTGCCCTGGACGTTTTCCAGGCCATGCACCTTGATGACGCCCGCGATTTCGCCCAAGGCACGGGTAATATCGAATTCGCGCCTGTATTGGGCGAAGGCCTCCGACTGGATGTAGTCGCCGCTAAGGATTTTCAGTACCGCCGGCTGGTCGTCGGCGACACGGACAACACGGCAGACGCGGGTGTTTCCCGCGCAAAATACCTCTTCGACCAGACGAAAACCGGCGATCACGTAGGCGTCACTCCGCCGGGGCTGCGACAATGCGATCATCCTAGGCGTTGTTCCGGATCGCGTCGCCGATGCTGTTCGCCACTGCGAGCGTTTCGGCTTCCGAGCGCAACGAGGGAAAGAAAGACAGGCAGAGTTCATCGTTGGGAGACTGGTTAATGACCAGAATCGGCCGGTTCACCAGGATCGCCCCCAGCGTGTCCTTGGGTTCGATGTTGACGCCGCTCTGGTGGCGCAGCGATTCGCAGCCGTGCAGATAGTCCGACGTTTTGCGGAAATGGTGGTTGTTCCAGTTGGTGACGACGAACGACAGCGGGTCGTCGGCGGTTCCGACCAAGGCGGCATCGACAGCGTCCTCGACGAGCTTGAAAACGGAGAGGTCCAGCTTGCTGGTCTTGAAGTGGCGGATGCGATCGTGAATCGACTTGGCCATGTCTTCGATCGGCAGGTCGCCATCGACGCTGACCGGCACGAAGGCGATGTAATTGCCGCTGTATTGCTGACGCAATTCCGGGCTGAGCAGATCCGACAACATTTTGAAGCTGACGATGTGCTTTTCCGGCTTGCCCTTGGCGCTGCGATTGAGGTCGTAAAACCCCTTGGCCAATGCGGCGCAGATGACGCTGTTCTGGGTGACCTCGGGATACTTGGCGCGACAGCGCGTGAGTAGCTGCGCGATGTCGAAAAATTCCATCACCGGCGCGAAGCGTTGCTTTTTGTAGTCTTCCAGGCAGCCGGGAACCGTGTCCAGTGGAATGGCATACTCGCCGACATCGGCAATCGGGTAGGCGGTCAGGCCCTGAATGTTTGCCTCGTGATCGTGGTCGTCGGCCGCGAGCATCGCAATCATCTCGGCGCTGCCAAGGGTGCGGATTTTTTCTGCCGCCGCGATGATGGCCTCCATGCGGGCAGTATCGTTGCGGCTCAGCGCGTTGTAATAGTCGATGATACGGTTGAAGATCACCTCGGAACTGCGGGCATCGACATAGGTGTGTTCGCTGGTCTGGGCGATGATGAACTCGTCGGGATTGCTGCGATCCTGAATTACCGTCAGCACCATCGGACAGTGTTTGCCGCCATCCAGCAGCGACAGGCTGTTGCGGCAGAGTTCCCGGAATGCGTTATCGATATCGTCGCTGTCGATGACTTGGAAGCGCCCGTCGTAGGGGCCGACCCGCTGCCAGTGGAAGTTGTCCTGCGCTTCGAAGTGCAGTCGATGCTCGAATTTTTCGATGCAGCCGACGACGGCGATAAAGCTGGCTTCGAGATTGGCGACGTTCAGTTCGCCCCGGAATCGATAGCCGTTGGTAAACAGGATGTTCGCCCTGTTCATGAGGCATTCGAGGTTGATGGCGCCGACGGGCGAAGTACTCACGCTTCCTCCTGTGGGATGTTATCTTTTCTTGTCCTCCCATTGTACGCATGGAGGGGTAATGGTAGATAGGGAAGCCTGATCTGTCCGTAGGGTGCGGCTTATGGAGCAGGCGATTCCCGCCGCGTTGGTTGAGCGCCGTTCCGCTAGTCCCGAAAAAGGGGACTCCCTGCGGTCGCGCCGACTTAATTGTTGATTACTTCGGTCGCGTATCGATCACGCGCTTGGCCTTGCCAATCGAGCGTTCGATGCTGCCAACCCCCTTGATGTCCACGCGCGTCGAGATGCCGACGTAGGACTTGATGTGGTGTTGTAGGTCGTGGGCGACATATTCCCTTTCGGCCACTGTACTGGTGGCGAATTCGGGTTTGATCTCGACGTTGACCACCATCGAGTCCATGTGGCCTTCGCGGCTGACTTCTAGCTGGTAGTGCGGCGAGAGTTTCGGCTGCTTGAGGATCAACTCCTCGATCTGGCTGGGGAAGACGTTCACGCCACGGATGATCAGCATGTCGTCGGAACGGCCGGTGATCTTGGCGATGCGGCGCATGCTGCGCGCGGTGGGCGGCAATAGGCGGGTCAAATCGCGCGTGCGGTAGCGGACGATCGGCAGCGCTTCCTTGGTGAGCGAGGTGAACACGAGTTCGCCAAGTTCGCCGTCGGGCAGCACCGCGCCGGTGTTGGGGTCGATGATTTCGGGGTAGAAGTGATCTTCCCAGATCGTCGGACCGTCCTTGCTTTCGATGCATTCCTGCGCGACGCCGGGGCCCATGACTTCCGAGAGGCCGTAGATGTCGATGGCGTCGATGGCGAAGCGCTTTTCGATTTCGCTGCGCATTTCCTGGGTCCAGGGCTCGGCGCCGTGGATGCCGATTTTCAGCGCGCAATCGGCGGGGTTCAGACCCTGGCGGTCGAACTCGTCGGCGATGGCGAGCATGTAGGAGGGCGTGACCATGATGATCTTCGGCTGGAAGTCCTGGATCAGTTGCACCTGGCGCTCGGTCTGGCCGCCGCCGAAGGGAATCACCGTGCAGCCGAGCCGCTCGGCGCCGTAGTGAGCGCCCAGGCCGCCGGTGAACAGGCCGTAGCCGTAGGAGACATGCACCTTGTCGCCGGGCCGGCCGCCAGCGGCGTGGATTGAGCGCGCCATCAGGCTCGCCCAGGTGTCGATGTCCTTTTGCGTATAGCCGACGACGGTGGGTTTGCCGGTGGTGCCGGAGGAAGCGTGCACGCGCGCCACCTGGCTCTGCGGCACGGCGAACATGCCGAAGGGGTAGGTGTCGCGCAGGTCCTGTTTGGTGGTGAAGGGGAATTTCGCCAGGTCGGCGAGTTCCTTGAAGTCGCCGGGCTTGACGCCGGCGGCGTCGAATTTCGCGCGGATGTGGGCGACATTGTCATAGGTGTGTTGCAGGCTCCAGCGCAGACGCTCGGTCTGGAGGGCGACGATTTCGTCGCGGCTGGCGGTTTCGATGGCGTCGAGCGCGCGATCGTTGTTCATGTTTTCTCCTCCACGGGGCGGGCGCTTCTCTCGCGGGCGACGGCGCAAAATCCCGATATAACCATACAATGAGGGGGCGAACTTTATCACGGCGCTTACCTCGGAGACCGCCATGTCCCATCCGCTGTTCGACAAGCATCGAGCACTACTTGAGCAGGCACAAGCTGCGATCACGCGCCGCACCCATTGGTCGCCCTATGCCGAAAATCCCCGCAATTACGGCGAAACTGCGCTGGACGACGGGTTGGAGGCGTTCGAGGCCTATCGCGACGCGCAGTTCTATCTCGACCAGCCCGATGTGCGCGGACGGTGTAGCGAGGAGAACTCGCCTTACGGACAGGTGCTCAATGTGTCCTACCCGCGCAGTAGCCCCGACGGACTGATTGCCGCCGCCAAGTCGGCCATGTTGCCTTGGGTGCGGGCGGGTATCGATACGCGTACGGGGGTGTGCCTGGAAATCCTTGCGCGCCTGAATGCCGGCAGCGCCGAGATGGCCTACGCGATCATGCATACCACCGGCCAGAGCCTCGGCCTGGCCTTTCTGACTGGCGGACCGCAGGCGCAGGCGCGCGGTCTCGAAGCCCTGGCCTGGGCGCATCGCCAGATGTCGCAGATTCCCGAGCAGGCCGAATGGCAGCGCAATGTCAGCCAACGGCTGGAAAAGCGTTTCAGCGTTGCGCCGCTGGGCGTCTCGCTCGTCATCGGCAGCGCAACCCAGCCGACCTGGAATGCCTATCCGGCCTTGTTCGCCAGCCTGGCAACGGGCAATCCGGTGATCGTCAAGCCGCACCCCACGGCGGTATTGCCGCTTGCGCTGACGGTGGCCGTGGCGCGCCAGGTCCTCAAGGAATCGGGCTTCGACGCCAATCTGGTGACCTTGCTGGTCGGCGACCCCGACGATACTGCGATGGTGCGCGACATCGCGCCGAGGCCGGACATCCGGCTCATCGACTATGCCGGTGCGCCCGATCTCGGCCGCTGGCTGTTGGACAACGTGCGCCAGGCGCGTCTGTTCGTCGAGACTGGCGGCGTCAATTGCGTGCTGATCGACTCGACCTACGACTACAAGGCGCTGCTGAAGAACCTGGTGCTTTCCCTCTGCCTCGATTCGGGACAGTTGCGCGCGACGCCGCGCGTCATCTTCGTCAGCCGCGAAGGCGTGCAGACGCCGGAGGGTCAGGTGAGCGAGGAGCAATTCGGTCTCGATCTGGCCTCTGCGCTGGGAGCTTTTGCGGAAGATACGACGCGGGCGGTGGAAGTCCTCGGGGCGATCCAGTCGCCGGCGACGCTGGCGCGCATCGATGCTGCCAGCGAGCTCGGCGAGTCCAGCGCCCACGTTTTACGCTTCTCTGCGCCGCTGGCGCATCCGAAGTGGCCGGGCGCACGCGTGCATACCCCCTTGCTGCTGAAAGCCCATGCCGATCAGCGCGAGTTCTACATGGAAGAGCGTTTCGGGCCTATCGCCACGGTGGTGGCGACTGCCAGCACCGCCGAAAGTCTGGCGCTTGCCGAGACCACTATGCGCGAAAAGGGCGCCCTGAACTTCCTGGTGCACTCGACGCGCCCCCATGTGCGGCAGTTGGCCGAGGATGCTGCTCTGCGTGCAGGCGTGTCGCTCTCCTTCGATCTGACGGGGGCCGTTTTGGTCAATCAGCCCGCCGGGTTTGCCGATTTTCATGCCAGCGGCGCCAATCCAGCGGCCAGTTGCGGCATGATCGATGCCGCATTCGTCGCCAACCGATTCTATTTCTCCCAGGTGCAACAGCACTATCTGCCGCCCTCCAGCATTGACTGGGTAATCGTTTAGCCATAGTTGGCATTAGTAAAAGTGCGCTAACCATAACGTGATATTATTCGCGTCCCCATGGCGCTCGCCATGGGCTTTTACCAATCCCCTCGGCAAGGAAGATCCATGAAGATCCACGAGTATCAGGGCAAGGAAATCCTGAGGAAGTTCGGCGTGGCGACCCCGCGCGGCGTTCCCTGTTTTTCCGTCGATGAGGCAGTCAAGGCGGCTGAAACATTGGGCGGCAACATCTGGGTGGTGAAAGCCCAGATTCACGCAGGCGGTCGCGGCAAAGGCGGCGGCGTCAAGCTCGCCAGGTCGCTCGACGAAGTGCGCGCTCACGCCAGCGCCATTCTCGGCATGCAACTCAAGACTCACCAGACCGGCCCGGAAGGCCAGAAGGTGCGGCGCCTGTTGATCGAAGACGGCGCCGACATCAAGAAGGAATACTACGTCGCGGCGCTGACCGACCGCGCCACCCAGAAGGTGGCCATCATGGCCTCCTCCGAAGGCGGTATGGATATCGAGGAGGTTGCACACAGCACCCCCGAGAAGATCATCAAGGTCTTCGTCGATCCGCTCGTCGGCCTGACCGACGCGCAGGCCAAGGAACTGGCAGACGGCATCGGCGTTCCCGCCGCCTCCCAGGCCCAGGCCATCGACACTTTCAAGAAGCTCTACACCTGCTACATGGAAACCGATGCCAGTTTGGCGGAGATCAACCCGCTCATTCTTGAGGGCAACGGCAACATCAAGGCACTCGACGCCAAGTTCAACTTCGATTCCAACGCCCTCTATCGTCAGCAGGAGATCGTCGCCTACCGCGACCTCGACGAAGAAGACGCCGACGAGATCGAGGCCTCCAAGTTCGATCTCGCCTACATCAGTCTCGACGGCAACATCGGCTGCCTGGTGAACGGCGCCGGTCTGGCCATGGCGACGATGGACACCATCAAGCTGTTCGGCGCCGAGCCCGCCAACTTCCTCGACGTCGGTGGCGGCGCCACGACCGAGAAGGTGACCGAAGCCTTCAAGATCATGCTGAAGAACACCAAGGTCAAGGGCATCCTGGTCAATATCTTCGGCGGCATCATGAAGTGCGACACCATCGCTACCGGCGTGGTCACAGCGGCCAAGGAAACGCACCTCTCCGTCCCGCTCGTCGTGCGCATGAAGGGCACCAACGAAGACCTCGGCAAGAAGATTCTCGCTGAATCCGGTCTGCCGATCATCGCCGCCGACACCATGGCGGAAGCCGCGACCAAGATCGTCGCGGCCGTCAAGTGAGGTAAATCACATGTCCATCCTCATCAACAAAGACACCAAGATCATCACCCAGGGCATCACCGGCAAGACCGGCCAGTTCCACACCGAGAAGTGCATCGAGTACGCCAACGGCAAGAACTGCTTCGTCGCCGGCGTGAACCCGAAGAAGGCCGGCGAGAAGATCTTCGACGTGCCGATCTTCGCCTCGGTCAAGGAAGCCTGTGCCCAGACCGGTGCCACCGTTTCCGTCATCTACGTGCCGCCCGCCGGCGCAGCCGATGCGATCTGGGAAGCCTGCGAAGCCGACCTCGATCTGGCGATCTGCATTACCGAAGGCATTCCCGTGCGCGACATGCTGATCGTGCGCAACAAGATGAAGCAGAAGGAAGCCGCTGGCGGCAAGAAGACCCTGCTGCTCGGCCCCAACTGCCCTGGCCTGATCACCCCGGACGAAGTCAAGATCGGCATCATGCCTGGCCATATCCATCGCAAGGGCCGCATCGGCGTGGTCTCGCGCTCCGGCACGCTGACTTACGAAGCCGTTGCCCAGCTCACCGAAATCGGGCTGGGTCAGTCTTCGGCGGTCGGCATTGGCGGCGACCCGATCAACGGTTTGAAGCATATCGACGTGATGAAGGCCTTCAACGACGATCCCGATACCGACGCCGTCATCATGATCGGCGAGATCGGCGGCCCGGACGAGGCGGATGCCGCGCGCTGGTGCAAGGACAACATGAAGAAGCCCATCGTCGGTTTCATCGCCGGTGTCACCGCGCCGGCGGGCAAGCGCATGGGCCATGCCGGCGCGCTGATTTCCGGCGGTGCCGACACGGCGGATGCCAAACTCGCCATCATGGAAGAGTGCGGTTTCACCGTGACGCGCAACCCGTCCGAAATGGCCAAGCTGCTGAAGGCCATGCTGTAAGTAAAAGTCGGCGCTGGCGGGACGGTGCCGCGATTAACAAGCCGCTCGGGCGTATTTCCGGGCGGCTTTTTCATTCTGTGGCGACCGCGTTACTGTGGCGCGTTCAGCCAGAGATGCCAGAGTGCGATAGGTCCGGGTGCGCCAGCACCCCCAAGATATGTAAAGGGTCGTCCGTGGCGGGAGTGGGATAGGTTGCTATGGGCGGATGGGGTGTAGAGTAGATCAAGGGGAACACAGTCGGTAGCGGCCACAAAATGGGGCGTCAGGGTTGTGGCGACGGTGCTGCCGTCGCGCACATAGGCGAGCATGAAGGCCTCGGCGTACATCCATGCGTATTCGCCGTCCACGAAGCGTTTGATGCCTTTCCGACAGTAGAGATCAACGGTCTTGCGATGTGGGTGGTCGATCAACTTGCATTCGGCTACCAGTGGGAAGTCGAAACGGCGACTGGTCAGATGAATCGATAGATCGGGGCTTTTCCCGATATGGCTGCCGTCGTAGCTGATTTGGGAGCCTTCGCGGCTGACGCCACACACCAGCGTTTCCCAGCAGGCATCTTCGTCCAGCAAGGCATTGAGCCGCGTTTGGAGCAGCAGGGTGATTTCGGGTTCGTCGCCGTTCCTCAAGATGTCGCCATGCGTGGCGGCAAGGTCGCTCCAAGCACGCATGAGTGTGTCGGTCACTGTTTGTAATGCGATTTCCGGCAATGGCGGGAGTGGAAGCGGCTGGCCACGGGTAAGCGCGGCGACTTGATCGGGGCGTGGGTGGATGGCGCTCATGCCGCCGCGCTGCCGAACAGTTTATCGGCATGTTCCCAGACGATGCGGCGGGCGGCTATTCTCGCGGCACTGCGGCTCCAGTAACGGGCCTGGGAAAGACGGGCGAGCCACAGCACCTCTTTGTCGTTCTCAAGCTGCAGGACTTCGCTGCCGGCGAGACGGTCGGCTAGACGCAGCACTTCTAGCCAGTCATTTTCTGTCGTGAGTTGCGTGCCGCCGCTGGTATCGATGCGCAACAGACCCCAGGGTGAACCGTTAGGCGCCTCGACTAGGTCGACCTTCAGTGGCCGGTTGCTGCGCTGAGCCCAAGGCCGCAACTCGGCCTCCAGCGCGGTGCGGAAGGCTTTGCGTTCCGCCGTGCTCGGCGGCTGTTGGGCTGCTTGGCGCTGGGCGGCGAAGGGGAGTTCGAAGCGCAAGGTATCGGCGATGACTTCGAGATCGCGTGTTCGTAACCCGTAGAGTTTGGCGACCCAGTTATCCGCTTCTGTCCAGGCGGCCTCGCCTCCGCCGCAGGCAATGGTGTCGAATAGCGGATCGATGCGCGAGCGGTCGGCGGTGGAGAGTTGCTCAAAGGGTTGGACGGGAATTGCGTCCAAAATGAATTTCTCGATGATCCGCCGATCAAATCCCAATCTTCCGCTAGTCATCAATGCGTGCCAGAGAGCCGGCTTACTGCCCACGACCAGGGCTAGGTAACGCACCAACTGCAAACCGTTGGCATGAGTCTCGGCGCTATAGCCATGGAAACTTTGGTTAAAGACAACGTCGCCATTCGAGACAGTGACGTCGATGCGCCCCGATTGCGACGGTGGTGACTCATGAATGATGAGCAATGGGCCTCGAAACAATGCTTTATTTCTGATCCTGTGAAGGGCCGATTGATCGAAAGGTGGTAGAGTGGAAAGGTCAACCAACAGTGGCAATGGCATGCCGACTGGCAATTCGGGCAGCATTGAAAGATGCCCACATGCAATGGGCTTCTTGGTGCTCTTACGTAACTTCTGATACCCGTTACTATGGATCAGCCCGCTACGGTTAACGAAATCGATCAGCGTGCCGATGCCGCGCGCGGTCAGTCGATCGAATACCTCCAACCCGAGGGGGCCGCCGCGGTAGAGCAGCTTGAGAATTTCCGGCCGTTCGGCTACCTGTTGTGGACTGAGTAAGTCCGAGCGATCTGCATCAAGGCGTAGCTGGCCGTTGTCATTGAGCCCTTTTTCAAGACGCGGACTGACGTAGCGAAAGCCTGCACCGGGCGGTGGAAGTTTATTGCGGGCATACAGCAAACAGAAGGGCACACCAATCTGTGGCCATACGGGTGTTTGACAAAGGTCGGCACCGTTTACTACGCCAGTTACGTCCACCGTCCGGAACAGTGCTGCCCGTGCTATATCCATGCCGTTACCTTGCTGAAACAACAACCGCCCGTGCAGTGCGAATGCAATCTGTCCTCCGGGGCGAGCCCATTCCATGGCGCGCCAGACGAACGGCAGGTCGAGCACTTCGTTGGGCAGGCGCGGTTCCGGGCCATCGGCCGGCAGGCGTGCGGTGGCGATGCGCTTTACCCGCTCAGTCACCAGCGACCAATCGGCCAAACCCGTGGCACTGGCCCAGGGCGGGTTGCCGATCACTAGGTCGTAGCGGCCGTTATGTTCGTCGCCGACTGCCGGCCCCAGACTGCCGAGGCTACCTTCCTCGCCGACCTTGAAAAGGACGTGGCCGCGCAAGTCTTTCTTGAAAGCCAGCTTCCGTACCGGCTCCGGATGCGGGTCGAGCTCGATGGACAACAGATAAAGGCCGAGGGCGGCGAAGCGCAGGCCGGCCTCGTTGATGTCGAAGCCGGTGATTTGATCGTAAAGGATGTCCCGTAGCGTCCGGGTATCCGGCCGTTTGCCATCCTTGCGCCAGCGTTCGGCGACCAGTTGGCGAAATGTGGTGAGTAGGAAAACCCCCGCGCCCGCCGCAGGATCGAGCGCTCTTGCATCATGAGCACGTCCCTCGGCACGCAGGGCGTGGAAGGCGCCGCGCACCAGCAATTCGGCCAGTGGTCGCGGCGTGTAGTAGCCGCCTTCGCGTCTTTGCCGTTCTTGCGTATGGCGGCGCTGATGGTGTTCATAGGCTTGGCTAAGCACGCCGACCGGGATATGGGCGAAATCCAGATGCGCCCAGTCCTCCTTCCAGTCGAGATAGCGCTGGCTATCGGGTGTGCCGTGCATGATATCGCCAAGTCGAACAAAGGCGGCTTGAGGCAGGCGACTGAATAATCCATGCGAAAAAGGCAGCAGGTCGCCATTGAAGGTTTCGTCCAGCCAGCGGCAGGTTGCCATGGCATTGGTCGCGTTGTCGAACAGACAGTGTGCCGGCTGGCCTGCAAGTAGTTGCGGCGGTAGCAGCTTGCGGTCAAGCAGGAAGCGGGCAAACAGTGCGCGGCCAACCAGAGAAATGGCGTCGTCGTTGGCGACACCAGCCTCTTTGATGAGCGCGTCGATGGCTTTGCCAAGAAGCGTGAGAACCACATCGGCGATCCAGCGCCGCCGCACTTCAAGGCCAGGTCGGTTGTTGGCGAGATAAGCGAAGGTGGCTGGTTTTTCCGGCAGATCGGTTAGGGAGAGCAGTGTTTTTGTCGCTTTGGTTGCATCCAGAGCGATGCGATGGAGGGTTAGTCGCCCCGCGCCAACCACGGCCAAATAGGGGGCATCGCCGCGCAATGCCAAGCGACGGCGGATTGACTGCAAGTGCTTGTCGTCACGTAGGGTTGTTGCGTCGACGAGAAACGCGAGCGGACTACCCTGCCACTCGTAGACGGCAACCAGAGCCGCGAGGTCTTCGTCACCGCTATGCCGCGCCGCCGACAGAGTGGCATAGGGCAGTAGATCAGCATTGTCGTTGTCGAAGCGTACCAAGTCGTCCGGCGAGGCACCGTGGTCGGACAAGGTTCGGTCGAAAGTGTTCATAGGGGGCTTTTTTACATGTCCCTCTGCATTCGTCAAGCGAGAATAGAAGATTTGGGCGTCCCCAATCATGGGTTCTCCTAGAATCCAGAATTAGTCCTTGGATTTGGAGATCATGAATGGCCTTGTTCCTAACTGAAGCCGAAGTGCGACAGTTGCTGACCATGGACCTGGCGCTCGAAGCTGTCGAAGCGGCGCATCGGGCGCACGCCCTGGGCCGGGCCATCGACATCCCGCGCCAGCGCACGCGCGTGCCGACCGCCTCCCTGCACATCCTGCAAGGCGCGCTGCTCGACGCCGGCGTGATGGGTTACAAGGCCTACACCGCCAGCAAGGAGGGCGCGCGCTTCCTCGTCCATCTGTTCGACGCGACTAGCGGACGGCCGCTGGCGGTGATCGAGGCGGACTTTCTGGGCATGATGCGCACCGGTGCGGCCGGCGGCGTGGCGGCGAAATACCTGGCGCTGCCGGAAGCTGCTGTCGTTGGTCTGATCGGCGCCGGCTGGCAGGCGCAAAGCCAGTTGGAGGCGCTGTGCAAGGTGCGCAAGATCGAGCGGGTCAAATTGTTTTCGCGCGATGCGGAAAAGCGCCGTCGCGCCAGCGCCGAGTTTGCGCGGCGCTTCGGCATCGATGTCGTGGCGGTCGAATCCGCCGAGGCGGCGGTACGGGACTGCGATATCGTCGCCACCATTACCACCGCCAGCAGCCCGGTTCTACTCGGGGAGTGGCTGACGCCCGGCTGCCATGTCAACGCCGCCGGCTCGAACGCGCTGATCCGGCGCGAACTCGACGAAAAGGCCGTCGGCCGCGCCGCGTTGGTCTGCGTCGATAGCCGGGAGACCGCTGTGCGCGAAGCGGGCGATTTGCAGCCGGCGCTGGAAAAGGGACGCCTGCACGCAGGCCAACTCCTCGAACTGGGCGAGATCGTCGCGGGTCTCCGTCCCGGAAGACCGGGGCCGGAGGCGATCACCTTGTTCGAGTCGCAGGGCATGGCCATCCAGGATCTGGCCGTGGCCCAGCGGCTATTCGCGCTGGCGCGGGAACGCGGACTTGGTGCGGAATTGCCTTATTGAGCGGCGTATTCGTGCCGTCGGCATGGAAAAACATTGACTGACTTTAGGGTGTGCTGTAAGAATGCCGCTTATCACACTGTTTCTACATATAGTTAGCCATGATTGGAGCGATCTGATGGCGATGTTCGACTTGCGAAACCGTCAATCCGACATGGAAGGAGGTACTTGACGTGCTGCCCATAGATCTTTCCAGCGCCATCGAAATGGCCGCTTGCAGCGATACCGGCCAGGTGCGCTCCCACAACGAAGACGCCGTGCTGACGAATGCCGCCCAAGGCTTGGCCGTGCTGGCCGACGGCATGGGCGGTTACAACGCGGGCGAGGTTGCCAGCGGGATGGCCACGGCGGGTCTCGGTGCCGATCTCGGCGCAATCGCTGCCAACCTGCTTGAGACGCGCGCGGCGCTGGTCGACGCCATCGCGCGCGCCAACGCCGCGATTTACCAGGCTGCGCAAAGCCAGGCCCAGTGTGCCGGCATGGGAACCACGCTGGTCACCATGCGATTTTTCGACAATCGCTTGATCGTCGCCCATATTGGCGACTCCCGGTGTTATCGTTTGCGCGGGGAGGCGTTGACGCAACTGACGCGCGACCATTCCTTGTTGCAGGAGCAGATCGACAGCGGCATCATCACGGCCGAACAGGCGCGCTTTTCGCAAAACAAGAATCTGGTGACACGTGCGCTCGGCGTCGACGCCGAGGTGAACACCGAGGTGAATGAATACGAAGTATTGCCGGGCGATGTGTATCTGCTGTGCTCGGACGGTCTTAACGATATGGTGGAAGACGCGGAAATCGCCATGACGCTGGAAGCGCTGGCGGCGAATCTGCCCCTGTGCGCCGCGCAGTTGGTGCAGATGGCCAACGACAATGGCGGGCGCGACAATGTCTCGGTCATTCTCGCCAAGGTCAAGGAGCCATTCCCGGCGGCCCGTCCCACGGGCGGTTGGTGGGGGCGTGTGATGTCGTGGTTCGGCAAACGTTGAAGTCTTGAAGGACGCTCAAGATGGCAAAACTCATACTCAGCATGGACAATCTGGTGCTCAAGGAAATTCCCTTGAACAAGGAGCGCACCACGCTTGGCCGCAAGGCGCACAATGACATCCAGATCGACAATCTGGCGATCTCGGGCGAGCATGCGGCGATCGTGACCATACTCAACGACTCCTTCCTGGAGGATCTCAACAGTACCAATGGCACGTTCGTCAATGGTCAGCAGGTGAAGAAGCACTTCCTGCAGAACAACGATGTCATCGAGTTGGGAAAATACCGTCTCAAGTATGTCAACGAGGTGCCGCAACAAACGTCGCAGGCCGATTTCGAGAAGACCATGGTGCTGCGCCCCGACATGATGCGCAAGGCCGCCGAGCAGATGCCGGCCAAGGCGGCCGAAGCGGCTGTCCCGCCATTGGCGCCTGCGCCGAATTTCGTCCCGGGCGAGCCTTCTTCCGCTGCCGCTGCTGCGCCACCTCCGGCGCTCGCCTTGGGCGCGATTCAGGTATTGACCGGCGGCAATGCCGGCAAGACGCTCGAATTGGCCAAGTCTTTGACGACCCTCGGCAAGCCGGGCGTACAGGTGGCCGTGATTGCGCGCCGTCCGCATGGCTATTTCCTTACGCACGTCGAAGGCGCCAAGTTTCCTGCGGTGAATGGCGTGGCCCTCGATACCCAGGCGCATGAACTCAAGGACCACGACATCATCGAGCTGGCCGGCGTGAAGATGGAGTTTTTCCTCAAGATGTGATGCCGGCATGTCGGCGAACCGGCATTTGCTGCGCTATGTACTGGGTCTGGGCCTGATTCTGGTCTTGCTGGGCCATGCCGTGCAGATCCAGCGCATCGGTCTGATCGACCGGCTCGACGCAATCTTCCACGACGCCAAGTTGCGCCTGACCATGCCGGGCGGTATCGACGACCGCGTCGTCATCGTCGATATCGACGAAAAATCGCTGGCGGAACAAGGACGCTGGCCCTGGGGGCGCGACCGGCTGGCGACCTTGATCGACAAGCTGTTCGAGCGCCATGGCGTCGCACTGGTCGGCTTTGACGTGGTCTTCGCCGAACCCGACGACAGTTCCGGCCTGAAGACGCTCGATGCGCTGGCGGCGCGCGAGTTGCACGACAACACCGCATTCCGCACGGCGCTCGATGGGATGCGGCCCCGGCTCGACCATGACGCGCGCTTTGCCGCCGCGCTGGCAAAGCGTCCGGTCGTGCTCGGCTACTATCTTTCCAACCAAGCGCAAGGACAGTCCGGCGGCGTCCTGCCAGCGCCGAGTTTGCCGCCGACGGCATTCGCCGGCCGGCCCATTGCCTTTGCCAGTTGGCGCAGCCATAGCGGCAACCTGCCAATTTTGCAGCGTGCGGCCGCAAGCGCCGGCCATATGAATCCCATCGTCGATTTCGACGGCATCGTACGGCGCGTGCCCTTGCTGGTCGAGTATCGGGGCGAGTATTACGAAGCCTTGTCGCTGGCCATGCTGCGTACCCTGCGGGGGCACCCGCCAGTGGTGCCCGGTTTCGTGGCAGCCGACAATGCCTATGGTGGCCTCGAATGGTTGGAACTGCCGGACGCAGGGGGCGGACTGCGTGTGCCGGTAGACGAGAACGTCGCAGCGGCGATTCCCTATCGCGGCCCACAGGGCAGTTTCCCCTATATCGCGGCGACCGACATCCTGAATGATCGCGTGCCCGTCGAGCGTCTGCGTGGGCGCATCATCCTGGTCGGCACGACGGCGCCCGGCTTGATGGATTTGCGCGCCACGCCCGTCGATGCGGCGTATCCCGGCGTCGAAGCGCATGCCAACCTGATCGTCGGCATGCTCGACGGCACGGTCAAGCATCGGCCCGAGTACCTGTTGGCGGCAGATGTGTTGCAGATCGTCGCGGTCGGCCTCACGATGTTGCTGCTGCTATCGCGCCTGTCGCCGCTGCGGGCCACGCTGCTGACTTTGACTTTGCTGGCGGCGCTGGCCTGGATCAATTACCAGTTGTGGAGCGCCGCGCACCTGATCATGCCGTTTGCCGGTGTTTTTGCGCTGGCACTGCTCCTTTACACGCTGGAGATGTCCTGGGGTTATTTCGTCGAGGCGCGCGCCAAGCAGCGGTTCACGGCATTGTTCGGCCAGTATGTACCCCCCGAGTTGGTCGACGAGATGGCGCGCGACCCCGAGCGCTACAGCATGGCGGGGCGCAAGGCGGACCTGACCGTGCTGTTTTCCGATGTGCGCGACTTCACCTCGATTGCGGAAAGCCTGTCGCCCGAACAGTTGACGGAGTTGATGAATGCCTATCTCGGTGCGATGACCGCTGCGATCGGCAAGCGGCGCGGCACACTGGATAAATATATCGGCGATGCCATCATGGCTTTCTGGGGCGCGCCGGTGGGCGATCCCGAGCATGCGCGCCACGCCGTGCTGGCGGCTCTGGACATGCAGGCCGCACTGCTCGAGTTCAACCGCACATGCGCCGCTCAGGGCTGGCCGGAACTCAGGATCGGCATTGGCGTCAATACGGGAGACATGACGGTCGGCGACATGGGGTCGCGGGTACGCAAGGCCTACACGGTTATGGGCGACCCGGTAAATCTGGGCGCGCGCCTGGAGAGCATCACCAAATACTATGGCGTCGGGATCATCCTGGGCGCGGCGACCTGCGCCAGACTGGGCGAAGAGTTCGTCCTGCGCGAACTGGATCGCGTGCGCGTCAAGGGTAAGGCCGAGCCGGTAACGATCTACGAGCCGCTGGGCCTGGCAGGACAGGTCGGCGCGGACAAGCTGGCCGAACTCGAATTTTGGCGGTGCTTTCTCGCGGCGTATCGCACGCAGGACTGGGATCTGGCCGAAAGCCTGTTGCGCGACTCGAAACACGTGCATTCCCGCCCTCTATACGAGCTATACATCGCGCGCATCATCCGCTATCGTAACGCACCGCCCGGCGCAGACTGGGACGGGGTGACGACCTTCGAAACAAAATAACAAACAGTGAACAGCCAGTGACATGAAAGTGCGCATTCTGGGTTGCAGCGGCGGTATCGGCGGGCGTCATTTGCGCACCACCTCCATCCTTGTCGATCACGACATCCTGATCGATTGCGGTACGGGCGTGGCAGACCTGTCGATTGCCGAGTTGGCACAGATCGATCATGTCTTCCTCACCCATACCCACATGGACCATATCGCCTGCCTGCCCTTGATGGTCGACACGGCGGGCGACATGCGCAGCCGTCCGCTGGTCGTCCATGCGACACCTGCCGTCGAGGAAATCCTGCGTGCGCATGTTTTCAACTGGGCGATCTGGCCGGACTTCGCGGAAATTCCCTCGGCAGAACAACCCTGGCTGCGCTTCGAGTCCATCGTGGTGGGACAGGTGGTGGATCTGGGGGGGCGGCGCATCTCACCGCTGCCGGCCAGCCATACCGTGCCGGCGGTTGCCTACCGGCTCGATGCGGGAAACGCCAGCCTGGTGTTTTCCGGCGATACCGGCCCCTGTCCGGAACTCTGGCAAGCGGTCAATGCCATCGACAATCTGAAAATTCTAATCGTCGAAACCGCCTTTTCAAACCGCGAACGCAAGCTGGCAGAATCCTCCCGTCATTTGTGTCCCAGCATGCTGCTCGAAGAGTTGCGTTACCTGCAATTGCGTCCGGAAATCTTCATTACCCACCTCAAGCCGGGCCAGATCGAGTTGACGATGCAGGAGATCGAAGACAGCATCGGCGAGTTCAAACCACGCATGCTGCAAAACAACCAAGTCTTCGAGCTATGACGCGTGCCCCCGTATCGACGGAAATCCTGTCGCGTCTGCAGCCGCTCTGCGGGCTCGGGCAGGATAGCCTGCGCCAGTTGGTGTCCCTGGCCAAGATCGAAAGCTGCGCGCGTACGACCGGGACGCTGAATTTCGCTTGGGCCGGCAAGGTGGTGTATCTGCTCAAGGGCGAATTGAAGCTGGATAATTTGCAGGGTGGCCGGGGGGTGCTGGTGGGCGGCTGCGACGACGCGCTTTTCCCCTTGGGGCGCGGTGCCGAGCCCATGGGCGTGCGAGCGATTACCGCTGTGGATCTGCTGTGGTTCGATGAAAACGCTCTGGATATCCTGGTGACCTGGGATCAGTTGGCGTCGCCGCTGCCCATGCAATCCATTGGCGACATGAGCGACTGGCGGGCCTTGTCCGGCATGTTCGATGCCCGCAAACTGACACTCGGCGTTTTCGCCAATTTGCCGGCGGCGCATATCGAAAGCCTGCTGGCCTGTTTCCGGCGTCAGGCTGTCAAGTGCGGTGAGCTTGTGGTGCGCCAAGGCGAGCCAGGCGATTACTACTATGTGATCGAACGCGGCCGCGCCCAGGTGATGCGGGAAGTGGCGGGTGCGCAAGTGGCGCTGGCGGACTTGAATGCCGGCGACGCTTTCGGCGAAGAGGCGCTGATCGCCGAAACCGAGCGCAATGCCACGGTTTGCATGAAGTCCGACGGGGAATTATTGCGGTTGGATCAGGCGGATTTTGTCCGCTTGCTGCGTGAGCCGCTGCTCCTCCGGATTGATGCGGAGACGGCGCGGCGGCGTGTTGCTGCGGGCGCGGTATGGCTCGACGTGCGCTTCCCGGCGGAGTATCGGCAAGACGGCTTGCCCGGTGCCTTGAATATCCCCTTGAACGAATTACGCAACGCCCTGCCTGCCTTGCCGGCAGACAGGGAGTATGTTGTCTATTGCCAGACCGGCCGACGCAGTTCGGCGGCGGCCTTTTTATTGTCGCAGCGTGGATTTTCCGCCAGCCTGTTGCAGGGCGGCATGAGAGCCATGTTTGCGCAGGAGATGGAGTCGGCATGAGCGCGGTATTGAATCCTGCATCCTTGGCCCCGGGCGCGGGCGATCCTGGAAACGCGGGCGAGCTTGGCAGTCGCCTGGCATTTTTCAAGAATCTCCAGGCGGTCACCAACAAGATTCATGCGACGTCCAACATCGACGAAATCATGTTGGAGTTGTCGCAGGATATCTGCGCCCTGTTCAATGCTGATCGCCTGACGGTGTATTCCCTCAGCGAGGATAAGACCTCGATCGTTTCCAAGGTCAAGACCGGCCTGAATTCGTTCAAAGATCTGAAACTGCCGATTGCCGATCAAAGCATCGCCGGCCATGTCGCTCTCGCGCGCAAGATCGTCAATATCCGCGATGTCTACGACGAAGCCGAGCTGAAGTCCCTCAATCCGAACTTGCGCTTCCTGCAGGAGGTGGACAAGCGTACGGGCTACCGTACCAAGCAGATGCTGGTCGGCCCCATTGTTGACGGTCAGACCAACGAGTTGCTCGGTGTCGTCCAGATCATCAACAACAAGGCGGGGGTGCCCTTCGCCGCCGTGCATGAGGAAGGGCTGAAAGGCCTGTGCGAGACGCTGGCGATCGCCTTTACCCAGCGCAACAAGCCGGCCCAGACCATCAAGACCAAATACGACCATCTGGTGCTTGATGCGGTGGTCACGGCGCAGGAAATGGACCTGGCCTCGCGGTCGGCGCGGCGCAAGAACATCGATGTCGAGGAGGCTCTAGTCACGGAGTTCCAGGTCAAGGTGCCGGCGATCGGAACCGCGCTGTCGAAGTTTTTTGGCGTGCCTTACGAGCCCTACAAGCAGGACCGCATCAAGCCGCTCGACCTGATGAAGAATCTGCGTCGCGAGTACGTGGAGCAGAACCTCTGGTTGCCCATCGAGGACATCGCCGAGGGTATCGTCATCCTCTGCATGGACCCCGAGCAGGTGAAGAGTTCGCGGGTCGTGAACAACATCTTTGCCAAGACCAAGATCGTCTACCGTGTTACGACTATCCGCGAGTTCAAGCAGACGGTCGACCAGTTTTTCGGCAGCAGCGGTTTTTCCGACGACTCCGACGTCGGCGACCTGCTGTCGGCAATGGACGAGGGCGAGAGCGAAGGCGATGCAGCGGCGGACGACGTTTCGGCGGCGGCGGACAACGAGTTGGTCAAGCTGGTGAACAAGATCATTACCGATGCCTATCAGCAAGGCGCCTCGGATATCCATGTCGAACCCGGTATCGGCAAGGACAAGGTGATGATCCGCCTGCGCAAGGACGGCTCGCTGCAGAAGTACATCGAAGTCCCGCATAGTTTCCGCAATGCCCTCGTTGCGCGCATCAAGATCATGAGCGATCTCGATATCTCCGAGAAACGCAAACCGCAGGACGGCAAGATCAAGTTCAAGAAATTCGGCCCGATCGACATCGAACTGCGGGTGGCGACGATTCCCACGTCCGGCAGCGTCGAGGACGTGGTGATGCGTATCCTTGCTGCCGGCGAGCCGATTCCGCTCGACAAGCTGGGCTTGCTGCCGCACAACGAAGAGCGTCTGAAGTCGGCGGTATCGAAGCCCTACGGCCTGTTCTTCGTCTGCGGCCCGACTGGTTCGGGGAAGACGACCACCCTGCACTCGGTGCTGAAATTCCTCAATACGCCCGACACGAAAATCTGGACCGCCGAAGACCCGGTCGAAATCACGCAGAAGGGCCTGCGCCAGGTCCAGATCAACAAGAAGGCCGGGCTGGATTTCCCCGTCATCATGAAGGCCTTCCTGCGTGCCGACCCGGACATCATCATGGTAGGCGAAATGCGCGATGCCGAAACTACCGGCATCGGTATCGAAGCCTCGCTGACGGGCCACCTCGTGTTCGCCACCCTGCACACGAACAGCGCGCCGGAGTCGATCATCCGCCTGCTCGACATGGGGATGGACCCCTTCAACTTCGCCGATGCCCTGCTGGGCATTCTGGCCCAGCGTCTGGCCAAGCGCTTGTGCAAGTGCAAGGAAGCCTATACGCCCGATCCGGATGAAATGAAGCACTTCCTCACCGAGTATTGTGCGGAACTGGCGAATACCGAGACCTTCAAGCGCGACGGCAAGGCCGCCTACGAGGCGGTTTATCAGGAGTGGGCGAAAAAATACGCCAACGACAAGGGACAGTTCACCCTGTACCGCGCCAAGGAAGGCGGTTGCGAAGCCTGCGGCGGGTCCGGCTACAAGGGACGGCTGGGTTTGCACGAACTGATGATCGGTACCGACGCGGCCAAGAAGCTTATTCAGGAACATGCGCGTGTCGCCCAGTTGATCGCCCAGGCGCTGGAGGATGGCATGCGCACTCTCAAGCAGGACGGCATGGAAAAAGTACTACAGGGTTCTACCGACATGAAGCAGGTCCGCGCGGTCTGCATCAAATAACTCGCTAAGGGGCATCCATGGAATCGAACAACGACCTCTTCCGCCGCCTGGAGCAACTCAACGAGATTGGTGCTGCGCTTTCGAGCGAACGGGATATCAACCGCCTGCTCGAAAAAATCCTCCTGGCGGTAAAGGACATCACGCAAGCCGATGGCGGCACGCTGTACCGCGTGACCGAGGACGGCCAGGCCTTGCGCTTCGAGATCGTACGCAACGACAGCCTGAAGGTTGCGCTGGGCGGCTCGTCGGGCAACCCGATCAATTTCCCGAACCTGCCGCTGCGGAACGAGAGCGGCGAGCCGAACAATTCGATGGTCGCGGCCTATGCCGCCATCAACGGCAAGACGGTGAACATCGCGGACGCATATTCGGCCGAGGGCTTCGATTTTTCCGGCACGCGCAAGTTCGACGAGCGCACCGGTTACCGTTCGTGCTCTTTCCTTACCGTGCCGATGAAAGACCATCAGGGCGAAATCATCGGCGTGTTGCAACTGATCAACGCGCTGGAGCCGGCTACTGGGGTGGTTGGGCCATTTTCCGAGGCTGACCAGCATCTGGCGGAATCGCTCGCTTCGCAAGCCGCAATCACCCTGACCAACCGCTTGCTCATCATGCAGATGGAGGAATTGTTCGAGTCCTTCATCCACATCATCGACTTGGCGATTGACGAAAAATCGCCCTACACCGGCGGTCACTGCCAACGTGTACCGGCGCTGACCATGATGATCGCCGAGGCGGTGGTCGCGACGCAGGAAGGGCCTTTCGCCGACTTCAGCCTCGCCGAGGGCGACCTCTACGAACTCAAGATCGCCGGCCTGCTGCACGATTGCGGCAAGGTGACGACACCCGTGCATGTGGTCGACAAGGCGACCAAGCTGCAAACCATCTACGACCGCATCGGCTTGGTCGACACGCGCTTCGAGGTGCTGAAACGCGATGTGCAGATCGCCGCGATGCGCAAGCTGCTTGACCTGCGCGAACGCAAGGACGCCGAGGCCGAGGCCGAGTGCTGGGCCGACTGCTGGCGCGAGATCGGCGTCCTCGACGACGAGCGCGAGTTCCTGCGCAAGACCAATGTCGGCGGCGAGGCGATGAGCCCGGACGACCAGCAGCGTGTGCGCGACATCGGTACTCAACGCACTTGGCGCAATGCCGCCGGTGTCGATGCCGATTTCCTCACGGCCGACGAGGTCGAAAACCTCACCATCCGCGCCGGCACGCTCACCGGTCAGGAGCGCGAGATCATCAACCACCACATCGTCGCCACCATCAAGATGCTCGAAGAGATGCCCTGGCCCAAGCATCTCAAGCGCGTGCCGGAATATGCCGGCGGGCACCACGAACGCATGGACGGCAAGGGTTATCCGAAGGGACTGACGCGCGAGCAGATGTCGGTGCAGGCGCGCATGATGGGTATCGCCGACATCTTCGAGGCGCTTACCGCTCGCGACCGGCCCTACAAGCAGGGCATGAAGCTGTCCCAGGCCATCGGCATCATGCGCCGCTTCAGCGAAGGCGGCCACATCGATCCCGACCTGTTCGACGTCTTTGTGCGCCAGAAAGTCTATCTGCGCTACGCCGAGTCCTTCCTTGACCCGGCGCAGATCGACGCAGTGGACGGCGCCCCGGCGTAAATCCGGTTCCGATTCCTCTACTTGGTGCTGCCGAACAGCGCCTTGAAATTCGCCAGTTTGGCATTGCCGGCGGCACGGTCGAAACTCGGCGCTGACGCCACGGCGCCCTGGCCCTCGCGCTTGATATCGCCGCTGCCGCCATCCTCGCCCTCCATCTCGTCGATGAAGCGCGAGAGCGTGCGCTCGATAATTTCCCGGCCCTGCTTGCGGCGGGCGCACCAACTGATGCAGAGGCTCATCTGGGCGCGCGTGATGCCCACGTACATCAACCGGCGCTCCTCCTCGATCTTGCCGTTGTCGATGGACTCGCGGTGCGGCAGGCTGCCTTCCTCGATGCCGACCAGATGGACGTGGCGGAACTCCAGCCCCTTGGCCGCGTGCAGGGTGGCGAGCTGCACGGCATCCAGGTCTTCGCCCTGCTTGTCGAGCATGGTGATGAGCGCGACCGTTTGCGCCAGTTCAAGCAGGCTCTTCTTCTCTTCGTCCGCCTTGCCGGCGAGCCAGCCGATGAAGTCGCGGATGTTGCCCCAGCGCGTTTCGGCGTCGCGCGCCTCCAGCGTCTCGAACAGCCAGGTCTCGTAGCCGATGGCGCGCAACAGGTCTTCGAGCAGCGCGCCGGCGGGCTCGCGTTGTGCGCGCCATTCGATGCGGTTGATGAAGCCGCCGAACTCGCGCAGGGCGGCAAGCTGCGGGGCCTTGATCTCGGTCTCGATACCGGGCGCGAAGATTGCGGCGAACAGCCCGATGTGGCGCCGGCCGGCGGCGAAGCCGAGCGCTTCGAGCGTGCTGCCGCCGATGCCGCGCTTCGGCGTGGTGGCGGCGCGGATGAAAGCAGGATCGTCGTCCGGGTTCGCCAGCAGGCGCAGATAGCTCGTCACATCCTTGATTTCCGCGCGGTCGAAGAAGGACTGACCGCCCGAGAGCACATACGGCACCTTATGGGCGCGCAGTTGCTGCTCGAACACGCGTGCCTGGAAATTGCCGCGATAGAGGATCGCGTAATCGCGCCAATGCCCGCGCGTCTCGAACTTGTGCGCCATCAGGCGCGTCACCACCCACTCGGCCTCGTGCTCGCCGTCGCGGCAGGCCATGACGCGGATCGGGTCGCCATGGCCCTTGTCCGACCAGAGCTTCTTGTCGAACAGTTTGGGGTTCTGGCGGATGACGTTGTTGGCCGCCTTGAGGATGCGCGTCGTCGAGCGATAGTTCTGTTCGAGCTTGACGACCTTGAGGTTGGGGAAGTCCGTCTGGAGTTGGCGCAAGTTCTCGATGTCCGCACCGCGCCAGGCATAGATCGACTGGTCGTCGTCGCCCACGGCCGTAAAGGCGGCGAGCGGCCCGGTCAGGAGACGCAGCAGCCGGTTCTGGCAGCGGTTGGTGTCCTGATATTCGTCCACCAGCAGGTGGCGGATGCGGCTTCTCCAGCGCTGAGCGACCTCCTCGTTGGCTTCGAGCAGATCCACCGGCAGGCGGATCAAGTCGTCGAAGTCGACAGCCTGATAGGCCTTCAGCGTGCGCTCGTATTCGGCATAGACGCGCGCCGCGCCGGTCGCCAGATCGCCCTCCGCCTGCGCCAGCGCCGCCTCGGGGCCGAGCAGGGCGTTTTTCCACAGCGAGATCTGCTGTTGGATCAGTTTGACGCGCGCCTTGTCCGCGTCCTTCAGCATCTCGCCGAACAGTGCGTTGGTGTCGCTGGCGTCGAGGATGGAAAAACTCGGCTTGAGGCCGATGGCGCGCGCCTCCATGCGCAACAGCTTTGCGCCGAGGGCGTGGAAGGTGCTGATGTTCAACTCGTCCGCACGCGCGCCGACGAGCTTGGCCGCACGCTCCTTCATCTCGCGCGCCGCCTTGTTGGTAAAGGTGATCGCCGTGACATGGTGCGGCGCCATGCCGCATTCGCCGATCAGGTAAGCGATCTTCTGCGTGATGACGCGCGTCTTGCCGCTACCCGCGCCGGCCAGCACCAGCAGCGGCCCGTCGAGATAGCGCACCGCCTCCCGCTGGGGCGGGTTCAAACCATGCACTGCTTGCCGCTTACTTGAGTTTGCCGCGCAGGGGGGTGACCTGGTCGGGCGATTTGATTTCGGTCGTGCCGCCGCCGCCGATGAGGTTGCCGCATTCGCAGGCCGCCTTGATGTGGGACACGGAGCTGACCACCGCCTTGCAGCTACCGCACTCGTAATACACGTCGCCGCCCTTGGGCAGCGAACCGTCGGCTTGGCGATCGATGGGGTCGAAACGATAAATCTTGCGCAGGTCGAGTTTCATGGCGTGGCGAATCGGGGAAATGGTTCGGGACGGCAGTTTAACCTAGGCCGGCGGCATGCGAAGGGGTTGACAAGACAAAACGACATAACTAAACTCATCGACATGAAAAGAGACTACCGCAGCGCGATACCCGATCACTGGCACGCCATGTCCAAGGTGTTCACCGCCTTGGGCGACGAGCACCGCCAGCGCATCCTGTTGCTGTTCGAGCCGGGTGAGCGCCTCAATGTCGGCCAGATCGCCGAAGTCTCCACGCTGACGCGCTCGACGGTGTCGCATCACCTCAAGGTGCTGCGCGAGGCCGGTGTGCTGGGTTCGGAAAAGATCGGCAAGGAGGTCTGGTTCTGGATCGAGCGCGATTGGCTGCTCGCGGTGTTCGGCAATGTCGCCGAGTACATCCGGGCATCGACCTAGTTTTTTTGTGCAATATATCGATGTGTTTAGTTTTGTAGGTATGACATTAGTTAGCGTTGCGACGCTGGGAGGAAAGCGATGATGAAAGCCTTGTTGCGTTTGGTGTTGCGCCGGTTGGCGACCTTGCTGTATGGGGTGCGGGTGAAGGGGGACGCCGCCGCGTTTTCCGCGCCGCACCTCTTGATCGTCGCCAACCACGAGTCCTTTCTCGATGGCCTGCTGCTGGGGCTGTTCCTGCCGGTGAATCCGGTGTTCGTGGTGCATACCTATGTGGCGCGCCACTGGTTCTTCCGCCTGATCCTCTCGCTGGTCGATTATCTGGCCGTCGATCCGACCAGCCCGATGGCGATGAAGCAGGTGATCCGTCTCGTCGATAGCGGCCGGCCGGTGGTCATCTTCCCCGAGGGGCGCATCACCGTCACCGGCAGCCTGATGAAGGTGTATGAAGGCCCGGCCTTCGTCGCCGCCAAGACCGGCGCGACCATCGTGCCGGTGCGGCTCGACGGCACGGCGCGCACGACCTTCGCGCGCGTCTCCGGCAAGGCGCCGCGCCGCTGGTTTCCGAAGATCACGATCAGCATTCTGCCGCCGACTACGATTCCAATGCCCGCCACGTCCATTGCGCCGACCGCCAAGCTGCGTCGCAACAAGGCCGGCGAGGCGATGCGCCGCATCATGCAGGACATGCTGTTCGCCTCGCGACCGCAGCAGACGCTGTTCGCCGCGCTGTGCGACGCTATCGAAATCCACGGCCGTGGCCGTCGCCTGGTCGAGGATTTGAAGCAGATCGAGTACAGCTATCAGGATCTGCTGAAGATGACGCTGATGCTCGCGCGTCTGGTCGAGCGCGCCGCGCCGGAAGTCGCGCCGGGCGAACGCATCGGTCTCCTGCTGCCCAATCTGGCGCCGACGCTGGGCCTGGTCTTCGGCCTGTCGGCACGCCGCCGCGTGCCGGCCATGCTCAACTACACCGCCGGCGTCGAAGGTATGCAGGCCGCCTGCGCCGCCGCGACGATCCGCGTCATCCTCACCTCGCGCGCCTTCGTCGCCCAGGCCAAGCTGGCGGACAAACTCGCGGCGCTGCAAGGCATCCGCCTGCTCTATCTCGAAGACCTGCGCGAGACCATTACACTCGCCGACAAGCTCTGGCTGATGGGCTACGCGCTGTGGTTCCCGCGCGCCTTCGAACTGCCCGCCTCGCCCGAAGATGCCGCCGTCGTGCTGTTCACCTCTGGTTCCGAAGGCAAGCCCAAGGGCGTCGTGCTGCCGCACCGCGCGCTGCTCGCCAATATCGCTCAGGTGCGCGCCGTCATCGATTTCAATCCCGACGACAAGGTGTTGAACGCCCTGCCGATCTTCCATTCCTTCGGCCTCACCGCCGGGGCGCTGCTGCCGGTGTTGAACGGCGCCAGCCTCTTCCTCTACCCCTCGCCGCTGCACTACCGCATCATCCCCGAGCTGGCCTACGACCGCGGTTGCACCGTGCTGTTCGGCACCAGCACCTTCCTCGCCAACTACGGCAAGTTCGCCCACCCCTACGACTTCTTCCGCCTGCGCTACGTCATCGCCGGTGCCGAAAAGCTCGCCGAGCCGGTGCGCGCGCTGTGGTTCGAGAAATTCGGCCTGCGCATCTTCGAAGGCTACGGCGCCACCGAGACCGCGCCGGTGCTGGCGGTGAATACGCCGATGGCCTATCGCACCGGCACGGTCGGCCAGTTCCTGCCAGGCATCGACTATCGCCTTGTGCCGGTGCCCGGCATCGACTCAGTTGGCTACCCTCGCGGGCTGCTGCATGTGCGCGGCCCCAACGTCATGGCCGGCTACCTGAAATACGAGGAACCCGGCGTGCTGCGAGCGCCGACTTCTTCCGCGGGCGAGGGCTGGTACGAAACCGGCGACATCGTCGAGGTGGATGCGGATCATTTCGTGCGCATCGTCGGCCGCGTCAAGCGCTTCGCCAAGGTGGCGGGCGAGATGGTCAGTCTCGAAGCCGTCGAAAAGCTCGCCGCCGCCGCCTCGCCCGACAAGCCGCACGCCGCGTCGAGCCAGCCGGATGCGGCGAAGGGCGAGGCGCTCGTGCTGTTCTCCACCGATGCCGCGCTGGTGCGCGAGATGCTGCAACACAAGGCCAGGGAACTCGGCTATCCAGAACTCGCCGTGCCGCGCAAGATCGTTTTCCTGGAAGCGCTGCCGCTGCTGGGCACCGGCAAGATCGACTACGTCAGCTTGAAGCGCCTGGCGGAGAGCGCGTGATGGCGTCCGCCAAGCGCCGCCGCCTGTTGCTTGCCGCCTGCGGTGCCGGCGTCCTGGGCCTGGCCGCCGCACGCGCTCTGCCGCGCGTCTGGAATCCCTGTCATGCCAGTCTGCCGCCGGAACTGGCGCAGCACCCGGCGGTCGCCGCCGCCTGGGCGGGACTCGATCCGGCGCAGGTCTGGGACTGCCACGTCCATATTGCCGGCACGGGCGATTCCGGCAGCGGCATTGCCATTGCGGCGGAAATGGAAAGCCTCTGGCATCCGCTCCAGTACGCACAGCGTCTGTTCTATCTCAACGCCGGCTGCGCCCACAATGCGCCGGGACGCGTCGACCAGAGCTATGTCGAACGCATGCACAATCTGCTCGACGGCATGCGTCCTGGCGTCAAACTCATGCTCTTCGCCTTCGACCGCGCCCACGACGAGTCGGGGAAAGCGCTGCCCGAGCGCAGCGCCTTCTACGTGCCGAACGACTACGCACGCAAGCTGGCGCGCGACACGCCGCAATACTTCGAGTGGGTGGCCTCGATCCATCCCTATCGCCGCGACGCCATCGCCGCGCTCGAACAGGCCAAGGCCGACGGCGCGCGCGCCGTGAAATGGTTGCCGCCGGCCATGGGCATCGATCCCGCGTCCGCGCGCTGCGACGCGTTCTACCGCGCGCTGGCGCGCCTTAATCTGCCGCTGATTACCCACGTCGGCGAGGAAAAAGCCGTACATGGCGCCGGCCAGCCGGCGTATGGCAATCCGCTCAAGCTGCGCCGCGCCCTCGATGCCGGCGTGCGCGTCGTCATGGCGCACTGCGCCTCCATCGGCGAAGATGCCGATCTCGACCACGGCGACCGGCGCGTGCCGAGCTTCGAACTCTTCGCCCGCATGATGGCCGCGCCCGCCCACCGCGATCTGCTGTTTGCCGACATTTCGGCGATCACCCTGCGCAATCGCTCCCTCGCCGTCGTGCGCAGCATCGTCGAGCGCGAGGACTGGCACAGCCGCCTGCTCAACGGTTCGGATTACCCGCTGCCGGGTGTGATGCCGCTCTTCGCCCCCGCCGACTTCGCCGCCGCCGGCATGCTGGCCGAGGAACTCGTACCGGTGCTCGGCGCACTGCATGGCTACAACCCGTTGCTGTTCGACTTCGTGCTCAAGCGCCATCTCGCCGTCGGCGGACGCCGGCTGCCGGACAGGATTTTCGCCACCCGTGGATTCTTCGAGAGGACGCCCTCATGAGCAGCCCCAGTCACCAGAGCCACCTCCTGCGGAGCCATCGCTTCCTGCCGCTCTTCGTCACCCAGTTTCTCGGCGCGCTCAACGACAATGTGCTGAAGAACGCCCTCGTCGTTTTGCTCACCTTTCAGGCGGCGAGTTGGACGGCGCTGAAACCCGAACTGCTCGCCAACCTCGCGGCGGGCATCTTCATCCTGCCCTTCTTTCTCTTCTCCGCCACCGCCGGCCAGCTCGCCGACAAGTTCGACAAGGCGCGGCTGGCGCGGCTGGTGAAGCTGTTGGAGATCGGCATCGTGCTGGTCGCCGGCGCGGGCTTCGTTCTGCATAGCCTGGCCGTGCTGTTCGGCGCGCTGTTCCTGCTCGGCCTGCATTCGACGCTGTTCGGGCCGGTCAAATACGCCATCCTGCCGCAGCATCTGAAGGAGACGGAACTCGTCGGCGGCAACGCGCTGATCGAGGCCGGCACCTTTGTCGCCATCCTGCTCGGCACTTTGCTCGGCGGTTTGCTCGCCGGTTCCGGCGGTGCGACGACGATCATTACGCTCGCTGGCCTCGCCATCGCCGTCGCCGGCTATCTCGCCAGCCGGAGCATTCCCGTCGCGCCACCGCCCGCGCCGGAGCTCGCGCTCAACCTCAATCCGTTCACCGAAACCTGGCGCAACATCCGCTTCGCGCGCGAGAACCGCACGGTCTTTCTCTCCATCCTCGGCATCTCCTGGTTCTGGCTCTACGGCGCGCTCTTCCTTGCACAATTCCCCGCTTACACCAAGAACATACTCGGCGGTGGCGAGACGGCGGTGACGCTCTTGCTCGCCGTGTTCACCCTCGGCATCGGCGTCGGTTCCTTGCTGTGCGAACGGCTGTCGGCCGGCCGCGTCGAACTGGGCCTGGTGCCCTTCGGCTCCATCGGCCTCACGTTGTTCGGCCTCGATCTGGCCTTCGCCTCGCCTTCCGGTCCGCTCGCGACCGAACCCTTGGGCGCGCTGGCATTGCTCGCCGCGCCGGGCGTCTGGCGTGTGCTGCTCGACCTCGCGCTGGTCGGCCTGTTCGGCGGCTTCTTCATCGTGCCGCTCTACGCCTTGGTGCAGCAGCGCAGTAGCGAAGCGCACCGTGCCCGCGTCATCGCCGCCAACAACATCTTCAACGCCCTGTTCATGGTCGTCGGCGCGCTGTCCGCCGCTGCGCTCCTGGCCAGCGGCCTGTCGATCCCCGCGCTGTTCGCCACCGCTGCCGTCGCGAACGCCGCCGTCGCGCTCTACATCTACGGTCTGCTGCCGGAATTCCTCGTACGCTTCATCGTCTGGCTGATGGTGCATGGCCTCTATCGCCTGCGCGCCGAGGGACTGGATCTCATCCCGACAACCGGCCCGGCCATCCTCGACTGTCAGGGCATGAGCGCGACCGACGCGCTGCTGCTCGTCGCCGCCAGCCGCCGGCCGATCCGCTTTGTGCTGCCGCGCGATGCGGCGCCGGGTTTCCCGGCAGGCTTCGTGTTTGCCCAATCCGGCGCGATTTCGGGCGATGGCGCCGTGTCGCCAGAGCCGAGTATTCAGATAACACAGGCGGCGCTGGCCGACGGCGAACTCGTCGGGTTGCTCGGGGTGTGCGCGCTGGACATGGCCGGCGTGCCGCGTCTGCGGGTAGAGTTGGCCGGTCGGCGCGGACTGTTCGCCGTCTTGAACTTGCGCATCCGCGCGGTCTGAACATTCGGGAGATAGCCATGTGGTTCCTCGGCGCACTCATCGGCCTCCTCGTCGGCAACGCCATCCACCACGACTTGCTCATGCCGGGCCTGATCGTCGGCGGTCTGCTCGGCTACGCCTGGTCGCGGAAGAAGCAAGAAGCGAAGGGCACGGATGCGCGGCCGGCCGACATCGAAACGCGTCTGCGCCAGTTGGAAGCCGAGATGGCGGCGTTGCGCCGCGAGATGCGGGCCATGCGTGCGGACGGCGTGCCGACCACTGCGCCGGTCGGGGAGGTGCCGTGCGCCGAAGCTTCGCCGGCCATGGAACCGCTGGAGCCACCACCGCTACCCGCATCGCCGCAGGAGGTTGAAGTTTCCGTACCGGCGACCTTGCCCGCGTCCGTCGCCGCGCGGTCCGCTGTCGCCATGCCGCCCTGGCTGCAAAAACTCTGGGCCGGCAACCCGCTGGCGAAGATCGGCATCGTGCTGCTCTTCTTCGGTTTCGCCTCGGGCCTGCGCCTGGCCGTCGATCACGGTTTTCTGCCCGTGCCGCTGCGCCTCTTTCTCGCGGCGGCGGCGGGCGTGGCGCTGATCGTCTTCGGCGTCGCCAAGGCGCGCGTCGAAGCGCGGCGCAACTTCGGCCTGGCCGCGCAGGGCGGCGGCTTTGCGCTGCTGTATCTCGTCGGCTATTTCATGCTGGCGCGCTACGCGCTGATCGGCGACGGCCTCGCCTTCGCGCTGTTCGCCGCGCTGGGCGTGGTGTGCGTCTTCCTCGCCGCGCGCCAGGAGGGACCGGCGCTCGCGGTGCTCGGCCTCTCGGGCGCCTTCCTCGCGCCGGTGCTGGCCGGCGGACACGCCGAGAGCCCCCTGCCGCTGTTCTCCTACTTCGCTCTGCTCAACGCCTTCATTCTCGCCGTGGATTGGTTCAAGTCCTGGCGCGTGCTCAACATTGCCGGCTTTATTTTTACCTTCGCTGTCGGCATGGCCTGGGCCGTCGATGGGTATCGCGCCGAGCATTTCCTCGTCACGCAGTGCTTCGTCGCGCTCTTCCTCGCCGCCTATTCGGCCATGCCGGCGGCCACCGCGCTGTTGCGCGCGCCGGGGCTGACCGGTTGGCGCGATGGCATGCTGCTGTTCGGCCCGCCGCTCGTCGGCGCCTTCCTCCAGGCGATGTTGATGGAAGACACGCGCTACGGCCTGGCCTGGAGCGCGCTGCTCGGCGCGCTCTGGTACTTCGCGCTCTGGGCGCTGCTGTTCCGCCGGCCGGAGCCGGAAATCCGTCTCGTCGAGCGCAGCCATCTCGGCATCGGCCTGGCCTTGCTCACCGTCGCCGTGCCGCTGGCCTTCGATGCGCAAGTCACTTCCGCTTTCTGGGCCGCCGAGGGCTCCGCCGTGCTGTGGTTCGGCGTGCGCCAGCGCCGCGTCCTCGCGCAGGGCACCGGTCTCGCCATGCAGCTCATCGCCGGCATCGCCTTGCTGCTGGGCTGGCACGCGCTCGGCCACCGGCTGCCGGTGGCGAACGACGCCATGCTCGGCGCCGCCATCCTCGCGTTTGCCGGGCTGTTTTCCGCGCGCCAATTGCGTGCGCTGGAGGACGCGGGCGCCGCCCCGGTCCGCTTCCGCCCGTCGCCGCTGTTGCCTTTCGTCTGGGCCATGCTGTGGTGGCTGGGCGCCGGTCTCGGGGAAATCCAGCGTTTTGCGCTCCTGGCGCTACACGCGCCCTACGGCCTGCTCTTCGTCGCCGCCACAACACTCGGTCTCGAAGGACTGGCGGCGCTGTGGCGTTGGCCACAGCTACGCGCGGCGGCGGCGCTCCTGCTCGCCGGTCTATGGGCCGCCAGCTTCGCCACCATCGACCGCCAGGGCCATCCTCTCGCCGGCATGATGGCCTTGGCGCTGCCGCTCGCCTTCCTGGCGCACGCCGCCTTGCTCGCCGCGCACGAACGGCGCGGCGACACGCCCTTCGCCATGGCGCGCCACCTTGGCGCCTGGTGGCTGCTGCTGATCGTCCTCGGCGTCGAACTGGCCTGGCAAGCCGATCGACACCTGCCGCATCCTGCGTTCTGGTCCTGGGCCGCCGTCGCCGCCGTCGGTGCCTGCGGCGTCGCGCTGCCGGCCTGGGGGGCGCGGCGCGGCCTGTGGCCTTTCGCCGCGCCGGCGGGCCGCTATTTGTCCGTCGGTCTGTGGCCGTCTCTCGTCGCGCTGGCGCCGACCCTGGCCTGGGGCAACCTCGCGCTCTCCGGCGCCGACGGCCTGGGCTGGCCCTATCTGCCGCTCGTCAATCTCTTCGACTGCGCCCAGCTTGCCGGCCTCGGCGCGCTGCTGCTCGGCGCGCGCGCCCTGAAGGAAGCGCAGGCCGGAGCGGCGGGCAATTTGCGTCGCGCGGTCGGTGCGCTCGCCTTCCTCTGGCTTTCCACGCTCGCCGCGCGCATCGCCCATCATTGGGGCGGCGTGCCCTTCGAGATCGGTCATCTGATGGATGCCACCCTGTTTCAGGCGCTGTTGTCGCTGTTCTGGACGGTGACCGCCATCGCCGCGATGATCCATGCCTCGCGCGCCGGCCGGCGCGTGCGCTGGTTCGGCGGCATCGCGCTGCTCGGCGTCGTCGGGGCGAAACTCCTCCTGTTCGACGCCGCCGGTCGCGGCACGCTGGCCTGGACCGCGACGCTCATCGGCGTCGCCGTGCTGGTGCTCGCGGCGGGCTATTTCGCGCCGCTGCCGCCGCAACGGGAGGCGGAGGAGTAGACGCCCGGCGTGACCGAAGGGAGCCCTGTTGCGGGCTGTGTGCTTTTGCCCGAATGTAGCTTTTGCTACAGATTGCCTGCGTCGATCCGGCTAATGTTCTTGCGCCACAGCCGTGGCCTTCGAACTTGCGGGAGAGAGACATGGATACCGGGATTGGCGATGTGCTGGGCATCGGCCTGCCTATCGTTGGCGTCGCGCTGCTGGCGCTGATTGCGCTGGTGCGCTTTGAGTTGGGTCCGTTTGCGCGTCTGGCTGCGCCGGGCAAGTGGATGTTGACCGGCGCATTCGGCATGGGTGTGCTGGCCTTCAGTTTCAAGATGATGGTTGCTTTGGCGATCGCCAAGGTGCCGGAGCGCGTCGTTGCGCCGCTTGTCGCGGCCTATGCGTCACCGGCGCTGGCGGCGGACGCGCCGGACGCGGTGCGCGCTGCGCTGCCGGGGCCGGATTTTCCCGTGCGCCATGTCTGGGCCGCCTTGCCCGAGGCAGCGCCGGCGCCCGCCGACAATCCGACGACGCCCGCGAAGGTGGTGCTGGGCCGGCGGCTATTCGAAGAAACTCGGCTCTCGGGGGACGGCAGTTTGTCCTGCGCTTCCTGCCACGATTTGCGCGGTAAGGCGGGCGGCGACGGTCGCGCAACGGCGCGCGGCAGCGGCGGCCGCATTGGCCCGCGCAACACGCCGACGGTGTGGAACGCGGCCTTCCAGTCGGTGCTGTTCTGGGATGGGCGCGCCCGTTCGCTGGAGGAGCAGGCCGGCGGGCCGATCCTCAATCCCATCGAGATGGGCCTGCCGTCGGCGGCCGAGGCCGAGCGGCGGCTTGCGGTCGATCCGAGTTACCGCACCGCGTTCGCCGCCGCTTTCGGTGATGCCGCGATCACGTTCGGCCGCATCGCCCAGGCGCTGGCCGCTTTCGAGCGCACGCTCGTCACGCCCGACGCGCCCTACGACCGCTATGTGCGCGGCGACGCGCAGGCCCTGAGTCAGCTCCAGTTGCGCGGCATGGCCTTGTTCGAGTCGCTGGGCTGCGTTACCTGCCACGCCGGGCCGGCCTTCAGCGATGCGAGCCTGTTGGGCGGGCGCGCGCCTTTGCGCTTGTTTCCCGCCAATCCCGTGTCTTTCGAGACGCGCTACGACTTGCTCGCCGATCGCGGTGCGACGGGCCAGGCGGGCTCGCGCGGCGTCTGGCGCGTCCCCTCGCTGCGCAATGTCGCGCTGACCGGGCCGTATTTCCACAACGGCGCCGTCGACGATCTCGCGGAAGCGGTGCGCGTCATGGCCGCCGCGCAACTGGGTCTGGCGCTCGCCGATGCCCCGACGCGCGCCAGCTACTGGCTGGGGGACGGCGGCGCGCTCAACCGCAGCGAGCAGCGCGCCCTGTCCGAGCGCGATGTCGATGCCATCGTGGCATTCCTGCGCGCGCTGAGCAGCGACATGCTGGTGGCGGCCAAGGCGCCGTCCTAGCATGCGTTCGTCCATGCGCCTAGAATATGGGCGATGGACGCCGTCGAATTGGAATCCCTTGGCCCGTTCCGCGCGATGAGCGCGGCCGGCCACGCGCTGCTGCGCGGGGGGCGCACGCTTTGCGCCTGCGCCCGCGGCGCCCCGGTGCTGCACAAGGGGCAAAGCGTTTCAGGTGCCTATTTCGTCGTGCATGGCCGCTTGCGCGTATTTTCCCTGGCGCCCGACGGCACCGAGGCGACGCTCTATTTCATCGATCCCGGCGAAACCTGCGTGTTCGCCCTCAACAGCCTGTTCAACGACCTGCGCTATCCCGCCTGGGTTGAGGCCGAGAGCGAGACCCAGGTGGCCGTGATTCCCGGCCCGGTGTTTCGCCAGTTGTTCGCGGGCGAGCCGGCGATCCAGGACGTCACCGTGCGCGCCCTGTCCACGCTGGTGTTCCGGCTGATGGCGCAACTGGAAGAGGTGCATGCCTACCGACTCAACCAGCGTCTGGCCAACCTGATCCTGCTGCACGCCTCGGCGGCCGGCGAATTGCGCATGACCCAGCAGCAGATGGCCGCCCATCTGGGCACCTCGCGCGAGGTCGTGGCGCGGCTGATGGGCGAACTGGTCGGCCTCGGCTATGTCGCGACGCGCCGGGGACTGATCGAAATCCGCGAGCCGCGCGGCCTGGCCGAACTGATCGCGCGGACGGGGTGAGGGGCAGGGGAAGCGTCGTGCGGCTTAGACGTGCGCGGTTTTTCCCGCCAAAACCTTTGACATATCCCGGCGCGCTCCCGCACAATACGGCCATGGCCCTCGATCAACTTTACCCCGCCGTCCTGCCCGCCCGCCGCGCCGCCTATCTGTGGCGCGTCATGCGTCGCGCATGGGGTCCGGGGCCGCAACGACGATGAGCCGATAGCAACAACATTGCATTCGACCGAGGCCGCAGACCCAAAAGGTTCGCGGCCTTTTGTTTTGTCGTCCCATCCGGACGGCGTTTTCGCAGGAGGCAATATGTCCGTACCCGCCGCATATCTCGGCATCATCCTGATCTGGTCCACCACGCCGCTGGCCATCCAGTGGAGCGCGCAGGGCACCGGTTTCGCCCTCGCCGTGTTCGCGCGCATGTCGATCGGCGTCGCGCTTGCCGCTGTGCTGCTCGTCGTCTGGCGCATCGGTTTCCCGCTGCATGCGCGTGCGCGCCGCAGCTACCTCGTCGGCGGGCTGGGCCTGTTCGGCGCGATGTCGCTGACCTACTGGGGCGCGCGCCATGTGCATTCCGGCCTGGTCTCGGTGTTGTTCGGCCTCTCGCCCTTGCTGACGGGCGTATTCGCCGCGCTCTGGCTCGGCGAGCGCGCGCTGACGCCGTTGCGTCTGGCCGGCATGCTGCTTGGCACGGCCGGTCTGGCGACGATCTTCGCCCAGGGCGAAGGCGCCGGCGGCAGCCAGGCTTCGGCCGGTCTTGCCGCTTTGCTGCTGGCCGTGGCGATCTATTCGGCGAGCCTGGTCTGGATCAAGCGCATCGGCGACGATAGTCCGCCGCTGGCGACCACGGCCGGCACGCTGGCGGTCTCGCTGCCGCTGTTCGCGCTGGTCTGGTGGTGCGCCGACGGCAGCGTGCCGACGGCGGTGCTGCCGCGTGCCGGCGCGGCCATCGTCTATCTGGGCGTGTTCGGCTCGGTGCTCGGCTTCGCGCTCTACTACTATGTCATCCGCCACACGACAGCGGGTTCGGTGGCGCTGATCACGCTCGTCACCCCGGTGCTCGCGCTATTGCTCGGCCACGCGCTCAACGGCGAGGAGATCGCCGCGCGCGTCTGGCTTGGCGCGGCATTGATCACCGGCGGGCTGGTGTTGCATCAGTGGGAGGGGTTGGTCGGACTGTCGCGGCGCTCCCGGGTTAGCGAGCGCGCATAGTGCAAAGTCGGCGCTGGCGGGACGGCGCATCTGGCATGCCCAAGTGCGCCTGTCTGCTCTGGATGGCTACTTGTACATGGCGCAACTGCTATTCGCCTTGTCGTAACTGGAGCGATTCAGCGCATTGTTCAAGCAAGCCCAGTATTTGCGTTCCCTGTCGATGCGCCGCTCTTCCTCTTTGCGCGCCTGTCGTTCCTTGGCTTCCTGGCGCGCCTTGACCCTTTCCTCTTCCCTTTGTTTTTCCAGTTCCAGCCGTTCGGTTTCGAGATACGCCCGGTGTTCGACCTGAACGCGCTGCGCCCTTGCCCGTTCCTCCTGAATGGCTAACGATCTGTTTCTTGCCTCGGCCGACTCGACAGCGAGTTGGTCGACGATGCGACTGCCTTGCTCGATCGCATACCTTTGATTATCGATACGGCGGTTCTCGATTTCTTTGGCGGCGTCGATGCGGTCCCGCGCATTCTTGGTTTCGCGGTGATTGATGTACAAATAGCCGAATGCGACGCATATGCTTGTGGCGATGATTGCCGAGACTTTCCGCGATCCCCACCACGCGGAAAATGTATTGTCCGAGGCGTCCCAGCGCGTTGCCTCGGGATCGTCGTTGCCGGAATTCCCGGTAACGTCTGCCAAAAGCTTTTTGTCGTACTGCGTCCGCGCCGACGGATTGCCGATAATATCCATGGCATATCTGCACTCGGCGTCTAGCGGCGTGCCCGCAAGCCGCGATTCCTTGGCGCGCGCCGCGATGCACTGAGCAATTTCCATATCGTCGCACGTTGGGCTGAGGCCCAGCACGCTGTAGAGGGAATGTCGATTGGCGCTCGCCAATCCGGCCGCCAGTCGCATGCGCGCCTCATCCATCTCGCTGGCGCGCGCATGCGCCGCTGTGGGTTTAGCCGCTTGCGGGGCAGGCGTCTTGGACGAATGTTTCAAATCGAGCAAACGCATGCGGACATACAAAATCTTCGCCTTTTCCTCATCGCCCTGGCAATACGCCAGGGCCTTGTGCCAAACGTCCTGATCATGAGTATTGGTGGCAAGCTCTTCTGCGAAGACTGCATGCAAGTCGCTGTCTTGGTTCATGGTGTCGAAACCGGCTGATGTTCATTGATGCTCGGCGCTCCTGAAAGCACCCCCCTTATGACGCGCTCGGGCAACCGTGTATTTTTTTCACCATGCCCAAGTTGGATGCTAGCGTCATACCTGGGAAAAAACACCTGATAGAAATATCAGGTTTATCAACAAAAATGCTGTTTTAAGCGGGTTTCAGCGGCCGCCGGCCGCTTTTTCAGACAAATTGCTCTTGCAGCCCCGGCTAGGTCTGCGACATGCACAGGCCGAACAACTCGGCTTGCAGTTCGCGGTCGCTGCGCTGTTTGTCGAGCAGCACGCTGGCGCGTGCGGCCATTTGATTGATGGCGCCTTTGTAACCCTGAACCTGAAGATCCTGCGCCATTTTGTCTTGGACGCGCTGGATGCTGCTGCGCGAGCGGTTGGCCTTCTTGGTTTGCACCACCCAATCGACGAACTCGCGCGTGGCGTCCTGGCAGAAGCCTTCATCGCCGGCCCATGCCGCTGGACTTGCCAGACAGATAGCCAGGGCCAGTTGTACGCTTGCTTGTTTCATGCTTGTCCCTCCCTATGCAATTCATGCGGAGCGGGAATTATGCCATTCGCGGCGGTCAGTCTGGCGCAGATCTCGGTCGGTGCCGCTATAGCAGCTTGATCTCCCGTTACACCACGCCCGCGCTGTGCGCCTGCAGATCGGCGTGGTAGGAGCTGCGCACCAGCGGCGCGCTGGCGCAATGGGTGAAGCCCATTTGTTCCGCCGCAGCGGCGAACATCTTGAAGGTGTCGGGATGCACATAGCGCGTCACCGGCAGGTGGTGGCCGGAGGGTGCGAGGTACTGGCCGATGGTGAGCATCTCGACCGCATGGGCGCGCAGGTCGCGCAGCGTGTCGAGAATCTCGGCGTCGGTCTCGCCCAAACCCACCATGAGGCCGGACTTGGTGGGGATAAGCGGCAGGCGACGGCGGAATTCCTGCAGCAGCTTGAGCGAGTGTGCGTAGTCGGCGCCGGGGCGCGCCTGCTTGTAGAGACGCGGCACGGTTTCGAGGTTGTGGTTCATCACGTCGGGCGGAGCGGCGGCGAGGATATCGAGCGCGAGGTCGAGCCGGCCGCGAAAATCCGGAACGAGGATTTCGATGGTGGTCGCGGGCGACGCGGCGCGAATCGCGCGGATGCAGCAGGCGAAGTGGCTGGCGCCGCCGTCGCGCAGGTCGTCGCGGTCCACGCTGGTGATGACGACGTATTTCAGTTTCATCGCCGCAATGGTCTTGGCGAGCTTTTCCGGTTCGTCCGCATCGGGCGGTAGCGGCGTGCCGTGGCCGACGTCGCAGAAGGGGCAGCGGCGCGTGCACAGGTCGCCGAGGATCATGAAGGTGGCCGTGCCCTTGCCGAAGCATTCGCCGATGTTGGGGCAGGTGGCTTCCTCGCAGACGGTGTGCAGGCCGTGCTCGCGCAGAATGCCCTTGACCTCGCCGAAGCGCGCGGCCGAGTTGCCGGCCTTGACGCGAATCCAGTCGGGTTTTTTCAGCGGGGCGGCGGGGACGACCTTGATGGGAATGCGGGCGGTTTTGGCTTCGCCTTTTTGTTTCTCGCTCATGATTCGATCCAGTTTTCCAGCAACAGGCCCGGTATCCGGGCAAACTCGCGCAGGTTGTTGCTGACCAGCGTCAGCCCGAGGCTGCGCGCGTGGCCGGCGATATGCAGATCATTGACGCCGATGGGCTGCCCTGTCTTTTCCAGCGCCGCGCGCATGCCGCCGTAATGGTAGGCGGCTTCCGCCGTGTAGGGCAGCAGCGTCAGGCGGCTGAAAAAATCTTCCACCACGGCAAGATTGCGCGCCGGGAACTGGCTTTTTTCGGCGCCATGAATCAGTTCCGCCACGGTGATCGCCGATACCGCCATGCGGCCCTGCTGGCGGTTGAAAACCTCAAGCACCGCCAGGGGGCGTCGCTTGACGACATAGATGACGATATTGGTGTCGAGCAGGTACTTGAGCATGCCGCCGGGCTAGAGCGCTTCACGCTCGGGCTGCGTTTGCGCCGGCCGCTCCGCCATGAAGTCTTCGCTCGCGCCCGCCTCTGCAAGGAAAAAACTGTCCCATGCGCGCTCGGCGGGGGCAATGATGCGCTCCAGTCCGACCGCGCGCACGTCGACTTTCTTCACCGAATCCGGGTAACGCATTTCCGCCGGCAGGCGGACCGCCTGAGTGCGATTGTTGCTGAATAGGGTGCTCGTGGTCATGGGAAGTCTGCTCTTTGATTGCTATATACATTCACTATATACATCGGGCTGGGCAGGGTCAAATGTGGTTTTCCGCAAGTGATGGACTGAAAGTCGGCCCTGGCGGGACGGCATGCTCACAGGTGCTTGCGCAATTGCTCGACCAACTGGGCGCCAACAGCGTCGACCGCCACGCCGGCGGCGAATGCGGAAAGCTGCGTCACCGCCATACCCGCATAGCCGCAGGGATTGATCGCGGCGAAGGGCGCGAGGTCCATGGCGACGTTGAGGGCGAGGCCGTGGTAGCAGCAGCCGTTCTTCACCTTGAGGCCGAGCGCGGCGATCTTCGCGCCGCCGACATAGACGCCGGGTGCGCCCGCGAGCCGTTCCGCCGTCACGCCGTAGCCGGCCAGCAGGTCGATGACGGCTTGCTGATGCGCTGGACGAGCGCCTTGACGCCGAGATTGCGCCGGCGCAGGTCGAGCAGCAGGTAGCAGACGATCTGGCCGGGGCCGTGATAGGTGATCTGGCCGCCGCGGTCGATCTTGACGACGGGCACGCCGATGTCCTTGAGCAGGTGCTCCGGCTTGCCGGCGAGACCCAGCGTGAACACCGGCGGATGCTCGCAGCGCCAGAGTTCGTCGGGCGTGTCCGCCGTCCGCTGCGCGGTGAATGCCTGCATCGCGCGCCAGGTCGGTTCGTATTCGACGCGGCCGAGCTGTTTCAGGATCAAAGAACGATCTTCACCCACGGATGTGCGGTCAGTTCGCGGTAGATCGCGTCGAGCTGCGGCTTGGAAGTGGCGCGCACGATGCAGGTGACGGAGAGGTAGTTGCCGGCTTTCGAGGGCCGCATCTCGACCTGGGCGGGGTCGAAGTCCGGCGCGTGGCGCAGCACGACGTCGACGATGGCCTGGGCGAAGCCTTCGCGCGTCGCGCCCATTGCCTTGAGCGGGAAGTCGCAGGGGAATTCGAGCAGGGTTTCCTGTTCAGCCATGGCGCATCACCGTTTGCTTGAAGTCCTGATACCAGCCGTACATTTGCCGGAACACCGGGCCCGGCGTCCCGTCAGAGCCGACTTTTCGGTCGTCCAGCGTCACGATGGGCAACACCTCCTTGGTCGAGGAGCTGAGCCAGATTTCGTCGGCGCCGCGCACTTCGGCGTCGCTGATGTCGCGCACCTCGGTGTTCAAGCCGTGCGTCGCGGCGAGTTCGAGCACGACATCGTAGGTGATGCCGACGAGCATCAGGTGGTTCTGCTGCGGCGCGAGCAGCGTGCCGTCCTTGACGACGAAGATGTTCGACGCGGCGCCTTCCGTGAGGATGCCGTCGCGGAACAGGAGCGTCTCGGCGCAACCGGCGTCGATGGCCATCTGGCGCAAGAGACAGTTGGCCAGCAGTGAGGTCGCCTTGACGTTGCAGCGCAGCCAGCGGAAGTCGGCGGCGGAGATGGCGGCGACGCCGTTTTCGCGCAGCGCGGCCGGCGGCGTGTGCAAAGCTTCGACGAGGCCGAACACGGTGGGCGCGATGCTCGCCGGGAAGGCGTGGTTGCGTACCTCCATCGGCCCGCGCGTGACTTGCAGCAGCACCGACTGGTCGGCCCATTCCGCTTCCGCCACCAGCCGGGCGACGACCGCACGCCAGTCATTCGGCCCGAGGGGGTTGGCGAGGCGGATGGCCGCGAGGCTGCGGTCGAGGCGGGCGAGATGTTCGTCGAGCCGGAAGGGGCGGCGCGAATAGACCGGGATCACCTCGTACACGCCGTCGCCGAAGAGGAAGCCACGGTCCATCGGCGAGACGCGCGCCGCCGCCAGCGGCAGGAATTCCCCGTTCAGGTAGGTGATTGTCATGAACGACTTACTGGAACCAGAGCTTGAAGCCGTCCCAGGCGCGGCCGACGATGCCGGCAACCGGCACGTCGGCGAGCGCGACGAGCGGATATTCGCCATACGGCGTGCCGTCGATCAACAGACGCAGGTTGGCGATGGCGTCGCCCTGACGTATCGGGGCGACCAAGGGTTGGCGGCTGACGACCTCCACCTTGAGCCGGTCGGCGATGCCCGCCGCGCCCTTCGGCAGCGACAGGACGAAATTCTCGGCGAAACCGGCGCCGACCGTGCCCTGCTGGCCCTTGAACACCTTCAGTTGGCTCAGGGGCTGCCCCTTGTCGTAGAGCTTGACGGCATCGTAGGCGCGGAAGCCGTAGTGCAGCAGCGCCAGGGTTTCCTGCACGCGCGCCTGATCCGAGGCGGTGCCGAGCACCACGGCGGTAAGCCGCCGCGCGCCGTCGTTGCGCGAGGCGACCAGGCAGAAACCGGCGGTTTCGGTGTGCCCAGTCTTCACGCCGTCGATCGTTGCATCCAGCCACAGCAAACGGTTGCGGTTGGGCTGCTTGATCTTGTTCCAGGTGTAATCCTTGATTGCGTAGAGCTTGTAGTCCTCGGGGAAGTCGCGGATCAGCGCCATCGTCAGGCGCGCCAGATCGGTGGCGGTGGTCATGTGCGCCGGGTCGGGCAGGCCGGTGACGTTGACGAAGTGCGTGTTGGCAAGCCCGAGGCGGCGCGCCTCGGCGTTCATCAGATTAGCGAAGGCTTCTTCGCTGCCCGCAACCGCTTCGGCCAGCGCGATGCTGGCGTCGTTGCCCGACTGGATCACCATGCCGTGCAGCAGTTGCTCCACCGTCACCACCGATTTCGGATCGACGAACATGCGCGAGCCGATGGCTTTCCAGGCCTTCTCGGAGATCGGCACGAGCTGGTCGCGCTTCAACTTGCCGTCGCGCAGGGCGGCGTAGACGACATAGGAGGTCATCATCTTCGTCAGCGAAGCCGGCTCAACCTTCTGGTCGGGATTTTGCGCTGCCAGCACCTGGCCGCTGGTGTGGTCGATCAGCACCCAGGCGCGCGCCGCGATGGCCGGCTGGGGTTCGAGAGCGAGGACGGGGAAGGCGCCGCACAGGCCGAGTACGGCCAGCAGCAAAGAGAGTAAGCGCATAGGGGGAGTCCGGACGGAATTGCGACGATGGAATGGCGTCGATTATAGCTTGGCGGCCAGACGCTCCCGCCCGCCAAGCATCTTCGCCACGGCCGGAGACGACGCGGTAAGATTCGGCGCTGGCGGGACGGCGACGGCCGCGCCCGCATCCCTCTTCCGTACTTCTGCCCATGTCCAACAACCTCCTCACCGCCGACGATCTCAACGACCTGTTCGCCATCACCGATGCCGACATCGATATCCCGGCGCCCGCGCCCGAGGCGCGCCCGCCCGCCGCGCGCCCTTTCAGCATCCCTTACGAGGAGTTGTCCTATCTGGTGATCGAAGATTCGCCGACGATGCGCGCCTGGTTGCGCAACGCCATCGCCGATGCCGGCGGCAAGAAGATCGACATGGCCGATACTTATTTCGACGCGCTCAATCGCATCAAGCAGCGCGGCGGTTACGACATCGTGCTGTGCGACTACATCCTCTCCGACACGCGCGACGGCCAGCAGTTGCTGGAGGAAGTGCGGCGCAACCGCCTGCTGCCGCAAGCCACGCTGTGGATCATGATCACCGGCGAACAGAAATACGAGCAAGTTTTTTCCGCCGCCGAACTGGCGCCCGACGACTATCTCATCAAGCCCATCACGCCGGCGCTCCTGGCCGAGCGTGTGCGCCGCGCCTGGGAGCGCCGCAGCACGCTGAAGGCGGCGACGCAACTCTACGACGGCGGACGCTTCGTCGAGGCGCTGGAAGTCTGCCGCAAGATGACCGAGAAGCGCGCGCGCTTCTCCATCGGCTTTCGCCGCATCGCCGGCGAATGCCTGCTGGCGCTGGAGCGCTACGACGAAGCCCACGACCACTACGAGGGCATACTGGAGGAGTTCCCGCGCCTGCCCTGGGCCAAGCTCGGCAAGGGCCGAGCCTTCTTCCACATGGACCGCCACGACGAGACGCAGGAAATCCTCGAAGACCTCGTCGCCAACAATCCGGACTTTCTTCAGGCCCACGACTTGCTCGCCAAGGTGCACGAGCATCGCGGCAACCTGACCGAGGCGCGCGACCTGCTCAAGCTGGTGCTGCAGAAAAATCCGAAGGCGCTGCATCGTCACCGTGAAGTCGTGCGTGTCGCCATCGCCACCGGCGACGCCGACTCCGCTATCGAGGCCTTCGCCCTGATGCACCAACACGGCAAGGGTTCGAGCTTCGTACGCCCCGGCGACTTCTGCGAATACGCCAGCCTGCTGATGAACTCCGGCAGCAAGGCGGCGTGCGAACGCCTCGATGCGCTGACGAGCAATATCCGCGATTTCCATCGCAATGATCCCGAATTCCAGTTCGCCCGGCAGATGGTCGACTATGCCGAGGCCAAAGCCACCGGCAACGCCGAGAACGCCAAAGCGGCCTATGCGCGGATGCGTCAGGCGCTGGCCACATCGAAGCTGCAGGATGCCGCCGGCGACACCAGCGAAACCATGGCCCTGCTTGCCGTCGCCGCCGACATGGGCGATGCAGAAATGGTTGAGAACTGCGCTATGGCGCTCTATGCCGACCACCTCGGCAACACTTCAATGACCAAACGCATCGATGCCATGATGCAACAGGCTGGTATGGAGACCAAGGCCGTTGAACTACGCGCCAAGGTCGGCGAGGACATCCGCAAACTCAACGTCGCGGCGGTCGATCTGGCCAAGCATGGCAAGTACAAGGAAGCCATCGCCGAATTCTTCCGTCTCGCCGAAACCAATCGCAGCGTTACCGTTTACCTCAACGCTGCGACGGCCATCGTCAAGCTCTACCAAGAGGTCACTGCCGGGCGGCAGACCATCGCGCCGCCCGAACATCGGCATTACCAGCAGCGCATGACCTTTGCCCAGAGCTACGTCGTCAAGCACGACCCCGGCAATGTCAAGGGCACCAAGATCGCCGAAGAGTGGCGCAATCTGCTCGACTCTCCGGCCTTCCGTTAGCCGACGATCTCGCGCGCCTCGTCCGCCAGATTGAGGAAGTCCTCCTCGCCGATGCCGAAATGCGCGAGCACGGGGGTGCGGAAACGCTCCCATTCCGGCTTGGCCGTGTCGAACAGCACCATATTCAGAATGTGCTCGGCGATATGGATAATGCCGACGAAATTGCGCACGGTTTCGCTGACAGTGAGATCGCTGAAAATTTCGATGTCGTGGTGCCAGAGTACGGCGCGACAGAAATCGTCCGGCAATTGCCAGGAGCGCGCGAGGAAATAACCGACGACGCCATGGTGGGTGCCCAGATCGGCCTCCTCGGCCGCTGCCGGACCGTCGGTGTCGAGTGCGTGCGCCAGCGTTGTCTCGTAGCGCGGAAACTGCCGCATCAGCAGGGGAATGCCGCAGTCGTGGAAAAGGCCGAAGGTATAGGCCTCGTCGACCGGAATGCCGCGCAGGCGGCGGGCGAAAGCCGCGCTGACTTGCGCCGTGTGCTCGGCCATGTCCCAGAAGTGCCGGTTGCGCGTATCGCTGCCGCCCCCGCCTAGCGCATGTCGGATCGCCAGGCCGGTGGCGATGTTCGAGACGTTGCGCATGCCGAGGAACTCGATAGCCTGCGGCACCGACTTCACCTTGCGCGCCAGACCGAAGGCCGGCGAATTGGCCGCTTTCAGCATTGCCGCTGCCAGACCGGCGTCAGTGCGAATGAGATCGCCGATACGGTGCAGGTCGGGCTCGTCCCGGCTCATTTCCTCGAACAGCAGGCTGACGATTTCCGGCCGTGGCGGGATTGTCAGGTTGCGCACAAAATCCTGATTCAATTCGACTTCGATCATGATCGTATCCCCCGAGAATTTGCAATCCGCATGATGGGAAGAACCTACGCCTGTCGCGTACCGCTGTAAATCCAGCGAAGGTCATACGGCCTCCGTCTTTGGTGCTAGACGCGATGGTGCGTCTCCCATGTCGCCAGGGACTCGGCGCTCGCGCTACGGCGTTTGCGTCGAACCGGCAGTGCGACAATGCGTCTTTGCCTCGCCATACAACATCATGCAAATCTGGGTCGATGCCGACGCCTGCCCCGGCGCCGTCAAGGAAATCCTCTATCGTGCCGCGCAGCGCCAAAGCCTGCCGCTGATCCTCGTCGCCAACCAGTGGCTGCGCGTGCCCGCCTCGCCGTGGATTCGCGCTGTTCAGGTCGAGCAAGGCTTCGATGTCGCCGACCGCCACATCGCCGCTGCGCTGCAAGTCGGCGACCTCGTCATCACCGCCGACATCCCGCTCGCCGCCGCCGTCGTCGAGAAACAAGGCCACGCCCTCAACCCGCGCGGCGAACTCTACGGCCCGGAAAACATCCGCGAACTGCTCGATATGCGCAACTTCATGGATACCCTGCGCGGCAGCGGCGTCGCCACCGGCGGCCCGCCCGCCTTCGGCCACGCCGACCGGCAGAACTTCGCCAACGCCCTTGATCGTTTCCTCGCCCGACGGCCGGGATGACGAGACGGAATTGCGCGCCTCCGTCAAATCGGGCGGCAAGTCCTTGTCGCGACATGGGGCGCCCGAAGATAGACGTGCGCGCCGGAAAATGCGCAGGCCGGTCTAGGCGACCTGCAGAACCAATCGCTTGCCGCACGCCTTCACATACTTGCGCAAGGTTGCCACCGACGGGGAGTGTTTGCCTGTGGCCAGTGCGCGCTCCAGCCTTGCCACAGCCGGTGCCTGCGTACCCATGCGTTCGGCTACCTGCGCTTGGCTCAGCCCCGCTTCCTGCCTTGCCTTGAGCAGCGCATCGAGCAGCGCGAATTCCTCGCGCTCCAGTCGTTCGACCTCGGCGCGAACGCCGGGGCGCTGCATGAGCTTGTCGACGAGTTGGTCATGAGTTCGCATGTTTGATCTCCTTCAATCGCGATTCCGCGAGCGCTCTGTCGCGCAGGGGTGTCCTGTCGGACTTCTTGATAAAACTGTGCAGCATGACAATCCGTTTGCCAATGATGGCGCAGAAAAATACGCGGGCAATGCCTTCCGCACCCTTCAGCCGCAACTCGAATAAGCCATCGCCAAATGCCTTGGTATGCGGCTCGCCGAGATTTGGACCAAGGGCCAGCATTCTGCGGGTCAGCACGATGTACCTTGCGGCGAGGGTGTCCGGCAGGGCAAGGATGTCTTCCTGTACCGATTCGCTGTAGTAGGTGATCGTGTAGTTCACAAACTTAGTGTAACAAATATGTTAGCGTGGCGTGCGCATCCCGTGGTAAGGAGGCAGGCAGCCCGGTCAGTCGTCGCTGCTACTGGTTTCGGCCGGCCCGTTGCTTTCGCTCATCGATTCGTTTCTACGGCCGCGTGGGCGCGAGTACCCGAAATCGTCGCCCGCATCCGGATTCTCCCGGTAGCGGCCGGTTGGAGGTTCGGGGTGCTTGCGGTTCATATGCAAAGTTAGAAGCGAGCCCAGAAGCGGGATGAGCCAGACAAAGGCGATCTGGGCGGCGCGCTGAGCTGGCGACGAAAGTTCGTCCCGCAGCACGACGCGTGTTGTCCAGGCGTTAAGCGCTACGAGCACAAGGAGCAAGCTGACGAGCAGTGCTATAGCCACTGGATTTTTCGAGAATCCGATTCAGCGCACCGCCGCGCTTTCCGGCAACCAGCTTTCGCGCAGAACCTCATCCTGCACGGACCAGGGGCAGGTTTCTGGGAAGCAGTCCAGCCCCGTTTCGACGACGGCTTCGGCGAGGGCGCGCGCCCAGACCATGTCGAGCCAGCGCAACTCTTGCAGTTTGGGTGCGAGGCTGGGCGATTCGTCCAGGGCGTAGGCGATTTCCTTGCGCTGGGCGCGGATGGTTTTTTCCCAACTGGCGCTGCGTCGCTCGGGTTGGTATTGCCATTTGAGCAGATGGGCCAGGAGTACCGCCATCCGGCTTGCCAGTTCGCGTTGTTCGCTCTTGCCCACGTCCTCGATCTCCCCGGCAATGTGCTCGACGTCCAGCAGGTCGAAACGCCCGGCCCGCAGGAAGCCTGCTTGCTCGTTGGCCCAGGCCGCTAGGTCTTGCTCGTAGGTCTGCATGGCGTCTCCTTTCCGTTCGATTCTAGCCCGGCTCTTTTGCCGGACCAAGCTCAGCGCTTCGACAGCGCTTGCACCGCGTCGAGCTGCGCGGCGCGGCGGGCGGGCATGACGCCGAAAAGGAGGCCGGTGACGAGGGCGGTGGCGAGGGCGGCGATGACGGCCCAGTCGGGGGGATAGGCGGGCAGGGTGGGGATGGCGGTGCGCAGGGCGAAGGCGCCGAGTTGGCCGAGCAGGTAGCCGACGAGGGCGCCGGTGGCGGAGAGCAGGGCGGCTTCGGCGAGGAAGGCGTCGCGGATGGTGGCGCCGGGGGCGCCGAGGGCTTTGAGCAGGCCGATTTCGCCGGTACGCTGGGTTACGGCGACGAGCATGACGTTCATGACGAGGATGCCGGCCACGGCGAGGCTGATCGCGGCGATGCCGGCGACGCCGTAGGTGAGCGTGCCGAGGATGCGGTCGAAGGTGGCGAGTACGGCGTCCTGAGTGATGACGGTGACGTCTTCCTCGCCGTCGTGGCGCGCCTTGAGAATGTCGAGCGCCTGCGTCTTGGCCGTTTCGATGAGGTCGCGTCCGCGCGCCTCGACGAGGATGCGGAACAGGGTGTTGGTGTTGAACATGGCCTGCGCGGCGGCGACCGGCAGGATGACGATTTCGTCGGCGTTCATGCCCAAGCCCTGGCCGCTTTGGCTGAGCACGCCGACGACGCGAAAGCGCCGGTCGCCGATGCGCAGCACGCGGCCGACGGCGGGCTCGATGCCGAACAGTTCGGACTGGATCTTCGCGCCGATGACGGCGGCGTTGGCGGTGGCGGCGCCGTCCTCTTCGGGCAGGAAGCGGCCGAGCGCGAGTTCCATGTGCCGTACTTTGAGATAGTCGGCAGTGGCGCCGACGATGGTGACGTCGCGCAGCTTGCCGTTGTAGGCGGCCTCGGAGGTGCCGACGGTGATGGGCGCGGCGCGCAGCACGGCGGGCGCGCGCAGGAGGGCGCGGGCGTCCTCGACGGTGAGGTCGCGCGGGGTGTTGGTGACGGCGTTCACCGGATTGAAGCCGCCGGTCTCGGAACGGCCGGGCAGGACGATGACGAGATTGCTGCCGAGCGAGGCGAATTCGTTTACGACGTAACGCCGCGCGCCATCGCCCAGCGCCGTGAGCACCACCACGGCGGCAACGCCGATGCTCATCGCCAGCACCATGAGGAAGGTGCGCAGCGGATAGCCGGTGGCGGCGCGCGTGGCGAAGCGCAGGGTGTCGAGCGGGGTCATCGCGCGTCGCGCACCTTGCGGCCGTCTTCCATCGCCACGACGCGGTTGCGGCCGCCTTCCTTGGCTTGGTAGAGCGCCTTGTCGCCGCGTTGCAGGAGCGATTCGAACGCGTCGTCGGCGGCGAGCGACGCCGCGCCGATGCTGACCGTGAAGCGAATCGCCGCGTCGCCATCGACGGCGGCCGTCTGCGTTTCCTCGACGGCGGCGCGCAGGCGCTCGGCGATTACCTGCGCACCCGCCAGGTCGGTTTCGGGTAGCAGGACCGCGAACTCCTCGCCGCCCAGTCGGCCACAGGTGTCGTGGGCGCGGGCCAGCGCGAGGAGCGTGTCGGCGAGTTTCCCGATGACGCGGTCTCCGGTGGGATGGCCCCAGGTATCGTTGATCGCCTTGAAGCGGTCGATGTCGAGCATCAGCAGCGCGAGTTCCCGCTTGTGGCGCCTGGCGCGGTCGACTTCGCGCTGGCCGGTTTCCATCAGGTGGCGGCGGTTGGCGATGCCGGTCAGGGCATCGGTGATCGCCAGCCGGCGCATATCCTCGCGCTGGCGCAGGGCCGTCAGGTGGGCATGCAGCGCCAGCAGCGCGAGCGTCAGCAGGAACACGAAGCCGATGGCGAACTGCCAGGCGCGATGCTGCCATCCCAGCAGCACGCGCGTCTTGTCGAAGCCGACGATGGCGACGAACGGGAAGTGGTCAAACCGGCTCAGGCCGAAAACGCGCTCGCGGCCGTCGTAGGGCGAGGGCCCCGAGAATGTGGCCCCCGCTTCGATTTGCCCAAAGTCGGGCTGTCCGGGCGAAGGCGGTGCATGTTTGCCGATGGCGTCCGGCAAGGGCGGGGTGCGGGCGAGCAGCGTTGATTCGGTATCGACGATGGCGAGCACATCGTGGGTATCGGTCTCGAAGGTCGCGATCCAGTTCTGGGCCTGCTCCAGATCGAGAACGGCCATCGCTCCGCCAAGCAAACGTCCCTCGGCCGAGCCGACGATGCGCGAAATCAGCACTACGGGACGGCGCGAGGCCGACTTCTCGGTGGGCATGTATTGGATGCGCAGGCTTTGACCAGAAGGAAGCTTGGGTTCCGAGCAGAAGCTCTGGTTGCTTTTGCGGCCGTGCAGCGGATGTCTGGCGACCACGGCGAATTTGCAGTCCGAGGTGAGCAGGCCCAGATCGGCGAGGCCGGGAACGGTGGCGACCTTCTCCTTGAGCAGCGCGTCAAGGCGGCGGGCACGCGCCGGGTCGGCGTCCGGGTAGTTCAGATCGGTCTTGAAATCGATATGTCCGATGACATCGCGCAGCACGTAATCGGTGGCGAGAAACGTGTCGCCGAAGGCGCGACTCATGAACCGGCTCTTGTGGATCGCCAGCCGGGCGGTGTCGTGGAGCAGCCGGTCGCGCTCGTGCAGGAAATCGACCACCAGCCAGCCGCCGAGCGCGGCCAGGAACAGGAAGACAGCGCCATAGATGCCGAGTAGTCGGGGAGACAGGACGCTGCGCATGGTCGTTGAGTCGTCGGGGAAGGATGGGACTGCGGCGCGGCAGCTTAGCGACCGCTCGGGGACAATCGGGGGGAGACAGCGATTTTCACAGCACTATTCCTTGTGGGTGGCGAGCGCCCCGATTTCCGGATCGGATCGGCATGTCCCATGTTCTCTGATCACTGGTGCGTCGCAAGTTCATCTCCTATGGTCTTCCACTTTGCGGCCGTCTTCCATCGCCACCTGCCGGCCGGCGCGGGCGCCGAGGGCGGTGTCGTGCGTTACCACCACCAGCGTGACGCCACCGGCGTTGAGCGATTCGAGCAGGCGCATCACTTCCTCGCCGGTGGCGCGGTCGAGGTTGCCGGTGGGTTCGTCGGCGAGGATCAGCGCCGGCTGCATGATGGTGGCGCGCGCGATGGCGACGCGCTGGCGCTGGCCGCCGGAAAGCTGGTCGGGGCGGTGGTCGGCGCGGTTGGCGAGGCCGAAGTCGTGCAGCGCCTGCGTTACCCGTTTGCCGCGCTCGGCGGCGTCGATGCCCGCCAGCATCAGCGGCAGGGCGATGTTCTCGGCGGCGGTGAGGCGCGGCACGAGGTGGAAGCTCTGGAAGACGAAGCCGATACGCTCGCGCCGCACGCGCGCCTGCTCGTCGGCGGACAACGTGGTGACATCGCGGCCTTCGAGGCGGTAGTGGCCGGCGTCGGGGCGGTCGAGCAGGCCCAGCAGATTGAGCAAGGTGGATTTGCCCGAGCCCGAGGGCCCCATGATGGCAACGTATTCGCCGCCGTCGATGGCGAGATCAAGCGCGTGCAGCGCATGCACTTCGCTGTCGCCGAGCGTGAAGACGCGCTCGATGCCGGCCAGTTCGATCAGCGCCATTACTTTTCTGCGACGACGTGCGCGCCGGCCTTCACGCCTTCCTTCTCCAGCGAAAGCACGATGCGGTCGCCGGCCGCGAGGCCCTCCAGCACCTCGGTGAATTCCCAGTTGGCGAGGCCAGGCTTGACCGGGCGCGCGACGAGCTTGCCGCTGGCGGGGTCGAGCAGCAGCACGCGGTTGCCCTCCTGCAAGGCGGCGGTGGGAATGCGCAGCACGGCGGGCTTTTCTTCCAGCAGGATCTCGACGTCGGCGCTGTAACCGACCAAGAGGCCGTCGCGGTTTTCCGGCTGGACGAAGTCGACTTCGATATCGACGGTGCGCGCCTGCTTTTCCACCGCCGTGACATAGGGCGCGACGCGCCGCACCTTGCCGTCGAAGACGCGCTTCGCATAAGCGTCGAGGCGGATGCGCACGGGCTGGCCGGGGTGGATCTTCGGCGCGTCGATCTCGTCCATCGGCGCCTTGACGTAGAGGCAGGAGGCGTCGATCAGGTCGATGGCCGGCGGCATCTGCACGCCGGGAGGCGAGGGCGTCGAGTATTCGCCGACCTCGCCGACGATCTTTGCCACCGTGCCGTCGAAGGGCGCGACGAGCACGATGCGGCGCTCCTCGACGCGTGTCGCAGCGACGCGCGCCTCGGACTGGCGCACATCGGCCTTGGCGGTGGCGCAGGCGGCCTGGCGCGCGTCGGCCTCGCTGCGCACGGCATCTTCCCGCGATTCGGAAACGAAGCCGCGCGCGCGCAGGCCGGTGGTGCGCACGGCTTCGCGCCGGGCGGTGGCGGCCACGGTGCAGGCCTCGACGACGCGCCGCCGCGCGAGTTCGAGCTGGGTGCCGGCGAGGGTCTGCTGCGCCTGTTGGTCGTCGTTCCACAGCTTGAGCAGCAACTGGCCTTTCTTGACCTTGTCGCCCTCCTTGACGGCGAGGGTTTCGATGCGCCCGCCCATGATGGTGGAAAGCTTGGTGCGCTGGCAGGCTTCGACGGTGCCGGCGCGCGTATTGGCCAGCGTCGCCTCGACGCGGCCGAGCGTGACTTCGTGCAGGCGTACGGGGATGGGTTTCGGGCGGGAGAACCACCAGCCTGCCGCAGCGAGGACGGCAAGGATGGCGAAAGCAATCAGGAGGCGGCGCAGGAGCGTGGACATGGACGTAAGACAAGACGCGAAAACGATGCCGCTATCTTACTCTCCGCGCCGGTTGCGCCAGACGAAGCGGCCGTCCTCGATCAGGCTGACGGCGCCGTAGTCGAAGCGCAGGCCGAACCAGTCATGCTCGCCGGCCAGGAGGGCGGCGCAGACCTTGATGACGCCGGCGTGAACGACCAGCACGGCTTCGTCCGGCAGGCCGGCGAGGCAGTCGCCCACCCGCGCGCGCAGCGCCGCCACCGCCTCGCCGCCGGGCGGGACGTAGCCCGCCGGATTGGCGGCCCAGGCGTCCAGCGCCGCGCGGTCGATGGCGTCCCAGGCGCGCATCTCCCAGGCGCCGAAGTCGATCTCGCGCAAGCGTGCGTCGAAGGTCGGCGCTGGATGCAAGGCCTCGGCGAGCCGGCGGCAGCGTTGCAGCGGGCTGGCGTAAAGCGGCGCATCGGCCGGCAGCAGCGGGCGCAGGCGCGCGGCGTCGAGCGCGGGGTCGCCCGCCAGCGGCAGATCGGTGGCGCCGTAACAGATGCCCGGCGCCACCGCCGGTTGCGGATGGCGGATCAGGTACAGCCGCATAGCAATCCAAGGTAAAAAGCCAGTTCCGTCAGTTGCTGCGTCGCGCCGAGGCAATCGCCGGTATAGCCGCCGATGCGCTTGACGAAATAGCGTGCGGCGAACCAGGTCGTCAGCGCGACCAGCGCCAGCGCGACGGCGGTCTGCGCCGGCGGCAGCCAGAGACAGGGCGCGAAGCCAAAGAGCGCGGCGACGGCGAGTTCGCCCGCGCCCAGGCGTGTCGCCAGCGGTTTCGATTTCGAACTGTCGTCGTCGCGGGCATAGTCGAGGAAATAGATGAGCGTGGTCGAGGCGAAACGCGAAACCGCGTGGCCGGCGATCAGCATCAACGCGAAACTCGGCGCTGGTAGGACGGCGAGCGCGCGCAGCAACTCGAATTTCATCAGCAGCGCCAGCCCGATGCCGATGGCGCCGAAGCTGCCGATGCGCGAATCCTTCATGATCGCCAGCACCTTCTCGCGCGTCCAACCGCCGCCGAAGCCGTCGATGCTGTCGGCCAGCCCGTCCTCGTGGAAAGCGCCGGTGGCGACGAGCGTCGCCGCCATACCCAGCAGGACGGCGATGGCCAGCGGCCAGACCAGCGCCGCCGCGAGCGTGACGCCCGCGCCGATGGCGCCGACGATCAGCCCCACCGCCGAGAAATAGCGCGCGGCATGGTTCAACTGCGCAGCCGAATGGCCGACCCAGGCCGGCGCCGGCAAGCGCGTGAAGAAGCGCAGCGCGGCGAAGAAGTATTCGAGTTCGCGGCGCATCATCGGCAATGCAGTGTTGTCCAGCAGATTGGGGCGCGAGCTACGACCATTTTGCCAGCCTTCCTTCAATACGTGAACAGAATGCCGCGACCGCTTTGGCGGAAAGGTGCTCTGCCTTGTAGAGCGACAACATCTCGAACCGGCATGCGGGCGCGCAGGTGCCAAGGAGTGCTGTTTTCAACACCCGCTTCACGGGCTGCCGCAACACCAAGCGATCCACCCACCACGGCGAACCCAGCGAAGTGATGACCAGCGACCGTCTCAGGTTGTGGAGCCTCGGCTTGATTGGGCCAAGATCCGTGGCGTGGTCATACGCGATGCCAGGCGCCCAGACACGGTCGAACCACCCTTTCAGGATGGCGGGAAAGCCAAACCACCAAGTAGGAAACACAAGCACGAGCGCCTCGGCGCAGAGCAAACGCTGGACCTGAGACTGCACGGCCGAGGCATCGAACGGAGGGAGGTAATAGCTCTGACGTTCGCCGACGGAAAGCGCAGGCGAAAACCCGGTTTGGTAGAGGTCTTCGACTTGCACCGTGTGCCCGGCCTCGGTCAAGGCTTGGATAGCGGATTGAGCCAAGGCCTGGCACAGGGAGTCGGCAATTGGATGGGCGACGACGACGAGACACTTCATGTTGGAAATGGCCTATGCGAAATTCGGAAGATCAAAGGGACCACATTCACGTCCCCACTTACTCTATGACCCTTGCCGACATGAACAACAACAGCGGGTTATCCGGCGCAGCCGCAAAGCCGAAGCTCCGGTAGTAGCCTGCCGCCTGCTCATCCATGGCATCGACGAACAAACCAATCCCACCCGCCTCGGCGTAGATGCGCTGCGTCCGTGTCAGGGCATCGACCAGCAGCAGCAGCTCGCCCAGCTCCTTGCCCTGATACTGGCGATCGACAGCCAGGCGGCCCAGCCGCACGCCGGGGATGCGGCGCGGCAGCTTCTTACGCCAGGCTTCCTGCAGATGCCGGTGTTCGAGTTCTGCCAGCGTCAGCGCGTAATAGCCGCAGATGCGGGTTGGCGCTTCCTTGCGAACGGCGACGAAGGTCTTCGACAGTCCCTTGTCCTGATGCTGGCGGGCGACCTGCCGCAGCCAGTCGTTCGGTTCCTGGCGGCCGCAGTCGAATCCCTGTCGGTCATGATCTCCAGTTAAAGCCTGTACCTGCATCATCTTGCTTGGCCAGCTGGTAACGCTTCAGGGCGGCCTTCAGCTTGGCATTCGGCTTGGGCGGATTTTCCGTTAGTTCGAGCAACCAGTTCCAATCGCGCGGCGAGAGGCGGATGACTTCCTGCCGCTCAATGACTTCCTGCGCTTCTTTCAACGCCGCTTGCACCAGAAACTGATTGACCGTGGCGCCCGTCAGTTCGGCGGCACGGCACAAGGTTTCATAGACCTCGTGGGGCACGCGGGCCCCGATGCGGTCTTGCTTGGCAGTGGCGGTTCCCATGGTTCACCTCCAACAATTGCTTGAGCATTCAGTCTAACACTGTCGCCATTTTGGCGCCGCGATAGGTTTGCCGGATCAAAGCGCCTCCGCGACGCCCGCCGACTCGAAGCTCGCCATCTCGTTGAGGAAGGCGCAGGCGGCGCGTACCAGCGGCCAGGCCAGCGCGGCGCCTGTGCCTTCGCCGAGGCGGAGGTCGAGGGCGACGAGGGGCGAGGCGCCGAGCGCGGCGAGTTGGGTGCGGTGGCCGGCCTCGGCCGAGGCGTGGCAGAACACGGCGTAGTCGAGGAAGGCCGGGGCGATGCGGGCGGCGGCGAGGGCGGCGGCGCCGCAGATGAAGCCGTCGACCAGCACCAGCATCCGGTGTTGCGCGGCGGCGAGCATGGCGCCCGCCATCATGGCGATCTCGAAGCCGCCGTAGCGGGCGAGGATGGCGTGCGGATCGTCGTTGCGCTCCGGCCAGATGTCGAGCGCTTGTTGCAGCAGCGCCTGCTTGCGCGCCAGGCCGGCGTCGTCGAGACCGGTGCCGCGTCCGACGCAGTCGGCGAGCGGCGCGCCGGTGAGGCAGTGGGTGATGAGCGCGGCGCTGGCGGTGTTGCCGATGCCCATTTCGCCGCAGCCGACGACGGTGCAGCCCGTGGCGGCAAGTTCGCCGACGATTTGCGCGCCGCGCGCCATGGCGTCGGCGCATTGTTCCGCAGTCATTGCCGCGCCGTCGAGATAACTCGCCGTCCCGCCAAGACCGACTTTTGCATCGACCAGATTGGGCCGCGCGCCGAAGTTGTGCGCCACGCCGGCATCGACGATGGTGAGGCCGAGGCCGTTGGCGCGGGCGAAGACGTTGATCGCCGCGCCGCCGGCGAGGAAGTTCTCGACCATTTGCCAGGTGACATCCTGCGGGTAGGCCGAGATGCCCGCCTTGGCCGCGCCGTGGTCGCCGGCGAAGACGAGGATGTGCGGCTGGTCGAGCGTGGGGCTGAGCGAACCGCGCACGCGGCCGATCTGCCATGCGAGCTCTTCGAGGCGGCCGAGGGCGCCGAGGGGCTTGGTCTTGCTGTCGATCTTGCGGCGCAGGGCTGCGTCGAGGCTGCCGTCGACGGCGGAAATGGCGAGGTTCATGGCGTGGTGGATGAAGTGGGGAAGCCGCATTCTATCGGCGTGCTACCCTTGGCCCATGATCGAACTCGTCATCGGCGGCGCCCGCTCGGGCAAGAGTGCGTATGCGGAACGGCAGGCGCTGGAATCCGGCCTGCGCGTGACTTACATCGCCACCGCCCAGGCGCATGACGCGGAGATGGCGCGGCGTATCGCCCATCACCGCGCGCGCCGGCCGGCTGCGTGGCGCACCGTCGAGGAGTCGCTGTTGCTCGCCGACGCCCTGCGCCGCGAAGTCATTGCCGACACCTGCGTGATGGTCGACTGCCTGACGCTCTGGCTTACCAACGTGCTGCTCGGTGAGCGCGAAGAGGAAATCGACAAATTGCTCGCAATATTGCCGACATTGCCCGGACGCATCGTCCTCGTCAGCAACGAAGTCGGCTGGAGCATCGTGCCCGAGAACGCGCTGGCGCGCCGTTTCCGCGACGAACAGGGGCGGCTGAATCAACGTGTCGCCGCCGCTGCGGATCAAGTGACGCTGGTGGCGGCGGGCTTGCCCTTGGCCCTCAAAGCGTCGCGCTGATCTCTGTGCTGCGCTAGCCGATCAAGGGCGCGAGCAGTTTCCAGTCGAACGCCGTTTCCACTGCGTCGGCCAGCCGGTCGATGTCGGCCTCGCGGCGTGCGGCGAGATCGACCGGCGCGAGGCCGCGTGCGCCGGCCCATTCGAGCAGGGCGACGAGGGCTTGCGGATGGTCGAACAGGCCGTGGCAGTAGCTGCCGAGGATCTGGTTGTCGGCGGAGATCGCGCCGTCAGTGCGGCCATCGTCGAGCAGCACGGCGGGACGTTCCAGCGCCGGGCCGTGCGTCACGCCCATGTGGATTTCATAGCCTTGCATTGCCGTCCCACCGCCGCCGAGTTTCAATTGTCCCGCGACGTTATGCAACTGCTTCTCCGCTGCCAGCGTCGTCTCGCAATCGAGCAGGCCGAGGCCCGGCTGGCTGCCCGCCTGGCCTTCGAGGCCGGCGGGATCGTGCAGCGCGCGGCCGAGCATCTGGTAGCCGCCGCACAGGCCGACGACTTTGCCGCCGTAGCGCAGGTGGCGTTTCAGCGTTGCTTCGTGTCCCTCGCCGCGCAGCCAGGCGAGGTCGGCCTGCACGGATTTCGAGCCGGGCAATACGATCAGGTCGCAGGGCGGCAGCGGCTGGCCGGGGCCGATCCAGCGGAAGTCGATCTGCGGATGCAGGCGCAGCGGGTCGAGGTCGTTGGCGTTGGAGATGCGCGGAAACACCGGCGCGGCGACGACGAGTTTCGTTTCCCCGGTGCGTTCCGAATGGTGCGCGAGCGCGTCCTCGGCGTCGAGGAAGAGGCCGTGGAGATAAGGCAGCGTGCCCAGCACCGGCTTGCCGGTGTGCGTTTCCAGCCAGTCGAGGCCGGGCTGAAGTAGGCCGATGTCGCCGCGAAAGCGGTTGATGACGAGCGCTTGGGTGCGCGCGCGTTCCGAGGCGGAAAGCAGGTCGAGCGTGCCGGCCAGATGGGCGAGTACGCCGCCACGGTCGATGTCGCCGACGAGGATCACCGGAATGTCGACCGCCTCGGCGAAACCCATGTTGGCGATGTCGCGGTCGCGCAAATTCACCTCGGCCGGGCTGCCGGCACCTTCGACGATCACACAGTCGAATTCGGCCGTGAGCCGGCCCCAGGATTCCAGCACTGCCGCCATCGCGACGCTCTTGTAGTCGTGATAGGCGCGCGCATCGAGATCGGCGACGGCCTTGCCGTGGATGATCACTTGCGCGCGCTTGTCGGTGTTCGGCTTCAACAGTACGGGGTTGAAGTCGATGCGCGGGGCGAGGCCGGCGGCCTGCGCCTGCAATGCTTGCGCGCGGCCGATCTCGCCGCCGTCGACGGTCACGGCCGAGTTCAGCGCCATGTTCTGCGATTTGAACGGGGCGACGCGCACGCCGCGCCGATGCAGGATGCGGCACAGTGCGGCGACCAGTGTGGTCTTGCCGGCGTCCGAGGTGCAGCCCTGCACCATGAGGGCGCGGGCGCTCATTGGTGGGGGTGCGGTATCAAACGCGGGCGAGCGTGACCCGATTGCGCCCGGCGTGTTTCGATTGGTAGAGGGCGGCGTCGGCGCGCGCGACAAATTCGGCCGCCGATTCCCCGACCTTAAAGTTGGTGACGCCCAGCGAAATCGTGATGTTCGCCACCGCCTCGTTGTCGGCCGAGCGCTTGATGCGGCAGGCCGCGACGGAGGCGCGGATCTTCTCGGCGAGCTGGCAGGCGCCTTCGATGGGGGTGTCGGGCAGGAGCACGACGAATTCCTCGCCGCCGTAGCGCGCCGCCGTGTCCTGGCCTTTCACGTTGTTTTTCAGGATCTGCGCCACGGCGCGGATCACCTTGTCGCCGAACAGGTGGCCGTAGGTATCGTTCACTTTCTTGAAGTGGTCGATGTCGGTGATGAGCAGGCTCGGCCCGCAACCGCTGGCGGCGGATTCTGCGATGCAATTGGCAATCGCCATGTCGAAACCGCGCCGGTTCGTCAGACCGGTCAGCCCGTCGGCCAGCGAGTCTTCGCGCGCCTTGAGCACTTCCTGGCGTAGTTGCTCGATTTCGCGGCGGCTTTCGTCGAGGCGTCCCTTGAGGGAGGTCATGGAGCCTTGCATGTTGCGCGTCAGGCCGACGATCGCATCGATGCCCAGGCTGGCGCCGGGATTGGTCGTGGCCAGGTTGTCGCACCATTTTTCCAGCGCGCTGCCGAACTCGCCAGCCTGGTCGCCGGCCTGGGTCGCAGAATTCGACATGTCCGCCATGACCTTCTGGAAGCCCTGGCTGACCCGCTGCGCCACCTTCTCGTCGAGCTCGGCGATGTGCGCATAGAACAGGTCTTGGGTCGTCTTCTCGTCGAGCAAGGCGCCGTCGCGCCGGAGCGTGTCGATGGCCGCCTTGAGGGCGGCATTGCTGCCGCCGACATATTCGTACCAGACGGCGTAGCTGACCGGATGCATCGCGGCCGACTGCTTCGTCATCAATGAAAGCGCGAGCCTGAGGTATTCGGCACTTTTTTCGACGCTGTCGTGATACTTCATGTGGCTTTCTCCCTACTCCTGGTGAGTTGGCCGATTCTATACCCTTGTTTGTCAAAGGCTATGGCGGCGATTGGCGGACAGCGTGACGCATGTGTCGCTGCCGGTAGAATTCTGCTCCCTTCCCCCGCGCCCGCTCCCATGTCCCCCGCGTTGTTCCTCGCTGCATCCGCGCTGGTCGGCGTGCTGCTCGACCGCTTGTTCGGCGAACCGCGCCGCTGGCATCCGCTGGTCGGCTTCGGTCGGTTGGCGGATGCGGGCGAACGCTTCTGGCGCCTGGGTGCGCCGGGTCATCCGGTCGGCAACCGGCTGCGCGGGCTCGCGGCCTGGGGCATGCTCGTCTTGCCCGGTGCTGCGCTCGCGGCGTGGCTGGCGCATCCGCTGCTCGACGCCTTGCTGCTCTGGTTCGCGCTCGGCGGCCGCAGTCTCGGCGAGCATGCGCGGGCGGTGGCTGTGCCGTTGGCAGCGGGCGATCTCGCCAGCGCGCGCGTGCGCGTCGCCTATCTCGTCTCGCGCGATACGACGCAACTCGATGCGGCGGGCGTGGCCGGCGCCGCCGTCGAATCGGTACTGGAGAACGGCAACGATGCGGTGTTCGGCGCGCTGTTCTGGTTCTGTGTTGCGGGCGGCGCGGGGGCGCTGCTGTTCCGCCTCGCCAATACGCTGGATGCGATGTGGGGCTACCGGGATGCGCGGCGTATCTACTTCGGTTGGGCGGCGGCGCGCATCGACGATGTGCTCAACTTCGTTCCTGCGCGTCTAACCGCGCTGACCTACGCTGCGTTCGGCCAAACCCGTCAAGCCCTCTCTTGTTGGCGCACGCAGGCCGGCCAGTGGAGCAGCCCGAACGCCGGCCCGGTGATGGCGGCGGGGGCCGGCGCGCTGGGCGTGACGCTCGGCGGCGCGGCGATCTACCACGGCGCCGTCGAGCAACGCGGCAAACTCGGCGCTGGCGGAACGGCGACGGCAGCGGATATTCCGCGCGCCGTCGCGCTCGTCGAACGCGGGCAATGGCTGTGGCTGGCCGCCTTCTGCGCCTGGAGCCTCGCGCGTGCTTGAGCACGGCGGCCAACTGCGCGCGGCGGCCTTGCGCTGGGGCATTCCGCTGGCCGACTGGCTGGATCTGTCGACCGGCATTGCGCCCTGGCCCTACCCGCTGCCTGCGCCGCCGGTCGACGTTTGGCAACGCCTGCCCGAGGAGGAGGACGGGCTCGAAGTCGCCGCGCGGGCGTATTACGGCACCGACCGCATTCTGCTGCTGCCCGGTTCGCAGGCCGGCATCCAACGCTTGCCGGCCTTGTTCCCGCCGGGTCGCGTGGCGCTGCCGACGCCGCTCTACAACGAGCATCCGGCGGCCTGGCAGGCCTGCGGCCATACGCGGGTGGGTTGGGGCGAAGCGGCGGATTACGCCGTGCTGTGCAATCCGAACAATCCGACCGGCGCGCGCTACGGACGCGACGCCCTGCTCGAACTGGCGCGCGGGCTGCGCCTGCTGGTCGTCGACGAAGCCTTCATTGATGCGGCTGCGGCCGATTCGCTCGCCGCGCAGGCCGGCGCAGCGGGTCGGGAAAACATCGTTGTGCTGCGTTCGCTCGGCAAGTTTTTCGGCCTTGCCGGGGCGCGTGTCGGCTGTGCCATCGGCGCACCGGCGCTGCTCGATCGCCTGGCCGCGACGCTCGGCCCCTGGGCGCTGGCGCATCCGGCGCGCTGGGCCGCGCGGCTGGCGCTGGCCGATGCCGCTTGGCAGGCCAGGCAGCGCGAACGCCTGCATGCCGCAGCGGCGCGCCTCGCCGCGTTGTTGCATGGGGCGGGATTGCCTGCGAGCGGCACAGACTTGTTCCAGTATGTCGTCACGCCGCGTGCTGCCGAATGGCACGCGGCGCTGGCGCGGCGCGGCATTCTGGTGCGCGCTTTTGCCGCGCCGGCCGCTTTGCGCTTCGGCCTGCCCGGTACGGAAGCGGCGTGGCAACGGCTGAGCGCCGCGCTGGCCGAGCTGCGTTAAACCCCGCCCAGCCAGGTCGCCACGTCCATCTTGAGGAACTCGTCCCAGGGCACATAGTGGGAGCCGTCGCAGGAGAAGGTGAGGCCGACGATGCCGTTGAAGATGTTGAGCGTGCCGGTGCGCAGATAGAAGGTTTCATCCACGAAGCGCAGGCTGCGCAGTGCGTCGAGGATGGCGCGGATGCGTGCCTTGGGCACCAGGGCGTTGGCCGGATAGGGCTGCTTGCGGAAGGCCAGGCAGACATCCGGGTCGATGAGCGCATCGCTGTCCAGCAGGTGGTAGCGGTAGGGATCGTCCACGGTCCAGTAAACGGCGCGGCTGCTGGAGAAGTGCAGCATGATGTGGTGCATGCCGTGGTCGGCCATCAGTTCCTCCACCACGCCCAGTACCGTGTCGAGATGACGGTCCATGCGGCTTTCGGCGCGCGACTGGTGGAAGACCTGGCCGCGGATTGCCGGGTCGCCCTTGAGTTGGCGCCACTCGCGGCGCTCCTCGAAGTTGCGCCGCGTCAGTGGCAGGTTGTGGAGATGGAAGTCGGCGCCGACAAACCCCAGCGCCCGCCCCGCGCCGTCGCGCACGATCTGGATGGCGGTCAAGCCCGGCAGGCGGGCACGCAGGGCGATGTAGGAGCGCGACAGCAGGAAACCGTTGGCCGGCAGCGCTTCGCGCATGTAGGGGCGGTGGCTGCGGTCGCGGCCGAAATCGGCCTCGATCAGCCCATCGCGGCCGACGCTGTCGGAAATCTCCACGCCGGTCGTGTCCATGGCATAGAGAAAGCTGCAATGGGCCACCGAGGGAAACAGCCGTGCCAGCGTCGCGTCAAGCGCCACCCGGTCCGGCCAGACGATTGCGCAGGCTTCGGCCACCTGGCGCAGGGGCGTTTCGAGCGCCTGTTTGAGTTCGGCCCGCTGGCGGGCGATGCTCTCCTGGAGCGAGGGTTCGGACATGATGGACGCGGCTTACGCTAGATGGCGGTGGGGGATTTGACCAGAATCGTATCCTGGCGGGTCGCAAGACCTATGGCGCGCGGGCGTATGGCGCAACCCTGAGCGTTACGGTCAAGCTGTCTTGGCGCTGGCCGGGACGCTGCGCACCACCCGATTGCGGCCGCCCTGCTTGGCTTCGTACATGCGGCGGTCGGCGCTGGCGAGCAGCAGGTCGAGGCTGTGGCCGTCTTCGGGGTAGGTCGCCAGGCCGATGCTGACGGTGGTCTTGACGAGTTGGCCGTCCAGCGCCAGGGCATTGCTTTCCACCGCTGCGCGGATGCGTTCCGCCACGTCCAGGGCGCCGGCGGCGGGCGTTTCGGGCAGCAGCACGACGAACTCGTCGCCGCCGTGGCGCGCCAGGATGTCGGTATGGCGCAACTGTCCCTGAGTGCTTTTGACCAAGGCGACCAGCAGGCGGTCGCCGGCCTTGTGGCCGTGGACGTCATTCACCTGCTTGAGGTTGTCGCAGTCGATGGCGAGCAGGCTCGCGGCCCGCTTGTAGCGCACCGCCTGACCGAACAGGCGGTCGGCGACGATGGCGAAGCCGCGTCGGTTGAGGGCTTCCGTCAGCTCGTCGGTTTCCGCCATGAGCTTGACCTTGCTCAGGCCGTAGCGGATGTCCGAGGCGAACATGGTGGTGATGTAGGCCACCAGGACGAAGGGCGCGAACTGGGCAAAGATGGCCCCGGCGTATTTCAACGAGAACACCTCATACATCGAAGAGTGGCCGCCGAGGAAGACCACGCAGGCGCCGATCAGTGCCAGTTCCAGCAGGGTGGTGACCTTGCCCAGCGCCAGGGCGCTGGTGATGATGACCAGCAGGTAGGAGTTGAGCAAGGGGCTTTCGAGGCGTCCCGTGTGCCAGAGCGCCCAGGTGATGAAGATCGTCATGATCCAGGTTTCCACCGCCAGCTTCCAACGCGATTCGTGGTTGGAAAAGCGGGCGTAGCGGAAACCCATGACGCAGATGGCGTAGAGCACCATCGCCAGGGCGACCGCCGGCTTCTCCTCGGGCTCCGTGCCGCCGAAGGCGTAGTAGAGCAGCACGAGGATCAGCAGCAGCCATTCGATTTCCGCCACCGAACGGGAGATGCCCCGCAATTCTTCCTGTTCTATGGACGCCGGCGTTGCCGGCGCCTTTGCCAAACTGACCATGGCGCGCATCCATGAAAGCCGGTTCGGGATGGTCCGGCGACGTAGCCATTATGCCTCCTGCGAGAGGCTGCGCAAGCGGCCGGCATGCCAACTTGTTGTTGTTGCCGCCGTGCCGGCGCTTGTGCCGCAATGTCGCGATGGCTTAGGCTAGGCGGGCACCCCGCTAGCGAGACCCTGCCATGTCCCCTGTGCTTATTCCTCCTGCCGCCGCAACCCGCGCCGTCGCCATGACGCCCGAAGTGCTGATGGACTGGGCCGAGGCGGCCTACCCGACGCTCTTTCCCGGCCACAAGACCAGCCAGACGGCGGACCCCTATGTCTATCGCCATTACCCCGAAACCGGCAACTATCTGGGGGTGAGCGGCAATGCCATCTATGTGCTGGGGCCGTCGCTCGGCGCTGTGCCGACCTACGTGGGGTCGTTGGACGACTACCGTTGCAGCATCGATGCCGCCACCTGCACCGTGGCGCCCGCCGACGCGGCGGCGGCAGCGCGCTTCCTCGCCCAGGCTACGCCGGGGGCGACGCATGCCGAAATCGGCGCCTTGTTGACGACGACCTATTCCGCCTGGATCGATGGCCAACTGGCCGCACCGCGCAGCCAGAGCCATTACGACTGGCTGCAGGCCAAGGGTTACGCCGCCGAGGATTACCGCAACAATGCCCAGGGACTGGACAACACGATCTGGCGCAAATTGATCGGCGGCGCCGACTCGCTGCGCCAGCGCATGACCCTGGCGCTGTCCGAAATTCTCGTCGTCTCGGTGCTAGGGGTGAGCACGCAGTGGCGCCAGTTCGCCATGGCGAACTACCTGGATATCCTCGAAACGCATGCCTTCGGCAACTACCGCACGCTGCTGGAAAAGCTCACGCTGTGCAGCGCCATGGGCATCTACCTGACCTTCCGGGGCAACGCCAAGGCGAACGCCACAACCGGCAGCCAGCCCGACGAAAACTACGCGCGCGAACTGATGCAGTTGTTCACCATCGGCCTGGTCCAGTTGAACGGCGACGGCACACCGGTGTCGCGCAACGGCGCCAGCGTCGAAACCTACACTCAGGACGACGTTAGCGGCCTGGCGCGCGTATTCACCGGCTGGGAGATCGATATCGCTGGTTTGCCCACCCCCTTGCCGCCGGATGCCCATCTGCGCCCCATGACACAGATGCCCAACCGCTACGAGACCGGCGCCAAGACCTTTCTCGGCACCACCATCCCGGCCGGCACCAGTGCGCCGGTCGCGCTGGGGCTGGCGCTCGATACGCTGTTCCAGCATCCCAACGTCCCGCCCTTCATCAGCAAGCAACTGATCCAGCGCCTGGTCACCAGCAATCCCAGCCCGGCTTATGTCGGCCGTGTGGCGGCCGCGTTTGCCGACAACGGCGCGGGCGTGCGCGGCGATCTGGGCGCGACCTTGCGGGCGATTCTGCTTGATGTCGAGGCGCGCGACACGCTCTATGTTGGTCAAGCCAGTTTCGGCAAGCTGCGCGAGCCGATGTTGCGCTTCCTGAACTGGGCACGGGCGTTTTCGGCGCGTTCGCCTGCCGATGCCTGGGCCGTGGGCGACCTGTCCGACCCCGCCACCCGCTTGGGCCAAAGCCCGCTGCGCGCGTCCTCGGTGTTCAATTTCTTCCGCCCCGGCTATGTGCCGCCCAATACCGCCTTCGCCGCGCAAGGCCTGGTCGGCCCCGAGTTCCAGATCGTCAACGAAACCACGGTGGCGGGCTACCTCAACTTCGTGCAGAACTTCGTTGCCGGCAAGCGCATCGGCGATGTCGCGGCCGACTACGCCAGCCTGATGGCGCTGGTCGGCGACAGCGCCGCCTTGCTCGACGAACTGAATCTGGTGCTGGCCGCCAAGCAACTTTCCACCACGACGCTGGCCACGCTCAAAACCGCGCTGGACAGCATCGCGGTCGCCACCGATAGCGGCAAGAGCAACCGCATCCAGGCCGCCATCGTGCTGGTCATGGCGGCCCCCGAATATCTGGTGCAGAAATGAGGCGAGCCATGACGCGATTCCCGAACATCCAGCCCGACAATGCTGCGCGCCGCGTCTTCCTGAAACGGGCCTCGCTGCTCTCGCTCGCGGCCGGCGCCACGCCCTGGGCCATGACGCTGGCCGCCATGGGCGAAGCCGCCGCCCAGACGGCCGACGACTACAAGGCGCTCGTCTGCGTCTTCCTCTACGGCGGCAACGAATA
>Ga0209262_10000053_pt1 | contig 105372 bp, 96 predicted proteins | sample Lowcelwee11metaG_FD_187171 | JGI IMG/M metagenome (GOLD analysis project Ga0209262, IMG submission 187171) | Freshwater pond sediment microbial communities from the University of Edinburgh, under environmental carbon perturbations - Low... | ecosystem: Environmental > Aquatic > Freshwater >... | reverse complement strand
CCTGACTGATCTTGCCGCTGCTGAAGCGCGCGGCGAGGTCGACGACGGGGACGACGGCGCCGCGCAGGTTGATGACGCCCCTGATGAAGGTCGGCATCATGGGAATCTCGGTGAGATTGCCGTACTCGATGATTTCCTTGACGTTGAGAATGCCGACGGCGAACATTTCGCCGCCGAGGGTGAAGGTGAGGTATTGATGGGTGTCGCCGCCGCCGGTGTTGCTGTTCTTGGCTGCGGAGACAGCAGTATTCGAAGCCTTGATCAGTTGGCTCATGGAAGTCTCCTCGTCAGAAGCGCTCGAAATCCTGCTCGTCGGTGGGGCGGCTGGCCTTGAAGCTGTTGCCCGTCGATTTGGTCGTAGGTTTTGCCGCAGGTCTGCTGACGACGGCTTTCTTTGCCGTGCTGCCAGCGCCGACTTTGTCATCAAGGCGGAAGAAGGACATCAGTTCCTGCAACTGGGTGGCTTGGCCGGTCATTTCCTCGGCGGTGGCAGCGAGTTCTTCAGAAGCCGATGCATTCTGCTGGGTGGCCTGATTCAACTGTCCCATGGCACCATTGATCTGACCGACGCCCTGGCTTTGCTCCTGCGATGCGGCGGCGATTTCTTCCACCAGATCGGAAGTCTTCTTGATCGAGGGCACCATTTCGTTGAGCAAGTGGCCGGCACGCTCGGCGAGCTTCACCGAAGAAGAGGCGACCTGGCCGATTTCCTGGGCAGCGACCTGGGAACGCTCGGCAAGCTTGCGCACTTCGGCAGCGACGACGGCGAAGCCCTTGCCGTGCTCGCCGGCACGGGCGGCCTCGATGGCAGCATTGAGTGCTAGCAGGTTGGTCTGATAGGCGATGTCGTCGATGATGCCAATCTTGTCGGCAATTTGCTTCATGGCATCGACGGTCTCATTGACGGCCTGACCACCCTCGGTGGCTTCGCTGGCCGACTTGGTGGCCATGCCGTTGGTAACCTTGGCGTTCTCGGTGTTCTGTGTGATCGAAGCAGTCATTTGCTCAATGCTAGCAGTAGTTTCTTCCACCGAAGCCGCTTGCTCGGAACTTGATTGCGACAAGCTCTGCGCCGTCTGCGAGACCTGGCCAGCGGCGTTGTTCAAGGCGTCGGAGGCGACGTTTACTTCACCGATGATGCTGGACAGCTTGTTGATCATCGTCTGCATCGAGGCCATCAACTGACCGACCTCGTCCTTGCTAGTGGCATTGACCTTGATCGCAAGGTTGCCCTCGGCCAACTCGTTGGCTGCGGCAGCGGCTTCAGAGATCGGTTTGGTGATGCTGCGCGTGATGAAGATCGCGGTCAGGATGGATAACACCAGAGCGATCACACCAAGCGTGAACAACAGTTTTTCCGCAGCGCCAGCCATATCGTCGGCGTCCTTGCCGGCCTTGTTCATGAGGTCGGTCTGGAAGTCGATGAGGTCGTTGATGGCCTTCAAGTAATCGGTTTGCGTCTTGCGCAGGCCGGTCTGCATCAGCGTGACGATTTCCTCGCGTTTGTTTTCCTTGAGCAGTTGCAGGAACTTGTCCTGGTCGGCGACATAGGCGGCACGGGCAGTCTTGACCTTGCTCAGTATGTCTTTGCCCTTGTCGCTGGTGATGTTCTTCTCAAGCAGTTCGATGTTGTCGGTGATCTTCTTGCGCTCGGGATTGATCGATTCGAGTGAGCGTTGTTGCTCCACATCGCTGTAGATGTAGCCGTTGCGCAAATGGCGGGCAATGGCGTTGATCGAGTCGATCATGTTGTTGGCCCAGACAGTCTTGGGAAACTTGTCGTTGACCATGTTTTCGATTTCGCCGTTGAGTGCGGTAAGGCGCGTGTAGCCGACGAAGGTAATGGCGATCAGCAAGGTCAGGGTGATGGCGAAACCGATACCGAGACGGATGCCGATTTTTAGGTTTTTGAGCATGGATGACTCCTTGGTGTGAGCGATCTATCAGCAAGGGCTAACAGAAATGGATGAGTGAATAGTCGGCGCTGGCGGGGCGGCGGCTGGTCAGTGTTCAGTGCGCTTCGATGGCTGCGGCATGCGCAACCGGATGGCGACGTTCTTCCGTCTGGCTGGCCAGTTGTGTGAGGGCCTGGACATCAAGGATCAGCGCGACTTCGCCGCTGCCAAGGATGGTGGAGCCGCCAATGCCGCGCAGATGCTTGAAGAGGCTGCCGAGCGGCTTGATGACGGTCTGGAATTCGCCGAGCAGTTGATCGACGACGATGCCGGCCTTGTGGCCGCTGGCCGAGATGACCACCACGTTTTCGCGTTGCGGCGGCGGGCTCTCGACATCGAAGAATTCGCGCAGGCGGATGAAGGGCAGCACTTCGCCGCGCAGGTTGAGCATGTGGCCGCGCGTGGCGTCGTCGCGCAGTTCGAGACATTCGACCACACTGTCGAGCGGGATGACGTAGGAGTAGTCGCCGACCGAGGTGAGGAAGCCGTCGATGATGGCCAGTGTGAGCGGCAGGCGAATGACAAAACGCGAGCCGACGCCGACTTCCGTCTTGACATCGACTTGGCCGCGCAGGGCCTGGATGTTGCGCTTGACGACATCCATGCCGACGCCACGACCGGAGAGGTTGCTGACTTTCTCCATGGTGGAGAAGCCGGCTTCGAAGATGAGGTTGACGATTTCCTGCTCGGTGAGCACTTGACCTGGCTGGATGATGCCCTTTTCGATGGCCTTGGCTTGGATTTTGTCGGCCTTCAAACCGCCGCCATCGTCGACGACCTCAATGACGATACTGCCCGAGTCGTGGAAAGCGTTGAGCTCGACGCGGCCTTTGACAGGCTTACCGGCGGCGGCGCGCACCTCTGCCGGCTCAATGCCATGGTCGAGGGCGTTTCTGACCAGATGCATAAGCGGGTCGCCGATTTTCTCGACGACCGATTTGTCCAACTCCGTTTCGGCGCCGCTGATGATCAGGTCGATGTCCTTGCCGAGTTCGCGCGAGGTGTCGCGCACGACGCGGTTGAAGCGATTGAAGGTTTCGCCAATCTGCACCATACGTAGTTGCAGGGCCGAGTCGCGGATGTTTTCAACCAGACGCGAGAGTACCGAGGTGGCCTCGACCAGATTGCCTTGCTTGCTTTTTTGCGCCAGCAGATTGGCCGATGCACCGGCGATGACCAGTTCGCCAACGAGGTCGATGAGCTGGTCCAACTTGTCGGCTTGCACGCGGATCAGGCGAGCATCGGCGGACTTTTTCTCGGCAACTTGTTTCTGCTTGGCTGCGGCGGCCTCGACGATCTCCGGCTGCACCATTTTCTTGTCGACGAGGATGTCGCCCAGTTGCGGGGTCGGCTGCTCCGTGGCTTCGGCGATCTTGGCGGCGGCCTTCTGGCGACGCAGACCCTGATCGAGTTCTTCTTGCGTTACTGCGCCCGACCTGACGAGGATTTCGCCGAGACGCAGGCTTTCTTCGGGCAGATGCTCAATCAGGTTGAGGTAGTCGCCCACCTTGCTATGGGGCGGCAGGATGTAGAGGTCGCAGTCGTCGCGACAGAAGGCGAAGACGTTTTCGATCTGATCCTTGGTAGCGTGGCTGCGCAAGGTGATTTCAAAGCCGAGATAGCAGGCTTCGGGGTCCATTTCTTCCGCGCTGGGAATCGCATCGTAAAGCGTGGCCAAATGGGCGATCTCGCCAAGGTTGAGCAGGTAGCGCAAGAAGGCCAGCGGCTCCATACCCATCCTGAGTACGTCGCGGCCGAAGCGGATGGAAATGTGCCAGCAATCGCTGATGGCGGTGTCGCCGCCAGTACGTTCGACAGTACCGACGCTGGCTTCGGGCACCATCTTGGCTGTTTCGGTGCCGCTAGCCGTTTCGCCGCTGGTGAAGGCGCGCAAGGCGTCGGCAGTGGTTTCGCCCGATTGTTGCAAAGTTTCGTCGGCATCCATCTGTCCCTGGTCGACGCGGTCGAGCAGGGCGCCGATATGGTCGCAACCTTTCAGCAGCGCGGTGATGAGTTCGCCGCTGACCTGCATTTCGCCGTTGCGCAGTTTGTCGAGCAGGTTTTCGAGAATGTGGGTGAATTTTTCGATGTGGTGCAGTTCGACAACGCCGGACGCGCCCTTGATGGTGTGGGCGGCACGAAAGATGGCATTGATGGTTTCGCCGTCAAGGTCGCCCTGTTCCATGCGCAACAGGCCATCTTCCATGGCCGTCAATTGTTCGCGGGCTTCCTGGGCAAAGACGCTGTAAAGTTCTTCCATGGGGGAGTCCTCGGTGATCGGCCGTTAGTGGTCGGCAGGGATTACCATGGGATCGCCGAAAAAGGCGTCCATGTTGTAGAAGTCGATGACTTCGCGCACGGCGGGACTGTGCGCGATGATACGTAAGGTATGGCCCTGGCGCTGGCTTTCGCGCTTAGCCATGACAAGCAATTGAAATCCGGCAGTATCCATCTCGTTGACATGCGAGAGATCGAGTTCAACGATGGCCGCGACGCTCAGGCCGCTCATCAACTGGGCTTTGATTTCGCCGGCGTTGTAAATGGTCATCGGGCCGTCGAGAATCAGGTGAGCGGCACCGTCCGTGGTGGTTTGGGTGGCGAATTCCGTCATGCGATCTCCTTTCGGGAGTGAGCTACAAATCAGAACAACTCAACCTTGGGGCCACCCTGTTCGCGGGGGGCTGATTTACCATTGAGGGAGCTGTGGTGGCTATCGCGCTGCGAGCTCATGACATAGCTGCTGTAAATCTCGTCGAGATGAGCCGATAGTGGTCGCAACTCGAAATGTGGATCTTCGAACTGTTCGAGCCGGTCGGCGAGTAGGGCGGCGTGTCCGTCGAGACGTTGCAGCGCATTGATGACCTGCTCGATTTGCTGGCGCGTGACATCCTGAAACTGCACGCTCGCCATGGCATCCATGAACATGGCGGAGAGTTCTTGACTGGAGCCGCGCACACGGGATAGCACTTCGGTGTCGTGCTCGGTCATTTCCTGATAGTTTTTGCCCAGCGCGTTCAACTGGCCGGAAAAGCCCTGTAATGCTTCGCGTTCGGCTTCGATGTTGCTGTGTGCCAGTTTGTCTTGGAACTGCGATTCGATCGAGCTGGCGACGGCTTGAATACCCTGATTGATCTGGCCGACGGCCTTGTCGGTTTCGGCGGAGAGTTTTCGCACCTCATCGGCGACAACCGCAAAACCGCGGCCTGCTTCACCCGCGCGTGCGGCTTCGATGGCGGCATTCAGCGCCAGCAGGTTGGTTTGTCCCGAGATGCTCTTGATCAGGTCGACTAGTTTGATGAGTGAGCGTGCCTCACCAACAACTAGAGCAATGCGCTGTTGGTCGGCTTCGGCCTCGCCGACGCGCTGTACGATGTAACTGTCTAGTCTTTCGATCAGGGCGCGGTTTTGTGCAATACGCTCTTCGGACGCGCTAATCAGTTCGTTGGTTTCCTGTGCCGAAGAGTCGACGAACTGGCTAAGCTGACTGATGATGTCGTCGATGCTTTGCAAGCGCGATGTGATGTCGTAGGCAGCTTTTTCGGTTTCCTCGACAATGGTGTTGAGTTGCCCGCGGACTACATCGTTGAAGGTCTTCACTTGCTTCAGTTCGCCACCGACTTGTTCCGCTGCAACGACGTAGGTATCGGCGCGCATGGCTTGCTCCGCCTCGCGTTTCGACAGGCCCATCATCCAGTCGCGCCAGAAGACCATTGAAACCAGACGCTGGGCCATAAATGCAGCAATGACGATCAGGAAGGTGCCAATCGCATCGCCGAACGGGGAAGAAAGGCCAAGCGCCTTAAGAAAGTCGGTGTGAAACCATTCGTTGAAAAAATAAACAACTAGCGCAGCCAGCAAGCCGACAATGAGCGAAACCAGCGATGTGCGCCGAAGCAGCAGCAATAAATCCACGTGGCTTTACCTCAGTACGAGCTTGATTGTATTCAGCAACTCGTCGGCTGTAGCGGGCTTGACCAACCAACCGGATGCACCTGCCGCCTTGGCCTCGGCGCGCTTGGATTGTTGGGATTCGGTAGTGAGAAACAGGATGGGCATGAATTTGTATTGGGGAAGTTTGCGTACTTCCTTGATGAACTCGATGCCATTCATGCCGGGCATATTGAGATCGGTGATCAGAAGATCAACCTTGACACCGGCCTTGAATTTATTCAGTCCTTCGTTGGCGTTGGCGGCCTTTTCGACACCATAGCCGGCTTTGCCGAGGATGTTGGAAATAGATAGCAGGATGGTGGCGGAGTCATCCACCAGCATGATGGTTTTCACGGTTGCGTCCCCTTGATTCGATCAGATTTTTTTACAACAAATTCTTGACGGATTATGCCTGTAAACCAGTATCCGATTGTGACCTTGATCAAATATACGCAAAGCCGTTGTTTCGACTCTTAGAGCTGTCCATGTGTAAGCATGCTTGCATTACACAATACCTACATACCCCCGAAAAGACAAAAGGGTTACAGCTCGAAAGCGTGTAACCCTTTAAATTATCTGGGGTGGCTGATGGGACTCGAACCCACGACAACCGGAATCACAATCCGGGACTCTACCAACTGAGCTACAACCACCATTTGAAACTTGCTACTCATGAAAACTAGTACTTCTGGTCCGCCCGGCGAGACTCGAACTCACAACCCCCGGCTTAGAAGGCCGGTGCTCTATCCGGTTGAGCTACGGGCGGTTCGTCAAGCGGTATCGGAGGTATCGGTGCCTGGTCGGGGTGGAGGGATTCGAACCCCCGACATCTTGCTCCCAAAGCAAGCGCGCTACCGGGCTGCGCTACACCCCGAGACGAAGAATTCTACAGACCCTACCATTCCCGGTCAATCATTTCATTCCGATCTTGGCGTTGGCATGCGAACGCTGTGCTGGAGATAAATTCGCAACGCATGCCGAATCCGGTCAGCAGACGGCGTAGCATGGCTCGTATAACCATCCACCGTCGACAGGAAATCATTTCATGGACACTTACCATCTCGCCGCCTGCGAATTTCTCGCCGCTGTCATTCGCAATCAACCGGAACTACTAAAGGGATTTACGCCCAACAAGGATAGCGGAGAAATGGTGGCCAGCTTTTGCAGTGGCTTCGTTGAGCGATTCTCTCATGCGTTGAAGGATTTCGACTCTGGCTCTCCCGAGGCGCAGCTTGACGATTGGAGCTTCCTCAATATAAAGAAAGATCGCTGAGGTCAGTGTCATGTTGCGTGTCGCTATTGAATCTTCGATTGCCACTCTGACGCTGGATCGCCCAGAAAAACGCAATGCTTTGTGCGAGGAAATGGTCGAACAGTTTTCCGCTGCATTTGCCAGATTTGTCGCCGCTGGAGTGCGTTGCGTGGTGTTGCGCGCTCAGCCTGGATGCGCAGTCTGGTCGGCCGGGCATGACATCGCGGAACTGCCCGAGGCCGGACGCGATCCTCTCGCTTGGCGCGATCCCTTGCGTAAGCTGGTACGTGAAATTGAGGCGTTTCCCGCTCCCGTCATCGCAATGATCGAGGGAAGCGTCTGGGGTGGCGCTTGCGAAACCGTATTTGCCTGCGACCTGATTGTGGCGGCGAACGGTGCCTCCTTCGCCGCTACGCCAGCGAAACATAGTGTTCCCTATAACGTGACTGGCCTGCTGACTTTTCTCAATGCCGCAAACCTGCGTCTGGCAAAGGAAATGCTGTTCACTGCCGCCCCCGTTACGGCCGAACGCTTATGCAGTCTAGGTATCGTCAACCATGTCGTGTCGTTGGCCGAACTGGAGGTCTTTACCTACGAAACCGCGCACCAGATTGTGCGCAATGCGCCATTGTCGATTGCGGTGATGAAGGAGCAGTTACGCATTCTGGCCGGTGCGCACACCATGTCGCCAGAGGATTTTGAGCGTATCCAGGGGCTACGCCGAGTGGTGTACAACAGCCACGACTACAGCGAAGGTTTGCGTGCCTTCAAGGAAAAACGCAAGCCGGTATTTCGCGGCGATTGACTGGTTGGGCAACGCGAATGCGATAATTCGTGCCATGGACGACATGGATTTCATGGCGGTGGCGCTGGATCTGGCGCGCGAGGCGGCTACGCTGGGCGAGGTGCCGGTGGGCGCTCTGGTGGTGCGGGATGGCGAGATCGTCGGGCGCGGTGCGAACCAGCCCATCGGTCGCCATGACCCGAGCGCGCATGCCGAGATTCTGGCCCTGCGCGACGCGGCAAGCCGGCTCGGCAATTACCGCCTGCCCGGCTGCACGCTCTATGCGACGCTCGAACCCTGCGCGATGTGCGCCGGCGCGATCATGCACGCGCGCATCGGCCGCGTCGTCTTCGGCGCGCGCGATCCGAAGACCGGCGTCGCCGGCAGCGTGATCGACCTGTTCGCGGAAGGGCGCCTGAACCATCATGCCGAAGTCGTCGGCGGCGTGCGCGGCGAGGAGTGCGGCGCCTTGCTGTCGAGTTTTTTCGCTGCGCGTCGCGCGCGCACCGAGGTGGCCTGATGCGCATCGAAGTCAGCATTCCCGACCAGACCCTGACACTCATCGATGGTGCCGGCTGTGTGCTCAAGCATTACAGCATTTCGACGGCAGCGAACGGGGCCGGGGAGGAGAACGGCAGTTTTCGCACGCCGCGCGGACCGCATGTCGTGCGCGCGAAAATCGGCGCTGGCGCGACGGCGAACACGGTCTTCGTGCGTCGCCGTCCGACCGGGGAAATCTGGGCGCCGGAACTCGCCGCCGCCCATCCCGGCCGCGACTGGATTCTGACGCGCATCCTCTGGCTTTCGGGATGCGCGCCGGGCTTCAACCGGCTCGGCGCAGTCGACACGATGCGCCGCTACATCTACATCCACGGCAGCCCGGATGTGGTGCCGATGGGCACACCGGGTTCCATTGGCTGCATCCGCATGCGCAACGCCGACATCGTCGAACTCTTCGATCTCGTGCCGCCTTACACGTCGGTCGAGATCAGCGCGTGACGCGCAGGCCGGGCGTCGGCGTCCCTTCTGCGTCGATGATGGCCTCTTGGATGTCCCAGGCGACAACGCCTTGGCGCTCCACGGACATGCGCAGCAACCAGCCGACCCTGGCTGCCGGTAGCTCGAAGCCGTCGAAGACGAAATTGCCCAGGCTGTAGATGATCGGCTTGCCGCGATAGACCTCGCTGCCCTGCGTGACATGCGGATGGCCGCCGACCACTGCGTCGGCGCCCGCGTCGATCATCAGTCGCGCAAGATAGCGCTGGCGCGCGGTGGGCTCGCGCTCGCGCTCCCAACCCCAATGCATGTAGGGGATGACGATGTCGGCACCGGCGGCGCGCGCGGCGCGAATGTCCGCCGCCACTTGGCTGTCTTCGCTCCAGGCGATGCCCGGCCAGTGCGGGCCGGCCTCGAAGGCGCGCGGCTTGAATTCGTTGTAGCCCAAGACGGCGACGCGCAAACCTCTTTTCTCAATCCACAAGGGCGCGTGCGCCGCCTCCAGGTTCGCGCCGCCGCCGAAACTGGCGATACCGGCTTGTTTCAGGTGGTCGAGCGTTTCGAGAAAGGCCGCCTGACCGTAATCGCCCGAATGGTTGTTCGACACGGCCAGAGCGTCGAAGCGTCCCTTCAGCACAGCCAAGGTGCGCGGATGGGCGCGGAAGCTGAAGATCTTGCTTTCCTGCGGCTGGCCCACCGTTGCGATGGGGCATTCGAGATTGCCGATGCGGTAATCGGCGTTGGCCAACAGCGCGGCGAAGGGCGCGAGCGGATCGCCGCCGGCCGCGACGACGCGCCCCGGACCGTCGTCGAGCATGATGTCGCCGACGAAAATCAGCTGCAGCGGTTCGGCGCGCACCGCCAGCGCGCAGCAAAGACAGAACAACAGGAAGAGGCCGCGCATCATGTTTTCAACTCGCACCAATATTGCAGTTCGCCGTCGCGCATGGGCTCGTAGACGGCATGGAGCCCGCTGAAGCCATGGCGACCGGCGGCGGCAGGCGGATAGGGGAATGTCGCTTGATGAACCGGCGTCGGGCCGCTGTCGCGGTCGGCATAGACATAGGTCTTGATCGCCGCCTGATCGGCCGGTTGTGGCTGGAACACGATGCGGAACAGGAAGTAGGAGCCGACCTGCGTCGTCGGCGCCGTGTAGGGCTTGTCCGTCGCGGTCGCGGCGAGCGGCCTGACTTCGCCGCCGTAATCGACGTGACAAACAACAGTTTCCGCCGCCAACGCGCAGGGCGCGGCACACAGGAAAAACCAAGCGAACCAACAGCGTTTCATGCGGACTCCAGTTCAAAACGAAAACGACGGCGTGGGCCGGCCCGGCCGCCGGCCAGCCAGGTTTGTTCGTCGAAACTCGCCGTGCCGTCGGCGCCGAGTTTCAACAGGGTGGAACAACGTGTGCCATAACCCGGTCCCTTGACGAAGGCGGCAGACAGCAGCCGTTCCCATTCCAGGTCGACGCCGGTGGCGGGCAAGCTCGTGTCGGGATGGATGCGCTCGTCGCGCAGCAGATGAAAGAGGGCGGATTCGTCGGGCAGGGCGGCCAGCGCCTGCGCCAGCGCCGTCCTGCCGGCGCCGACTTTGGGCCAGGGCGTGTCGAGCAGGTGATTCGACAGGCCATGCACTCCCGGCGCCAAGGCGTGTCTTTCCCCCGAGACATTGCTGTAGGCGAGGAGCTTTTCGCCGTCGCCCAGCAGGAGGTTGAAGCCGTTGTAGTGCGCGGCTTCCGACTCCAGACGGTCGAGGTAGGCATCGATCGATTCCAGTCCGGCGAGGAAATCGGCGACGAGTTTGCCGCGTGTCGGCGCGTTGGCCTGCTGACGACGGGGATCGCGGTAATTGGTCAGCGCGGCAAAACGGCCGTTGCGTGCGAGGCCCAGCCAGGTGCCGCCGCCTTCCTGGTCGCGGCCGGCGAGAATGGACGTGCCGGGCCAAAACTCGGCGCTGGCGCTACGGCGCGCGAAGAACTCGTCGCGATTCGCCGCCACCACCAGCGGAAACGCAGCGTGCGCCTGCCACGCGATCAGGATGAGGCACACGGAACGCAGGTTTCAGTCGAGCAGTTCGATCTGGCCGGATACACCGACAGCGAGGCTCGACTCTCCAGCCTCAATCGGCATCGGCGCGGCCTCCGCCTGCATCGCCGCCGCACGGTACATCGGCTGGGGCGCCTGTCCGCCGCCGCCGATGTTCATACGCACGATGCGATAAGACTTCTTCATCGCGGCGGCGAGACGCGCCGCCTTGGCGCGAAAGGCCTCAATGGCTTCGAACGCGGCCTCGTCCTCGACCTGACGCCGGGTTTCGGCAGCGGGCGAAAAGTTGAGATTGCTCACCGCCAGCGCACCGCCTTGCAGCTTGCCCACCGCTGCCGACAAGGCCGCAGCATCGCGGCTTTCCAGCAGGATTTCGGAGCGCATGCGCCAACTTTCGATGCTGCGCCCGTTTCTGGCGTAGATCGGATAGGTCTGGGTGGCGCCGCTCTTGACGACGATGCCCGGCTGGGCTTTCGCGAGCGCCAGAGCATCGCCGATGGTCGCCTTGAGCTTGCGCGCGACCTCGGCGGGATCGGCGCCGTTCGTTTCGGCGTAGGCGGTCGCCCGTCCCAGGTCGTTGGCGACGCTCCTCTGAACATCAACGCGGAAGTCGATCAGCGTGCCGGCCGGCTTGGCGGCAGGCTCAGCGGCGGCAGCCAGACAGGGCAGGGCAAGGCAGGCGGCCAGTACGGCAACGCGGCGCAGTTTCATGGGGCAAGCTCCTGTAGATGCTGTTGGTAACGTCGGGCATTCTCCACGTAATGGGCGGCGCTGTGGGTGATGCGGACGATTTGCGCGTCCGTGAGTTCGCGCACCACTTTGCCGGGCGAGCCCATCACCAGCGAGCGGTCGGGAATCGTCTTGCCTTCCGGGATCAGCGTGTTGGCGCCGATCAGGCAGTTTTTTCCGATCACCGCGCCATTCAGGATCACGCTCTTGATGCCGATCATCGAACCATCGCCAACGGTGCAGCCGTGCAGCATCACCAGATGACCGACGGTGACGTCGCAGCCGATCTGCATCGGCACGCCCGCGTCGGTGTGCAGCACCGAGCCGTCCTGAATATTGGTGTTTTCGCCGATAGTGATCGGATCGTTGTCGCCGCGCAAGACGGCGTTCCACCAGATGCTGACGTTTTCGGCGAGGCGCACGTCGCCGATTACTGTAGCGTTGGGGGCGATCCAGACGTCGGCGGCGAGCTGGGGCACCTTGTCGCCGAGGCGATAGATGGGCATCAGAGCATCTCGCCCAGCGAAATGTCCACCATCAGGTCGTCGGAAAGCCTTTCCAGTTCAAACTTCAGCGCGCGGGCGTTGAACTCGGGGGCGGCCGTGAGTTCGGCCTCGCAGTGGAACAGGATCTCCGCCGACATCGGCGCGCTGCTGGTGCGCGTCGCCAGTTCCTCGACGTTCACCGCATGACGGGCGAGCACCTGGGTGACTTCCTTGACGATGCCGATGCGGTCGTGACCGACGAGATTCAGGCTCAATCGCCGTCCTGCCAGCGCCGACTTTTCGGCGGCGGCGACCAGTGCATTCTCAGCGCTGACCTTGAGCCCCTTGAGCTTGGCAAGAGCAGCCTTCAGTGCTTTGACTTTGTCTGCCGGCACGGCCACTTCGACGATGCCGGCGAACTTGCCGGACAGTTGGGCCATCGAGGCTTCGAGCCAGTTGCCGCCGTGAGCAGCGATGGTCGTGGCGAGTTCCTCGACGAGGCCGGGGCGGTCGTCGCCGATGGCGGTGAGGATCAAGTGTTGGTCAGCCATGTGCGGAGTTCTCCATGGGTACGCAGGCGCAGAACAGGTTGCGGTCGCCATACACGTCGTCGATGCGATTCACCGACGGCCAGAACTTGTTGGCGGCGACATACGGCAGTGGGAACACCGCCGTTTCGCGCGTGTAGGGTCGATTCCATTCGCCGACGATGTCGGCCTGGGTGTGCGGCGCATTTTTCAGCGGGTTGTTGTCGGCGGGCCATTCGCCGGCTTCGATCTTGCGGATCTCGTCGCGGATGGCGATCATCGCTGCGACGAAGCGGTCGAGTTCGGCCTGGTTTTCCGACTCGGTCGGCTCGACCATCAGCGTGCCGGCAACCGGGAAGCTCACCGTCGGCGCGTGGAAACCGTAGTCCATCAGCCGCTTGGCGATGTCGATTTCGGCGATGCCGGTCGCGGCCTTGATGGCGCGGATGTCGAGGATGCACTCGTGGGCGACACGGCCGTGGGCGCCGGTGTAGAGCACGGGATAGTGCTCCTTCAGGCGTACTGCGACGTAGTTGGCGTTGAGGATGGCGACCTCGGTGGCTTGCTTAAGGCCGGAACCGCCCATCATCGCGATGTACATCCAGGAGATCGGCAGGATCGATGCGGAGCCGAAGGGCGCGGCACTGACCGCACCCTGAGCACCAACTCGATTAACGGCGAAGAGATGGCCGGGCGCGTGCGGCGCGAGGTGGGCCTTGAGGCCAATCGGTCCCATGCCGGGACCGCCGCCGCCGTGCGGGATGGCGAATGTCTTGTGCAGGTTGATGTGCGAGACGTCGGCGCCGATGTGGCCGGGCGAAGTGAGGCCGACCTGGGCATTGAGGTTGGCGCCGTCCATGTATACCTGACCGCCGTGGGCGTGGATGATCTGGCACATCTCCATCACCGCTTCCTCGAACACGCCGTGCGTGGACGGGTAGGTGAGCATCAGGCAGGAGAGCTTGTCGGCGTGCTGCGCCGCTTTGGCCTTGAGGTCAGCGACATCCACGTTGCCGCTGTCGTCGCAGTCGACGACGACCACTTGCAGGCCGGCCATGTGTGCGGTGGCGGGGTTGGTGCCGTGGGCGGATTTCGGGATCAGACAGATGTCGCGATGACTTTCGCCCTTGGATGCCTGGTAGCGGCGGATCGAGACGAGGCCGGCGTATTCGCCCTGCGCGCCGGAGTTGGGCTGCACGCACAATGCGTCGAAGCCGGTGATCGCGCAGAGCCATTGCGACAGTTCGCCGATCATCTGCGCGTAGCCTTCCGCCTGCTCGGCGGGCGCGAACGGGTGCAGTGCGCCGAAGGCCGGCCAGCTCACCGGCATCATCTCGGCGGCGGCGTTGAGCTTCATGGTGCAGGAGCCGAGCGGGATCATCGCGTGGTCGAGGGCGAGGTCCTTGTTCTGCAACGATTTTAGGTAGCGCAGCATCGCGTGCTCGGTGTGGTGGGTGTTGAACACCGGGTGCGTGAGGATGGCCGAAGTGCGGCGCAGGCTGGCGGGAATCGCGTCGGGGCAATCGGCATCGAGGACGACAGTCTTGCCAAGAAGTGCCACCAGCGCGGCAACATCCTCGCGCGTGGTCGTTTCGTCGAGGCTGATGCCGAGCGTTTCAGTGTCAATGTGACGCACATTGAAAGCCGAATGCTTCAATGTCGCCGTCTTGTCAGCGCCGACTTTTACGACGAGGGTGTCGAAGAAGCTGCCCGTCACGTTCAGTGCGCGGGCGAGCAAACAGGTCAGACGATGGATGCGCTGCGCAATCCGCTTCAAGCCTTCCGGCCCGTGCCAGACGGCATACATGCCGGCCATGTTGGCGAGCAGCACCTGCGAGGTGCAGATGTTCGAGTTGGCCTTCTCACGGCGGATGTGCTGTTCGCGGGTTTGCAGCGCCATGCGCAGTGCCGTCTTGCCGCGCGCGTCCTTCGAGACGCCGATGATGCGGCCGGGCACCGAGCGCTTGTGCTCGTCCTTGCAGGCGAAGAAGGCGGCGTGCGGACCGCCGTAGCCCATCGGGATGCCGAAGCGCTGCGAGGAGCCGAGGGTGATATCAGCGCCCATCGCGCCGGGCGACTTGGTCAGCACCAGCGCCATGAGGTCGCAGGCGACTGCCGTGACGGCGTGCTTCGCCTTGAGTTGCGCGATGAGGTCGGTGAAGTCCTTGATCTCGCCCTTGGCGTTGGGTGTTTGCAGCAGTGTGCCGAAAACATCGTGGTCGGCAGCGGTTTCCGCTGGACCGACGATCAGCTCGTAACCGAAATAGCCGGCACGGGAGCGGACGACGTCGAGCGTTTGCGGAAAACAGTCTTCGTCGACGAAGAAGGCGTTGCTCACCGACTTGCTGGAACGGCGCGCCATGGTCATCGCTTCGGCGGCGGCAGTGGCCTCGTCGAGCAGCGAGGCGTTGGCCAGTTCCATGCCGGTGAGATCGATCACCATCTGCTGGTAGTTGAGCAGGGCTTCGAGACGGCCCTGGGCAATCTCGGCCTGGTAGGGCGTGTAGGCGGTGTACCAGCCGGGGTTTTCCAGGACATTGCGCTGAATCACCGGCGGCAGGTGGGTGCCGTAGTAGCCGAGGCCGATCAGCGATTTCCTGATCCGGTTCTTGTCCGCACAGGCCTTGAGCCGGGCCAGCGCGGCATGCTCGGTCATCGGGGCGCCGAGCGGCAAGTCGGTGGGCAAACGGATGCCGGCGGGCACGGTCTGGGCGATCAGTTCCGCGCGATCCTTGACGCCGATGGCCACACACATGTTTTCCTGTTCGACCGCCGAGGGGCCGATATGGCGCGCGACGAACTCGTCGCGGGCTTCGAGTTCGTCGAGAGTGATCATGTTTCAGGCCTCTGCGGCGACTTTCTCGTAGGCGGCGGCATCCAGCAGGCCGGCGAGGTCGGCAGGATTGGCTGGCTTGAGCTTGAACAGCCAGGCGGCATAGGCGTCCTGATTCACGCTCTCGGGCGCATCGACGGCGGTATCGTTGCGGGCGACAACCTCGCCGGCGATGGGCGCATAGATGTCAGAAGCGGCCTTGACCGATTCGACCACTGCGCATTCCTGGCTGGCGTTGAGTTGGCGGCCGATTTCCGGCAGTTCGAGGAAAACGATGTCGCCGAGCGCTTCCTGTGCATGGTCGGTGATGCCGACGGTGACGGTGCCGTCGGCATCGAGTTTCGCCCATTCGTGGGATGAGGTGTATTTGAGATCGGCTGGGACATTCATTGCAGACTCCTAAACGAGAGAGGTTCCATTGCGGGCGAAGACCGGCTTGACGACTTTTGCCTTGAGCAGCTTATCGCGAATCTCGACCTGCACTTCGTCGCCAATCTTGGCACCGACAGGTAGGCGAGCCAGCGCGATGGACTGGTTGAGCGTGGGGGCAAACGAGCCGCTGGTGGTCTCGCCGTCGCCCCAGGCGGTGACGACTTTCTGGTGGGCGCGCAGCACGCCCTTGTCGAGCAGAACGAGGCCGAGGAAGGTTCGAAGCGCCGACCGCTCGCGCAGTTCCGCGAGCGCCTTTTTGCCGATGAAGTCGCGTTTGGCGTCCTTGAAATCGACGGTCCAGGTCAAACCCGACTCCAGCGGATTTTGTGTTTCGTCCATGTCCTGACCATAGAGATTCATGCCGGCCTCAAGGCGCAGGGTATCGCGTGCGCCGAGGCCGCAGGGCTTGACGCCGGCCGCGACGAGCTTCTGCCAGACAGCGGCGGCTTGCGCGGCGGGGACGGCGATTTCAAAGCCGTCTTCGCCGGTATAGCCGGTACGGGCGATCAGCCAACTGATGCCATCCACGTCCCATTCTGTGGCCTGGAAATTGTCGAGCAACACGCTTTGCGCGCGGGCAACGGGAAACGCGCCCCAGAACCGTTCGCGCGCCTGCGGGCCCTGCACGGCGATCATCGCCAGATCGCGGCGTGGCGTCAGGCTCACGGCGAAGTTGGCGGCGACGAGGCGCATCCAAGCAAGGTCTTTCTCGGCCGTGCCAGCGTTAACGACGATGCGGTATTTCGTGGGAGTGAAGAAGTAAACGATGAGGTCGTCGATGACGCCGCCGTCTTCTTGCAGCATGCAGGAGTACAGCGCCTTGCCCGGCAAGCTCAACTTGGCAACATCGTTGGCGAGCAGGCGACGCAGGAAGGCTTGCGATTCCGTGCCGGCAAGGTCGATAGCGAGCATGTGCGAAACATCGAACATGCCGGCATCACGACGTACGGCGTGGTGCTCCTCGATCTGCGAGCCGTAGTTGATCGGCATCTGCCAGCCGGCGAAGTCGACAATTTTCGCGCCGGCGGCGACGTGGGTGTCGTAAAGCGGGGTGCGTTGGATCATGGTTTGACGGAGGGTAAGTCGCTGCGGCGGCAATCGGCCCAGCAATTGGGGGTTTCGTAGATACGCACCTGTTCAAGGTGCAGGTGGTTGCCCTCATTTCCGCCATATTTGTCGCGGTAGAACGGATCGAGTATCTCGAAGGCAATCCGAGCGAGGTTTTCGGCGGTCGGCACACGGTCAAGCACGACGGTCTTATGGCCGGGGAGTGCGGAGAGGAAATCTGCGACTGCCGTATCGCCGCGAAAGACCAGAAAAGCATGGTCCCAAATCTCGACGACATGGCGCATGGCGATAGCTTTGACTTCGGAGAAGTCCATCACCATGCCGTTGTTGGGCTGGCCGGCAGCTTCGATGATCTCGCCGACCAGCGTGATTTCAAGCGCATAACGATGGCCGTGCAGATGGCGGCACTGGCTCTGATGGTCGGGAATGCGGTGGCCGGCGTCAAATTCGAGGCGACGCGTGATCTGCATGGGAGTGGTGGTAATCTGGGGAGATCGCAGTATATCCCAGCAGTTTCATCGCATGCCCTCAACTTCAGGTCGCCTCAGTATTCAAGATCATCGCCGCGACAGTGCCGGCATGACCTATGTATACCCGGTTATATCGCGCCGCGCCGGGGGAGTGTCCGTCGGCATCAACCTCAACCCCAACAATGCCTGCAATTGGCGTTGCATCTATTGCCAAGTCCCCAACCTCAAGCGCGGTGGTCCGCCACCCATTGACCTAGGGCAACTGGAACTGGAACTTAACGCGATGCTGTCATCGCTCTATGACGGCGATTATCTGGTGCGCCATGCGCCACCAGAGGCACAGCAGATCGTCGACATTGCTTTTTCCGGCAATGGGGAACCAACCAGTGCAAGCGAGTTTGCCGATGCAGTAGCGCTTGTCCGAACAGTGTTGGATCGACATGCACTGTCGCATCCGCCGAAATTGCGGCTGATTACAAATGGCAGCATGCTTGGCCGCGCAAGCGTTCAAAGCGGAATCACGATGCTCGGTGCTCGTGGCGGCGAGGTGTGGTTCAAGGTGGATGGTGTCGGCAGCGAGATAATGCGCCGCATTAACGGCGTGACACTTACACCCGCAACTATTCTGCGCCGTTTGCAGTTGTGCGGAAACTTGTGCGACACCTGGGTGCAAACCTGTCTATTTGCTCTCGATGGCAAACCACCATCAGCCCAAGATCTGGACGACTACTTGAACCTGCTATACCGAGCCAGAGTTGGACAAAGTATCGTCGGTGTTCATCTCTATGGCTTGGCGCGTCCGTCGCTACGACCAGAGGCGGCCCGACTTGCCCCTTTGCCGGAAGATTGGCTAAACAAACTCGCGGAACGCATCGCAAAAGAAAGCGGGCTGAACGTAAGCGTCAGCCCTTGATGCACACATCTCAGGCCTTTTTCTGGGCCTTGGCTTGCTTTTTCAGATCCTTGAACAACTCTGGGTTGTGGGCGCGCAGGAACTCGACAACTTCGTAATCGTCGCGCCTGATTTTCTGGATATCGATCTGCTCGACATGGACAAGTCGCAGCAGATGCTGGACTGGGCGGGGCATATTCCGACCACTCTCGTATCGGGAGCCGCCACTCTGGGTCACGCCAAGCTTTGACCAGAATTGCTGTTGGTTCAACCCAAGCTTGCGGCGAATTTCTCTTGCATCGATTTTGTCCGTACTTTTCATATGGTTATCCTTTAATAAAAGTTTGTGTCATGTATGACATTGCAGCCTCTTACTACAACTGAAGTCATAGTACTTGAAGCATATCGGATATTGGGATGCCATACAAGAGGTTTTTACGAAGTTTTATCTAATCTCATGTAAATATATTTAGGTAGTTTCCGTTCGGCTCATTAAGGTTAAACGAACACTTTATTTTCATCTGACAAGCGTAAGCTCATTCGATAATTTGCGGGCTTGCGGCTGCGCGTTGTTTCGTTTATAACGACTGTTTTTTCGCTGAGCGGAACCAAGAGATGGCTGAAGATTTTCTGCATAAACACTTCCCTCCCTATGCCCCGAAAAAGGGCGAGGAGTACATGAGCGCCAAACAATTGGCCCATTTCCGGCAAATACTGGATGCCCTCAAGCTTGAGTTGGCCGACGATATTGACCGTACGGTGCATACCATGCAGGACGAGGCAACAGTTTTCGCAGACCCGAACGACCGTGCCAGCCAGGAGTCCGATATTGCGCTGGAACTACGCAACCGGGATCGCGAACGCAAACTGATCAAGAAAATCGACGAGTCGATCGGCAGGATCGAGAGTGGCGAATACGGTTACTGCGATAGTTGTGGCGTAGAAATCGGTCTGAAGCGCTTGGAGGCTCGGCCTACCGCGACCTTGTGTATCGATTGCAAGGAGCTCGAAGAGCGGCGCGAAAAACAAATGGCGAAATAGTCGCCAAGCAGACTCCCTTGACCGCTTCTAGCGCTACCTGAGTGGAAACTCCATGAAGCTGACCACGCTTGAAGATTTCGTCGGCAATACGCCATTGGTGCGTTTGCAGCGCTTGCCGGGCGAGGAAAACAGTCGGAACAACAATGTCATATTGACCAAGCTGGAGGGCAACAATCCGGCCGGTTCGGTCAAAGATCGTCCGGCATTATCGATGATCCGACTGGCCGAGGCGCGCGGCGAGATCAAGCCCGGGGACACGCTAATCGAAGCGACCTCAGGTAATACCGGCATCGCACTGGCCATGGTAGCGGCAATGCGCGGATACAAAATGGTCCTCGTGATGCCGGAAAATCAGAGCATTGAGCGTCGCCAAGCGATGCGTGCCTATGGTGCGGAACTCGTGCTGACCCCCAGAGCAGCGAGTATGGAAGGCGCCCGCGACACCGCCGAAAACATGGTGCGCGAAGGTCGCGGGGTCATGCTGGATCAGTTTTCCAACCTGGATAACCCCCAAGCACATTACGAAGGTACTGGTCCCGAAATTTGGCGCGACACCAATGGCCGCGTTACCCATTTTGTTTCGAGTATGGGGACTACCGGAACCATCATGGGGTGTTCGCGCTACCTGAAAGAGCAAAACCCTGCTATCCAAATCATCGGTTGCCAACCTGCCGATGGTGCACAAATCCCCGGTATCCGCAAGTGGCCCTCAGAGTATTTGCCCAAAATCTGCGATTTTTCGCGAGTCGACGTATTGGAGTCCGTTAGCCAGGCCGACGCAGAGAACATGACACGTCGCTTGGCCACCGAAGAAGGCATTTTTGCCGGGATTTCATCGGGGGGTGCCTTGGCTGTCGCGCTACGCATCGCCAGCACAGTGGAGAATGCGGTCATCGTCAGCATCGTCTGCGACCGTGGCGACCGTTACCTCTCGACCGGCGTTTTCCCTGACTGAATTGGTTCAACTGACCGAATAGGGCAGGGATAACAGCCTCAGAGCTGGACCGCTCGGGTTGCCGACATGGACTTCACCCGCTTCCGCCCCCGACGACTGCACCACCACCAGGCACTCATAACCACCCTCAGGTGCTGGGGCAGTCAGAACCAAGGCACCGCAATGTTGGTCGGCAGCTTCGGGGGTAAAGACATCGGTACCCGGTGGGAAAAGTGTGTCGAGGCTGGCGCGATACATGCGGCGCTTGACCTTGCCTAGATACTGGGTGCGGGCAACGATTTCCTGACCGGGGTAGCAACCCTTTTGAAAGCTGACGCCGCCAACGGCCACATCCTCGTAATTGACCATCTGCGGCACGAAAGCCTCTTGTGTCGCTGCGACAATTCGCGGTTGCCCCGCCGCAATTTCGAGCAAGCGCCAAGCGGCCAAACCAGCGGGCTGTGCTTGTGCGGCGAGCTTCGACCAAAGTGTGGCGGCTAATTCGGCCGCCACGGCCAGGACAAAGCGCTTTTCGTCGAGGCGCACGACAGTGCCCGCATCGAAAACCGCGCGTGACATTGCCGCACCGGGGTGCACTCCCAGGCTTTCCACCAATTCGGCAGCCTTGGGTCCGGCGACGCCGATAAGTACGCGCTCGTTACCAAAGTCGGCAAGTTTCACCTTGCTGCGCAGGATGTACATGGAGAGCTTTTTCTGGATGCCGGCGAGGATATCGGCCGAAAGCTGCAACAAGTAACCGTCATCTTCGCGCCAAATCAGAAAACTGGCGATCAGGCGACCCTTGGCGGTACAGAGACCCGCATTTCGCACGCCATCGACAGGTATGTGATTGATATCGTTAGTCATCAGGTTGTGCAAGAAGCCGGCGGCATCCTCGCCGCTCGCCTGGATCAAGCCCTGATCGGCCAGTGGAACGATTACGGTAGCGTCTCGTGCTGCCTGCAATTCGGCTTGCGCAGCGCCAAAATGCTCGAAATTATCCAGGGCGCCTTGTTGGAGAAGAAAGTCGTGCCAGTTCTGGTTCATGGTGATCCTGCTCAATGAAATTCGACAAGAGCGGCTATCATAACCGCCTTCGATCATGCGTTATATCAAACGACTTTTATTGCTGCTCGGATTCGGCCTGTTGCTGCTCGCCGGATTCGCCGGTTGGATGGCATGGTTCGCATCTGCGGCCGTGCCCCTCAAACTCAACCCCCAGAATGTGGTGGATTTCGACATTCGTCCGGGCCTTGGTCTCAAGGGGGCGGCCCAGGCCATGGCCGACGCTGGGGTCGGCATCCCCCCATGGCAATTTGCCCTGCTTGGCCGAGTCGCGGGTATGGATCGGGCCATCAAGGCCGGCAGTTACGAAGTCGGCGCTGGCGTGACGGCGTGGCAACTGCTTGAAAAGCTGACAGCCGGGGATGTGACGCAAAGCGAAATCGTCATTGTCGAAGGCAAGACCTTCCGCGAACTACGTGCCAAGCTGGATGCCCATCCCGACTTGCGTCACGATAGCGCCAGCCTGCCAGATGCGGAAATTCTGCGGCGTATCGGCGCTAGCGAAACGCATCCCGAGGGACGTTTTTTTCCCGATACCTACCTGTTCGCACGTCAATCCAGCGATCTGGCGATCTATCGCCGCGCTTACCAGGCCATGCAGCGTCGAATGACGACGGCCTGGGAAAATCGTGACGCATCCGTGCCCTATAAGACCCGCGACGAAGCGCTGACGATGGCCTCGATTGTCGAAAAAGAAACGGGTGCAGCGGCCGACCGGAGCAAGGTTGCATCGGTTTTTGTCAACCGCCTGAAACGCGGCATGTTGCTGCAAACCGACCCCACGGTAATTTATGGACTTGGCGCCCAGTTCGATGGCAATCTGAGGAAAATCGACTTACAGACCGATACGTCTTACAACACCTATACGCGCGCTGGTTTGCCGCCGACGCCCATTGCCCTGCCAGGAATGGCGTCGATCCAAGCCGCCTTGCATCCGCCGCCAACCGATCTACTGTACTTTGTCGCCCGTGGCGACGGCAGCAGCGTCTTTTCTCGCTCGCTGGAAGAGCATAATCGGGCGGTCAATAAATACCAGCGAGGCGGGGGATAGGGCAGTGCGGGGTAAATTCATCACACTCGAAGGCGTCGATGGCGCCGGGAAAAGTACCCACCTGAACTGGCTGGTGGAGTATTTGCGCAGCCGAAAACACAATGTGGTGCAAACGCGCGAACCTGGCGGGACACCGCTGGGTGAAAAATTGCGCGAACTCCTGCTTCACCTCCCGATGCACCTTGAAACCGAGGCCCTGCTGATGTTCGCCGCCCGCCGCGAGCATCTGGAGCAAGTCATCGAGCCCGCATTGGCGCGGGGCGACTGGGTGGTTTGCGACCGTTTCACCGACGCAAGTTTTGCCTATCAGGGTGGAGGACGAGGACTGTCCGTGGAAAAACTCGAACAACTCGAAACCTGGGTTCAAGGCAATTTCCAGCCCGACCTGACCCTGCTATTCGACTTGCCGGTCGCCATTGCCGCCCAGCGCATGACCGGAGCAGAGCGGCAACTCGACCGTTTCGAGCAGGAAAAGGCTGACTTTCACGAGCGCGTACGTAGCGCCTACCTAATGCGCGCAGCTCAAATGCCGGGCAGACTACAGGTAATCGATGCTCGACAAACGCTCGCTGATATTCAGAAACAGCTTGAACATATTATTTCAAGTGACTGATATAAATATATTAAACAAAGATATCTGGCACCAATTAACCGATGCCGATACGCGCTTGCCGCATGCCATGCTATTCGCCGGCTCATCCGGCGTAGGGAAGCGAGAACTGGCCGATGCACTGGCAGCACGTCTACTGTGCGAACGGCCGCGCCAAGCATTCGAACTTGCTTGCGGTGAGTGTCCTTCTTGCGCAATGTGGGCAAGCAACCAACATCCCGATTTTCGACTGCTCCAACCCGATGCCGAGGGCGAGGAAGAAACGGAATCTACCGGTGATGGCGAAAAGAAAAAAGCCAGCAAACAGGTACGCATCCAGCAGATACGCGAGCTTGAGGAGTTCTTTCATATTGGCGGCCACCGTGGCGGTGCCCGCGTTTGCGTGATAGATCCGGCTGAAGCAATGAACCCAATCACAGCGAACGCACTTCTCAAGATACTTGAAGAACCATCGCTATCATTCTATTTTATAATGATATCTCATCGATGGAGGCGACTTCTTCCCACGCTTTTGAGCCGTTCGCGCCGCATCATGTTCGGGCGTCCGCGTCCAGAGGAAGCGCAACGCTGGCTAGCAGAACAAAAGCTGGCGGAGCAGGCGAAGTGGTTGCCATTCTTTGGCTATGCGCCATTGGAAGTGGCAGAAGCAAGCAAATCAGGCAGATTGAAAGCCATCGAGTCGGTCATTATCGACCTGCTCAAACCCCAGGAAGCCCTGGCGCAGGCCAGTCGCTGGGAGAGCTTGGTAAAAGCCGATGCAGCCTTGGGCATGGAAGAGCTTGTCACCACGGTGCAAAAGTGGCTCTTCGATCTTGGGCAAAGTGCAGTGGCAGCTTCGCCGCGTTACCTGCCGCAACAGGGGAAAGTCTTGTCGGAAATGGCACAGCGAATTTCGCTGCCTGGCTTGATTCAGGCGCAGCAGCAGGTAACCCAGTTGCGCGCTTGGTCCAACCACCCTCTGAATGCCCGACTCTTCCTTGAAGATCTCTGTGTGCGGGCATTCCGTCCGCTAGGCCTATAGATATGCTTGTCGATTCCCACTGCCACCTCGATTTTCCCGGTCTAGCCGAGGATCTTCCCAGCTTACTGAATGCTATGCAGGAAAATCGCGTCGGTTGGGCACTTTGCGCCGGCGTGACGCTTGAGCGCTTTCCGGCCATGCTCGATATAGTTCGCTCCGATTCGCGTCTATTTGCGGCAGTCGGCGTTCATCCAGATACGGAAGAGCCGGCACGCGAAGCCGATATTGAGACGCTATTGACGCTGGCAGACGATCCCAAAGTAGTAGCCATCGGCGAAACCGGGCTGGATTATTACCGTCTGCAAGGCGATCTGGAATGGCAGCGCGAGCGATTTCGTACACATATTCGAGCAGCCAAGCAGTGCGGCAAACCACTGATTATTCACACCCGCGCGTCAGCCTCCGATACCTTGCGCGTACTTAAGGAGGAGGGGGGCGATAGTGTTGGCGGTGTTTTCCATTGCTTCACCGAAGATCGGGAGATTGCACGCCAAGCATTGGATCTGGGCTTCTATATTTCCTTTTCGGGTATCGTGACATTCAAGAATGCGGTCGAACTCAAGGCGGTTGCCCAAAGCATTCCGCTGGATCGGATGCTCGTTGAAACCGATGCGCCTTATCTGGCCCCGGTTCCATTTCGTGGCAAAACCAACCAGCCGGCTTATGTCCTGCATGTCGCCGAGGAAATCGCTAAGTTGCGCGAACTCCCCATCGAGACAGTAGCCAAGGCCACTACAGAGAACTTTTTTCGTCTATTTGATCGGGCAACCCCATGAAAAACAAACTTGTCTCAATACTGGCGATCACGATCCTCTTAATTAGCCAAACGGTCAGTGCAGGTGTCTACGACGACATTCTCCATGCCGCAAATGAGAACCAGACAGACAAGGTGGTTGATCTACTGCGTCGTGGCATGGATGTGAATACCGCCGATCCGCAAGGAACGACTCTGTTGATGATTGCCGCACGTGGCAACAATCTTGAGCTAGTGCGCTTTTTACTGGACAACCGGACCAACCCATATCGCCGTAACCGCTACGGTGATACAGCACTGATGCTGGCTGCCATGCAGGGGCATACGGAAATCGTGCGCTTGATGTTGGAGCGCAAGGTCGATCCCAATCTGACCGGTTGGAATGCCTTGCATTACGCTGCCTTTGAAAATCGTGCCGAAATCGTAACGCTATTGCTCGCATCAGGCATTGATGTGGATGCACTAGCGCCCAATGGACAAACTGCCTTGATGTTTGCCGCAAAACGCGGCCATCTGGATACGGTGCGAATACTGGTTAGCGCCAAAGCAGAGTTGGATCGCAAAGATGCTGATGAGGGTACTGCTTTGGATATGGCCAAAAAGGCCAAGCATAACGATGTGGCGCAGTTTCTATCCAACGCTGGTGCGCATTGAATCTCCATCTGAGCCTTCCTGGCTTACTTTCATATTACTTAACATAATATAGATTATAGGAATAATGCAGGATTGACGTAAGCCGCATTAAGTTCTGATAATCTATATTATGTTAATTATAGTACTGGCTTGGTTGTTGCTCTTAGCAGAACATGGCACGAATTCTTGTAATCGATGAATCGCAACAGCGTGCGGTGGAAATCTGTAGCGGCTTGATCAAAGCTGGACATCAGGTCGCCGCCGTTCTTCCTTCGGCATTCGAATTGATTGAGCGCATCGAAGAGATCAAGCCGGACATCATCCTGATCGAAACCGAGTCGCCTTCGCGCGATACCTTGGAGCATCTGGGCGTAATGAATCGCGAGATGCCGCGCCCTGTGGTGATGTTCTCCCAGGATGGAGACAGCGGCACGATCCGCTCGGCAATCCAGGCCGGCGTGGCGGCCTACGTGGTGGATGGCTTCGATATCGACCGCCTCAAACCGGTTGTGGATGTGGCGATCGCGCGCTTCGAGGAGCACCAGTCGCTGAAGCAGGAACTAGCCGAAGCGAGCCGCAAACTCTCCGAACGCAAACTGGTGGATCGTGCCAAGGGCGTGCTGATGAAGGCGCGCGGCATGGATGAAGATGCGGCCTATACCGCGCTCAGAAAGCTGGCAATGGATCGCGGCCAGCCGCTTTCGAAAGCCGCCGCCGATGTATTGGAAATGGCCAAACTGCTGTTGTAACGAAAATCGCAACCGCATTCGCACCGAAATAGTGCGGTGATTCAAGGGGCAACGCCGACCTTCAGCGCGGCAAACCAATCGATGAAACGCCCGACATCGGCCCCTTGGTAAATCGCTCCATGCTGCGGGCACATCATGTCGATGTCGAGCTCGGCGACCCTTTCGCACCAGCGCTGTTTGGCTTCGTTCGAGCCCATCCAGCGCCGGTGGAACATTTCCGCCGATTTGATATGCGCGTCGAAATTCTCGACAAACAGGCCGCTGTTGTCCGGCAACAGCGCGGCCCCGACATCGCCGGAAAACAGGATTTTCGCCTTGGCGTCGTAGAGGTGGAAATTGCCCGACGAATGCAGGTAATGCGCCGGCACCAGCCGCAGCGGCAGGCTACCCAACGACACGCTCATGCCTTCATCGGGAACCGTAACGAAAGTAGCGGCGGCGACACCGTAATGCGGCAGAAAACCGCCCCACAGCCAACTGACCAGACACTTGAGATTGGGGCTCGCCTCGCGCCACAGCGCCAGCGAAGAAGCGATATCGGGATCCTGATGGGACGCGAAAACATATTTGATCTTGCCTGGATCGAATTCGCGCGACACAGCGGAAAACACCATGGGGAAAATTTCCGTGCCGCCCGGATCGCAGATCAACGCCTCTTCCCCATTCACGACGAGGTACTCGTTGGTGTCGATGATGTGACCGCCCCGCTCCGGATCGCGGAAAACCGCACCCCAGCGATGTTTGCCCTGCTCGAATATCCACTTGAACTGCTTCACGCTAAGGACTCCCTCGATCATTGATGAGCACGCGCAAGGCCCGCAAGCGTTGGGAAACGCTGTCGACGTTCTCTTCGATCTGATTGGACACCTGGATCAATTGAGCGGCCATTTCCCCGCCATGGGCGGCTTCGATGCGGGCATTGCGCGACAGGATGCCCCCCATTTCCGAGAGGCGCACGGCCTGCGTGAAATGTCGCCACAAATCGATCCAGTCGCGCTCTATCCCCTCCTCCCAAGCATCGACGCGTTGCCCGAGCGCGGCAAGCATGCGCGCCATGCAGGCCGGTGCGACATCGCAGGCAGACTCGGCGCGCTGCGCGTAATGCAACATCCGCCCATCGTTGAGTTGTGCGGCAATGCTTCTCACCAGTCGCATGATCACTTCGTCGAGCTGGCCCATCGACTGTTCCATGTCGCGCGCCAAACTGCGCAAATGGCGAGCCACCACAGCGAACCCCAGCGATCGCGAACCCGCTTTGCGGGCGGTGAGCAAGGCATTCAGGGCCACGTAATTCACCTGTCGCGAGGCTTCGATGATCTGGCGGATTTGATCGTTGATCCGGATAGCGTGGGCAAGACTGGATGACATTTGTCAATATAACTTTGTACATATAACTCAGTATGCGGTGATTCTGACGGTAATTTCTTGATCCTCATCAAGATAAGCAGAGTCAAATCGGTAAATCGCGTCATTCTGGTGCGATCAAGCGAAGAGGTGCACTGATGCGGTGCGGCATCGACACCGCCTGCGCCGTGCCACGAGCGCCGAGTATTTCTCATCCTCTTCTTCATCCAATTGTTTTGTAACTGTTTAATCAACACATCAAGCCACTGGCACGGGCGTTGCTAATAGTCAGACAAGCATCGAACCAACGGCGGTTCGGCCCCAGACAACGGCGTCTGATCCCTGCCCTCCCTTTCCGGAGGCGCGCGGATCGACGCCGTTTTTTATTGCCCTTCGGAGATCGAGATGAAAAATGAGACCCACTGCCCTGCTCCTGCCCCGACCACAGACACTTCCCGCCGCGACTTCCTGCGCATCGCCGCTGGAGCAACGCTCATGAGCGCGCTTCCCCACGTCTGGGCCGCCGGCTCCGACAAACCCGAAAAGGAAGAGGTTCGCATCGGCTTCATCCCCCTCACCGACTGCGCCTCCGTGGTCATGGCCTCGGTCATGGGCTTCGACAAGAAGCACGGCGTCAAGATCGTCCCGACCAAGGAAGCCAGTTGGGCCGGTGTGCGCGATAAGCTGGTGAATGGCGAACTCGACGCCGCCCATGTGCTCTACGGCCTGATCTACGGCGTGCAACTCGGCATCGGTGGCCCGAAGAAGGACATGAACGTCCTCATGACGCTGAACCACAACGGTCAGGCCATCACGCTCTCCAACCAGCTCAAGGACAAGGGCGTCACCGACGGCACCTCGCTCGCCAAGCTGGTCGCAAAGAAGGAAAAGGAATACACCTTCGCCCAGACCTTCCCCACCGGCACCCACGCGATGTGGCTCTACTACTGGCTGGCAGCGCAAGGCATCAACCCCTTCAAGGACGTCAAGACCATCGTCGTGCCGCCGCCGCAGATGGTGGCCAACATGCGCGTCGGCAACATGGACGGCTTCTGCGTCGGCGAGCCCTGGAACAACCGCGCCATCGTCGACAACATCGGCTTCACCGCCACAACGACGCAGGACATCTGGACCGACCATCCGGAAAAGGTGCTCGGCACCACGGCCGAATGGGTCGCCAAATACCCGAACACCGCGCGCGCAGTGACGGCGGCGATCATCGAGGCCGGCCAGTGGATCGACGCTTCGCTGTCGAACAAGCAGAAGACCGCCGATACCATCGCCAGCAAGGCTTACGTGAACACCGACAGCGACGTCATCGTCGCGCGCATGCTCGGCCGCTACAACAACGGCCTGGGCAAGAGCTGGGACGACAAGAACGCCATGAAGTTCTACAACGACGGCACCGTGCCCTTCCCCTACCTGTCCGACGGCATGTGGTTCATGACCCAGCACAAGCGCTGGGGTCTGCTGAAGGATCACCCCGACTACCTCGGCATAGCGAAGAAGGTCAACCGCATCGACATCTACAAGGAAGCCGCCGCTGCCGCCAAGGCACCGCTGCCGAAGAGCGAGATGCGCGAATCGAAGCTCATCGACGGCGTGGTCTGGGACGGCAAGGATCCGAAGAAGTACGCCGACGGCTTCAAGATCAAAGCCTGATCGGTTGCGAATGTTCAAGGAGAATGCGATGACGGCAATCACGGTCGATGAACTCAAAGTCGGCGCTGGCGGGACGGCGAAAATGAGCGTCCCGCCTCCCCCCGCCCCGTCCCAACTGGCCGGGCCGAGCAGCACCGAGCAGAACGCGGCGGCGATGCGCGCCATGCTCGGCGTCGTGCTGCCGCCGCTCATGGGGTTGCTGCTGCTGATCGGCATTTGGCACCTGGCTACCATGAACGGCGGCAGCATCCCGACCCCCGGCAAGACCTGGGAGGCGGCGACCAAGCTGTTCGCCGACCCGTTCTACCGCAACGGGCCGAACGACCAGGGCATCGGCTGGAACATCCTCTCCTCGCTGCAACGCGTCGCCATCGGCTTCGGTTTCGCGGCGCTGGTGGGCATCCCGGCGGGCTTCCTGCTCGGGCGCTTCGCCACGCTGGCCAGCATGGCGAACCCGATCATCAGCCTGCTGCGGCCGGTCTCGCCGCTGGCCTGGTTGCCGATCGGCCTCTTGGTATTCAAGAAGGCCGACCCGGCCGCCACCTGGACCATCTTCATCTGCTCCATCTGGCCGATGATCATGAACACTGCCCAAGGCGTGATGCGTGTGCCGCAGGATTACCTCAACGTCGCGCGCGTGCTCAACCTCTCCGAATGGAAGGTCGTCACCAAAATCCTCTTCCCCAGCGTGCTGCCCTACATGCTCACCGGCATCCGCCTCTCCATCGGCACGGCCTGGCTGGTGATCGTCGCCGCCGAGATGCTCACCGGCGGCGTCGGCATCGGCTTCTGGGTCTGGGACGAGTGGAACAACCTCAAGGTCGAGCACATCATCATCGCCATCTTCGTCATCGGCATCGTCGGCCTGATCCTCGAACAGACGCTACTGTTCCTCGCCAAGCAACTTCGCATGGAAGCCTGACATGAATATCGAAAAGTTCGTCCAAATCGAAAAAGTCGGCATGCGCTTCGACACCAAGAAGGGCAAGTTCGTCGCGCTCAAGGAGATCGACCTCACCATCCGTCAGGGCGAGTTCGTCTCGCTGATCGGCCACTCGGGCTGCGGCAAATCCACCCTGCTCAATCTCATCGCCGGGCTGACCCTGCCGACCACCGGCGCGATGCTCTGCGCCAACCGCGAGATCGCCGGCCCCGGCCCGGAGCGCGCGGTGGTGTTCCAGAACCACTCGCTCCTGCCTTGGCTGACCTGCTTCGAGAACGTCTATCTGGCGGTGGAACGCGTTTTCGCCGCCAACGAGCCGAAGGCGCGGCTCAAGGAGCGCACGACGCAGGTGCTCGAACTCGTCGGCCTCGCCCACGCCATGCACAAGTATCCGGGCGAAATCTCCGGCGGCATGAAGCAGCGCGTCGGCATCGCCCGCGCGCTGGCGATGGAGCCCAAGGTGCTGCTGATGGACGAGCCCTTCGGCGCGCTCGACGCCCTCACCCGCGCCCGCTTGCAGGACGAGCTGATGAAAATCTGCGACGCCACCAAGGCCACCACCGTGATGGTCACCCACGACGTGGACGAGGCGGTGCTGCTCTCCGACCGCATCGTCATGATGACCAACGGCCCGGCCGCGACCATCGGCGAAATTCTCGCAGTCGATCTGCCGCGTCCGCGCGCACGGCTGTCGCTGGCAGGCAACGCCGACTACATGCGCTACCGCTCGGCGGTAATCGAGTTCCTCTACGCCAAGCAGTCCCACCCGCTCGCCGCCTGAAGACAAACCATGAAAAAACATAAACTTGTAATGGTCGGCAACGGCATGGCCGGCTGCCGTACTCTCGAAGAACTGCTCAAGCTCGCGCCCGACCTCTACGAGATCACGGTGTTCGGCGCCGAGCCGCACCCCAACTACAACCGCATCATGCTGTCCCCGGTGTTGGCCGGCGAAACCAAGTTCGACGACATCGTCCTCAACGACCTCGCCTGGTATCGCGACAACGGCATTGCCCTGCACGCCGGCAAGCAGGTAACGAAGATCGACCGCAAGGCCCGCAAGGTGATTGCCGTCGACGGCACCGAGGCCGCATATGATCGTCTATTGCTGGCGACGGGCTCCTCGCCTTTCATCCTGCCGGTGCCGGGCAAAGACCTGCCGGGCGTGATTGCCTATCGGGACATCGCCGACACCGAAGCGATGATCGAAGCGGCCAAGCACCACGAACACGCCGTGGTGATCGGCGCCGGTCTGCTCGGCCTCGAAGCCGCCAACGGCCTCAAGCTGCGCGGCATGGACGTCACCGTCGTGCATCTGGCCGACTGGATCATGGAGCGCCAACTCGACAAGACCGCCGCCGACCTGCTACAAAAGTCGCTCGAAAACAAAGGCTTGAAGTTCCTGCTGGGCAAACAGACCAGCGAACTCGTTGCCGGAGAAAGTGGCCGTGTCGCCGCCATCCGCTTCAAGGACGGCACCGGCATCCCGGCCGACCTCGTCGTCATGGCCGTCGGCATCCGCCCGAACACGGCGCTGGCGGAATCCGCCGGCATCCACTGCGAGCGAGGCATCGTCGTCGACGACACGCTGCAAACTTACGACCCAAAGGTCTACGCCGTCGGCGAATGCGTCGCCCACCGCGGGGTGGCCTACGGTCTCGTCGCGCCGCTGTTCGAACAGGCCAAGGTCTGCGCCAACCACCTGGCGCAGATGGGCATCGGCCGCTACGTCGGCTCGGTGACCTCGACCAAGCTCAAGGTGACGGGCATCGACGTGTTCTCGGCTGGCGACTTCATGGGCGGCGAAGGCACGGAGGACATCGTGCTCGCCGATCCGTCCGCCGGCATCTACAAGCGGCTGGTCATCCAGGGCGACCGGCTCGCCGGCGCCGTGCTTTACGGCGACACCGGCGACGGCGCCTGGTATTTCCAGTTGCTCAAGGACAAGCAGAACATCGCCGACATTCGCGACCACCTGATGTTCGGCAGCCACCATGTCGGCGACGTCGGCCACGCGGGCCAAAACAAGGCCGCCGCCCTGCCCGACGAGGCGGAAGTCTGCGGCTGCAACGGCGTCTGCAAGGGCACCATCGTCAAGGCGATCAAGGAGCACGGCCTGTTCACCATTGACGCGGTGCGCAAGCACACCAAGGCGTCGAGTTCCTGCGGCTCCTGCACCGGCCTGGTCGAGCAGATCCTCGCCTCCACGGTCGGCGGCGCCTACCAGCCGGCCGACACCAACGAAAAACCGGTGTGCGGCTGCACCGACCATTCCCATGGCGTGGTGCGTGCCGCAATCCGCGACCGCAAGCTGCTGTCGATTCCGGCGGTGATGCAGGCGCTCGACTGGAAAACGCCCAACGGCTGCGCGAGTTGCCGCCCCGCCCTCAACTATTACTTGATTTCCTCCTGGCCCCACGAGGCGCAGGACGATCCGCAGTCGCGCTTCATCAACGAACGCGCGCACGCCAACATCCAGAAGGACGGCACGTTTTCCGTCGTGCCGCGCATGTGGGGCGGCCTGACCACCCCGACCGAATTGCGCACCATCGCCGACGTGGCCGAGAAATATCAGGTGCCCACGGTCAAGATGACCGGCGGCGCGCGCATCGACCTGCTGGGCATCAAGAAGGGCGACCTGCCCAAGGTCTGGGAAGACCTGGGGCGCGCCGGGCTGGTTTCCGGCCACGCCTACGGCAAGTCGATCCGCACCGTAAAAACCTGCGTCGGCGCCGAGCACTGCCGCTTCGGCACCCAGCTTTCGATGAGCATGGGCGTCAAGCTGGAAAAGATGCTGTTCGGCATGTGGGCGCCGCACAAGGTCAAGCTGGCGGTCAGCGGTTGCCCGCGCAACTGCGCCGAAGCCGGCATCAAGGACATCGGCGTGATCGGCGTCGATTCGGGCTACGAGCTTTACATCGCGGGCAACGGCGGCATCAAGACCGAGGTCGCCATGTTCATGTGTAAGGTTAAGAGTGACGCTGAAGTACTTGAATATTCAGGATCGTTTCTGCAACTATACCGTGAGGAAGCCTGGTATCTGGAGCGTACCTGCCACTACGTCGCCCGCGTCGGCCTGGACTACGTGAAGAAGATCGTCGTCGAGGATGCGGCGCGCCGCAAGGAACTTTACGAACGCCTGCTCTACTCGCTGCAAGGCTACGAAGACCCCTGGGCGACGGCAGTGAAGCAGCCCAAAGAATATGTTGCACTGGAGGTGGCATAAATGAACGACTGGAAAAAGCTCTGCGCGCTCGACGAGATTCCCCGCCTCGGCAGCCGCGTCGTCAAATCGCCCAAGGGCAATATTGCCGTGTTCCGCACGGCGGAGGACGAAATCTTCGCCCTGCACGACCGTTGCCCCCACAAGGGCGGGCCGCTGTCGCAGGGGCTGGTCGCCGGCAAGGTCGTCACCTGCCCGATGCACTCGTGGAAAATCCAGCTTGAAAGCGGTGCGGCCGTCGCTCCCGACATCGGCTGCGCCAAGTCCTTCGCCGTCAAACTCGAAGCGGGCACGGTGTGGATCGCCCTGTGACCGAAACCAGCAGCGTTTGCTGCTACTGCGGCACCGGCTGCGGGGTGATCGTCCAGGCCGCCGGCGACAGGATCATTGGCGTGCGGGGCGATCCCGACCACCCGGCCAACTTCGGCAAGCTCTGCTCGAAGGGCAACACCCTGCATCTCGCCGCCGTGCGCACCGGCCGGGCCACCGTGCCGCTGCTCAGGGAGAGTCGCAGCGTCCTGCCAGCGCCGACTTCCTGGGACAACGCTCTCGACGTCGCCGCCGAGCGGTTTTCCCGCATCATCCGGGAGCACGGGCCGGACGCCGTCGCCTTCTACGTCTCCGGCCAGTTGCTCACCGAGGACTACTACGTCTTCAACAAGCTGGCGCGCGCGCTGGTCGGCACCAATAACATCGACTCGAACTCGCGCCTGTGCATGTCCTCGGCCGTCGCAGCCTATAAGGCCACACTCAGCGCGGATGCCGTGCCGTGCAGCTACGAAGACATCGACCTTGCGGATTTGATGCTGATCGCCGGCTCGAACACCGCCTTCGCCCACCCCATCGTCTTCCGCCGCATCGAAGCCGCGCGCGAGAAGAATCCCGACCTCAAGCTGATCGTCGTCGATCCGCGCCGCACCGACACCGCCGCGAGCGCCGACCTACACCTCGCCATCGCCCCCGGCGCCGACGCCCTGCTCTATTCGACCATGCTCCACGTGCTGCTCTGGGAGGGCCTGACCGACAACGCCTTCATCGCCGCGCATACCAGCGGTTTCAATGACTTGCGCACGCAACTGGCCGAATTCACCCCCGGCGCCGTCGCCGCCGTCTGCGGGCTGAAGGCCGATGAGATCGTCACGGCAGCGCGCATGTTCGGCAACGCGAAAGCCCCGCTCTCCTTCTGGTGCCAGGGTCTCAACCAATCGATCCACGGCACCGCGAACGGCGCCGCGCTGATCCACCTGCACCTTGCCACCGGGAAAATCGGCAAGCCCGGCATGGGCCCCTTTTCGCTCACCGGCCAGCCCAACGCCATGGGCGGACGCGAGACCGGCACCATGGCCAACCTGCTGCCCGGCCACCGCGACATCAACAATCCCACCGACCGCGCCGAACTGGCCGCGCTCTGGGGTATCCCCGCCCTGCCCGAAACGCCCGGCAAGACCGCCGTCGAACTCTTCGACGCCCTCGCCGACGGCACGATCAAAGCTGTCTGGATCGCCTGCACCAACCCGGCCCAGTCGTTGCCCGACCTGAACAAGGTCCGCACCGCGCTGACCAAGGCCGAATTCGTCGTCGTGCAGGATGCCTGGGGCGACACCGAAACCGCCGCCTACGCCGACCTGCTGCTGCCCGCCGCCACTTGGGGCGAGAAGGACGGCACCGTCACCAACTCCGAGCGCCGCATCTCCCGCGTGCGCGCGGCCGTGCCGCCGCCCGGCGAGGCCCGTGCCGACTGGCGCATCGCTTGCGACTTTGCCATCGCCCTCGGCCATAAACTCGGCTCTGATAACACGGTGAATGCCGGCTTTGTCTTCGCTTCCCCCTCCGAGGTTTACGCCGAATACGTGAAAACCACCGTCGGTCGCGACCTCGACATCGGCGGACTCTCCCACGCCGCGCTGGACCGCCTCGGCCCGCAACAGTGGCCCTTCCCGGCCGGCGCAACGGCGGGAACCGCGCGCCTGTATGCCGACCGCCGTTTCGCCGGCGCCGACTTTCGCGCGAAGTTCATTCCCATCGACACCCACCTCACCGCCGAGACGCCCGACGCGCGCCACCCCTTCCGCCTGCTCACCGGCCGCCTGCGCGACCAGTGGCACGGCATGAGCCGCACCGGCCGCGTGCCGCGCCTCTACGCCCACGAACCCGAGCCGCGCATCCAACTCCACCCCGCCGACCTCAACCGGCGCGGCTGGCAGGACGGTCAACTCATGCGCGTGAAGAGCCGGCGCGGCGAGATCGTCCTGCCCGTCGCCGCCAGCGACGAAGTCAAGCCGGGCCAGGCCTTCGTCGCCATGCACTGGGGCGGCCGCAGTCTTTCCCACGATGGGGTAAATGTCCTGACCCTGCCCGCCTTCGACCCGGTCTCGAAACAGCCCGAACTCAAGCACGCCGCCCTACGCATCGAGCCGGCCGCCCTGCCCTGGCGCATGGTCGTGCTGCGCTCGCCGGGCCTGACCGCCGACGCCCACGAAACCGTGCTGGCTTGGCGCGCAAAACTCGCGCCGCTCTTGGCCGGCTTCGACTACGCCGCCCTCACCCTCGACGGCCGCGAGCGCCCCCTTGTCGCCCTGCGCCTCGCGCTCGCCGCACCGCTCGCACCCGAGCAAATCGAACAGATTGCCCGCATCCTCGAAATGCCCCAGGAATCCTGCCTCGTCTACCGCGACCCGGCCAGGAACGTCGTCAAACGCGCCCTGATCGAGGGTAATGACGAAAATGCGCGCCTCGCCGGCATCCTGCTCGCCGGCGAAGACGCCGCCGGCCACTGGCTGCGCACCGCCCTACGCGACGGCGTCCCCATCGACGCCCTACGCCGCTGGCTCTTCGCCCCCCGCGCCGAGCCCCCCGTAGCAGCCACCGTGCCGCGCAAAGTCATCTGCAACTGCCTCGACGTAAGCGAAAGCGAAATCAAACGCGCAATCGCCGCCGGCGCAAGCCTGACGGCGCTACAGGAAAAACTGAAGTGCGGAACGTCCTGCGGCTCCTGCGTGCCGGAGATCAAGCGGATGCTGGCGGTGCCTCAGGTGGGTTGAAAGTCGGCGTTGGTGGGACGGCGGTTAACCAAATGCGGAAGTAACTACCGTAGGAAAGTAGCCGCTCAGAATCTCGAAGTTAGCCCCCATTTAGAAACGAGCCTCTCTCGGGGTTGATGCGAGTCGTCTTTGTCATTTGCAATTCATCAAGCATGCGAAGCTTTAGCTTCAAACCGTGTGTTGCTTCAACTCCTTTTCGGAAATCCCGGAAGTGTTCGTCGTTAGAAATGAAAAGATCTGCATAAATTGCATAGACAGAGTGCAGGCAGTCAAGAAACATTCCGCGGCTGAACTTTCGCTGCGCTTGAACTTCAGTCATCAGGGCAATTACTACCATGGGGCCGCGTTGAAATAGCGCTTTTAGTTCTGTAAAGGTGTATTCAATTCTTTTCGTTATCTCTTGGATGCCAATCGACGACCAGAATCGCTCAATGACTTGACGATCAATGGCTGCACCAGCGCACAAGAACATGAGTACATAGAAGACCAGGACTCGGAAATGCCAAACATAGGCTTGGTCTTCGCGTTGCAGCTTTGACATAAGCCCAAAGTGATCGATGAGTTTCTGAATCTCGAATTGGGCAGCGGCAGTCTTAGGGTCTCGGGCGATGTCGATTGAGTCGAACTTCGTGAATGTGTAATAGTTCTTGCAGAACTTTCGGAGTTCGCCATTCAAGCGTTTGTGGTCATTGGCATCGAAGATCAAAGTCTTCTCTTTAATGGCACAAATGTCCTTCCACGCGGTGGCGTACATCCCAGTGGAGACGAGGTCGTACTTGGGTTCATTTGTCGGGCAGCCGGCCCTTATGTAATTGACCAACAACTCCTCGGGAGAAGGGAGTAGTTGGTCCTGAAATAGGTGTTGGGCAAAGTAGATTAGGCGCTCACGTTGTTCTGGGTCTTCGGTCGCCTGTATTTCCCACAAGACAACGGGCGATATGAACCACCCCTTCCCTTTTAGATTTAGGTGAGCTTTCGTGGCAACCGCGTCCTCGTGCGCCAACTCACCGTGAAGCGCATTAAGCGCAGATGTCTCGACGTAGACGCGGAAGAACTGGCGACGGTGCATGAGGCCCCTAATTTTGATATTAGCCAACTGTTGCGTCGGGCTTCGATTTTAATTCCCTCGAATTCGGGGGAATTAAAACCTGGATTGCAGATATGTTCCTATACGTCTAAAAACAGCACGGTGTCCTTGTTTTTGAGTCATTGCTCAATCAGGGCACTGCCGCCGTCGAAGTTCCTGACCATGTCGGTCAGGGAAATGTAGTCCTGCTCATGCCGGGTGGCGATGGTGACGTCGGTTCCCTGCACGGAGATAACGCGGCTTTTCATGCTTGAGACTCCCATATGGCATCGCCAGTGTACTCGCAGTGAGGTTTATCAGGCGAGCCGGTCGCGGACTTTGCCGATGGTCACCGGTTTGCGGCGAAAGTCGCTGGTCAAGAATGTCGCGCATGCTTTCGTTGTTCTGCACATGTTCGCGAGTGGCATCCATTACCGATCTCGATCATTTTCGTGACGCCACGAAAATGGTCATAAACCGCGTAACCACTTGTTTCTCAATACTCAATGGCGCTCGGTGAGTTGATTTCGTTGATACCAGTAGGCTTGTGTAAGGCGCATGAAAAAACTCCATCCATCGTTTCCGTATTGGTAAAGTCCTACCCGCTTACACACTCCAATACCAAACCATGACCATCCAAACCATCCTCCGCATGGGCGATCCCCGGTTGCTGCAAGTGGCGCAGCCGGTGGTGGACCTTGCCAATCCTGCACTGCGGGAACTGATCCGCGACATGTTCGAGACGATGGAGGCGGCGGGCGGCGTGGGCTTGGCGGCGCCGCAGATCGGGGTGAGTCGACAGGTGGTGATCTTCGGCTTGGAGCGGAGCGAGCGCTACCCGGATGCCGAGCCGGTGCCGCGCACGATCCTGATTAATCCCGTCATCACGCCCCTATCCGACGCAGAGGAATTGGGCTGGGAGGGCTGCCTGTCTGTGCCCGGCCTGCGCGGCGAGGTGCCGCGCTTGCGGCGGATTCGCTATCGCGGCGTTGATCCCGACGGCAAGGCCATCGACCGGACGGCAGAAGGTTTCCACGCCCGCGTCGTGCAGCACGAATGCGACCACCTGATCGGGACGCTGTTCCCGCAGCGCATGCGGGACTTCACGCGCTTCGGTTTTACCGACGTGCTGTTCCCCGAACTGGCGGGCCGGGCGGACGACTGAGTTTGTTCGAGCGGCGTCCGCCGGCAATGCTTGTTGGGAAAAAGCCCGATGGCATCGGCCAAACGGTAAGCATCTGGTGCGCTTTCCCACCGACAGGCGCACAATACCGGCAGAGGAAAAAGGAGCGCAAGGATGCCGATCACCGCAGTAATCAACGACTGGAATCAATTCAATGCTTTCCTGGCTGCTCAGCCTTTGTGCCAATGGTCGGTGCAAAAGCAGCAGGAGATTGACCGTGGAATGCATAGCGAGCGCGGCGGGTCGGGCATCCGTCCCCCGCCGCCCAAAGACGACAACGCCGACCTCATGGCGGCTTTGTCTTCGATGGCGTAGTTCGCCATAACGCTTTGCCCCCAGCGACCGGTTTCACCGCTTCAAAAGTCGGCGCTGACGGGACGGTGCAGCCGCTGCTGGCCACGATTAACCCGATGAAATCACTGGATTATTAATCAAGCGAATGTTGATATAGATCATGCTGCATTGCATCACGACAGCGTAAAAAGCGCGACTTCCCATAACAGGATGTCGCGCAACGATGGAACCCGATTCTGCTTCAGGAGAGAATGCCGATCCAGCCTTGGCTAATGTGAGTTGGTTTCGCGCGCTCTTCGAGGCTTCGCCGGACCCGGCCTGGATCATTGAGAACCATCGTTTCGTCGAATGCAACGATGCAGCATTCCTGACGCTGGGGTATCGCAGCAAAGACGAGTTCATCAATACTCATCCGTCCCAGCTCTCTCCGAGCCATCAGCCCGACGGCGAACAATCCTTCGATAAAGCGGAACGCATGATGGCGCTAGCCCAGGAACAAGGGCTACACCGCTTCGAATGGGTCCATACGCGCGCGAACGGCGACCATTTCGTTGCCGAAGTCACGCTTTCCGCCATCGAATTTCGCCAACGTCAGGTGATTTATTGCGCTTGGCGCGACATTTCCGACCGCAAGGAAACCGAAGCGCGCCTGCGGCTGGCGAGCAGCATCATGGAAAGCACCAGCGAGGGTGTGCTGGTGACGGATGAAAATGGCCGGATCATCTCGGTCAACCCCGCCTTTAGCAAAATCACCGGATACGCGGCCGAAGAGGCGCTAGGCAACAGACCCAGCCTGCTCAAGTCCGAACACCATGACCAGACTTTTTACAACGCGCTGTGGCAAGCGGTGACGGTCCAGGGGCGTTGGGAAGGCGAGATCTGGAACCGCCGCAAGAACGGCGAGGTGTATCCGGAATGGCTGACCATCAACCGCATACCGGAACAGGATGGAATATCGGTCAGATATGTAGCGGTTTTTCACGACATTACCGAACAACGCCAGGCCAGCGACCGCATCCAATTTCTGGCATTTCACGATGCCCTGACCGGCTTGCCCAACCGCGCCCTGTTCCAGGATCGGCTGGTGCATGCTGTGGAGCGCGCGCGCCGTGAGGAACGACGGCTTTCGGTGACATTCATCGATCTGGACGGTTTCAAAGAAGTTAACGATAGCCTGGGCCACGATATCGGGGATCTGCTGTTGCAGGAGGTTGCCCAACGCATTCGCCACCGCTTGCGTCGGGGTGCCGACACGGTGGCACGTCTGGGCGGTGATGAGTTCGTCGTACTGATGGAAGACCTCAAGGAAGTCGAACACTGCGCTTGCCTCGCTGCCGATATGCTCGACGATATCGCCGCACCGCTCACCTTGCGCGGACATCCGGTGCGCGTTGGCGCCTCAATGGGCATGGCATTCTTTCCCGAGGACGGCAACGACGCGCTCGAACTAATGAAGCACGCGGATACCGCGATGTACGCGGCCAAAGCCTCCGGCAAAGGCGCCTACCGCTTTTTCCAGTCGGAAATGCTGGAAAACCTCAATCAGCGTATTGCGTTGGAAACCGAACTGCGCCAAGTCATTGAGCGCGGCGAGTTGGTGCTGCATTACCAACCGAAGGTGTGCGTCACCGATGGTTCGCTGAGGGGCGTCGAGGCGCTGGTACGCTGGCCGCATGCCGAGCGCGGTCTGATACTGCCGCAGGAGTTCATCCCGATCGCCGAGGAGACCGGGATGATCGTCTCGCTCGGTGCCTGGGTGCTGGAGGAAGCCTGCCGCCAAGCCGCAGCTTGGCGCGCGCAGGGAACATACATCACCATTGCCGTGAATGTATCGGCGCAACAGATTGCCAAGGATCGCCTGGCCGACAAGATCGCAGCACTGCTTGTGCGCCATGATTTGCCCGCCTGCGCCTTGCAGATTGAGTTGACCGAAACGGCCCTGATGTCCGCGCCGGAACTCGCTACGGATACCATGAATCGCCTACGCGAATTGGGGGTGGTTGTCGCCATCGACGACTTCGGCACCGGTTATTCCAGCCTCGCGCGCATGCGCCGCCTACCTATCGACCTGGTCAAGATCGATCGCTCCTTCATCGAGAACATGGATAGCGACGAAAAGGACGCCGAAGTGGTGCGAACCATCGTCGCCCTGGCCAAGGCGCTCGGACTCGACATCATCGCCGAGGGTGTGGAATCTCAACGGCAATCACAGATCCTGAACGATTCCGGTTGTACCGTTTGCCAGGGCTATTACTTCGCCAGACCGCAATCGGCGGAGCAACTCAATGCATGGCTATTGGCAGACGCGATCCCGCACTAAATCGTCCGACCAGGCTCTTATAATCATCTTGTGAGTTCTACGCCCCTCCTCCTCGACACCCTGGGTCGTCCGGTGCGCGATCTGCGCATTTCGGTGACGGATCGCTGCAATTTCCGTTGCGTCTATTGCATGCCCAAGACGGTATTTGGTCGTGATTACCCGTTCATGCCGCGTGTCGACCTGCTTTCCTTCGAGGAGATCGCCCGGTTGGCCCGTGTATTTGTCGCCTGCGGAGTAAAAAAACTACGTTTGACCGGCGGCGAGCCCTTGTTGCGCCACCATGTGGAAAACCTCATCGAACAGTTGGCGGCAATTCCCAGCCTAGAACTGACCCTGACAACGAATGCCTCCTTGCTGCCGCACAAAGCCGTGGCATTGCGTGCGGCTGGACTTCAGCGCGTCACCGTCAGCCTCGATGCACTCGACGATGCGGTGTTCCGGCGCATGAACGATGTCGATTATCCTGTGGATAAGGTGCTGGCCGGGATCGAAGCCGCCGCCAGCGCCGGACTGGGGCCGATCAAACTCAATATGGTGGTCAAACGCGGCACCAACGACCATGAAATCCTTCCCATGGCGCGGCATTTTCGCGGCTCCGGCCATATCCTGCGTTTCATCGAGTACATGGATGTCGGCAGCAGCAACGATTGGAAGCTCGACGAAGTTGTGCCGTCGGCGGAAGTTGTGCGCCGCATCGACGCCGAGTTTCCCCTCGAACCCATCGACCCGAACTATCCCGGCGAAGTCGCCCAGCGCTGGCGCTACCGGGACGGTGCTGGCGAAATTGGCGTTATCTCGTCGGTGACGCGGGCATTTTGCGACACCTGCACGCGGGTGCGCATATCTACCGAAGGCAAGATGTACACCTGTCTATTTGCCCAATCGGGTTTCGACCTGCGTGCGCTGCTGCGCTCGGGCATGAGCGACGCCGAGTTGGTCGTCGCCGTTTCAGCGCTCTGGCGCGAACGCCAGGACCGCTACTCCCAGTTGCGCATGGCCGCCACGCCCAATATGCGCAAGATCGAGATGTCCTACATCGGTGGTTGATCAGGTCACAGGTTTGATCCTCGCAGGCGGCGCAGGACGCCGCATGGGCGGAGCGGACAAGGGGCTGTTGCCGTATCGCGGCAAGCCTCTCGTCGCCCATGTGTTGGCACGCTTCGCCCCACAGGTGGAAACCTTGCTGATCAGCGCGAATCGCAATCTCGATGTCTATGCTGCCTTCGGCTATCCGGTGCTCGGCGATGTGCTCGGCGACTACCCAGGCCCCTTGGCAGGCTTAGCCGCAGGGCTGGCAGCTTGTACGACACCCTGGCTCGCCACTTGCCCCTGCGACTGCCCTGCCCTGCCCGAGGATCTGGTCGCGCGCTTGATGACGGCAACCTTGGGGGCTTCCGCCCCCCTGGCCGTTGCCGTAGTGGATGGCCGCATGCAGCCGACCTTCCAACTCTGCCGCCGCGAACTGCTACCGGCATTGACGGCATATCTTGCCGCCGGCGAGCGCAAGGTCGGCGCCTGGTGCCGCGCGCAAGGCGCCGCCGAAGCCCATTTCGACGCCAGCACCGCCTTCGCCAACCTGAATACACCGGATGAGCTCGGGAATTGACGCCAGGCACTCAACTTGCTCGCCCATTGGTCGTTAATTCCCTCAACAGAGCAAGGAGGCGCATCATGAAATACCACTGCACCCCAGGCACCAATTTGCATGACCTGATCGGACAGGACAGCCACGAAGGCTTTCAATACGGTCCCCTGAGTTCAGCCCTGAAAGCCGGTGAAGAACTGGTACTCGAAGAAAGCACCGTGCTTCCCTTGATGATGGTGGCGAAAATCCAGGCCGTCCTGCGTGGCCTCTTCATCGTCGAAACCGAGGAGACTTTGCGCGTGACGCCAGGTTTTCGGCTGGTGCTACACTAAACACGTTCCCCAAACGATTTGAATCATGGATACCCTGTCGATTGCCGCCCTTGCCACCGATCTGTCCCAAGCCAAGACTGCCCAGGCGGTGCAATTGACCGTACTGAAAAAGGCCATGGACATTGAGGCGCAGGGCGCTATGCAACTGGTGCAAGCTGCAGCTCAAGCGACCCAGACGAGCAATCCGCCCCATCTCGGCAATCGCGTCGATACCCTCGCTTAAGCCGGAATCATGAGTCTCTGGTTGCGCTTCGGCATCGACGCCGCCGAATATTTCGGCACGCTGGACGGCGATACCGTCACCGTATGGACGGGCGATATGTTCGCCAACCCCAGACCGACGGATATCCGCTACCCCCTCGCCGCAGTACGCCTGTTGATGCCCTGCCGGCCAAGCAAGATGATTGGCCTGTGGAACAACTTCCACGCGCGCGCCGCAAAGGAAGGTCTGCACCGCCCCGACCATCCGCTCTACTTCCTCAAAAGCAACAATTGTTTCGCCGCTCATGGCGACGCCATCCGCCGGCCGGCCGGCTATACCGGTGCGGTAGTGTTCGAAGCCGAACTCGGCATCGTCATCGGCAAGCGCTGTGCGCATGTTTCTGTGGCCGATGCGCCGACGGTCATCTTCGGCTATACCTGTGTGAATGACGTCACCGCCCGCGACCTGATGCGCCTCGACCCGGCTTTCGTGCACTGGACGCGTGCCAAAGGTTTCGACAGCTTCGGCGTTTTCGGTCCGCTCATCGCAACGGGACTCGATCCTGCACTACTGCGGGTAAGGGCCTGCATCGACGGTGTAGAGCACCAGAACTACCCCGTCGCCGACATGTTTTATTCCCCGGCTGAAATCGTCAGCCATCTCTCCGCAGACATGACGCTTGAACCGGGCGATGTCATCGCCTGCGGCACCTCCGTCGGTGCCGGCTCCATGCCGGATGGTGCAACTATCGAGGTTGCCATCGACGGCATCGGTCGGCTGGCAAACCGCTTCAACTAGCCGCAAGTAGTTCCTGACCGTTCAGAGTAGATCGCCCTGGCGCTTGTCGTCACGTTGGATGGGCGCATACAGCCGATACATATTGCGTCCGCCATCCTTCGCCGCATACAACGCAATATCCGCGTTACGCTGCAACTGTTCGCTGTCCTGACCATGGCGGGGATAGAGTGCGATACCGACACAGCCCGAGATATTCGCCGTGCCGGCATCCAGATGGTAGGGCTCGGCCAGCAGCTCAACCGCGCGCTGGGCAACCTGCTCGGCTTCGCTTTCGCTGACCATTTCCGACAGGATGATAGCGAACTCGTCGCCGCCGAGGCGCGCGACGGTGTCGGATTCGCGCACGCAACTCGCCAAGCGGCGCGCCGCCTCGACCAGCAATTCGTCGCCGGCGGCGTGACCCAGCGTGTCATTCACCTCCTTGAAGCGGTCCAGGTCGACTTGCAGCAGGGCGAAAATGCGCTGGTATCGCTTGGCCTGGTTGAAGGCCGCCTGAAGCCGGTCGTAGAACAGCGAGCGGTTGGGCAAGTCGGTCAGGGCATCGTGATGCGCCTTATGCCGCAGCAGTTCCTCGGCTTCCTTGCGCCGCGTGATGTCGTGAAAGACGGCGATGTACTGGCCCGGCCCCTGTGCGTCGTCGATCTTCGATATCGACACCCACTCGACGTAGATATTGCCGTTCTTGTGGCGATTCCAGATTTCGCCTTCCCAGTGGCCGTGCGTCGCCAGCGCACCCCACATGTCGACATAGAAGGCCGGCGGGTGGCGCCCCGACTTCAGCAGGTTGGGATCGTGCCCCACCGCCTCGTTTGGCGTAAATCCGGTGATGGCGGTAAATGCCGGGTTGACGCGGACGATGCGGTTATGAACGTCGGTCACCATGATGGCTTCGGCTGCACTGTCGAATACCGCGCCGGCAATGCGCAACTCATGTTCGCGGCGGCGGCGCTCCTCAATCTCCAGATGCAAATCGTTGTTGCGTTCCTCAAGCTCGCTCGTACGCTCGGCGATGACGTCTTCCTGCGTATGGGCCAGTTGCCGCAGGGTCAGATAATGCCGCCGTGCCCGTGCGACCGTGAAATGCAGTAGCGCGCTGGTGACGACGAAGCCTAGCAGCACGATCAACAAGCTTCCTTTGCGCTGTTGCTGGCGTACCGCCAGCAAGTCATCGGCCGGCATCGTCACCGAAATGCCACCACGGATATCGCCTACCTGATAACCCTGGTTTTCGTGGCACCTCAAACAAGGCGGCTTGACGTACAGCGGCGCCATATAACGGTGCACCGGGTGATTACCCGTATCGAAAGCAAAACGCTCGAAGAAATCGATGCGCTCCTTTTCCTCGCCTTGCTCGAATAGTTTCAGGCTTTCGTTTTCCCAGGGATCGGAGACATTGGCCGGCCGGATCGGTTTCAGGCTGGTGATGTGAAAGCGCACGCCCGCGCTTTGCTCTGCCAGTTCCGCGATCTGCCGGGTCATGAAAGCGGGATTGACCATCGTTAGTTGACGGCCATCCGTAGTTTTCAGATCGCGCTGTGGATGATCGAGATAGGGATTGGGTTGGGTGAATTCGCTGACCGGAACATACACACCAGCGTGGTGAGCATTCCAGTCGCGCGTCAATTCGATCAGTTTGAACAGAACGCGCCCGCGTTCGCGCGCGACGGTATCGATGTTCGCGCCAATACGCTGCCATTCATAAGTACCGAGAACCAGAAAAAACAACGCGGCAACCGCATATAGACCCGCCAATATGCCCGTGTAGCGATCAAAAGCACTTTTATTATTGACTTGCATGGTTCGCTTGATCCCGTTCTTCTACTTATTATGGCGTAATTGGAACAGGTTAGATTGCGTTACATCAAGTCCCGCGCAAACCGTCGAGCACCTGTCCCGATAATGCCGTACGAGTCGCGGCGATCCCCGCTAATGCCACGCCCACCATCCCGGCGAGAACGCCGACGAGAATGATCGAAGCCGTGGGCAGATAGTCGAGCTGGAATACCCAACGCGCCAAAGCCATGCCGATCGCCGTCGCACCCAAGCCGGCAAGGAGTCCGGCAATGGCACCCAGCACAGCGAACTCGACGAACAAAGCTTGGCGCAATTGCCGACCGGAACCGCCCAGAGCGCGCAACACGGCGAGTTCGTGGCGACGTTCTCCGGCACTGGCTTGCAGGGCGGCATAAAGCACAACCAGACCGGCCAGGAGAGAAAAGCCGAAGACCAGTTGCACCGCTCGCGCTACCTGGTCGAGCGTGGCCTTGAGCTGCCGCACCAACGCGGCGACGTCGATCACGGTGACATTGGGAAACTGGCGCACCAGTGCGTTGATGAAGGTTTCGCGGCCGGCGGCCAGATGGAAGCTGGTGATGAAGCTGGTCGGCAGGTCTGCCATGCTGCCCTGCGGCGCGATGACGAAAAAATTGACGCGCATCGAATCCCATTCGAGTTTGCGCAAGGAGGCAATGCGCCCGACCATGGGCACACCGGCAATGTCGAACGCGAGCTCGTCGCCGATATGCATATTCAATGTATCGGCGAGCCCCGCTTCGACCGAAAACTGCGGCGTGCTTCCCGGCGCATGCCAGCGACCGGCGACGATCCGATTGCCCGGCGGCAGGTCGTCGCGGCTGGAAAGATTGAACTCGCGCTCGATCAGGCGCTGGGCACGCTCCTCGGCAAAGTCGCGCGGGCCGATCTTGCGGCCATTCATACTGGAAAGACGTCCGCGCACCATGGGCTCGAGTCGCGGCACCGGCAATTCGGCGCGCTGGAAAAACTCGGCGATGGCGGCACGCTGTTCCGGCTGGATATTGATGAGAAATCGATTCGGGGCGTCCGGCGGCACCTTGGTCTGCCAGGCGGCAAGCAAGTCGTCCTTCGCCAGCGTCAGCAACAACAAGGTGGTCAGCCCCAGCGCCAGCGCCACCGTCTGCACCAGCGTCGCCCCGGCGCGCCGTCGCAGGTTGGCCAGACCGATGCGCCAGCCGCCGCGACTTTTCAGGCGCCCAACCAGCATCAGCAAGCCACGCCCGGCCAGGGCAAACACGGCCAGGGCGAGCGTGAAACCGCCGAGCACGACGCTGCCCAGGCGGGCGTCGCCCGCCATCCACAACATCAGTCCGCCAAGGCAAGCCAGGCCGAGCAGATAGGAGGCAAAGGACAAGGACTCCGTGCCGTCCCACTCGCGCCGCAGCACGCGCAGGGTCGATACCGACTTCAGGCGCAAGAGCGGCGGTAAAACGAAACCCACCACCAGCACAGAGCCGACCGCCAAGCCATGTGCCCAAGGCAACCAGCCCGGTGGCGGCAGGTTTTCCGCAACCAAACCGGCTAACGCGGCTTGCAGAATTTCCTGGACCAGATAACCGAGTGCGCCTCCCACGAGAGTCGCTGCCAGCCCAAGCAGAATGAACTCGCCGCCGTGAATCAGGAGTATCCGTCGCCCGCTCGCACCCAAACAACGCATCACGGCGCAACCGTCGAGATGTCGCTGCAAATAGCGCCGTGCCGACAAACCCACCGCGACGGCGGCGAGTACCACAGTCAGCAGGGCCGCCAGGCGCAGGAAGCGCTGCGCGCGCTCGATGATGTTGCGGACTTCCGGACGGGCGTTTTCGAGATCTTCGAGCTTCTCGCCGCGCCCGAGCCGGGCCCTGGCCCAGTCGCGATAGGCCGCCACCGCCGCCGCCTCGCCCGCGAGGTGCAAACGCCAGTTCACGCGACTGCCGGGCTGGATCAACCCCGTGGCGGGCAAGTCGACAAAATTGACGATGAGGCGCGGCGCCAAGGCGAAAGGATTGATACCGCGATCCGGCTCCAGTGTGACGATGGCCGCGACTGTGGTTGGCAGCGACCCCACACGCAAGACGGCAGCGCGGTCGATGCCCAGTGCGGTTGCCAGCCGCTCGTCGGGCCAGACCGTGCCGGGTGCGGGGATGCTCGCCGTCGCGCCATCGCCGAGATTCAAACCTGGGGCGATGCGCATGGCACCGCGCAGCGGATAGCCGGTCGAGACCGCCTTGATCTCGGCGAGTTGCACGCCAGCCCCGCTCGCCACCATGCTGGGGAAACTGGCGCTTTCCGCCAGCCGCAGGCCACGCTGGCGCGCCTCCGTACGAAATGCTTCCGGCCAGGGATGGTCGGCTGTCAGCAGCAGGTCGCCGCCCAGCAGTTGATGCGCCTCGCGCTCGACCGCACGCTCGACCCGGTCGGCGAGAAAACCGACGCTGGTAAGCGCCGTCACGGCCAGCGTCAGCGCCAGGGCCAGCACCGTAAGCTCTCCTGCGCGCAGGTCGCGCACCAGCATACGCAGGGCAAAACGCAGGGTTGTCAGGCGGCTCATACGGGCATGTCTCCAGCTTCAACCTCGATTTCGGCACGAATGCGCGTCCCCTGCCCCGGCTGCGTAGCGACGGCAAATTTTCCGCCGGCAAGCTCAACCAACTCCTGCATGATGATCAAGCCGAGACCGCGTCCAGAACCGGAGACGAAGCCGACGCCATCGTCGGCCACCTCCAGGACGACCGTGCCCCCGGTCTGTCGCAGACTCAGTGCGACGCTGGCGGCCCGCGCATGTTTGGCGCAGTTGGTCAAAGCTTCCTGTGCGACCCGGAACAGCACCGTTTCCATCTCCGGCGGCAGGCGTTCTGCACCCAGCGGGCAATCGAGGTGGACCGCCACGTCGGTGCGCCGGGCGAACTGTTCGGCATAACTGTCGAGCGCCGCCGACAATCCGGCGTAATCGAGTACCGCCGGGCGCAGATCGTTGCAAACCTCGCGGATGCTCGCGGCGGTATCCTCGATCAATGCGCGCGTATCCTCCAGCCGTGCCGCCAGGCCCGTGGCCCGCTCAGCCGACAAACCGGCGGCGAGGGTGTCGAGATTGATACGGATCGCCGCCAGATTCGGACTGGTACGGTCGTGCAACTCGCCCGAAAGACGCCGCCGCGATTCCTCCTGCAAACTCACCAGCCGCCGCGACAAATCTTCCAGGCGCGCTTCGTTGATTTTCCGCTCCGTGATGTCCTGCTTCACCGCGATGAACTCGCGAATGGCGCCATCCGCGTCGAGCACCGGCGTGATGGTCTGGTCTTCATGGAACAAACTGCCGTCCTTGCGCCGATTGACCAGTTCGCCATGCCAAACCTTGCCGGCAAGAATAGTGCGCCACACCTCCGCGTAATACTCGCGCGGCTGCCGGCCGGACTTCGACAGTTCGCGCATGTTGTGGCCCAGAGTTTCGTTGAGCGTATAGCCGCTGAGTTGGCAAAACGCCGGGTTGGCCCACTTCACCAGTCCGGTGCGATCCGTAATGACGATGGCGTTGGCCGCCGCACCCAGTGCCGCACTGCGCAACCTCAAGTCGGCTTCCACGAGCTCGCGCTCCCGGGCCAACCGCTCCAGCCGACGGTAATACCCGCCAGTCACGCTCAAGGCAATCAGCAACACCAGTACGACGATGGCCGTCGTACGTTGCGCTTCACGCTGCCAGCCAGCCAGCGCGTGGTCTTTGTTCAGACGGACTACAACGATAAAGGGGTAGTTTTTCGAGGCGCGATACGCCAGCAGCACTTGCTTGCCATCCGGTTCGAGACGTTCGAACCGGCCCGACTCGACTTGCTCGATTTGCTCGATGATCGCGTCGCTGCTGGCAAACTGCCCTATCTGGCGCGCCGGGTCGGTCGACAGCAGGCGCATGCCGTCGTAGCGCAAGAGTTCGACCGTGCCCGTGCCAAGCGGAACATTCTGCGTGTAGTAGTTGAGGAAGTAGTCCGGATTGATGGCTGCCACCAGCGTGGCCCAAGCTTCCTCGCCAAGCGGAACGTCGCGTAAGACGGCGAAAAAGCTGGTCCTGTCGCTTGGCACGGAATGCTCGGCAGTGGCGGGTCTGCCTGCATGAAAATCCCTGCCGCTCCATGGTGGTCCGGCGCGCAATAGTTCCAGATAACCGGGTGTCGTCGGCAGGAACGCGGTCAGTGCGATCCGGGCACCGACATTGAGCGGATTGGAACTGGAGACGATGGCCTTGCGCTCCATATCCAGAAGTGCGATGGAACGCAGGTAAGGTCCGCTGATGTCGTCCGGAAAATGCCAACTGTCGTGATCCTTGAACGCAACATACTTCAGTGTGATATCGAGGGCTCTGAAGCTCAGCGTCAGATGATCTTCGAAGTTGCGCGCGAACATCATGGCGGCATCGAGCTGGTGGCTGATGGCCTCGGCTCGAAGCCGCCACTGGATATATGCCGTAGCGGCGATCGTGCCCGCCAGGACGAGCAGGACGATCTTGACGAAGGTCGAACGCCGATAGCGGCTAAGTTCGGGGTGCTCGATCCGGGATGCCTGGCTCAAACGCATTACGGTGCCTGCGGCGCTGATAGCAATTCCACGAAACTGGTTGAACGCATCCAGGCCTCGAACTCCGGCGCCGGCATCGGTTTGGCGAAGTAATAACCCTGCACGAGGTCGCAACCGACCTTGCGCAGATAGTCGAGTTGGGCAGGCGTTTCGACGCCTTCGGCCACCAGGGTGAAGCCAAGGCCATGGCCCAGGCTGATGACCGCATGAATGATGGCAGCGCCAGTGGAGTCGTCCGGCACATGATCGACGAAGCTCTTGTCGATTTTCAGCAGGTCGGCATGCAAGTATTGCAAATAGGCCAGCGAAGAATATCCGGTACCGAAATCGTCAATGGCGATATTCACGCCCATTTCGCTGAACATCTTCACCGTGCCCATGCCGCTCGCGGCGTTTTCGAGCAGGAAACCCTCGGTGATTTCAAGTTCCAGCATCCGGGGCGGCAGGCCGGTTGCGGCCAGCACGGCCGTAACCGTATCGACAAAATCGCTGCGGACGATCTGCGCGCCATCGACATTGACCGCGACATGGTCCAGGCCAAGACCGGCTTGGCGCCAAGCCTCCGCCTGCCGGCAGGCGGCCCTCAGCACCCACTCGCCCAGCGGCAGTATCAGGCCGGTATCGCAAGCCACAGGCAGAAAGTCGTTCGGAGCGATCAGTCCTTTCTCCGGGTGACGCCAGCGTACGAGTGCTTCCACCCCCACAACACGCTTACGCTCAAGATTGATCTGCGGCTGGTACCACAACTCCAGTTCGTCGCGTTCGATGGCCCGGCGCAAGCCCTGTTCGACCTCGTGCCGTCGCTGCACGGCGACCGCCATGTGGTTGTCGTAGAAGCGATAGGTATTGCGGCCTTCGCGCTTGCTGACATACAGTGCGGTGTCGGCGGCCTTCATCAAGGTCGTGGCATCCGTACCGTCGGCCGGAAACAGGGCGATGCCGATGCTGCCGGTGACGCGCGCCATCTGGCCTTCGAGTTCCAGCGGCTCGGCGATGGCAGCATTGATCTTTTCCGCCACCAGCGCCGCGTCGTCGGCACTATCCAACGACTCCATCACGATGGCGAACTCGTCGCCACCAAGACGCGCGATGATGTCCTCGGTACGCAGCACCGCTTTGAGACGGGCAGCGATGATCTGCAAGAGCTGGTCGCCGGCCGGATGGCCCAAGGTGTCGTTAACCAGTTTGAAGCCGTCGAGGTCGAGTTCCATTACCGCCATGCGCTCGCGATGACGCGTCGCCCGTTCCAGCGCATGCTTGAGTTGCGCATTGAGCAACAAACGATTGGCCAGGTCGGTGAGCGGATCGAAATGCGCCAGACGTTCGAGTTCCTCCTTGGAACGTTTGATGTGGCTGATGTCGGAAAACACGCCGATATAGTTTTCCACCTGCCCATTGCCATCGCGCACCGCACTGACGGTCAGCCATTCCGGGTAAACCTCGCCGTTCTTGCGGCGGTTCCAGATTTCGCCTTGCCAGTGGCCGGTGGCGGCAAGCTCCGCCCACATGCGCTGGTAAAAATCCCCGTCGTGCCGGCCCGATTGCAGGATGGCCGGCGTCTGCCCCAGCACCTCGGCCTCGCTGTAGCCCGTAATGCGTTCGAACGCCGGATTGATCGAGAGGATGCGGCCGTGCGGATCGGTCAGGGTCACGCCTTCGGCGGTGTTTTCGAACACGGCGACCGCCTGTCGTACATAGGCGGCGTGCGCGATGCGGTCGGAGATATCGGTGATCAGGGCAAAGGCGCCGACGCGCTTGCCCGCGCGGTCATACACCGGCGTACCGTGGAACTTGCAATGCTGGATGCTGCCATCCGCACGCTGCAAAGCCACCTCGTAACTCGTACTCAAGCCCTGAGCACGCTTCAGCATCTCGGTTTCGTAGGTCTTGACGCTTTCCGGCGTGAAAAAATCTATGATCGGCCGGCCGATGATCTCCTCGCGCTTACGTCCGAGCATGGCGCAATAGGCCGGATTGACGTCCTCCAGGCGCTTGTCGATCCCCACCAGGGCAAACCCCTCCTGGGTGGATTCGAGGATGCTGCGGATACGATGTTCGCTTTCGCGCAAACGATGCGCGACTTCCTGGTAGCGCGCAGCCACGGTCGCGGCCCAGGCCAGGGCGGTCAGCAAGACGGTAACAATGCTGACGATGGCGGCGAGCAATGCCGGCTCGAATGCGCTGGCGGGAATGCCGGCATCCCCGTCGCGCAAAAAATAGGTGGCGGCCATGGCGGTGTAATGCATGCCCGATACGGCACATCCCATGATCAGGGCCGCCAGCGGCATGCGCCAGCGTTGGTTTTCGATGCGATAGCGCACGAAGAGCGCAACATAGGCCAGCACGATGGCGACCGCGAGGGAGGCAAGGAACATCTGCGGGTGGTAGCGCACCAGTCCGTCGATGCTCATCGCAGCCATGCCCGTGTAATGCATCGCACCGATGCCCGCCCCCAATAGAACGCTGCCGACCAGGAGGCGTCTCTGGGTCACTTGCGGATGACGCAATATTTCTATGGCGACCGCGCTGGCAAACACGCCCGGCAGCATCGACCAAAGGGTGATCGTGGCATCGTAAGCCACGCCGCAGGGAAGTTGCAGCGCCAGCATGCCGATGAAGTGCATCGCCCAGATGCCCATACCCAAGGCCAGCGCACCGATAGCGAGCCACAGCGAACGAATTTGCCACGCGTCCATTCGACGTACGCGGTCGGCGACATCGAGCGCCGCGAAGGCGGCGAAGATGGCGATGAATACCGAGAGGACCACCAACTTCGGGTCATAGACGCCGACGTAGAGAAAACTCGACGCAGGCGGGGTCGGCAGGAAGACAAAAATGTCGGTCAAAGGCATGGGGCTACCATTGCCGCATATGCTCGATGGCCTGCTCGACGCGCTCCAGAGCGACGACCTCGATACCCTTGATGGCTTGTTTCGGCGCGTTGGCGGCAGGAATCAGCGCATGGGTGAAACCGAGTTTGGCCGCTTCCTTGAGCCGTTCCTGACCGCGCGGCGCCGGACGGATTTCGCCGGCCAGGCCGATTTCGCCGAAGGCCACCCACTTGCCGGGCAGCGGCTTGTTGCGCAAGGATGACACGATGGCGAGCAGCACGGCAAGATCCGCCGCCGGCTCCTGGATGCGCACACCGCCGACGGCATTGACGAAGACATCCTGGTCGCCGCACATCACGCCGGCGTGGCGGTGCAGCACGGCGAGCAACATCGCCAGCCGCTGCGGATCGAGGCCCACCGTCAGCCGGCGCGGATTCCCCGACATGGCGGCATCGACCAAGGCCTGGATTTCGACCAGCAAGGGGCGCGTGCCTTCCTGGGTCACCAGCACGCAACTGCCGGCAACGTCCTGCGCATGCTGCGAGAGAAATAGCGCCGATGGATTGGATACGCCCTTCAGCCCCCGCTCGGTCATGGCAAACACGCCCAGTTCGTTGACCGCGCCGAAACGGTTCTTGCAGGCGCGCACGAGGCGGAATGCGGAATGCGTGTCGCCCTCGAAATACAGCACGGTGTCGACGATGTGTTCGAGCACACGCGGCCCCGCGAGCGCGCCCTCCTTCGTCACATGGCCGACGAGCACGATGACGGTGCCGGTCTGCTTGGCGAAGCGCGTGAGTTGCGCGGCGCATTCGCGCACTTGCGCCACCGAGCCGGGCGCCGATTGCAGGGCGTCCGACCAGAGCGTCTGGATCGAGTCGATCACCGCGACGAACGGTTTCTCTTCCTGTAGCGCGGCAATGATCTTTTCGAGATTGATTTCGGCCAGCAAACGCAATCCGGCCGTCGGCAATTGCAGGCGATGGGCACGCAAGGCCACCTGTTCGCCGGACTCTTCGCCGGAGATGTAAAGCACCGGCTGGCCGGCTTCTGCTAGACGCGCCAGTGCCTGCAACAACAAGGTCGATTTGCCGATGCCCGGATCGCCGCCGATCAGCACCACGCCCCCAGCGACCAAGCCGCCGCCCAACACGCGGTCGAACTCTTCGATGCCGGTCGGCTGGCGCGGCTCTTCGCGCGGCCGGATCGCAGCCAGATCCTGCGGCTTGCCGCTGGCAACGAGCGGAGCGAAATTTGCACCGAAGCGCTTGCCGCCTGGCGTGGCAGCTTCTGCGACACTTTCGACCAAGGTGTTCCACTGCCCGCAACCGGGGCATTGTCCCTGCCACTTCGGGGAACTCGCGCCGCATTCGGTACAGGAATAAATCGACTTTGCCTTGGCCATCATTGCAGCAGTATACGGATAGCCTCGACCAAGGTGCTGGCTTCTGGCGCATGGGACTCGGCGAGGAAGGCGATCGTCATGGTGCAGGCGAATATCAACAGGAAGGGAATTGCGCTGGCGCGCAAGGCGCCGCCGATCCAGCCCGGATCTTCGATGCGACGCAGGGGTTTGACCAGACCGGCCGCCAGGGCGCCTTCGAAGGCCACCTCGGCCAGCAGCGTAGGCGCCTGCCAGATCATATAGATGCCGACGCCAAAGATCGCCGCCAGCAAGGCGAGAATCGCCAGCAGCACGAGACAACCTTCGTCCGACGATCCGCCGACGGCCTCCTTTACCGTATCGCCCAGCGAGGAGGCGATACCGCTCGGTGCCGCATCGCCGGCGGGCAAGGAGAAATCCGCGCTGGCGCCGCCACCGCCGAACTGCCCGCCGCCGGGAATGCGCGGCAAGACGTTCTCCAGCGACAACCCGTCGCTACCGCTCGAAGATCCACCGCTGTTGGAGATAGCAAGATCGGGGAAATCCAGATGGCGCTCCAATCCATCGTCGAGATAGCGCCCAAGCCCCACGTAACTCAGCCAGAGCCTGACGCACAGCAGGAAGCCCAGATAGGAGGCCAACAGCGCGATGGGCCAACGCCAGTGCATGGTTTCCAGCCCAAGCGCCAGAAAGGCCTTCGTTGTCAGCAGGCCGATGCCGAACGCAATGCCGAGAATCAGGGAAAAATGGAAGCGGACGAAGAAGCGCTTGTCGAGCCAGGCGGCAACCCGCTGCTTGGCTTGCGCCAGATCGGCTCCGGCTTTCCCTTTCATCCGACCGTGCTGAAAGGCACCCGAGGCGCTACGGCGCAGAACAGCTCATAACTGATGGTGTCGGCCGCTGTCGCCACGTCGTCCGCCGGCAGAACAGCAGTGCCCGCCCGGCCCCACAAGGTCACCGTGCTGCCAACGCCGAGTTCTGCCGGCAGATCGCTCAAGTCGACGCACAGTTTGTCCATCGAAACGCGGCCCAGCGTGCGCGTGAGCCGATCATCCACCAGCACGGGCGTACCGGTCCCGGCGTGGCGCGGATAGCCATCGGCATAGCCGCAGGCGACGACACCGATGCGCATCGGTCGATCGGCAGTAAACGTGCAGCCATAGCCGACGCTTTCGCCGGCAGCGATGGTTTGCACGGCAATGACCTCGCTTTGCAAGCTCATCACTGGGCGCAAATCAAGTTCGGCAGCCGATTGCAGTTGTGGGAAAGGCGAGCCGCCGTAGAGCATGATGCCCGGTCGCACCCAAGCGCCGACGACGTGCGGATAGCGCAGCAAAGCGGCGGAGTTGGCCAGCGAACGCGGCTCGCTCATGCCCTCGGTCATCGCGGCAAACCGCGCCATCTGCCAATCCACACCGCGCGGACCATCGGCATCGGCAAAATGCGTCATGAGCGCGATGTCGGCGATCCTGCCCGTCAGCAGTTGTTTCGCTCTGACCAGACCCGCCGTATTGAAGCCCAGGCGATGCATGCCGGTGTCGAGCTTGAGGTAAACCGGCAGGTCGGCGGGCCAGTCGGCGGCAAGCAACATCTCCACCTGATCGAGGCGATGCAGCACCGGGGTCAGGCGATGACGCATCATGAGCGGCAACTCGTCGGCGTGGAAAAAGCCTTCGAGCATCAGGAGGGGTAAGGACAAACCGCTGGTACGCAGGGCGATAGCGCGTTCGATTTCAATCAGGGCGAAGCCGTCGCTGTCAGCGGCGAGCGCAGCGGCAACGCGCTCCAGACCATGACCATAAGCATTCGCCTTGACCACGCTCCAGACCTTGGCCTTACCGGCATGGCGGCGCGCGACCGCGAGATTGTGGCGCAAGGCGGCCAGGTCGACGCTGGCGCGAATTGGGCGAGACATGGCCGACCCTGGCAAACCTTACTTGCTCTTGGACTCTTTGAGCCTCTCGCTCGAAAAATCGACGAAGGCCGTCACCAGCCGCGAGCGGAATTTTTCTTTCGGATACACCATGGACAGCTTGCGCGTGAGACGCGGCTTGAGCGGGATCGATACCAGATCGCCCAAGCGCAAGGACTTCATCACGGAACTGCGCGAAGCGATGGCGTAACCCAAACCGGTTTCCACCACTTCGAGCAGGGCAACCGGACTGCCGAGTTCCATGACCGGCATCATGTGGTCGATGTCGATACCGTTCTTGCGCAGGTAGACCTCGGTGAACTCGCGCGTGCCGGAACCGGGTTCGCGCGACACGAACGGATATTCGACCAGTTGTTGCGGCGCAATCTCCTTCTGGCGCGCCAGCGGGAATTTCGGGTTGCAGATGACCTGCAACTCGTCCTCGCAACAAACTTCGGTTTGCAGATTCGGTTGATGCGAGGGCGACTCGATGAAGCCGATATCGATGGTGTGCTCGGCGACGCGCGTTTCGATGGTCTCGGAATTGGCGACGATCAGGCGCGGACGCACGTTCGGATATTTCGACTTGAATTCGCCGAGGATGCGCGGCAAGAGGAATTCGGCAATTGTCGTGCTGGCGCCGACCAGTAGCGAACCGCCGACCTCGCCAGTCATCTCGGAAAGCCGCACATCCATTTCGCCGGACAGACCAAGAATCCGTTCGGCATAGGACAGCACCAATTCCCCCGCCGGTGTCAGCGAAATGCGGCCATGACCCCGATCGAACAAGCGGGTATTGAAATGCTCTTCGAGCTGCTTGATCTGGAAGGTCACCGCCGGCTGCGTCATGAACAACACCTCAGCGGCCTTGGTGAAGGACAACTGCTTGGCGACGGCGTGAAACACTTGAAGCCTGCGATCCGCCATGAATGCTCCTCTGGACTTTAGTTTTAGGTTATGGGTTACTTTCTCTATTCAAGCACAATTTCCCAGCATCAGAAAGCCTAATGATTGCGGTTTTCCGGCCAGTAATATGCGGCGTCACGCGCCGACGACTAGCCGTAATCACTTTCGTGATATAAACCGCCGGCCATGAGCCTCGGGTTTTACATCATCATGGCGGCGCAGTTTTTTTCTGCGCTCGCCGACAACGCTCTGCTGATCGCCGCCATCGCCATGTTGCGCGACATGCAGGCACCGGCAGAGTATGCCCCGCTGCTAAAGACATTTTTTACGCTGTCCTACGTTCTGCTGGCCGCGTTTGTCGGCGCCTTCGCCGATTCGATGCCGAAATGGCGCGTCATGTTCATCAGTAACGGCATCAAGATTTTCGGTTGCGGCCTGATGTTTTTCGACGTGCACCCGCTCATCGCCTATGCCGTAGTGGGCCTGGGCGCCGCCGCCTACTCGCCGGCCAAGTACGGCATCCTCACCGAATACCTGCCGCATCGTCTGCTGGTCGTCGCCAACGGCTGGATCGAGGGGTTGACGGTGATGGCGATCATTCTGGGCGTGGTCCTGGGCGGTGCGATGATCCGCCCGGATTTCTGCCAAGCCGCGCTGGCGTTCGACTTTCCGCTGATTGACACCGGCATCGACACGTCCACCGAAGTCAATCTGCTCATCATCGGCGTTTTGTATCTGATCGCCGCGCTATTCAATCTGTATATTCCGGATACCGGGGTCGATCACAAGCCGCTGAAGAAAAATCCGGTTTACCTGTTCCACGAATTCAATCATTGCCTGAAGCTGCTCTGGCGCGACAAGCTGGGGCAGATTTCCCTCGCCGTGACCACCTTGTTCTGGGGCGCGGGAGCGACTTTGCAGTTCATCGTCATCGAATGGGCCAGGGCTGCGCTCAATCTCGACCTGTCCAAGGCCAGCATGTTGCAGGGCGTGGTCGCGGTCGGCGTCGCCATCGGCGCGATACTCGCGGCAAAGATGATCACCCTGAGGAAGTCCGTGCGCGTCATCCCGCTCGGCATGGCCATGGGCGTCGGCGTGTTGGTGATGATCGTCGTCCGCGACACCTGGGCGGCCGTGCCGCTGCTGGTGCTGATCGGCATCTTTTCGGGCTTTTTCGTGGTGCCGATGAATGCCCTGCTCCAGCATCGCGGCCACATTCTGATGGGCGCCGGGCACTCCATCGCCGTACAGAATTTCAACGAAAACCTCTCCATCCTCATCATGACCAGCATCTACTCCGTGCTGCTCAAGGCCGGTTTGCATATCTACTGGGTCATCGTGATGTTCGGCCTGTTCGTCGCCGGGACGATGTGGTTGGTCAAGCGCCGCCACGATGCCAACCAGCTTGAGCACGATGCCGTCAGCCAACTGGAGGACGCGCGGCACTGACGCCGTGCCGCCAGCGCCGAGTCTTCAATAGGCCTGCAAGTCGGCACCGTCGGCGTCCAACGAATGCCGCCAGAACTGATCGTCGCGGTCGAAGAGCCGATAGGTGCCGCGCGGCCCCCAGGAACCGGCCTGATAGGTGTTGATGAATTCGCGCTCCATCGCCCAGACCTTCAGCACCGGATCGACCACGCGCCAGGCCCATTCCACCTCGTCGTAACGCAGGAACAGCGAATGGTCGCCTTCCAGCGCATCCAACAGCAGGCCTTCGTAGGCGTCCACATCCTCGTCGTCCTCTTTGCGATAGGTCGCGTCCAGGCTCAGCGTGCGGGTCTTCAGTTCCAGCCCCGGTTCCTTGACCTGGATTTCCATCTTCAAACAGTCGTTGGGTTGGATGCCGAGCATGATCCAGTTCGGACGCGCGTGGGCGTGGCGCGTCTGGCGCAGCAGGTCTTGCGGCGGATTCTTGAAGCGGATGCAGATCGCCGAACTGTTCTCGGCCATGCGCTTGCCGGTGCGTAGATAGAAAGGCACGCCGGACCAGCGCCAGTTGTCGACGAAAAGCTTCAGCGCAGCATAGGTTTCCGTCGTGCTATCTGCCGCGACGCCCTGCTCCTCAAGGTAGCCCGGCACCGTCTGGTCGTCGATCACGCCGCTGGTGTATTGAGCACGGAAGGCGTGGGCGTTCACGGCATTCTGCGCAATCGGACGGATGCTCTTCAACACCTTCACCTTCTCGTCGCGCAGGTGCTCGGCAGCCATCGACACCGGGGGTTCCATGGCCACCAGCGTCAGCAGTTGCAGCAGGTGGCTCTGGATCATGTCGCGCAAGGCCCCGGCACCGTCGTAGTAGCCGGCGCGTCCGCCCGTGCCCAACTTCTCGGCATGGGTGATCTGCACATGGTCGATGTAGTGGCGATTCCACAGCGGTTCCAACATCAGGTTGGCGAAACGAAACACCATCACGTTCTGCACCGTGCCCTTGCCGAGGTAGTGGTCGATGCGAAAGATTTGCGGCTCGTTGAGATGGCGGTAGAGCCCTTTCTGTAACGCCTGGGCGCTCAAGAGGTCATAGCCGAAAGGCTTCTCGATCACCACGCGGCGTGTACCGTGGGTTTGATCGAGCAAGCCGGCCTCGCCCAGCTTGTCGATGATGCCGGGAAACATCGAAGGCGGTACGGCCATGTAGAACACGACATTCCGTGGGAAGCGCGCATCAGTATCGAAGACCTGCTTCAGCGAGAGGTAGCTGCCGTCGTCGTTGGGCGGATTGGCGTGATAGAAGAGCCGCTCGCGGAAACGCTCGAAGGTCGCGGCATCGTAGCCTTGGGGATATTTCGCCTTGAGCATGCCGACCACCTCATCGATCCACTGCTCGCGGCTGCGCTCCTCGATGTTGCAGCAGAGGATTACCGTCTTCTCGGGCAAACGGCCGGCGACCTCCAGGCGGAACAAGGCCGGGATCAGCTTAAGCCGCGACAGATTGCCTGCCGCGCCAAAGATGACCAGCGTGCTGGGCGCGATGGATTTCATGACTGGCTCGATTTGACGGCATGGCCGCCGAAGGCGTTACGCATCAGCGAGAGCAGCCGGTAGCTATAGCCCTTCTCGTCCTGGCTGGCGAAGCGCATCTGAAGCGCCAGCGTCAGCACCGGCGCGGGAATGCCCTGTTCGATGGAGTCGATCACGGTCCAGCGCCCCTCGCCGGAATCGGAGACGAACGGCGCAATATTGAGCAATTCCTGGTCGCCTTTCAGCGCATCCGCCGTCAGGTCGAGCAGCCAGCTTCGCACCACCGAACTGTGACGCCAGAGTTCCGTGAGCTGTGCCAGATCGTAGTTGAACTCCTGTTTGCCCTTCAGCAGATCGAGCCCTTCGGCGAGCGCCTGCATCATGCCGTACTCGATACCGTTGTGGATCATCTTGGAATAATGGCCGGCGCCCACCGGCCCGACATGCGCCCAGCCGCGCTCCGGCGCGGGTGCGAGTACCTTGAGCACCGGTTCCATGATCCGTGCCACCTCGGGTGTCGCGCCGACCATCAAGCAGTAGCCGTTTTCCAGGCCCCAGACCCCGCCCGAGGTACCGGCATCCATGAAGCCGATGCCCTGCTCCGCCAGCCAGGCGCCACGCCGTTGGCTGTCCTTGTAGTTGGAGTTGCCGCCATCGACGACGACATCGCCCTTGGCGAGCATGGGCGCCAATTCCTGCAACTGGCTCTCGGTCGGCGCACCGCTCGGCAACATCAGCCAGACCACCTTCGGGACAGGAAGTTTGCCTACAGCATCTGCAACCGACGTGGCGGCGATCATCCCCACCTCCTCCGCCAGCCCGGCGACCACCTGCGCATCGCGGTCGTAGCCAACCACGTCGACTCCGCCACGCCGCAGGCGCCGCACCATGTTGCCGCCCATTTTTCCTAGACCAAGCATCGCAATCGTTACCGCTGGCATGATGTTTCCTTCCCTTAGAGTGAAGTTGTATGCTGCCAGCTATGCAAACAAGACAATCCTGTCGCTGGCATGTTCTTGCCGATGCCGATGCGTTGGAACGCACAGCTACGGAGAGAATCCTGCTCGACGCTCAACAGGCCATTGCCCGTAGCGGCGCTTTTCATATCGTGCTCGCCGGCGGCAACACGCCGCGCCGCGTCTATCGTACGCTGGCGCAAAGCGCCGCCGATTGGTCGAACTGGCACATCTGGTTTGGCGACGAGCGTTGTCTGCCACCGGACGATGTCGAACGCAACAGCCGCATGGCGGCGGACATCTGGCTCGACCACGTGGCGATTCCGCGCGCGCAAATCCATGCGATGCCAGCAGAACTCGGCGCTGGCGCGACGGCGCATCTTTATGCCCAAGCGCTGGCAGGCCAGGGCGATTTCGACTTGGTGCTGCTTGGCTTGGGCGAGGACGCCCATACCGCCAGCCTCTTCCCCGGCCATGACTGGGGCACGAGCACCGAGGCGCCGAGTGTTCTCGCAGTATTCGATGCGCCCAAGCCGCCGCCCGAACGCGTCTCGTTGTCCGCCCGTCGCCTCGCCGCCGCCCACGCAGTGGTGTTTCTTGTCAGTGGCGAAAGTAAGCGTCAGGCTGTTGCTGCGTGGCGCGCCGGCGACCTCATCCCTGCCGCCGCCATCGCGCCGGCAGGCGGCGTGGACGTCTTGCTCGACTTCGACTGACATTTGCCTACATCGCCTAGAGTTCGACCGGCGCAGGCTTGACCCGCCAGATATCGCGGCAATACTCGGCAATGGTGCGGTCGGATGAAAATTTACCCATGCGTGCTACGTTCAAGATGGACATGCGCGTCCAGCGTGCCGTGTCGCGATACGCAACGCTGACCTCATCCTGACAGGCAATGTAGGCGGCATAATCAGCCAGGAGCAGGTAGGGATCGTGCCCCAGCAGGTTGTCGATTAGAGGTCGGAACAGATTGTGGTCGCCGTGCGAGAACAAGCCGCTACCGATCAGATCGACGACGCGTTTCAATTCGGGATTGCCATTGTAGATGTCCCACGGTCGGTAGCCGTTGGTCAACGTGCGCTCCACCTCCTCCGCAGTCAGGCCGAACAGGAAAAAGTTGTCGGCGCCAACCTCTTCGCGAATCTCGACATTGGCACCGTCGAGCGTGCCGATCGTCAAGGCACCGTTCATCGAGAACTTCATGTTGCCGGTACCCGATGCCTCTTTGCCGGCGGTGGAAATCTGCTGCGACAAATCGGCGGCAGGATAAACACCATGTCCGTACTTGACGCTGAAATTCGGCAGGAAGGCCACCTTGAGTCGACCGGCAACTTCGGGATCGCGATTCACCACGTCGCCGACCGCGTTGATGAGTCGAATCATCAACTTGGCCATCGCATACCCTGGCGCAGCCTTGCCACCGAAAATAAAGGTGCGCGGCGTCATTTCGATCGCTGGATTGCATTTGATGCGGTTGTAGAGCGTGACAATATGCAGTACGTTGAGGTGCTGGCGCTTGTATTCATGGATGCGCTTGGCCTGCACATCGTAGAGGCTCGCCGGGTCTACCTCTACGCCGCAAAGTTTCTTGATCGTTGCCGCCAGTGCGCTCTTGCGTTCGCGCTTGATCTCCTGCCAGCGCTGCTGGAAAGTCGGATCGTCGGCGTATTCCTCCAGCGCGCGTAGTTTCGACAGATCGTTTTCCCAGTCGGAACCGATGGATTCGGTTAACAGCTTTGCCAGCCCCGGATTGCTGAGCATCATGAAGCGGCGCGGCGTAACGCCATTGGTCTTGTTCTGGAACTTCTGCGGCCAGAGATCGTAAAAGTCGCGCAGTACCGTTTCCTTGAGCAGCCGGCTGTGCAGTTCGGCCACGCCGTTGATAGCGAAGCTGCCAACGCAGGCCAGGTGCGCCATGCGTACGTAGCGCGGCCCACTTTCGTCGATGATCGAGAGACGCTCGACGTAGCCGCTGTCGAAGGGATAGCGCACGCGCACCTCGTCGAGATGGCGCGCATTGATCTCGAAAATGATTTCGAGGTGACGTGGCAACAGCGCGTGGAACAGGGGGATCGGCCATTTTTCCAGCGCTTCAGGCAGCAGCGTGTGATTGGTATAGGCAAAGGTGTTGCGCGTCACCTGCCAGGCGGCATCCCACGCCATGTGCTCCTTGTCGAGCAGCAGGCGCATCAGTTCGGCCACGGCAATGGCAGGATGGGTATCGTTCAACTGGACGCTGAACTTCTCGTGAAAACGTTCCAGCGGCATGCCGGTGCTATGGAAGATACGCAGCATGTCCTGCAACGAACAGGTAACGAAGAAATGCTGCTGCAACAGCCGCAGGCGTTTGCCGATCTCCGGCTCGTCGTTCGGATACAGCACCTTGCTGATGGTTTCCGAACGCACCTCGCGCATGACCGCACCGTAATAGTCGCCTTGGTTGAAGGCATGAAAATCGAAGCCTTCGGCGGCCTCGGCGCTCCATAAACGCAGCAGATTGACGGTGTTGACGTTGTGACCGAGGATAGGCGTATCGATCGCCACGCCATGAAAGGTTTCGCCCGGCACCCAGCGCACGCGCAAGCGCCCTGTGTCGTCGGCATACTGTTCGGTATGACCGCCGAGCTTCACGTCGTAGGAAATGTTCGGCCGTCGCACTTCCCACGGGTTGCCATAGTGCAGCCAGTTATCGGTTGCTTCGACCTGCTCGCCGTTATGGATCAGTTGCTTGAAAATACCGAATTCATAGCGGATACCATAGCTGACCGCCGCTATCTGCAGGGTTGCCAGCGAATCCATGAAGCAGGCGGCCAGCCGCCCGAGACCGCCGTTGCCCAAGCCCGGCTCCTCCTCATGCGCCAGCAATTCGTCGAGATCAAGCCCTAGTCCGGCCAGCGCCTTGCGCGTCTCGTCTTCGATACCGAGGTTGATCAGATTATTGCCCGTGTAAGGCCCAGGTAGATATTCGGCCGAGAGATAGCAAACTGTGCGCGGGTTGGTTTGCTGATAGGTGCGTACCGTAGCAACCCAGCGGTGCAGCAGGCGATCGCGAATCGTATAAGCCAGTGCCTTGTATTTGTCGTTCGGCGAGGCAACTTCGAGAAAACGGCCTTGCACGTAGAAAAGATTGTCGAGAAATGCCAAGCGTATGGAATTCTCGGAAAGCCCGGTGCGAATGCTCTCGTTATCGCTCTTTGACTTGGCTGCTTGTTCTTTTTCGGCCATGCTGTCTCTCCTCTATTGGCGATCCATTCTGCTGGATTTGCGCCCCATCACAAAGCTGCAGCGCAGCAAAATCAACCCGCCTGCCCTGGCGCGCTTGCTCTATTCGGATCAATAGACGGTATGGTCGGCTTTATTACCCATGATATATTCGCCCTCATCATGCCCAAGCAAAACCATCTCCAGAGTTTTGACGTCATCGTCATCGGTAGCGGATTGGCCGGACAGTCGTTGGCCTTGCGACTCGCTTCAACGCATCGGGTTGCGCTCGTCACCAAACGCTTGATCGACGATTCGGCGACAAACTGGGCCCAGGGCGGCATCGCCGCTGTGCTTGACGGCACGGACTCAATCGAGTCCCACATCCAAGATACCTTTACGGCGGGTGCCGGTTTGTGCGACCCCGAAGTAACGCGATTCGTCGTCGAGCATGGACGTACCGCCATCGACTGGTTGATTGAACAAGGTGTCCCCTTCACCCGCGACGACACGGGCTACCACCTCACGCGCGAAGGCGGTCACAGTTTCCGGCGTGTCATTCATGTCGCCGACGCTACGGGAGCCGCAGTTCAGCAGACGCTGAGCAATAAGGTGCTGCAACACCCCAATATCGAAGTACTGGAGCGGCACATCGTCGTCGACCTGATCACGGGTGCCAAACTCGGCCACAAGATCCAGCGCTGTTGGGGCGCCTATGTACTGGATATCGACAACGAGCGTGTCATTACGCTGGGAGCGCCCAATACCATCATCGCCAGTGGCGGCGCGGGTAAGTCCTATCTCTATACCACCAATCCCGATACCGCGACAGGCGACGGTATCGCCATGGCCTGGCGCGCCGGGTGCCGCGTTTCAAACCTCGAATTCATCCAGTTCCATCCGACCTGCTTGTATCACCCTCACGCCAAGTCTTTCCTGATCACCGAGGCCATGCGTGGCGAGGGCGGCATCTTGCGCTTGCCCGATGGCACCCGCTTCATGCCGGCGCACGACGAGCGCGCCGAATTGGCGCCCCGCGACGTGGTCGCCCGCGCTATCGATTACGAGATGAAGCGCCACGGTCTCGACTGCGTATTCCTCGATGTAACCCACAAGGGCGAGGGTTTCCTGCGCACACACTTCCCTAACATCTTTGCGCGCTGTCGCGAACTCGGCATCGATATCGCCAGGCAACCGATCCCTGTGGTCCCGGCGGCGCATTACACCTGTGGCGGCATCGTGGTCGACTTGGCGGCGCGCACCGACGTCCCCGGCCTCTACGCACTGGGCGAGGCCGCGTGTACCGGACTACATGGCGCGAACCGCTTGGCGAGCAACTCGCTGCTCGAATGCGTAGTTTTCAGCGAAGCAGCAGCCAACGACATTCGTGAGCAAAAGCCGGTGAAATCGCCCAAGCTACCGCACTGGGACGAAAGCCGCGTAGCGGATGCCGACGAAGAAATCGTCATTTCGCACAACTGGGACGAGTTGCGCCGCTTCATGTGGGACTATGTCGGTATCGTGCGCACCAGCAAGCGGCTGGAACGTGCGCGGCACCGGATCCGTCTGTTGGAAAAGGAAATCGACGAGTTTTATTCCCACTTCCGCGTCAGCAACGACTTGATCGAGTTGCGCAATCTCGTGCTCACAGCGCATCTGATCGTCGAATGCGCGCTCAAGCGCAAGGAAAGCCGCGGACTGCACTTCAGTCGGGACTATCCCGATGCGCTTCCCCAAGCTCGCAGCACCATCCTCAAGCCAAAGGGCTAGAGCGCTCAGGAATCGGTGCGTTGTCTAAGCCACAGGCGTAAGCGCCGGAAACTATCGTCATCCATTGCATCGGCAAACACGGGCAACACGATGAGTTGTTCCGCTTCTCGCAAGCACAGCACGATGCAACCGGGCAGGATCGTCGTTTGTGGATCAATCGTCAGCGTCCTGCGAGCGCCGACTTTCGACTCGACATCAAGTCCGTCCCGTACCCCAAGATACAATTGATATACCTCGCAGCGGTACAGACGAACAAGGCTGATCGGCAAAGAAATCGCGACCAGCCCGGCCAGGAACAGCCGCAACGGCCCTGCCAAATCCAAAGGTACGATAGCTGCAACAGCGATGCCATGCGCAGCGATTGCTAGCGCGGTCGAATAGTTCGAATTGCCCAGGCGGACAGTCACGGGGAGCTGCATAACCGCCTCCCCGCTCGCCCAACCTCACACGCGTTTGAACGCCAAGGATCCGTTGGTGCCACCAAAGCCAAAGTTGTTCTTGATGGCAATATCGATGGCGAGATCGCGCGCCGTATTGGCGCAATAATCCAGATCGCACTCCGGATCCTGCTCGAAGATATTGATAGTCGGCGGAGAAACCTGATGGTGCACCGCGAGGGCAGTCAGCACGGATTCGAGCCCGCCTGCACCACCCAGCAAATGACCAGTCATCGACTTGGTCGAATTCACCACCAATTTTTTTGCGGCAGCGCCAAAAGCCAACTTGATCGCCTCGGTCTCGTTCTTGTCGCCCAAGGGGGTCGATGTGCCATGCGCATTCACATATTGCACCTGATCGGCGTTGATTCCTGCATCCTTGAGCGCGTTGGCCATACTGCGTCGCGGACCGTCGGTGTCCGGCGCCGTCATGTGGTAAGCATCGCCGCTCATACCGAAACCGACCAGTTCGGCGTAGATATGTGCGCCACGCCGTTTTGCGTGTTCGTACTCCTCCAACACCATCACGCCGGCGCCCTCGCCAAGGACGAAACCATCCCGGCCCTTGTCCCATGGCCGACTGGCCGTAGCGGGATCGTCGTTACGCGTCGACAACGCCTGTGCCGAGGCAAAGCCACCGACGGCCAAGGGCGTCACGGTCGATTCGGCACCACCGCAGACCATGGCATCGGCATCGCCGTATTGGATCATGCGATAACTTGTGCCGATGGCGTGAAGGCCGGTCGTGCAGGCTGTCACCACCGCGATGTTCGGCCCTTTGAGGCCCAGCATGATCGACAGGTTGCCGGAGATCATGTTGATGATCGTGCCGGGAATGAAAAAAGGCGAAATCTTGCGCGGACCGCCCGCAAGATAATCGTTATGGGTATCCTCGATCATCGGCAATCCGCCGATGCCAGAACCGATATTGACGCCGATGCGATCGGCGTTATCCGCCGTGGCCTCGAGACCGGAATCCTGGAAAGCCTGTATCCCGGCAGCCATACCGTAATGGATAAAGACATCCATGCGGCGAGCTTCCTTGGGCGACAGATAGGTCGAAATATCGAAACCCTTGACCTCACCGGCGATACGCGCCTTGAGGGCAGACGCGTCGAAACGCGTTATCGGACCGATACCGCAGGTACCGGCGAGTATGTTGTTCCAGGTTTCGGCGACGGTATTGCCGACCGGCGAGACGAGTCCCAAACCGGTCACGACGACTCTGCGACGTGACAAGGCAGTCTCCTAGGGAATTGGGGAGAAAAAAAGGGGGCATGCGCCCCCGCTTCGATTATTTCTTCAGGTTGTTATTGACGTAATCGATCGCTTGCTGAACGGTAGTGATCTTCTCTGCTTCCTCGTCCGGAATCTCGCACTCGAACTCTTCTTCGAGTGCCATCACCAATTCGACGGTGTCGAGCGAATCCGCGCCCAGATCATCCACAAAGGACGAATCGTTCTTGATATCGGCCTCATTCACGCCGAGTTGTTCGGCAACGATTTTCTTGACGCGTGGTTCGATGTTATCCATTGACTGCTCCTTCCCTGAAAGGCGGGTTTGTTTTGAACCCGCGTAGTTTACCAAAAGCCACCGCTTTGCCGGCGACCGTCAAACCATGTACATGCCACCATTGATGTGAAGCGTGGCTCCCGTGATGTAACCTGCATTACTACCTGCTAGAAAAGCCACAGCATGCGCGATGTCCTCCGGCTGACCAAGGCGGTTCAAGGGAATCGCCTTCAACATGGCTTCCTTATGCGTATCGGGCAGACCCTTGGTCATGTCGGTATCGATCAGGCCGGGAGCAATACAATTAACCGTGATATTGCGGCTGCCCAACTCCTGCGCCAGCGCGCGCGTCATACCAGCGACTCCGGCCTTTGCGGCACAATAATTTGCCTGCCCGGGGTTTCCCGAACTACCGACAACCGATGTGATATTGATAATGCGACCGAAGCGCGCTTTCATCATGCCGCGCATCACCAGCCGCGACATACGGAAAACCGCCTTGAGATTGGTGTCGATCACAGCGTCCCATTCTTCGTCCTTCATGCGCATGGACAAATTGTCGCGCGTAATACCGGCATTATTGACCAACACCGATACTGCGCCAAATATCTTTTCGATCGCGGCCATCAAGCTTTCACAAGCCGCAGCATCGGTCACGTTCAGAACCGTGCCCCACCCTGGGAAACCGGCAGCATCGAAGGCCCCTTGGATATCCGCAGCACCGTTATCGGAGGTTGCGGTACCCACAACTGAAGCACCCCGAGCGCCCAACTCCAGCGCTATCGCCCGGCCAATACCACGCGAAGCACCTGTCACCAATGCCACTTGTCCTTGAAGGCTATCGAGTGCGCTCATGCTCCACTCACCGCAGCCAATGTTGCTTCGACGCCAGCCAGATCGTTCATCGCGCCGCCAAGCAGCCCATCGGCGCAGCGCTTGGTCAGACCTGCCAGAACCTTGCCGGGGCCGCACTCGAAAACATGGGTCATGCCGGCCGCCTGCATCGCACGCATCGTTTCGACCCAGCGCACCGGCGCCGCTGCCTGACGCACCAGCGCAGCCTTGATGCCCACAGGATCGGTGGCTACCGCCACATCGACATTGTTCAGCACAGGAATTCGCGGCGCACTCATGCTCAGGTTTGCCAATGCCACCTCCAGACGCTCCGCCGCCGGCCGCATCAGTGAAGAGTGAAACGGAGCAGAAACAGGCAGCATCACCGCACGCTTGGCGCCACGCGACTTACAGGCATCGGCAGCACGCTGTACGGCTGCCGCATGCCCGGCAATGACAGTTTGTTCCGGCGAATTGAAGTTAACCGCCTGGACCGCTTGTCCCTGGGCAGTTTCGGCGCAAATCGACTGTACCGTCCCAGCATCCATGCCAAGAATTGCCGCCATGGCGCCTTCGCCTGCCGGTACGGCTTCTTGCATGGCCTGCGCACGCAATTCGACGAGAGGAACGGCTGACGCCAGATCCAACACGCCTGCAGCTACCAGCGCCGAATACTCGCCCAAGCTATGCCCGGCCAGCATGGCGGGTAACGCCCCCCTCTTATCCAACCATAGCCGCCAGACGGCAATGCCCGCCGTCAGCATCAAGGGCTGCGTATTCACGGTTTGCGAAAGCGCCTCCGCCGGCCCTGCGCTCGCCAATTGCCAAAGGTCGCGCCCAAGCGCACGGGAAGCCTCGTCGAACGTGGAACGAATCACCTGACTATCGCCATAGGCCGCCATCATTCCAAGCGATTGCGAACCCTGACCAGGAAACACGAATGCAAATTTCATCGATTACCTCACAGTTTCAGGAGTGCCGCACCCCAGGCGAAACCGCCACCGACCCCCTCCAGCAGCACCGTATCGCCAGCGCCGACTTTTCCTGAGCGCACGGCTTCATCGAGTGCCAGCGGTACCGAAGCCGCCGAGGTGTTGCCATGACGATCAACAGTAACGATGCACTTTTCTGGGGAGATATGCAGTCTCTTGGCGGTGGCCTGAAGGATGCGAATGTTGGCCTGATGCGGCACCAACCAGTCCACCTCTGCTGCCGTTATGCCTGCCGCGCTCAGCACTTCCTCTGCCGCTTCCGTCAGAACCTTGACGGCGAATTTGAATACTGCCTGACCGTCCATGCGCAAGAACGGATCGCCCATCGGCTGACCACCGCTGATATGCCCCGCGACGGAAAGAATGTCACGGTGGCGACCATCCGCGTGCAGAGCCGTCGCAACGATGCCCGGCACCTCGCTAGCCTCAAGTACGACTGCGCCCGCACCATCGCCAAACAGGACACAGGTACCGCGATCCTGCCAGTCGAGAATACGCGAAAACACTTCGGCTCCGACCACCAGCGCTCGCCGGTGCGAGCCCGAGCGGATGAACTTATCGGCGATGGATAATGCGTACATGAAGCCACTGCATACCGCCTGCACGTCGAAGGCTGGTGCGCCGTTGGTAATGCCCAACTTATCTTGCAGGATCGTTGCCGTACTGGGAAAAATAAAGTCGGGCGTCGATGTTGCGAGGACGATCAGGTCGATATCGTTCGGCAATCGGCCTGCAGCCGCGAGAGCACGCTGACTGGCCACCAACGCCAAGTCGCTGGCGGAAGTGCCAAGGGGCGCGAGATGACGCGCGCGGATACCGGTCCGCTCGACGATCCATTCATCGGAGGACTCGATGCCATGCGCAGCGATCAACGCCACGTTGCCGATCGGTTCACCTGGCAGACAACCGCCGGTGCCGGTGATGCGTGAGTGGATCATCGCAATGCTTTCATACAGTCAATCACAAAGAGTCGGTGCTGCAGCGACGGCGGCCATACGTGCCGCGATCTTTTCCGGTAAACGCTGGCGTGCAGCTTCGGCCGCTTGCTCAAGAGCATGCCGAAAAGCGAAAACATCCGCCGATCCATGGCTTTTGACCACGACGCCACGGAGACCGAGCAGGCTCGCACCATTGTAGCGGCGCGGATCAAGACGGGATTTAAACGCCTTCAATACCGGCATGGCGATCAACCCGGCCAATTGCGTCAGTATGTTGCGGGAGAACTCCTGACGCAAAAACGTACTGACCATGCGCGCCAGCCCTTCGGAGGTTTTCAGCGCCACGTTACCGACAAAGCCATCGCACACAACGACATCGGCCGTTCCTTTGTAAATATCGTCGCCTTCGACATTACCCAAGAAATTCAAACCGCTATTTCTCAACAGATCGCCTGCACGCTTAACCACCTCATTGCCCTTGATATCTTCTTCGCCGATATTGAGCAAACCAACGCTGGGCCGCTCATCGTGCTCGAGCGCAGCGGCAAGCATGGCCCCCATGATGCCGAACTGTAATAAGTGCTCGGGAGCGCAATCCACATTAGCGCCCAGATCGAGCATGTAGGTATGTCCTTTCATGGTCGGCAGGGTCGATGCAATTGCCGGACGGTCAATACCGGGCAAAGTCTTCAGGACGAAACGGGAAATTGCCATCAAGGCACCGGTATTTCCAGCCGAAACCGCAGCATCGGCTTTCCCGTCCTTGACCAGATTGGCCGCCACCCGCATCGACGAATCTTTTTTATTACGCAACGCAGTCGCGACTGGTTCGTCCATATCGACAACCTCGCTAGCGTGTTGCAGCGACCAACGGCCATTTAATGCCACCCCATCCTTGAGCAGGAATGGTTGCAACACATCTTCGCGTCCAATCAGAATTGCCGAACAATCCTGGTCGCGCCGCAGGAATTCAAATACCGCCGGTACAACCACGGAGGGGCCATGATCGCCGCCCATGCAGTCGATAGCAAGCGTAATGGTCATTCAGGCGCGCGCCACGATACGTAATAGTTCCAGAATTGGTCATTGCTCGCGCAAGCGGGCGTTAAACCGAAACTAAAACGGCCGGACGCTCGCACGTCCGGCCGAGTTCTGACAAAAAGGGAATTACTCACCCTTGGCTTTGACAACCTTCTTGCCGCGATAAACACCTGAGGGGGAAATGTGATGACGTAGATGCACCTCGCCTGTGGTCGACTCGATGGCCAAGGCAGGAGCATTCAGGAAATCGTGGGAGCGGTGCATACCACGCTTGGAGGGGGACTTCTTATTCTGCTGGACAGCCATGATAACTCCTTACATCAAAAATCGATTTGTTTAATGCTTCTTCAAACCCGCCAACACCGCAAAGGGCGACGGCTCGCTTTCCTCATTCGCAGTTTCCATAGTACTGGCTGGAAACTTGCACTCCGCATGGCGTGGCACAATTGGCAACGCCAATAAAACCTCATCTTCGATCAATGACAGCAATGACAACTCCCGACTGGCAGGAATAGCATCAAATTCATCCGTTTCCAACTCATCCTCTGGCCAGTCGTCACTTGGAACACCAAGTGGCATCAACAACAGGCGACTATTTATCGCACAATCAAACCTGACTTCAGCCAGACAACGCTGGCAGCGCAGCCATAACTGCCCTGCCACCTGCAAGTGTAGACCGAACTTTTCCGCCCCCTCGGAGGCTTCGCGAAACCCGACAACCTTGCAATCTAGCCAGCCGTCACGTGACACGAGAGCATCAGAAAGACGCGACAATTGTGACAAGGCTAGCTTGCCGGAAATGCAATCACCTTCCGCCGCAAACCTGAGGCTATCGATAACCGCTTCCGCGAAATCTTGTTCTTCCCGGCACGACATAAACCGCGAATGCTATCATGCACCGGCATTTTCAGTCAAAGACTTAATCCAAGAAAAAGCCCGCAAATACACTTCGTAACCCAAAGATAGCGCACATGCAGCAACTAATCTTGGCATCAACATCGCCTTACCGACGCGAACTACTCACCCGATTGCAAATACCCTTTGAAATTTGTGCGCCGAAAACTGACGAGACGCCTTTACTTAACGAGGCACCGTCTATCACCGCCGAACGTTTGGCCGCAGCTAAGGCCGCAGCCGTAGTCACACAATTTCCCGATGCCCTGATCGTCGGCTCGGATCAAGTTGCTTACTGCGGCGAGCAACGTTTCGGTAAACCGGGTACGCAAGAGAAGGCGAGAATCCAGCTACGTATGCTGTCAGGAAAAAAGGTTGTTTTCCATACAGGCATCTGTCTTCTGAATAGCAAAACTGGCCGTAGCCACTTACGTGGAGTCGCCACCGAAGTGCGCTTCCGCGAATTGGCAGATATTGAAATCGAGCGCTATCTGACGAAGGAAGACGCCCTCAATTGCGCAGGCAGCGCACGTTCGGAATCGCTCGGAATCAGTCTGCTTGAGTGGATGAGAAGTGACGACCCAACCGCACTGGTGGGTTTGCCGCTGATCGCGCTGACCGAAATGCTGCGTGCCGAAGGACTACCCCTGCCTTGACTGGCACACTTTATCTGTTGCCAACCCAACTCGGCGACACAAACTGGTCAATGGTACTACCTGCTAGTAGCCAAGCAATTGCTTGCCGACTACGGTATTTCATCGTCGAAAACGCGAAGACAGCACGCTTGGCACTAAAGTGGCTAAACCACCCTGATCCGATCCGTGAGATTGCTATCGAACAACTCCCGGAGCCTCTCACGCAGATAGATATTGAGCGTCTGTTTGAGCCTTTACGCAAGGGCATGGATACAGGCCTGATGTCCGAGGCTGGCTGCCCCGGCGTTGCCGATCCGGGTGCATTGCTGGTACGCCACGCACACGAGATAGGCATCGCGGTCAAACCTTTGGTCGGCCCATCTTCGCTCCTACTGGCGCTGATGGCCTCCGGCCTCGATGGTCAGCGATTCGCCTTTCATGGCTATTTACCGGCGCGCGATCCCGAACGTAGCCGGCGTATCGTCGAACTAGAGAAGGAGTCTCGCCACAAAAGCCAAACACAGCTATTCATTGAAACGCCCTACCGCAATGCTGCGCTTTTCGATGCGTTGCTTGCCTCATGCCAGCCGCAAACGCTGCTTTGCATTGCCTGCGACTTAACCTCCTCGGGCGAAACCATTATCACCCGCCGCATCGAAGCTTGGCACCGATCAGCCAAACCGGAACTCGACCGACGGCCAACCGTCTTTCTCCTGCTCAGCGCACGCTGAAACGCGTCAAGACATTCCCCAACCCAGAGGCCATCTCAGCACCAAACCGGCGCGCAAATTTCTCGGCAAGGTTTGGTTTCATCGTGTAATCGCGAATTTCCTCGGCCTGGATCACCTCACGGGCGACCGAGTCGACTGTACCGAACCCATCAGCCAACCCCAAATCGACACTCTTCGCGCCCGTCCACATCAAGCCGGAAAACATGTCGGGGGTCTCCATAAGACGCTTTCCGCGTCCCTTACGCACCACCTCGATAAACTGCTGATGGATATCGTTGAGCATGCCCTGCGCGTGCGACTTGTGGCGCTCGTTCTGCGGCGAAAAAGGATCAAGAAACCCTTTGTTCTCGCCAGCAGTCAGGAGCCGACGCTCAACGCCCAACTTATCCATACTCCCGGTAAATCCAAAACCATCCATCAAGACACCGATCGATCCGACGATGCTAGCCTTATCGACAAAAATCTTATCTGCCGCCGCAGCGACATAATAACCGCCAGAGGCACAAATATCCTCGACAACCGCATATAACGGGATATCGGGATGCTTGGCACGCAAACGCACAATCTCGTCCGTAATAATGCCAGCCTGAACGGGACTACCGCCTGGACTATTGATGCGCATCACAACCCCCGCCGTACCTTTATCCTCAAAGGCAGTTTGCAGGGCATTGATGATGTCGTCGGCGTTAGCGTCACCTCTAGCCTGGATCACCCCATGCATTTCAACCAGCGCAGTATGCTTGGAACCCTCGCCATCGGAATGGATGGCATCCCAATCCACCAATGTCGCAAGCAATACCGTCACATAAGCAAACCCCAGCAGTTTGAAAAAAATCCCCCAACGCCGTGCGCGTCTCTGCTCGCTGACTGCCTCTAGCGCCACCTTTTCCAAAATCCTGCGTTCCCAATTCGAATCATCGGCCACGTCAATCGCCTTCCTGCAATAATAAAATCATCCCGCCAATCTCTCTTACCTGTATGGGCTTAAGCCCTCGCCCCTCGCATCGTCCGCTTAGACAAGCCCCCGTAACGGGCGAATAAAGAGCACCATGAGTGGCGCAGATCAAGTATAGCCCGCTCATATCGAAGAACTCGCCTTCGCTCCAATCGAGTTCAATAGGCACGTGACCGCAACGATTGAAATAAGCATGCACTTGACCGCGATAACGAATCGCAAATGCTGGTTCTTTGCGACCATAACGCTCAATCTCGAAACGCACCCCCCGACCTCCATCGACAAGATCAGTACTAGGGCAAATCAGGCATTCGCTTGCAGCCATGCGGCCAAATCCTCGACGGAGTGTGCGCAATGGCGCGGCGAAATTGCCTCCAACTCACCCAACGGATGTGCACCATAGCTGACGGCTACGGCATCAACACCGGCATTCCTGGCCATTAAAAGATCGTGCGAGGTATCGCCGACCATCAAAGTCGTCGCTGGTGAGACGGCAAATTCCGCCATCAATTCCTCCAGCATCTGGGGATGCGGCTTGGAATGGCATTCGTCGGCACAACGCGTTGCATGAAAACAAGGCCCCAATCCGCTCTGCTCTAGCGCCCGATCCAGTCCCCGCCTCGACTTACCAGTCGCCACACCCAGCCAGAAACCTCTTGCGGCAAGATTCCGCACCAAAGTTGCTGCGCCAGAAAACAACACGAGCTCATGGTCGCGTGACAGATAATGATGCCGGTAGCGTTCAACCAAATCCTCGTAACGATTTTCTGTCAGATCGGGCAAAGCATGACGTAAGGCATCGACCAAGCCCAGGCCGATAATGTGGCGCGCACGCGCCTCGGGGGGAGGTTCCAGTCCGAGGTCGCACGCCGCCGCCTGAACGCAATGAACGATCATGCTCGCCGAGTCCATCAGTGTGCCATCCCAATCGAACACGATTAATTCGTACTTGGCCATAATTTCCCTAACTACCGCAATTGTTTTCGACTTTACCCACGAACTGCGCCAACTCAGCCGGCAATGGGGTAGTTAAAGCCAGAGTCTCGCCGGACAGCGGGTGTGGCAGTCGTATCGAAGCCGCATGCAAGAACATGCGTTTCAATCCGACTTTTTGCAAGTCTCGATTGAGGGAAAAGTCACCGTACTTCTCATCGCCGACGATGGGAAAACCCAAATGCGCGAGATGGACGCGTATCTGATGAGTACGTCCGGTACGCAACTCAACCTCTAACAAGCTAAATTCGCCCCAAGTAGTAGCCCATCTCCCTTGCAGGCGCATGATCGAATGCGCATCCTTGCCGTCGGGAGAGACACGCACACGACGCTCCCCCTCCGCCGTTAAATATTTGAGAAGTGGAAATTTGACATTGCGCAACTGGTCGCGCCAATGCCCCTTGACCAAGGCGAAGTAGCGCTTATCTATAACGCCATCACGAAACTGGTCGTGCAAGCGGGTCAGCGCCGAGCGCTTTTTGCCGATCAACAGCAAACCGGAAGTCTCGCGATCAAGGCGATGCGCCAGTTCGAGAAAACGCGCAGATGGCCGCGCTCGACGCATTTGCTCAATCACGCCATAACTGACGCCACTGCCGCCGTGCACCGCAACTCCGGCCGGCTTGTCGATAACGACGACTGCCTCATCCTCGAAAACCACGACAAAATCGCGCGCTGGCGCAGGCTGCCCATCCTGTTTCTCTGCAATCCGAACTGGAGGCACGCGTACTAAGTCGCCAGCAGCCAAGCGGCGATCAGCGGTAGCTCTGCCCTTGTTAATACGCACCTCACCGCTTCTCAGTATCCGATAAACGTGGCTTTTAGGTACGCCTTTCAAACGTTTCAGCAAGTAGTTGTCGATACGCTGCCCGACGCCATCCTCGCCGACCTCAAGAAATGTAACCGAATCTTTACTCAACTCTTTCATTCGCAATATAATGACCAAGCTTTGCCATCCCCGGACGGCGTGCCCGGTAACCCGAAGCGGTTCCGGGGCGTCTTAAGGTGATGTTGGCGTCGGTGCGTATTCAAAATCATTTATTTCAGCGAAACGCGCCGCTGCCATGAGGTAGGCAAGACGATCCGCTGACTCGCCATACGGTCACCGGCCATCCGCTAGCCTCGCACAGCTCAGGGTATGTCGCTCGCCCGAAGCAGCGATACTACTTCGTCTAAAGACATTTATTACGCGCATTCTTGGCTAAACAAGGCTTTGATTCACGATGCCGTGCTTGCAAACAACGCAAGCCGGGGTCGCCATCATAATAATCGACAAATCTGCAACCCATTTGCCCAGTCCGTCACTGCAATCGATGAACCTGATTTCGCAAATCCGAACAATGCCGCGCCATTCTAGCGGTGTGATTTGTCGTGCCTTCCTGCCTGCGCGTGGGAGCAAACATGAAACGCATGCTATTCAATGCGACGCAAGCCGAGGAACTCCGCGTCGCGATCGTCGATGGTCAGAAACTCATTGATCTAGATATCGAGTCGGCCGCAAAAGAGCAACGCAAGAGCAATATCTACAAGGCAGTCATTACACGCATCGAGCCCAGCCTCGAAGCCGCTTTTGTCGATTACGGCGCAGAACGCCATGGCTTTCTGCCGTTTAAGGAAGTCTCGCGCAGCTATTTCCAGCCTGATCTTGAACCTGGCCGCGCCAGGATTCAGGATGCGCTCAAAGTTGGGCAGGAGCTCATCGTTCAGGTTGAAAAGGACGAGCGCGGCAACAAAGGCGCGGCACTTACAACCTATATTTCTCTGGCTGGCCGCTATCTGGTGCTGATGCCCAACAATCCGCGCGGCGGCGGCGTCTCGCGTCGTATCGAGGGCGAGGACCGTCAGGAATTGCGCGAGGTAATGGATCAACTCGACATACCTGGAGGCATGAGCCTGATTGCCCGTACCGCCGGTATCGGCCGTACCGCCGAAGAGTTGCAGTGGGATCTTAACTATCTGCTGCAATTATGGACCGCCATCGACGGCGCGGCTAAATCGCAGACCGGCGCATTCCTGATCTATCAGGAATCCAGCTTGGTCATCCGCGCCATCCGCGACTACTTCCAGCCCGAAATCGGCGAGATTCTTATCGATACCGACGAGATCTTCGAGCAGGCGCAGCAGTTCATGAGCCACGTCATGCCCGGCAACGTGGCGCGCGTGAAACGCTACCACGACGACGTACCGTTGTTCTCGCGCTTTCAAATCGAACATCAGATCGAATCGGCGTACTCAAGACAAGTCGGCCTACCCTCAGGCGGTGCAGTCGTTATCGACCATACTGAGGCTCTGGTGGCTGTCGACGTCAACTCCGGCCGTGCCACCAAGGGCGCCGACATCGAGGAAACTGCCTTGCGCACCAACCTCGAGGCTGCCGATGAAATCGCGCGCCAGTTGCGTTTGCGCGACCTGGGCGGACTAATCGTCATCGACTTCATTGATATGGAGTCGACCAAGAGCCAGCGCGAAGTAGAAAACCGCCTGCGCGATGCTCTGCACTTTGATCGCGCTCGCGTACAAACCGGAAAAATTTCACGCTTCGGCTTGCTGGAACTTTCGCGCCAGCGCTTACGCCCGGCTCTAGCCGAGACTAGCTATATCACTTGTCCGCGCTGTACCGGCACCGGCCACATCCGCAGCACCGAATCCGCCGCATTACATATCCTGCGCATCCTCGAAGAAGAGGCGATGAAGGAAAACACCGGCGCTATCCATGTGCAGGTTCCTGTCGATGTCGGCACCTTCCTGCTCAACGAGAAGCGTGTGGATATTGCCCGCATCGAAATGCGCCACCGGGTGAATCTACTGATCATCCCGAACCGACACATCGAAACGCCGCAACACGAAATCATTCGTCTGCGCCACGACCAGTTGAATCAGGAAGGATTGGTCCTGGCCAGCTACGAAATGGCCGTCAGGCCAGCCGAAGAAGACAGCAATACTGCCGCTGCGCAAGCCGACGGCAAACCAGCTCGTGCCGAAGCTGCCGTCAAGGGCATTACCCCGGATCGCCCAGCTCCCACGGTCGCGCCGAAAGAACCACCGCCCCCGCCCAAGGAACCCGGCCTCTTCGCGAAAATCATGTCCTGGTTCTCCAGCGAGAAGAAGGACGAACCGGTCGAGGCTCCTGCCAAGAAAACCGACAAGCCCGTTCGTCGTGATCGTAGCGACCGCGGAGATCGTGACCGAGGTCCGCGCGGTCGTCGGGACGGCAAAGAGGGACGCGAAAGCCGCGACCGCAATGGCAATGACCGAGGCGAACGCAAGGAGCGCAACGATGCCGGGAAGGGCGATAACCGCCAGAACCGTAAGGAGCGTAGCGAGAAAAGCAACGAAGGCCGTCGCGATAACCGGAATAGCGAAACGCGCGCTGGCGAAGGCGTAGTTGCGAATGTCGTCGATGTCGATAATCGCCCGGTCAAGACCAGACCAGTTGAAAGCGATACGCCGCAAAAGGAAGTGCCCATCGTCGTGTCGACAAATCCGACTGAAAGTCCTGCTGCGGAAACAATCGCAAGCGAAGGCGGTCGGCGCCGCGGCCGACGCGGTGGTCGTAATCGTAGCGAGCGTCGTAACGAAGAAAATGTCGCGCCGACGACAAGTGTCGGCGATAGCGCCGCACCTATCGATCCCCCTGTGGAAGTGCAAAGCGTCGTCGTTGCCGTACCGCCAGCGCCGACTCCTATCGCAAGCGCAGAGGAAGCGACACAGCCGAACCCACAAGCTAGCCCCTCACCTGTATCGATGGAACCGGCCGAACAGCAGCCACAAGAACAAGTGTTTACCCCTGCACTTGATCCCGCTCCTGCCCAAGTGCCCGAACCTTCTGTAGCCCATCTGCCTACGGAGCCAACACCAGCGTATGTTGAGACACCTATAGTCGTCGAACCGTCCGCCCCCCTGCCGCTCGCTGTAGCGCCGGTTGATCTATCGGTCAATTTGCAACAGGCGGGCCTACAGTTGATTGAAACCGTAGCCAAGGCAAGCGTACCGGTTGTGCAAGCTGCACCTCAATCTCTCGGACGCAAGCCAAAAGTGGCTCCAGTCATCAGTAACGAACCGCTACAGATGGTGGAAACCCAGCGTCACGATTGATATCGACTTTCTATCGTAGCGTGACGGGCGTTGCGTCAATCGCAACGCCCATTTCATTTCAGCATCACTGGGGCATTGCCGACTACTCAACGGCCAGATACAGGCGCATAATGCTAACTACTGTGAAATGGGTATTACACCCGCGATAATGTCTCCTTTTGCCTCCTCGCCCTGTATCCTTGCTGTCGATGACGATGCGCTAATGCGTGTCGTGCTTGAGGAGAATCTTGTCGAAGCAGGGTTTCAGGTATTGCTGGCGGTAGACGGGGAAGATGCCTGGCGGCAACTGGAAAAGAATAGCGGCCGCATCGAGTGTCTCGTCATCGATCGCATGATGCCCAATCTCGATGGCATGGAACTGCTGGCTCGTGTCAAGGCCAATCCACGCTACCAACACCTGCCGGTGATTTTCGAGACAGCAGCCGGCGAACCTGAAGAGATGGCCGAGGGCATCGCCGCTGGGGCCTACTACTATCTTGTGAAGCCGTTCGACGGACGGCTTTTCGTCTCACTGGTGCAGTCGGCCGTCGACGACTACCGCAATATCCGTGGCCGGGAAGCCGGAGGCATCGGACTGCAAACCGCCTATCGTAGTTTGCGGCAAGCGACGTTCGAAGTGCGCACTCTGGATGAAATCCGTAGTTTGGCGCCATTGCTGGCCGATTTATTTCCCGAGCCTCAAAGAGTCAATCTCGGCATTTTTGAATTGCTGGTCAATGCCGTCGAACATGGAAACCTCGGTATCGACTATGCAGAGAAGACCCGTCTGATACTCGACGCCAACTGGATGGAGGAAATCGAACGCCGTCTTGCGCTGCCGGAAAACAGCGCCAAGCGTATTCGTGTCGAGTTTCTCCGTGAGAACAACGCCATCAACCTGAAAATCCGCGACGAAGGCTGCGGATTCGACTGGCACAAATATCTCTCCATTTCTGCCGATCGCGCACTCGACCCGCACGGACGCGGCATCGCGATGTCGCGCATGATCAGTTTCGACAAACTCGAATACCTCGGCAACGGCAATGAAGTCGCGGCTACGGTCAATCTCGATTGAATTAGTCGCGGCAACGCTACGCTTTCAACATGAAACCAATTTCCGAACTGCGTCTGGCCGATATCGTCAGCAGTCAATTGGTTTCTGTCTCACCCGAAACAAGCCTCGCCGCCGCCGCCCACCTGATGGGCGAACGACATATCTCGTGCCTGGTTGTGATGCGGAACAAGGCGCCGCTCGGCATCCTCACCGAACGCGATTTAGTACGATTCCTGCACGAAAAAACGCCGACGGATACGCTCGTCGGTACAGTCATGAGCACGCCGGTGCTATCCGCACCGGCCAGTCTCGATTTTCGCGCTGCGTTCTCCCTGCTGCGGCACCAGAACTTTCGCCATCTCCTCGCGACCGATGAAGCAGGTGGCGTGGTCGGCGTCGCCAGCGAAACCGATTTCCGCACCCATCTTGGCCTGAATATCTTCCATCGCGTCGCCAGTCTGGAGGCGGTGATGGACCCCATGCTGTGCATTTTGTCGCCCGACACACGCCTAACCGACGCGATCGCCCGCATGCTGCACGAGAAACGCGACTATCTGCTGGTGGGCGACAACGAAATACCGGCAGGCATACTCACCGAACGCGACATCCCCCGCCTGTCGGCATTACATACGGATCTTGCAGCCATTACCCTCGGCGCGGTCATGAGCGCGCCGCTCCAGACCGTGGCGCTCGACATCTCCGTTGCCGAAGTAGCACGGCGCATGAGCGACAGCCATATTCGTCATCTCGTGGCCGTGCAAACAGACGGGCGCACGGCAGGCGTCATCAGCCAGCACCGGCTGATGGCGCATCTTGGCGGCGGGATTATCGAGGATGCCTGTCACGAGGCGGAACACTGGCGCGCCGAAATGGCGCACATCGAAAACCAACTCGACATCGTCCTCGATGCCGCCGGCTATGGCATTTGGGAGTACGATCACACCACTGCACGCCACTGGTGGAGCCCATCTTTAGGCGAACTGATGCAATTGCCACCCGAGCGCATGACGCGACTGGAGAACTGGCTCGACCGCATACATCCCGCCGACCGCCCCATGATCGAAACGCGTATGGCGGAAGCCGAAGGCAAGCAATCCCCGTTGTACGAAGTCCAATATCGCTTCCTGCGCGGAGACGACCGTTGGCGCTGGATCGAATCGCACGGCCGTGTCGTCCGCCGCGACGAGGCAGGCCAACCCCGTCTCACCATCGGCATCATGGCCGATATTTCCTTACAAAAGAATCGCGAAGAATTACTGCTGCGGCAAAACAGCCTCGCCCAACTGCTGCAACGCAATCCTGATGGCGAAACCTTACACGACGCGATATTCGACCTCGCTCTGTCGCTGCCCGATATTGACGCTGGCGGACTATATCTGCGACAACCCGACGACAGCTATCGACTCGTGCGCAACCGAGGGCTATCCGCAACCTTCCTTGAGCACGCAAGTGAATTCGCCATCGACTCGGCCCAGGCACGCTTGATCGAGCCCGGCAAGATGCTCTGTGCCTGCATCAGGGCCAGCCCGCTCTGCACACACCCACAATTGATGCGCCAAGCACACATCGCCGCAGAAGGCATTCGCAGCTTGGTGGTTCTACCCATACTGAGTCATGGTCGGACCATCGCCTGCCTCAACCTCGCCAGCCGTCACGCAGACCAGCTTGATCCGACGCTGGTCGCCGGCCTGGAGGCCCTTGCCCGCCAGTTCGGCCAAGCCTTGCAGCATCATGCCGACAGTGAGGAAGCCGCCCATCAGCGCGCAAACCTTCACGGCCTGTTCGAAGCAATGGACGACTATTTGTTTGTCCTCGATATGCAAGGCAATGTCATTCACTGCAACCGCTCAATCGTGGTGGGGCTCGGCTATGGGTCGCAGTTGCTCGGCCAACCCCTAGTGCAGATCCACCCTGCCGAATTGCGCGACGACGCCCGTCGAACCGTTGACGACATCCTTGCCGGCAGAACCAGCCGCTACACCCTCCCCATTCTCTCCGCCGATGGCAAGCGTCGCCTGATGGCGGATCTGCGCGTTGTGCACGGCACATGGAATGGCAAGGCCGCGCTAATCGCCATCGCACGCGACATCACCGAACAAGTTGCACAGCAGGAAGCGCTGCATCTGGAAAAACAATTTTTCGAGGACACTATCAACGCCCTGCCCGGCGTGTTCTACATGTTCGATGCAGAGGGCCGCTTCATTCGTTGGAACCATCGCTTCAAGCAAATCACCGGTTACGACGACAACGAGTTGGCGCAGATGCAAGGCCCGGATTTTTTCGCCGGAGCAGACCGGCGAAATATTGCGGCAACCATGGCAAGAGTATTTCGCGACGGATTGGGCGACGTCGAGGCCGCATTCCGCACCCGTGACGGACGCACCATTCCCTACCATTTCACCGGCACACGCACAACCATTGGCGGTCGCACCTTCCTGTTGGGCGTCGGTCTCGATATCTCCGAACGCAACCGGGCGCTGGTCCAGCTTGAAAACGAACGCGCACGGCAGCGCACACTGATCGAGACGATTCCCGACCTGATCTGGTTGAAAGACCCCGATGGCGTGTATCTCTCATGCAATCCACGTTTCGAGCAGCTTTTCGGCACCAGTGAAAACGCGATCATCGGCAAAACGGACCACGATTTCGTTGACCGCGAACTCGCCGATTTCTTCCGCAAGAACGATCAAATCGCCATGGCGGCGGGCCACACGACAACCAACGAGGAATGGCTAACCTTCGCCAGCAGCGGCTATTGCGGACTCTTTGAAACAACCAAGACTCCCATGTACGCGGCAGATGGCAGCCTGATTGGCGTGCTCGGTATTGCCCACGACATCACTGAGCGCAATGAAATGGAACTCGAACTGCGGCGCCACCGCGACGACCTCGAAAGCATCGTCGCCGAGCGCACGGCGGAATTGCGCGCCACCAACATGGAACTGGCCGAAGCCAAGGACGCTGCCGAAGCGGCCAGTCGCGCCAAGAGCAGCTTCCTCGCCAACATGAGCCACGAAATCCGCACCCCGATGAATGCCATCATCGGCATGGCCAACCTGATCGGCCGCGGCGAACTCAGTCCACGCCAACGCGAACAACTCGGCAAGGTAGACAGTGCTGCCCTACACCTACTCAACCTCATCAACGACATCCTCGACCTCTCGAAAATCGAGGCGGGCAAACTGTCCATCGAGCATGTGGATTTCAACCTCGACAAAACGCTCCACGACATACAAAGCCAACTCACTGAACAAGCCAGGGCAAAAGGACTCGCATGGGTCGCCGAAATCGATCCCGGTCTGCCGCGCTTGCTGAATGGCGATGCCTTGCGTATCGGACAGATCCTGCTCAACTTCGGCAGCAATGCAGTCAAATTCACCCACCAAGGCAGTTTGCAGCTACGCGTCAGTGGTGAGATACGCCCAGACCAACAGTGGCAAGTGCGCTTCGAAATGCGCGATACGGGCATCGGTATCGCGCCAGAACAGCAAGCGCGTTTGTTTCAGGCCTTCGAACAGGCCGACGCAACGACCACGCGCCGTTTCGGCGGCACTGGTCTCGGTCTGGCTATTTCACGCCGCCTCGCCCGCTTGATGGGCGGGGAAGTCGGCGTGTTCAGTCGCCCCGGTCAGGGCAGCATTTTCTGGCTCGAACTCCCGCTTGGCCTTGCCGCCAGCGCTCTCACGGAACACCCGCCCGATGCCAATCGCCCAATCGCCGTTGAAAGCATGGAAGCGCGCCTCAAGGCTTACCGGGGGGCACGCATTCTCTTTGCAGAAGACACGCCGGTTAATCAGGAAGTAACGCTCGAACTATTGCGTGAAGTCGCCCTCTTCCCAGAACTCGCCCAGGATGGCGCCGAAGCGCTGGCCAAAGCCAAGGATATTCGCTACGACTTGATCCTCATGGACGTGCAAATGCCAACGATGGATGGATTGGAGGCGACACGCGCAATTCGCGCCCTACCCGGCTACGCCACCACACCTATCCTCGCGATGACCGCAAATGCCTTCGACGAAGACCGTCAGGCCTGTCTCGCGGCCGGTATGAATGACCATGTCGCCAAGCCCGTCGACCCTGCGGCGCTTTTCGCCGCCCTGCTGAAATGGTTGCCGATCCCGCTCACTCCCGCCGTCAACAACGCCTCGATCCCGGTGGCCGCGAACGCAACTGAGGCGTACGGCAAGCTGAAACGCGTCGCCGGGCTCGATATCGATTTTGGCCTCAAGTCAACGCGCGGCAACATGGACCGCTATCTGCGCCTGCTGCGCATGTTCATCGACAGCCACAACGATAGCGTGCAACAAGTGCGAGCGGCACTCGACGCCAGTGACGCAGAAGCAGCCCGGCGTTTGGTGCACTCCCTGAAAGGAGCCGCCGCGACGCTCGGCGCAGAAGGTCTACGGCAAAGCGCCCTCGCGTTGGAAAGCCTGCTCAAGACATCCACCGATACGGCACGCATCGTGACATCCATCGCCGATCTGGAACAGGACTTCGCCGCGTTTGTCCGCGACATTGGTCCTCATCTCGACCGCTAGTTGCGCAACTCCACCCGGTCGACGAATAGTTCGAGCGTCTCGGGATTTGCCAATGCTTCGATATTTTTCACCGGTCGTCCATGTACCGCCTCGCGCACCGCGAGTTCGACGATCTTGCCGCTCTTGGTACGCGGGATATCGGCGACCTGCAAGACCTTGGCCGGCACATGGCGCGGCGTGGTGTTGGTGCGGATCGTCTCCTTGATGCGCTTGACGAGGTCGTCGTCCAGCCGCAAATCCTCTTTCAGCTTGACGAACAACACCACGCGAACGTCATGGTCCCAGTCCTGGCCGATGACGATGGATTCGAGTACCTCGGGCAGCTTCTCGACCTGGCGATAGATTTCCGCCGTGCCGATGCGCACGCCGCCGGGTTTGAGCAAGGCGTCGGAGCGACCATGAATGACGAAGCCGCCATGCGCCGTTTTCTCGGCGAAATCGCCGTGGCACCAGATGCCGGGGAAACGCTCGAAGTAGGCGGCGCGATATTTCGCGCCGTCGGCGTCGTTCCAGAATCGCACAGGCATCGAAGGGAAGGGCCGCGTGCACACCAGTTCGCCCTTTTCGCCCAGCACCGACTTGCCTGCGTCGTCGCACACATCGACCGCCATACCCAGTCCAGCACACTGAATCTCGCCGCGCCACACCGGCCCGATGGGGTTGCCGAGCACGAAGCAGGACACGATGTCGGTGCCGCCGGAAATCGACGCGAGTTGCAGATCGGCCTTGATGTCGCGATAGACGTAGTCGAAGCTGTCTGGCGCCAACGGGCTCCCGGTGGAAAACATCGCGCGCAGGGCGGAGAGATCGTGCGTCGCGCCGGGTTTCAGTTCGATCTTGGCGCAGGCGTCGATGAACTTGGCCGAGGTGCCGAAGTGGGTCATACCCTCGGCCACCGCGTAATCGAAGAGGATGTTGCCGCGCCCGACGAAGGGCGAGCCGTCGTAAAGCAACACAGTGGCATCCGACGCCAGCGCCGTCACCAGCCAGTTCCACATCATCCAGCCGCAGGTGCTGAAATAAAAGACCTTGTCGTCGGGCTTCACGTCCGCTTGCAGGCGGTGTTCCTTCAAATGCTGGAGCAGTGCGCCGCCGGCGCCATGCACGATGCACTTCGGCACGCCCGTGGTGCCCGAAGAGTACAGGATGTAGAGCGGATGGTCGAAGGGTAGCGGCTCGAACTCAATCTCGGTCTGCCAGCGGTAGGGATCGACAAAGGCGCGCAGCATCGTGCCGCCGCGAATCGCCGCGACGTCGTGGCCTTCCTTGCGCGTATAGCGCGCGACGATGGTTTTCTGTAGCGAAGGCAGGCCGTCGACGATCTCCTTCACCTTGTCCAGGCTGTCGAGGGTCTTGCCGTTGTAGTAATAGCCGTCGGCGACGAACAACAGCTTCGGGTTCACCTGGCCGAAACGATCAAGCACGCCCTGCACGCCGAAATCCGGCGACGCCGAGGTAAACACCGCGCCAATGGCCGCAGCGGCGAGCAGCGTGATCAAAGTCTCGGGCATGTTCGGCATGTAGGCGGCGACCACGTCGCCGGGCGCCACGCCCTCATTTTTCATCGCCAAGGCCAGGCGCGCGACGCGGCGGTAGAGATCGCCGCGCCCCATGCGGCGCATCAGCTTGTCTTCGCCCCAGAACGTCAGCGCCGCACCGTCGTCGCGGCGACGCAGCAGGTTCTGCGCGTAGTTGAGACGCGCCGCAGGGAACCATCTGGCGCCCGGCATTTTGTCGCCATTGGCCAACACGACGCCACCCTTCTCGCCGCGTACCTCGCAGAAGTCCCAGAGCAGCGACCAGAAAGCCTCGGGCTGTTCGACCGACCAGCGATGCAGTTGCGCATACTCGGCGGGAAGCCCGGCGCGGGCGGCGAAGGCGCTCAGATTGGCAGCGGCGCTGCGCGCCGCGTCCGGTTGCCACATCAACTGTTCAGTCATGCTGGTAAATCTCCCGAATGAAGTCAGGCAGGGGCAGCGATTTGCCGGTACGCGGATTCCACCAGACGATCTTGGAGGCGCCCTCGGCATACAAGGTGTCGGCATCGCCGACGCAGCGCATTTCGTAATAAGTCGGCAGGCTGCTGCGGCCGGGTTTGCCGATCAGGGTACGGATCTCGACCGTCGCCGGATAGGCGATCGGCTTCAGGAAGGTGCAACTGGCATTGACGATCACCACGCCCTCCTCCACATCGACGATGTCGCGCACGCCGATGGAGTCCAACCAGTCGATGCGCGCCTGCTCTGCATAGCGGAAATACACGGTGTTATTGACATGCCCCAGGGCGTCCATATCGCCCCAGCGCACGGGAATGTGCGAAGTCAGTACGAGTTGGCGGATATGATCCATGTATAAAGTGCAGCGCGCAATTAGAGTAATCGGATTATAACCAAGGCTTATCGTGCAGTTGACGATTCCGTCAACCCAGCAAGTCGCCTTCGCCGCAATCGCGCAGGATGGCTGCGCGCGCCGCGTCACGCAACCGCAATGCTGCATGCCAATCGTCCCCCTCCTCCGCGATCAGCGGACAACAAGTCACCGTCAGCCGGCCCCGACGCGGCAACCAGTGGCCGTCGCGCAGCAGGTCGCGCGTGCCGGCCAGCGCGACAGGCAACACGGGCACGCCGTTGCGCGCCGCAACCAGGAAGGCCCCCATGCGGAAGGCCGCGAGCCCCGGCACGCGCGAAAACGTCCCTTCGGGGAAGAACACCGGCGTATGCCCGGCGCGCACGCTGTCTTGCAAACGTGCGGCATCGGCCACGCCCTGCTGGAAATCGAAGCGTTCGACGAAGTCGCAGCCCAGGCGTTCGAGAAAGATGCGGGCGAAAAACTGCTCGCGCAGTTCGCGTTTCGCCACGAAACGCCAGTTGCGCCACGGCAAGGCAGCGGCCAGCGCCAGACTGTCGAGATAACTCGCGTGGTTCGCCACCAGCACGCAGGACGCCTGCGGCAGATGATCCAATCCGCGCACCGTCAGGCGGATGCCGCACAGCGCAAGCCAGGCCCGCAGCACGGCGCGACACAAGCCCCAGCGCAAACTCGGCGCTGGCAACACGGCGACCAGCAGCCAGACCGGCCCGGCGATGGCACAGAACAGCCCGGCCGCCCAAACGCCGGAGAGCCAGTCCGCCAGCGCACGCGCGTTGCGCCGCAGGCGCGGCAGCAACCCAGCCAGTGTCAGCCGCAGCACTTGCAGCCACACCGTGCGGGGCGCGGCAAGCGCGTTTTGGCTGGTTTGGCCGGACTCGTAAAGCGCACGGCTGGCAGCGCGGCGCACCTTGCCGCTGGAGGTCTTGAGCACGATGCGCTCCGCCGCCAGCACCACGTCGTCGGCCGGTATATCCAGCAGCGCCACCACGGCATCCTGCACGGATTGGCGCAATGCGGCCAGCCGCGCCGCGTCCGCCGGGCGACGATCCATCAACTCGGCCACCACCACCAGGCGCTCCGTCCCGCTCGCCGGATCGGGACTGCCGAAGGCTGCGACGCTGCCCTTGCGGATGCCCGGCAGCGCGCCGACCGCCGCCTCGATTTCCTGCGGATGGAGGTTGCGCCCGCCCTTGATGATGATGTCCTTGACGCGGCCGGTCGGCACGATCTCGCCGTCGAGCAGGTAGCCCCGGTCGCCGGTCTCCCACCAGCCGTCGCGGATCAGGCGCGCGGTAGCCTCCGGGTTGCGGAAGTAGCCCGGCGTCGCCGAGGGGCCACGAAACTGCACACTGCCCTCGCAACGTTCCGGCAACTCGGCGCCGACCGCATCGACGACGCGGATCTCGTAGCCCGGCAGCGGCCGGCCGCAGACGACGAAACGCATCGCGCCCAGCGCATCCGCTGCGGCGGGAATCGCCGCGCCGCGCACCGCGAAAGCCTCGCGCTGGATCGTGTCGATACGCAAACCGCGTGCCGGCGTAAGCGCCAGACCAACCGCGCACTCGGCCATGCCATACACCGGCGCAGAGGCTTCCGGCCGCAGGCCGCAGGCCGCAAAACGCGCGGTGAAGCGCGTTGCCGTATCGGCACTCACCGGCTCGGCACCATTGAAGGCGATGCGCCAGGTCGACAGATCGAGTTGTGCCAGTTCGGTGTCGGGAATCCGTTTCAGGCAGAGTTCGTAGGCGAAGTTCGGCGCGCCCGAAAGGGTGCCGCGATAGCGGTGGATCGCGCGCAGCCAGCGCGCCGGTCGCGCCAGAAAGGCGAGCGGCGACATGACGACAAAGGGAATGCCGTAGGTCAGGCTCGACAGCCAGGCGCAGATCAGCCCCATGTCGTGATAGAGCGGTAGCCAACTGACGAACACGTCTGCGGGCCCCAGCCGCGCCGCGTGCGCCATTGCCCGGATGTTGGCGAGCAGATGTGCGTGCGTGAGCATCACGCCCTTGGGCAGGCCGGTGCTGCCCGAGGTGTATTGCAAGAGCGCCAGGTCGTCCGCACGCGCCGCCACGGCCACTGGCGTCTCCGTTGCGGCGAGCAGGGTTTCGGCCAGTTCCACGCCGCGCAGGCTATCCACCTGTCCTTGCAGCAGGCGCGCCGGCAAGGCGACCGCGTCGGCGGCGATCAGCAAGCGCGCCTTGGCGTTGGCGAGGATCGCCGCATGGCGGCGCAGGTGATCCTCGATCTGCGCCGGCCGTGCCGGCGGGTAGATCGGCACCGGCACGGCACCCGCAAGCAGGATGCCGCAAAAGCAGGGAAAGAAGGCCGGACAAGTCGGCAGCATCAGGGCGACGGCATCGCCCGGCACGATATCGCGCGCTTGCAAGGCGGCGGCCACGGCGCGCGCTTCGCGCCAGAGTTGGCCATAGCTCAGCAGCGTCGCGCCATCGTTTGCGTCGAGATAGATCAGATGCGTACGTTCGGGCTGATGCAGCGCATGCCATTGCAGTACCGCCGTCAGGGTGTCCAAGCGCTCCGGGGCGGGAAGCCCAAGCGTTTCCACGGCCTCCGCCACCGTGCCGTCAGCGCCGAGTTTCGCCTCGACCGTCGGCGCGGCCAGCCCCAGCGCCGCAAGGAAGTCATCCGGCGTCTCCGCTGTCGACAACAAATCCGCCGGCAGACGCAGCGCGAACTCGCTCTCGATGCGCAACAACAACTCGGCACGCGCCAGGCTGTCGAAACCGAGATCGCGGTCGAGCCGGCTATCCAGCCGCACGGGTGGACGCGCTGCCGCCATCCCGGCATGCAATTCCGCATGCAGACGGGCGATCAGATCGAGCAGACGCCGGGATGCTTCCATTTCGCCAAGGACTCCTTTGAAATGCCGCCGCAGCGACAATCGACAAGACCGACGGACATATAATCGCGGCTTATCGCTGCCACGATTCAAACATATTTAAGGGCGCGCCAAAGGGGAGAACAGCATGGAAGCAATCGAACGCGAGGCGATGGAATTCGATGTGGTGGTGGTGGGCGGCGGGCCGGCCGGACTCGCGGCGGCCATCCGGCTCAAACAACTCAGCGCCGACATCAACGTTTGCCTCATCGAAAAGGGTGCCGAGATCGGCGCCCACATCCTCTCCGGCGCGATCATGGACCCGCGCGCGCTCACCGAACTGTTCCCCGATTGGCAGGAGCGCGACGCCCCGCTCGATACGCCGGTTGTTGAAGACCGCTTCATGTTCCTGACCGCGAGCGGCGGCATGAAGCTGCCCACCGCCCTGCTCCCCGCCTGTTTCCACAACGACGGCAACTACGTCGTCAGCCTCGGCGAGGTCTGCCGCTGGCTCGGCCAGCAAGCGGAAAGTCTCGGCGTCGAGATCTATCCGGGCTTTGCCGGTGCGGAGATCATCGAAGCGGACGGCCAAATCGTCGGCGTCGTCACCGGCGACATGGGCGTGCTGAAAAGCGGCGCGCCCGGCCCGAACTTCCAGCCGGGCATGGAACTGCGCGCCAAGTACACCCTGTTTGCCGAAGGCTGTCGCGGCCATCTCGGCAAGCGGCTCGAAGAACGCTTCAACCTGCGCGCCGGCGCCGACCCGCAGGTCTATGGCATTGGCATCAAGGAACTCTGGCAGGTGCCGGCGGAGCAACACGTCAAGGGCTTGGTGATGCACACCGCCGGTTGGCCGCTGGCTGCCGATACCTATGGCGGAGGCTTTTGTTACCACTACGAGAACGGCAACGGCGACAAGCTGGTTTCCTTTGGTCAGGTCGTCGGCCTCGGCTACAAGAATCCCTACTTGTCGCCCTTTGAGGAAATGCAGCGGCTGAAGACGCATCCGGCCATGCGGCCGATGCTGGCAGGCGGCACGCGGCTGGCCTATGGCGCACGCGCGCTGACCTCGGGCGGTCTGCAAGCGCTGCCGAAGCTGATCTTCCCCGGCGGCGCGTTGATCGGCGACGACGCCGGTTTCCTCGTCGCCTCGCGCATCAAGGGTTCGCACGCCGCGATCAAGTCGGGCATGCTCGCGGCGGAGGCGACCGCCGAGGCGCTCGCCGCCGGCCGCGCGGGCGACGCACTCACCGCCTATCCGGAAAAATTCCGCCAGTCCTGGCTATTCGACGAACTGAGCCGCGCGCGCAATTTCAAGCCGCTGATGAACCAGGGGCTGTGGCTCGGCTCGCTGCTGTTCGGCATCGATCAGAATGTGTTTCGCGGCAAGGCGCCGTGGACCTTCCATCTCACGGCGGATCACGCCAAGCTCGAACCCGCCGCGCGGCACGCGCCCATCGACTATCCGAAACCCGATGGCGTATTGACCTTCGACCGGCTCTCCTCCGTCTTCCTCTCCAATACCAATCACGAAGAAGACCAGCCCTGCCATCTGCACCTGAAAAACCCCGACGCGCCCATCGCCCACAATCTGGCATTGTTTGCCGCACCCGAACAACGTTATTGCCCGGCCGGCGTCTATGAAATCGTGGCGGAAAACGGCCTATCGCGCCTGCAAATCAACGCCCAGAACTGCGTGCATTGCAAGACCTGCGACATCAAGGATCCCGGCCAAAACATCGACTGGGTGACGCCGCAGGGCGGCGAAGGACCGATCTATCAGGGTATGTAAGGACTCGGCGCTGGCGGGACGCTACTTCAGCGCACTGATGAGCGACTGCACTTCCACGGCTGATTCGGCGAGGATGCTGGAGAGGGTTTCCTCGTCGAGCGCAATCTCGATATGCGGCGTACCGGCCTCTGCGCCGACCTCCTTTTCCGGCGACCAGTAAAGTGGCGACTTAACCGGGGCGAGCTCCTCTGCCAACAGCAGCGTGTCGCCCAGCGAGGTGGGGGGAATCGCCAGATAGCCCTGCCACAGATCGCCGATAGCAGAGGAAACGCCTTCGGGCACTTCGAGCACCTTGAACAAGGCCGTACCGACAATCGATTCGCCGTTTTCCTGCCAGCTTTCCATGTCCTCATCGAGCAGTGCGGGCATGTCGTGCGCGCGGGAAATCAGGTAAAAGCCGGCAACCTCGTGGAGGATGCCGGCAAACAGCGCGGTTTCCGGGTCCAGGTGGGTGATGCGCCGGGCGATCACATGGCAAAGCGCCGCGACGTGGGTAGTGTGCTCCCACAGACGCTGGGCCATCTCCCGGTGCGCGACATTGGCCGGCTGTCCGGAAATCTGCTTGACCAGCATCGACATGGTGAGCGAACGCAGGGTACGAAAACCCAGTCGCGTTACCGACTGGCGCACATCGGTGATCTCGCGCCCGGAACGGTTATAGGCCACCGAATTGGCTACCGCGACGACGCGCGCAGCGAGAAGAGGCTCGGCCTGGACCAGCTTGGCCGCCTGTTCAACCGAACAATCCGGATCGTCGAGCGCCCGTTTGATCCGCAGGCCCACTTCCGCGCTGGTCGGGAAGACCAACTCGCCGCGATCCGCCTCGTCGGCGATGCGACGGTAGAGTTCGGTTTTGTCCATGGGACCGGAGTTTAGCACCCCTCCACACCGCTAATCCGCTATGAATAAGACCACGGATTAGCCGCCATATCGAGCCTTAGAACAGGTCTTCCGCCAAAGCCAGCACGCTCGCGCCGCCAGCGATGATTTCCCGCGCCAGCCCCGGTGCCTCGACCAGCACATGGTCGGCGTAGAAACGCGCCGTCTTGATCTTGGCTGGGTAAAACCCCGCCGTATCGCCAGTCCCGAAAAGGGGATTCCCTGCGGTCATCCCGACTTTTTGCAGTGCCACCTGTGTGGCGCGCGCCATCATCCAGCCGCCGGAAACGATGCCCATCAATTGCAGGAAGGGCACGGCGCCGGCCGCGACCTCGCGCACGTTCGCGCCGTAGTGCGCGACGATGTACTCGCCGGCCTGTTCGACCGCGTCGATGCCCGTCGCCAGCGCGGCGGCGATGGCTTGCGCGTCGGCGTCGGCGGATGCAGCCAACTCGGCCTGCGTCGCGCGCATGTCGGAAATCACCGACTTCAGCGTCGCACCGCCCTCGCGGGCGATCTTGCGGCCGATCAGGTCGTTGGCTTGGATTCCCGTCGTGCCTTCGTAGATCGTCGTGATACGCGCGTCGCGCATGAATTGCGCCGCGCCGGTCTCCTCGATGAAGCCCATGCCGCCATGCACCTGCACGCCAAGATAGGCGAGCCGGTTCGCCGTCTCGGTGAGCCAGCCCTTCGCCACCGGCGTCATCAGGTCGACGAAAGCCTGGTTCCGCTGGCGCTCCGCCGCGTCGGTGTGATGGAGCGCCGCGTCGTGGGCGGCGGCGACGACATAGGCCAGCGCGCGCATCGCCTCGGTCTGCGACTTCATCAGCAGCAGCATGCGGCGGATATCCGGATGGCGGATGATCGGCACGGGCGCGTCCGAGCCCTCGACGGCGCGGCTCTGCACGCGCTCCTTGGCATAGGCCAGCGCGTGCTGGTAGCTCGCCTCGGCGTGGCCCAGGCCTTCAAGGCCGACGCCGTAGCGCGCCGAGTTCATCATGACGAACATGTACTTGAGGCCCTCGTTCGCCTTGCCGACGAGATAGCCGATGGCGCCCCCATGATCGCCGAAGCTCATCACGCAAGTTGGGCTGGCATGGATGCCCAGCTTGTGCTCGATGGAAACGCAGACCGCGTCGTTGCGTGCGCCCAACGTAACACTTGTGCCGTCGGCATTGACGAGGAATTTCGGCACGACGAACAGCGAAATGCCCTTCACCCCCGGCGGCGCGTCCGGCAGGCGCGCCAGCACGAGGTGGATGATGTTCTCCGCCATGTCGTGCTCGCCATAGGTGATGAAGATCTTCTGGCCGAACACTTTGTAGCTGCCGTCGGGCTGCGGCTCGGCGCGCGAGCGGATCGCCGCGAGGTCCGAGCCGGCCTGCGGCTCGGTGATGTTCATCGTGCCGGTCCATTCGCCCGAGACCATCTTCGGCAGATAGACATCCTTCTGCTCCGGCGTACCACACAGCTCCAGCGCCTCGATGGCGCCGCTGGTCAGCAGGTGGCAGAGGGAAAACGCATGGTTGGCCGACTTCCACATCTCGCGCACCGCCGCCGAGACAAGGCGCGGCAAACCCTGGCCGCCGAATTCCGGATTGCAGTCCAGTCCGTTCCAGCCGTTCTCGACGAACTGGCGATAGGCGGCGCCGAAACCTTCCGGCATCGTCACGGACTTGTCGCTCCACTGGCAGCCGCTGCGGTCGCCGACACTGTTGAGCGGCGCCAACACGCCACTGGCGAACTTGCCCGCCTCTTCCAGAATCGCATCGACGACATCGGCCGTCGCCTCCTCGCAGCCGGGCAGTTGCGCCACGGCGTCGAGGCCGGCGAGTTCTTTGAGTACGAATTGCATGTCCTGCAACGGAGCGGTGTAGTTCATGAACGCGATTCCTTTATTTTTTCTGCCAGAGATAGCGCCGGTCGTCGAAGCTGCCGACCCAGCGCGGGTAATAGACCACCATCAACGTGATGGCAGCGCCGTTGAGCCAGGATTCGGCGAAGCCCAGCAGGATGTAGAAGGGAAAATATTCGGCCAGCAGCAGGTCGACCGAGTAGGCGCCCGAAATCAGCAACAGCAGCGAGGCCAGCGTCCCGGTGGCGACAACGCAGATGCCCGCGCCGAAGAAGGCGGCACAGAAGATGTAGATGAACAGATTGGCCGGCAGGCAACGTTCGACACAACGCAGAATGGCGTGTGCGACGAAGACCGGGAACACCACCAGCACCAGGGCATTGAGGGCGAAAGCTTCCCAAGCCTCCACGCCGCGCAGCGAGGCGTTGAAGGTCATCGCTGCCAGCACGATGGACAAGCCAACCAACGCGAGCTGGCGACCGAACATCAGCGTGAAGGTGGTCACACCCAGAAGATGCAGGTTGAGGCCTGGCTTGACGCCTGCCTTCATGCTCCACACCAGCGTCAGCACGACGATGGCGCCGAGCCAGACATTGAACTGGTCGCTGTCGGCCAGTCGCTTCCAAGGCGCGCGCAGAATCGCCCAGAACATGGCCAGCGCATAGGGAAAAATGGCGCCGTAGGCCCACAGTGGCGAAAAAAGTCCGTCGGGAAAATTCATGAGCGGAAAGGGAGGATCGTGTCGATCCGCCATAAATTACCACCATCGCTCCCCTTCGCGGTATGGCGTTCGGTCCAAACTCGGCGCCGGCGCGACGGCGACCTCCACGATCCCGCGCGCCGACACCCCCTGCTTCAAACGGCGGCGGTGAGTTCAGGCACCAGTTGGAACAAATCGCCCACCAGCCCGTAGTCCGCCACCTGGAAGATCGGCGCGTCCGGGTCTTTGTTGATCGCGACGATCACCTTGCTGTCCTTCATGCCGGCCAGGTGCTGGATCGCGCCCGAGATGCCGATGGCGATGTAGAGCTGCGGCGCGACCACCTTGCCGGTCTGGCCGACCTGGTAGTCGTTCGGCACGAAACCGGCATCGACGGCGGCGCGCGAAGCGCCGAGCGCGGCGTTCAGCTTGTCGGCCAGCGGCTCCAGCAGCGCGTGGTAGTTCTCGCCCGAAGCCAGGCCGCGCCCGCCGGAAACGATCACCTTCGCCGCACCGAGTTCGGGACGCGCCGACTTGGTCAGCTCGCGACCGACGAGCTGCGTCAAGCCGAGGTCCGGCCCGGCGGCGATGGCTTCGACGGTGGCCGCCCCACCCTGCCCGACTGCGTCGAAGGCCGTGGTGCGCACGGTGACAACCTTCACCGCGTCGGCAGACTTGACGGTCGCCAGCGCGTTGCCGGCGTAGATCGGCCGCACGAAGGTATCCGGCGCTTCGACGCCGCAGATTTCGGAAATCTGCGCCACGTCGAGCAGCGCGGCGACGCGCGGCAGCAGGTTCTTGCCGAAGGTCGTCGCGGGCGCGAGGATGTGGGTATAGCCACCGGCATTGGCGACTACCAGCGCGGCGAGGTTCTCGGCGGTCTGGTCGGCATAATGGGCCGCGTCGGCGAGCTTCACCTTGGCGACGCCGGCGAGCGCGGCGGCGGCCTGGGCAGCGGCCGCGCAGTGGCTACCCGCGACCAGCACATCGATACTGCCGCCGATTTTCGCAGCGGCGGCAATGGTGTTGAGGGTGGCCGCCTTCAGCGCGGCGTTGTCGTGTTCGGCAATGACGAGAATGGACATGGTCAGATTACCTTCGCTTCGTTCTTGAGTTTCGCCACCAGTTCGGCGACGTCCGCGACCTTCACGCCGGCCTGGCGCTTGGCCGGCTCGACGACCTTCAGCGTCGTCACGCGCGGGCCGATGTCGACGCCGAGTTCGGCGGGCTTCAGCACGTCGAGCGGCTTCTTCTTCGCCTTCATGATGTTCGGCAGCGTCGCATAGCGCGGCTCGTTCAGGCGCAGGTCGGTGGTCACCACCGCCGGCAGCTTGATCGCCAAGGTTTCGAGGCCGCCGTCGATCTCGCGCGTCACATTCGCGCGGCCGTCGGCGATCGCCACCTTCGAGGCGAAGGTCGCCTGCGGCCAGCCCATCAAGGCGGCGAGCATCTGGCCGGTCTGGTTGGCGTCGTCGTCGATGGCCTGCTTGCCGAGGATGACGAGGCCGGGCTGTTCCTTGTCGCACACCGCCTTCAAGAGCTTCGCCACCGCCAGCGATTGCAGGGTTTCCGCCTGGGCGGCATCCATCTCGACCAGGATCGCGCGGTCGGCGCCGAGCGCCAGTGCCGTACGCAACTGCTCCTGGCTCTGCGTCACCCCGCAGGACACGACCACCACCTCGGTAACGACGCCGGCTTCCTTGAGCCGCACCGCCTCTTCCACCGCGATCTCGTCGAAAGGATTCAGCGCCATCTTCACGTTGGCCAACTCGACCCCGCTTTGGTCGGCCTTCACCCGCACCTTGACGTTGTAGTCGATCACCCGTTTCACCGCTACCAGGACTCTCACACTTGTTCTCCTCTCGTTATCCCACTCCATACCGCTGCGTATGGTCGGCTGCTATACTAACCCAATCGCCGCAGCATTGACAATACCCACCCGTATGGAAAACAAACCGCGCCGCAGCAAATCGACGACCGCACCCGCGCGGGAAGCGCTCGACCGTGCCGCCTGGATCGCGGGCGCCCTCGACATCGTCGCCAGGGACGGCATCGACGGCCTGCGCGTCGAAAGCCTGGCGAAGCAACTCGGCGTGACCAAGGGCAGCTTCTACTGGCATTTCAAGGATCGCCGCGACCTCATCGACGCGGTGCTCGACGACTGGCGCACCAGCCGCATCCGCGACATCCGCAAACAGACCGCCGCCGAACCCGGTGGCGAACTCGCCGCCCTGCGCCACACCATCGCAGTCTACGCGGCGGCGAAAAACCGCAAGGGCATCTCCATCGAAGCCGCCATCCGCATCTGGGCGCGCCAGGACTCAAATGGTCTGGCAGTCGTCGAAGAAGTCGACGCCGAACGCCTCGAATGCACCCGCCGCCTCTTCCACGCCCTCGGCCTGCCCCCCGCCGAAGCGGCCGCCCGCAGCGCCCTGCTCTACGCCTACGTCTTCGGCTTCAGCATGATGCAATGCGGCCGCTTCGACATGGACGCGACACAGACGACAGCGTGGATCGTCGAGCGCATCACGCAATAGCCAAAACCGCAGACGTTCACGGTCGGCTCGCGCCCATCCAGTAGCTGTATCCGCGACACGCGCAGTTAGGCGCATCGCACCGTAAAACTCGGCGCTGGCAGGACGGCAGTTGTATGATTGACATACGATTTTCGTAAGGAACCGACCATGGGAAGCATGAGCGAGCTGATGGAACAGGTACGCCACCGCGTCAGCGTGCAAGATCCATTGCATCTCGACGCCCGCTCCCAACCCCAACCCGACCTGATGCTGCTCAAACCCCGCGCCGACTTCTACACCGCCGCGCATCCCGAAACGGCGGATGTCCTCCTGCTCATCAAGGTCGGCGACACCAGCGCCCGCTTCGACCGCGAAGTGAAACTCCCCCTCGACACCCGCCACAGCGTCGCCGAAGTCTGGTTCATCGACCTCGAAACGCGCCAAGTCGAAATCTGCCGCTCCCCGCAGCCCGACAACGGCGATTACGCCGAATGCACCACCGTCGCCGCCGGCCATATTGCTCCACGCTTGCTGCCTGACTGTCAGGTGGATGTTGCTGGCTTGTTTCTCTGGGCAACCTGATGAGACGGGGTAGTTGCGAACGAAGCATTGCCTGACCATGCCGACAGTCTTCTGGATTTCCAACTTTCGAGTGATGATTCGAACAAACGATCATCCGCCACCCCATGTCCATGTGCTGGGGCGAGATGGACGTGCGAAAATCCACCTCGACTGCGAAAACGGCTCCGCTGATCTGGTATTTCACGATGGTGTGTCGCGGACCGACTTAAGGCAAATACTTGAAGAAGTCGAGGCGCGGACCAAGCACCTTTGCAACGAATGGAGGGCAATTCATGGACCGAGTTGATGCGATGATCGATCAATCCAAACAGGCTTCCGCCTGGCTTGCCGATGCACCGCGAGCGCTGGCGGTCGGCATTGAACATGGCAGGTTGGTTCTTGAGCTTACATCCGGTGTTGTCGTCACGTTGCCATGGTCGCAAACGCATCTCGGGACAAAAATACCCTCCAGTGCGGAAATACTCGGCGGTGGCCTCGATATCTATTTCCCCGATTTGGATGAAGCGTTGTTTGTCCCGGACTTACTGGCCGATATAGCGCATCTTAGGCAAGCAGCGTAGTGGGTTTTGGAGTTTATGGTTTATCCATCATTCCGGAGGTATCAATGGAGGCCATTAATTGGCTCAAGGAATTGCTCGCCACTGCTGTTGCCACGGCAGCACTTCTTGCTTTCGTCGGTTTTCTTCTTCGAACAACAATCTCAGAACGAATCCGACGCGCGGTGGGTCACGAGTACGACACCAAGCTCGAACATCTGAGGTCTGACAACCAGCGTGTTCTGGAAGAGCTTCGTGCCTCCCAAGCTGAAAGACAGGCGTTTCGGACATTGGCTATGTCGCTAATGACTTCAACGCGCTCAAGCACACTAGATCGTCGCGTCGCGGCAATGGATCAACTCTGGAAATCGATTCACGAACTCAAAGTTAATACCCCCGCTCTGATTCAGGTACTCGATCATGTGGGTTGGAATACGAGCCGACTCATGCCCGCAGCGCTCAATCAACTTGACCAAATGGACTTTCTTGCCGCGTTAAAACCAAACATGGACTCAACTGCAGAAGTCGCGCGGCTCAGGCCATTCCTTGGAGATCATGTTTACTCGCTCTACAACGCACTGCAGGCAGCCATTGGCAGAGCCGTATCAACGACCATCAGCTCGCTCCAGCAAAAGCAGTTTCGCCGCTGGTTCGAGGAGAAGGACACGCTTGCGCTTCTGAAAGCTGTTCTATCAGAGGATGAGTTTGCTCAGTTCGAGGCGCAACTCACAGGACAGTTAGATTGGCTCTGCCGAAAAATTGAATCGAGAGTCGTCGCTGAAATCCAGCGAGAACTATCAGGAGAACCTGCGGCAGAGCAAGCGCTCCTGCAGGCGGCTCGTGTCATGGACAGTGCCAACAAAATGAGGGAAGACAAAGGAGATACCTCGGCTTATCTAAACCAAGAACAATAAGCACGCGAACCGCGATTCCCACCGTCCCGCTAGCGCCGACTTTCTTGAACCCATGATGCACTGAGAAAAACACCATGCCGATCCTGTCCATCTTATTTGGCATCATCGTGCGTATGTGGCACGACACCCATCAACCAGGGTGCGCGCAATGTTGAAGTTTGAATGGAACGAAGAAAAGGCCGAAGCCAACTCCGTCAAGCATGGCGTATCTTTCGAGGAGGCGGCCTCCGTTATTGGAGACGCACTCGCCATTACCTTTCCGGACCCCGATCATTCCGTAGGGGAAAAACGTATGCTGACCTTCGGCGTCTCACTGGAGGATCGATTATTGGTGGTGGTACATAGGGAGCGCGGGCGCGCGATCAGAATAATCAGCGCGCGCAAGGCAACACGACACGAACGAGGTATCTATGAGCAAGGATGATGAAATGCGTACTGAGTACAAACGCGAAGAACTGGGCAAGGGGGTGCGCGGCAAATACTTCGCCCGCTACGCCAAAGGCACAAATCTCGTGTTGCTTAGCGACAGCGTGGCCAAGGCATTCCCTACCGCCGAGGCTGTCAATGAAGCTTTGCTTGGCCTTCTCACCCTAGCCAAAAAGGCTGCTCGCCCAACGACTCGTTCAAAGCGGCGCACCGCTTGACTCGAACGCTTCGGCGTCTGATCAACAGCAAACCGGAGCAGACCGCGATTTCCACCGCCCCATGCGTATCTCGAATTAAACCGCTTACCCCATGAACCAAGAAACCCCCGACTTGTTCGACAACCTCCCCGAACCTCCCCCGCCTCCGCCCACCGTCCCGCCCCCGCCGACTTTTGACGATGGCAGCACGTTGCCGCTCGACAGCTACGCCGAACGCGCCTATCTCGCCTATGCCATGAGCGTGGTGAAATCGCGCGCCCTGCCGCAGGTGGAGGACGGCTTGAAGCCCGTGCAGCGCCGCATCCTGCATGCGATGAACGAGATGCGCCTGCCGTCGACGGCCAAGCACGTCAAGTCGGCGCGCGTGGTCGGCGACGTCATCGGCAAGTTCCATCCGCACGGCGACAGCAGCGTTTACGACGCGATGGTGCGCGTCGCGCAGGACTTCTCCTTGCGCTATCCGCTAGTCGACGGCCAAGGCAACTTCGGCTCTCGCGACGGCGACGGCGCGGCGGCGATGCGCTACACCGAATGCCGCCTGACGCCCATCGCCGAACTTTTGTTGGCGGAAATCGACCGGGGCACCGTCGACTTCGTGCCCAACTATGACGGCACGATGGTCGAGCCTGCACTACTGCCCGCGCGCCTGCCCTTCGTGCTGCTCAACGGCGCCTCGGGCATCGCCGTCGGCATGGCGACCGAGATTCCGCCGCACAACCTCAAGGAAGTGGCCGAGGCGTTGAAGCTGCTGATCAGGAAGCCCACGGCTCCGCTCGAAGAAGTGCTGACCGCCCTGCCCGGCCCGGATTTTCCCGGCGGCGGCCAGATCATCGCCGCGCCGGCCGACATCCGCGCCGCTTACGAATCCGGGCGCGGCAGCATCCGCATGCGCTGCCGCTGGCGCGTCGAGGAACTGGCGCGCGGCCAGTGGCGCGTGATCGTCCATCAACTGCCGCACGGCGTATCGACCGCCCAGGTGTTGTCGGAAATCGAGGCCGTCACCAACCCGCAGCCGCGCGCCGGCAAGAAGGACGTTTCGCAGGAACAGAAGAATCTCAAGCAGGCGATGCTCGGCGTGCTCGACGCCGTGCGCGACGAGTCGAACGAGAAGGAACCCGTGCGCATCGTGCTGGAGCCGAAGAGTTCGCGCGTGCCGCAAAACGAGTTCATGGCCGTGCTGCTGGCGCGCACCAGCCTCGAAGCCAACGTGTCGGTCAACATGACCATGATCGGCACCGACGGTCGCCCGGCGCAAAAGCCGCTGCTGCAAATCCTGCACGAGTGGATCGCCTTCCGCCACGCCACGGTCGAGCGCCGCAGCCGGCACCGGCTCGGCGAGGTCGAGCGCCGCCTGCACATTCTCGAAGGTCGGCTGATCGCCTTCCTTTCCATCGACAAGATCATCAAGACCATCCGCGAGGCCGACGATCCCAAGGCCGATCTGATGGCGCAGTACAAACTCTCGGAAATCCAGGCCGAGGACATCCTCGAAATCCGCCTGCGCCAGTTGGCGCGGCTCGAAGGCATCAAGATCGAGCAGGAACAGAAAGCACTGGCGGAGGAAGCCGACGAACTGCGCCGCATCCTCGAAGACCGCAAGGAACTCACCAAACTCGTCGTCAAGGAAATCGGCGAGGACGCCAAGAAGTATGGCGACGAGCGCCGGACCTTGATCGAAGCCGTCGCCGCCATCACCCCCGCCGAGGTGGCGATTCCCGACGAGCCGGTCACGGTGATCCTCTCGAAAAACGGCTGGGTGCGCACACGCCAGGGCCACGGCATCGACCCGAACAGCATCGCCTACAAGACCGGCGACTACCCCTACTTAGTGCAGGAGACGCGCACCGTCTGGCCGCTCGTCGTCATCGACACGAATGGCAGGGCGTACAGCGTGCGCGTCGCCGACCTGCCCGGCGGACGCGGCGACGGCGTGCCGCTCGCCACCCTGATCGACCTGCAGGACGGCGCCAAGCTCGCCCACGCACTCACCGACGCGCCCGAAACGCAATACCTATGCGCCAACTCCGGCGGCTACGGCTACATCGCCGGCATCGCCGACCTCGTCTCGCGCAACCGCGCCGGCAAGGCCTTCATGAGTCTGGAAAAGGGCGAAAAACCATTGATGCCCTGCAAAGTCGGCGCTGGCGACACGGTGGCCGCGATCTCCCAAAGCGGTCGGTTATTGCTATTCCCCCTCGCCGAACTCAAGACCATGGCCAAGGGGCGCGGCACGATCATCCAATCGCTCGACACCAAGGATGAGCTCGCTGCCGTCGCCATCGGCGACGGCAGCGCCTTCACCGTCAGCGGCATCGGCCGCGGCGGCAAGCCCGCCGAATACCGCATGACCGCCAAGGAACTCGCCGGCCATCGCGGCGTCCGTGCGCGCAAGGGGCAGCCGGTGGAATCGAAGATCAAGCCGGCTGGAATCGTTGCAAGCTGATTTAGACTATTTCGCACGAAAACCATTTGCAAGTAATAGCCATGCCCTCCCCCGAATTCCTCCTCACCGCCCTGATCGTCGCGCTGATTCCCGGCACCGGCGTGCTCTATACCGTCTCGACCGGCCTGTTCCGTGGCTGGCGCGCGAGCGTGGCTGCGGCGCTGGGCTGCACTGTCGGGATCGTGCCGCATCTGCTGGCGAGCGCGCTGGGGTTGGCTGCCCTGCTGCACATGAGCGCGTTGGCTTTCCAGGCGGTCAAGTTCGCGGGCGTGGCCTATCTGTTCTACCTGGCTTGGGGCATGTGGCGCGACACGGGGGCGTGGCGGCTGGAAAGCAGCGGCACGGCAAGCAGCCTCAAGCAGGTCGCCGTGCGCGGCACGCTGATCAACATTCTCAATCCCAAGCTGTCGATCTTCTTTCTCGCCTTCATGCCGCAATTCGTGACGCCGGCCGCCGGTTCGGCGATGACACAGATGTTGGCGCTAAGCGCGGCTTTCATGGCGATCACTTTCGCGGTGTTCGTCGGCTACGGCGCGCTGTCTCACGTCGTGCGCGCCCGCGTGTTGGAATCGCCGCGCTTCGTCGCCAACTTGCGGCGTGGGTTCGCGGCGGCTTTCGCCGGTCTCGGCCTCAAGCTGGCGACGACGGAGCGCTGACATGCGGCCGCGCATGGAGTCGCCGCAGGTCCGGGGCTCTAAGGACATTCAACCCGTCTCGCGCAACGCGCTCGCATAACCCTCTTCCATCAACACCTGCCGCACGGCGGGCCGCTGGAGCAGGCGACGGTAATGGGCGCGGCAGGCGTCCGGTAGCGGGAGGCCGGTGCGGTCGGCCCAGAATTCGACGTAGAACAGCGCGGCATCGGCGATGGAAAAGCGTTCGCCCACAAGGTAATCGCGGCCGGCGAGCCGCACAGCCATCAGTTCGAACCCTTGCGCCACGATCTCACGACCTTGGGCCTGCACGGCTTCATGGTCTTCCGGGCGCAGCGCGAACTTATCCGGGGTGAAGATGCGCGCAAAGTAAGCGGCCAGCCGTACCTCATCGACAAGAGAGGGTTGGGAGAGTTATGCGGTTTGCTGAAGCGGCAGCAGTGAATTGATGTTGCTGTTGAGGCAGGTTGGGAGTTTTTCCAACGTATCGCGAAGC
>Ga0209262_10000051_pt1 | contig 105862 bp, 104 predicted proteins | sample Lowcelwee11metaG_FD_187171 | JGI IMG/M metagenome (GOLD analysis project Ga0209262, IMG submission 187171) | Freshwater pond sediment microbial communities from the University of Edinburgh, under environmental carbon perturbations - Low... | ecosystem: Environmental > Aquatic > Freshwater >... | reverse complement strand
CGACCATATTATTTTCACTGATGTCGACGACATGGAGTTTGAGCGGATTGCGTTTGAAAATCTCTTTGGTGACGGCTTGACCGATAGATCCGGCTCCGCCGATCACCAAAAAAGTTGATTCAGAAACTTTTTTATTTAAGATATCAGTATATTTTTTGATATCATCAATGAAAAGTCCATTTATTCTACCTATAAGGGATAATGTATTAACCATTGATCATTTTCGCATTTTCAAGGTTGACAACGGTATCACATTTTTCTATAGTACTTAATCTATGTGCAATGATGATAATTGTTTTACTTCCACTCATGCTATCTATAGCTTTCATTACTTCTTCTTCAGTGTGATTATCAAGAGCGCTAGTAGCTTCATCTAATATTAGTAATTCAGGATTTGTATATAAGGCTCTAGCTATACCAATTCTTTGTCTTTGACCACCAGATAATTTAACGCCTCTTTCGCCTATTATGGTATCGTAACCATTTTCTAAATTTAATACAAATTCATCTACCTGTGCCATTTTAGCGACAATTTCTATTTGTTTTAAGTCTATATTCTCTTTTTTTACACCAAACGCTATGTTACTAACTATGCTATCGTCAGCCAAGAATATACTTTGTGGAACATAGCCTATTGAATTTTGCCATTCTCTAAGATTTTCTTTTGACAAAACTGCCCCATCAATAAGAATCTCTCCATCTGTTGGAGACAATAGACCAAGAATTATATCTACAAGGGTACTTTTCCCAGCTCCAGTTTTTCCTATAATTCCTATAGTTGTATAGGCTTTGATATTTAAGTTAATTTTTTCCAAAGAAGCTTTTTTAGCATTATTATATGTGAAAGATAGGTTTTTTAATAAAATATTGTTTCTAACTGACAGTTTATTTTTATTACTTGAAATGCTTATGCTTTCATCATTTTTTTGTAAATCTTTTAAAATAGTATTAAGAGCCGCTTCCCCAAATTTCATTGCGGTAAAAGCTGAAAAAATACCATTCATTGCAGGTTTAAGCTTAAGTGCTCCTAGCGCATAAATACCAATAAGAGATAGAATTTCGCTCGAAATTTCTCCATTTCGAAATAAGACGAAAATAATTACAGACAATAGTGCTCCAAATAGTATTGCTTCTATCATATACTGTGGTATGTTAGATAATGTTTGGTTTTTTGCAGTATACATTGAAAAATCACTTGATGGTTTTATAAAATTATTTAGATATACTTCTTCTCCTCCCAAAACTTTAAGATCTTTTATCCCGCCTATAATCTCGGAAGTAATTTTAAATCGAGCAGTATTCGCTTTAGCTCTTAATGTGCTCATTTTTGAAATAGATCTACGTACAGTAAAGTAAATAACACCATAAAATAAGCTAAAAATACTTGTTAGTATTAGCGCAAGGACTGGATCTACTGCAATCAAAAAAGATACTAATAATAGAGTTAAGACGGTATCAGAAATCAATTTTAAAGCAGGTGAGAGAGCTTGACTTACAACAACATCAACTTCAGAAAGAATAGTTTTTGAAAGATCACTACTATTTTTAGAAATGAAAAAACTGTATGGTTGATGTAGGTACTTTTTTAGCAGTTTTAGGCTTAAACTATGCCTTCGCATATTGATAAAGTTTTGCTGTAAATAATACATATAGCTTTTGAAAGATACGCTAAAAAATATTATTATAAAAGAGGTTATTCCCAAAAATATCAAAAAAGAAGTTAAACTTTTAAATTCTAATTTTTTAAAGAGCAAGAAAAGGTATTCATTACTTTCTACCAGCCCAGGATTTCCAACTACAGCTAAAAAGGGCATAATGGACCCAACGCCTATAACTTCTATACAGGACATAATTACTGTTAGAATTATAATTATTATAGTTTTATTACGTTCTTTTTCATCTAGCAATAGCCATGTTTTTTTGTATAATTGAATCATAGTACCCCCCAGTTTTTAGATTTTATTGTAAATTATTTAATTATAATAAATAAAGAAAATTTATAATTTTCCATCAGCATATTTAAGTACTGATTTTATATCAAAGATTACTTTCTTACTATTGTCGAAATCAAGACTTTTATACTCATTATGAGCAACGGCTAAAACAATGGCTTCGTAGTCATTATAGTTGATGTATTGATTTAGCGTTAAGTTGTATTCGTGAAGAACTTCATCTGCATCGGCCCAATAGTCACTCACTTCTACTTGGCATCCGAAGTCTTGAAGCTCACGTATAACATCGATAACACGGCTATTTCGAATATCTGGGCAATTTTCTTTGAAGGTAATACCGAGAACCAGTACTTTTGATCCCTCGATTTTATGCCCTTTTTTGATCATCAGTTTGATGACTTGATTGGCGACATAGATTCCCATATTATCATTAAGTCTACGACCGGCAAGGATGATCTCTGGATTATAGCCTACTTCTTGGGCTTTGTGCGTTAGATAGTATGGATCGACACCGATACAATGCCCACCGACTAAGCCCGGACGAAACGGTAGAAAGTTCCATTTAGTTCCTGCTGCTTCAAGTACAGCATTTGTGTCGATACCTAAGCGATTAAAAATCATTGAGAGTTCGTTAACAAAAGCGATATTGATATCACGTTGGGAATTCTCGATCACTTTGGCAGCTTCGGCAACTTTTATCGTCGGAGCTAAATGGGTGCCTGCCGTGATAATACTGGCATAGAGTGCATTGACTTTTTGTCCGATTTCAGGGGTGCTTCCGCTGGTCACTTTTTTGATTTTGGTAACCGTATGCTCTTTGTCTCCCGGATTGATCCGCTCAGGAGAGTATCCGCAGAAAAAATCGGTATTAAATTTTAGTCCCGAAAATTTCTCTAATACAGGGACGCAATCTTCTTCGGTCGCTCCGGGGTAAACGGTCGATTCATAAATAACGATATCATCTTTTTTGAGGACTTTTCCGATGGTTTCGCTGGCTTTGATCAAAGGGGTGAGATCGGGTTTTTTGTGTTTGTCGATAGGGGTTGGAACCGTGACGATATAGATAGTGCAATCTTTAATATCATTGATTGCAAGTGTAAATTCCATACCGTTAGCTATTGCTTGTTTAACTTGAGCTTCATTAAGTTCTAACGTTCGATCATGTCCATTACGCAGTTCATCGATACGCCATTGGGAGATATCGAATCCCACCACTTTGTACTTTTCACTAAATGCATGGGCGAGTGGAAGTCCGACGTATCCTAACCCGATAACACATATTTTATAGTTCACTTATTATCCCCATTGTAAAAAAATTCTACATACCAATCGACAAAATTATTAATTCCCTCTTGTATAGGGGTTGCGGGTTTATAGCCTAAATCTTCGACTAAATCGGTGACATCTGCATAGGTAGCAGGAACATCACCTGCCTGAATCGGTAAAAAGTTTTTTTCGATAGTACGACCGAGTTTATTTTCAATAGCTATTATAAAATCCATGAGTTTGACAGGATTGTTGTTGCCGATATTGTAGATTTTATACGGTGCTGATGATGTTGAAACATTACCCGTTGTTCCGTTCCATAACGGATCAGGTTTTGCAGGATTATCGATAACTCGGATTACACCTTCAACGATATCGTCGATATAGGTAAAGTCGCGTAGCATGTCACCGTTGTTAAATACATCGATAGCGTTTCCTTCCAATGCTGCTTTTGTAAAGAGAAACAGTGCCATATCGGGGCGTCCCCAAGGTCCGTATACGGTGAAAAATCGTAATCCTGTGGTACTGATGCCAAAAAGGTGACTGTATGTGTGTGCCATAAGTTCATTGGACTTTTTACTGGCGGCATAGAGGCTGATAGGATGATCGACATTATGGTTGGTCGAAAAGGGTAACTCTTCATTGAGCCCATAAACAGACGAAGAGGAGGCATAAGAGAGATTTTTTACATTATGATGACGGCACGCCTCAAGGATATTGATAAAGCCGACGATATTTGAGTCAACATACGCATTAGGATTACTCAGGCTGTATCGAACACCTGCTTGGGCGGCTAGATTACAGACCGCATCAATTTTTTCCTCTTCAAAGAGCTTCATCATAGCATCTTTGTCTTCAAGATTGAGTTTGATGAATCTATAGTTTGGATGAACTTTAGATGTCAATAATTTACCATAGGGGATATCTTGTCCCTCTTCTAGTGTGTCTATTATACCGCTTCTTTGAAGTCTACCGTATTTGACATTTTGGTCATAATAATCGTTGATATTGTCCAAGCCTATGATCTCATCTCTACGATCTATAAGCTTTAGGGCTAAATGGCTTCCGATAAATCCTGCAGTGCCAGTTACCAGTATTTTCATTTAACGAAGGGCCTCAAATTTCTCTAATTCATCCAGTTTTTCCCACGGATAGTCGCTTTGACCCACTTGACCGCGAGAGGCGACATCGGCATAAAGGAATGTCTCTTCGCTCGGATGGTCAAGATCAAATTTGCGGGTAATCCAGTTCGGGGTCAATGAAAAGTTATCATGGACAAATGAGGAGAGGATATCATCATTCAATCCATCAATACACGTACCGCTGGTATCTACGGCAACAGAAGTAGGTTTAGCGACACCGATAGCGTAGCTGATCTGAACGATTGCTTTTTTAGCAAGACCTGCGGCTACGATATGTTTAGCAATCCAGCGTCCCGCATAGAGCCCTGAACGGTCTACTTTGGTATAGTCTTTTGAACTTTGAGCACCACCGCCGATAGGGGCATACCCTCCGAAACTGTCAACGATGAGTTTACGCCCTGTCAAACCGCTGTCGTGTAGACTCGAATGTGAGACATATTTACCCGTCGGGTTGATATGGATGATACACGATTTGGGATCAAACAGATTGGTCGGTAACCCTGTATCAAGGATAAGCTCCATAATCAGTTCGCGTACCTGCTCAATGCTCATCGTGTTGACACACGGGGCAGAGACAACGATAGTGTGAATCGCTTGGGGATTACAGTTTTCAAAGTTGTCTTTGACACCGTAGTCCATCGTGACTTGGGTTTTAATATCGACACCGAGTTTATGAGGGTGGGCGAGGGCGTAGTGGTACACTTTCTCCATCAGCATTCGTGCATAGGTGATAGCACTCGGCATATAGTTTGCCGTTTCACAATCGGCATATCCGAACATAATCCCCTGATCTCCTGCACCCGTCTCACCATCACTCTGATCAACCCCTTGATTGATATCGGGAGATTGACGGTTAAGAAGCACTTGTACCTCTACATCATCAGGATGAAGGCACTCTTCACGGGTAAAGTGAGGATGTCCGTTGTAGCCGATCTTTTTAAGGGCATCAAGGGCGATATGTTTGTACTCTTTAGTGCTAAGCTGAACATTAGAGGTCACTTCCCCTCCGATAACGACATGTTTTCCTGCAACGAATACTTCACTTGCTACACGGCTTTTTGGATCACCGATGATGAGACGATCGACGATGCTGTCGGCAATGATATCGGCACATTTATCGGGATGCCCGGGGGAGACGACTTCGGAGGTGAATAGATACATTTAAAGAGTTCCTTTTTGAGTTTTATACCAATGGTACATTTGTGTGATTCCGTCGCGTAATTCTACCGTATGTTTCCATCCGAGTGCATGGAGTTTGCTGACATCGGTGAGTTTACGCATCGTTCCATCGGGTTTATCGGAATTAAAATAAAGTTCGCCGTTATAACCGACAATCTCACGAATAAGATAGGCTAGATCATGGATACTAATTTCGACACCACTTCCGATGTTGATATGGGTGTTTCGGATTTCGCTGGTGGTACTAAACGTATCTTTGAAATCACGTTTTTCCATCAGAAAGACACAAGCATCCGCCATATCCTCTGACCAGAGGAACTCTCTCATCGGTTTGCCGCTTCCCCAAATTTCAACACGCGGCGTATCATTTAGTTTAGCCTCATGTATCTTGCGAAGGAGTGCAGGAAGTACATGGGATGTTTCGAGATCAAAGTTGTCATTCGGACCATACAGATTCGTCGGCATAACGCTGATAAAGTTGGTGCTGTATTGGAGGTTGTAGCTCTCACACATTTTGATTCCCGCGATTTTAGCAATCGCATAGGGTTCATTGGTGTATTCCAGAGTATCCGTAAGGAGATACTCTTCTCTCATAGGCTGGGAGGCATTTTTAGGATAAATACAGGTACTTCCCAAAAACATCAGCTTTTTGACTCCATGAAGATAGCTCTGATGGATAACATTGTTTTGTATCATCAGGTTGTCATAGATAAATTCGCCGCGATAGGTGTTGTTGGCCACAATACCGCCCACTTTTGCCGCTGCAAGAAAGACGTATTCCGGTTTTTCACTCTCAAAAAAAGTTGAAACCGCATTTTGGTTGGTAAGATCAAGCTCACTGTGGGTACGAGTGATAATGTTGGTGTACCCACGTGATTCAAGATTTTTAATAATAGCGCTTCCAACCAGTCCGCGATGACCGGCTACATAAATTTTGCTCGTTTTATCCATCATTTACTCGTAATAACTCATCGTTTTATAACCGCCCTCTTGGAGGTAGACATCTTTGGTCATTAGTTTGAGATCGGATTTCATCATATCATCAACTAGTTCTTGGAGTTGATACTCCCGTTTCCATCCTAGTTTTTGTTCTGCTTTAGTCGGGTCGCCGAGGAGAAGATCGACTTCGGTCGGTCGGAAGTAGCGAGGGTCTACCGCTACGACCTCTTTACCGATTTCAACTTGGTAATCAGGATTGGTACATGAGAGTACGTACCCTTTTTCATCCACTCCCTCTCCGCGAAACTCTAAAGTGATTCCGGCGTAGGCAAAAGACATGCGGACAAAATCACGGACGGTTGTTGTCGTACCTGTCGCGATTACCCAGTCTTCAGCCTCTTCGGCCTGGAGGATCATCCACATCATCCGAACGTAATCTTTGGCATGTCCCCAGTCACGTTTGGCATCGAGGTTGCCCAGATAAAGTTTATCCTGAAGCCCTAATGCGATTTTGGATGCGGCACGGGTGATTTTACGGGTGACGAATGTCTCTCCACGTACGGGAGATTCGTGATTGAAGAGGATTCCGTTACAGGCAAACATTCCGTACGCTTCTCGGTAGTTGACGGTGATCCAGTAGGCGTACATTTTAGCCACGGCATAAGGTGAACGTGGGTAGAAAGGGGTTGTTTCGCTTTGAGGCGTTTCTTGAACTTTGCCGTAAAGTTCTGACGTAGATGCCTGATAAATTTTGGTTTTTTGACTGAGCCCTAATAGCTTAACCGCTTCGAGGATACGGAGAGTCCCTGTACCGTCAGCGTTGGCAACATATTCGGGTGTTTCGAAACTGACATGGACATGGCTCATAGCGGCGAGGTTATAGATCTCATCGGGCTGTACTTCTTGGATAATACGGGTGAGATTCATGCTATCGGTCATATCACCATAGTGCAAAAATAAATTTCGGTTATCAACATGCGGGTCTTGGTAGAGGTGATCGATACGGTCGGTATTAAAAAGAGAGGCACGGCGTTTTATGCCGTGGACAATATACCCTTTTTTGAGCAAAAATTCGGCTAAATAGCTGCCGTCTTGTCCTGTGATACCTGTAATAAGAGCTACTTTTGGGGTACTCATTTATTTCCTTCTCGATTAAAATCATCTTCGATTCTTACAATATCGTCTTCACCGGTGTACTCACCCACTTGCGTTTCGATAATAGTGAGCGGTATTTTACCCAAATTTGCTAAGCGATGGATTTCTCCGGCTTTGATATAGGTAGATTCATTGGGGTGGACGGAAAAAGTCTTTTCCCCTACGGTAACGGTAGCGGTGCCGCTGAGGACGATCCAATGTTCATTTCGGTGAAAATGTTTTTGAAGACTGAGTCGTTTGCCCGGCTTTACCATAATGCGTTTGATTTTATACCCGGGTGTATCTTCGAGAACGGTATACGTCCCCCACGGACGATGAGCCGTTCGGTGGATATGGGTGAGTTCCGGATGGGTTTGTTTGTAGTGTTGAACGACCTCTTTGACTTTTTGGGATGACCCTTTATGACTGATGAGGAGGGCATCTTCGGTATCGATAATAATGAGATCTTTGACATCAATAAGATTGACCGGTTTGTTCGAGAGGATAAAATTGTTATTCGCATCATTCGCCATTACATCACTAAGGGCATCAAAACTCCCTACATCGCTCCACCCGATCGATGAGGGGACTACTTTTACACGAGTGCTTTTTTCCATAACAGCGTAATCGATACTCTCATCCGGAATGGCGTTCATATCTTCATAAGAAACTTTGGTCATTTCTCCATGCGCTGCATTGGTGTACGCTTGAGTGGATGCATCAAAAATAGCAGGACTCCATTTTTGCAATTCATCCAAAAAAAGACCTGCTTTAAAACAGAACATCCCACTGTTCCAAAAATAATTTCCGGAATTTACGTAAAGTTCTGCTGTTTTAATATCCGGTTTTTCATGAAAAGCTTTAACATCCTCACCAGAGGCTTCAATGTATCCAAACCCAGTTTCGGGGAATGTCGGGGTAATTCCGAATGTCACCAAATAATCTTGAGAGGCTAACTCTTTTGCATGGGAAATGACTTTTGCATACGATTGTTGATCTTTAATAAGATGATCCGATGGGGTTACAAGGACGATTTCGTCAGGATCGAGGGACATACACGCCAGTGCAATGGCGGGGGCAGTATTACGACCAATGGGTTCTAAAATGTAACTGTTATTGGTTTGAGCAATCTCTTCAAGTTGATTAATGGCGAGAAAATATTGTTCAGAGTTAGAGACAATAAGCTGTTTATCACATACGGTACTATTGCGTTCTACTGTGAGTTGAAAGAGCGATTTGTCCTCAAAAAGTTTAACGAACTGTTTGGGCATTAGAGTACGGCTGATAGGCCATAACCGTGTTCCCGATCCCCCGCATAAAATAATATTGGTCATACGTTTTTCTCCCAATCCAGTGCTGTTTTACAAATGAGTGCTAAATCATCATAACGAGGTACCCAGCCAAGAGTGTTTTTGATTTTTGTGTTATCGGAAATGAGAAGTGCTGGGTCACCTGAACGTCGAGGAGAAGTCTCTACGGTGAAATCAATAGTACTGATTTTTTTCATGGTTTCAATAACTTCATACACACTGAAACCATGACCGTATCCGCAATTAAAAATATCGCTTCGGTTCCTCTCTGACAGATACTCAAGAGCTCTAAGATGAGCGGAAGCAAGATCATCCACATGGATATAATCACGGATACATGTACCATCAGGTGTGTCATAATCGGTTCCGAATACGGAGATTTTTTCCCGTTGAGCTAGAGCTGTTTGTGCGGCGACTTTGATCAGATGGGTGGCATTAGGGAAGCTTTGCCCGATTCGATTGTGTATATCGGCTCCGGCGACATTGAAATAGCGCAAAATAACAAAATGAAAAGTAGGATTAGCATCAGCGGTGTCTTGCAATACGCGCTCACTCATAAGTTTACTCATTCCGTATGGGTTAATCGGAAGAGTAGGGGTCATCTCGTTTACGGGGACGATATCGGATTCGCCATAGACGGCGGCAGTGGAGGAGAATATAAATTTCTTAACTCCGTATTCATTGCACACTCGTATGAGATTAGTAGTATTGACGGTATTATTCATGTAATATTTGAGGGGGTTTACGACTGATTCAGGGACGACAATGGAAGCGGCAAAATGCATGACGGCATCAAAACGATTAGCCAAAAATATTTTTTCAACTTCGGCAAAATTGGATAAATCAGAGTGGTAAAAGCGAAGGTCCCCATTTTTGGAGGTGTGCGCGATGTGCTCTAACGTATCAAGAGTTGCCTGATGTCCAGTAGATAGGTTGTCGATAATGGTTACATCATGGCTGGTTTCTTCGAGTAGTTGTTTAACAACATGACTACCGATATATCCGGCCCCCCCAGTTACGAGAATATGCATGATTTAAGCCTTTTCACTATATTTATTTAAATACCAAGTGAGCGTTTTCACAATTCCAGTATCAAAAGTCTCTTCGGCGCACCACCCTAGTTCCGTTTCGATTTTGGTTGCATCAATCGCGTAACGGCGATCATGCCCTGCTCGATCTTCGACGTACGTGATTTGAGCAGTATAACTGGTTCCACTGCTTTTTGGCTTCATCTCATCGAGCAATGTGCAGATCCGTTCGGCAATTTGATTATTATTTCGTTCGTTGCGTCCGCCGATATTATACACCTCGCCGCTTAGTCCAGTATGATAGACGAGATCGATCCCTTTGCAGTGATCGAGGACATAGAGCCAGTCACGGATATTTTTACCATCACCGTAGATAGGAATATTTTCGCCTGAAAGTGCTTTTCGGATGATTGTCGGGATCAGTTTTTCATCATGCTGTTTCGGACCGTAGTTATTGGAGCAGTTGGTGATAATGGTGTTCATTCCATAGGTGTGGTGATAGCTGCGAACAATCATATCGCTTCCCGCTTTAGAAGCACTGTAGGGGCTGTTAGGGGCGTAGGAGGTATCTTCGGTAAATAACCCTCTCTCTCCGAGGGTTCCGTACACCTCATCAGTGCTGATATGGTGGAAACGCGGCGGAGTAGATTCTGAATCAAGTACGGAATGACGGTAGGTAAAGGGTTTCTCCATCCAGTGTTTATAGGCTACGTCGATGAGGGTAAAGGTGCCATTGACGTTGGTCTGAATAAATACTCCCGGATTTTTGATGGAGTTATCGACATGGCTCTCTGCGGCAAAATGGATAACACCGCGAATATCGTATTCTCTAAAAAGTGATTCAACGAGGGAACGGTCACAAATATCCCCTTTTACAAAAATATGACGATCATTTTGAGGTGCATCGGAGAGATTGTTCATATCCCCTGCATAGGTGAGGAGATCGAGATTGATCAAACGGGTAGTCGGGTATTTGTTTAAAAAATAAGGGACAAAGTTACTGCCGATAAATCCGGCACAACCGGTGACGAGAATAGTTCTCATTGCTTTTCTCCTTAAGGATATCCGAAATGGCAGTACGGATAACCGTCATTCTCTAAATCCATTGTTAATCATTTTGCCTTCGTTGGCTCTGCGGATCAGATATTGGCCGTATTGGTTTTTGCTCAAAGGGATAGCCAGCTCCAAAAGTTCTTCTTTTGTAATGTAGCCCATCTCATAGGCAATCTCTTCGATACAAGCTACTTTGAGCCCTTGGCGGTTTTCGATGGTTTGGATAAACATACTCGCTTCGAGCAGGCTTTCATGGGTACCGGTATCAAGCCATGCATAGCCGCGTCCCATCAGCTGTACTTTGAGGGCATTTTGGGCTAGATAGGTTTGGTTCACTGTCGTGATCTCAAGCTCGCCTCGATTGCTTGGTTTGACATTACGTGCGATCTCGACGACGTTGTTCGGATAAAAGTATAGTCCGACAACGGCATAAGAGCTTTTAGGCGACGAAGGTTTCTCTTCAATTGAGAGTACATTGCCCTCCTGATCAAACTCTGCAACACCGTAACGCTCCGGATCTTTTACCCAGTAACCGAATACCGTCGCCTTGTTTTCTTCCGTGACATAGCGAACAGATTGTGCAAGCATTTTTATGAGACCACTACCGTAAAAAATATTATCTCCCAATATCATACAAACTGTATCGCCACCAATAAACTCTTCACCTAGAATAAAAGCTTGTGCTAAGCCATCTGGTGAAGGCTGGATTTTATAATGAAGATTAAGGCCCCATTGGCCTCCAGCCCCAAGTAGCTCTTTAAAACGTGGGAGATCTTCTGGTGTTGAAATAATCAGAATATCTCGTATTCCTGCAAGCATAAGAACTGAAAGCGGATAATAGATCATTGGTTTATCATAGATAGGTAATAATTGTTTACTGATGGACTGTGTGACTGGATAGAGACGTGTACCGCTTCCGCCGGCTAAGATAATTCCTTTCATTTTACTCCTCTATCCGAATCATTTGTATTGTAATTATAGTCAAAAAAGATTATAGGTCGATTTAACCAATTTTGAGGCTAATTTCGCGATAATACGGTTATGAAAATATTAATTATTGACCAAGCCGGATTTCAGCTTCAAACCCGAAAAATGTTGTTAGAAGAGGGTATAGTAAATTGTACAGTAGATATTGCATCCACACTCGGTGAAGTGTTTATCGCATATCAAAAAGATACCTATGATGTTGTTGTTGTTGACCATGGGATTGAAAACGGTCAGCAATGTGTGGATCATATTTTACAAACCTCACCCGCTCAGCCGATTTTAGTTGTAAGTATTGCAATACATTGTGTGATAAGCCGTTGTGAAGATTGTGTGAATAACCACCAGATTCGCCGTTTATTTAACCCGACACCGATCAAAAATATTATTCGGCTGATAGATGGATTTAGAGGGTACTCTTGCGATCATTATGACTCAGAGACCAATAAAATAAAAGGGTGATGAACCCTTTTATAATTTGCTTCTACACTCTTCTTTGCCGATAAATTGTTTAGCGTCTGCATCACTTACAACCAGTTTTGCTATTTTGTCGATATCGACCGATATTTTATGTGTTTGATCCGCAATCTCCGTATTCCCATTCACGGCAGCACTGACTAAAAAGATAGCCTGATTTATCTCTGAAACGCTGTGGCTTTGTTCGGAAATGGCATCTCCGATGTCGGCGATAGATTGTGCCAAAATATTTACATTGGCATTAATATCACCGAGACTTTTTTGCGTTCTCTCCGCCAATTTTCGGACTTCATCCGCTACGACCGCAAATCCTCGTCCATGCTCTCCGGCACGTGCTGCTTCAATCGCGGCATTCAGGGCTAGGAGATTGGTTTGGTCGGCTATATCGCTAATGATGTTGATGACCGATTTAATCTCAGATGATTGTTGAACCACCTCTTTCGTCTTTTCGGCAGTAGCGTTAATAGTTGTACTCATAAGTTCCATAGACGCGGATGTTTGCTCTAACGCCGATGCGGATTCGATAGAGCTTTGATTGAGTTTATCAACATTGCTGAGCAATATGCTCGAACTTTTATCCAGTGTAAGACCGTTGGTTTTATTTTCGACGAGCATTACATTTATAACATCGGCAATACTGTTCACCCCTCGTGCAACCGTCCCTACATCATTTTCGATTCGATCGGTAAAGTCTAGTTTTGCAAAATTATTGAGGACACGGGTAATTTTATTGATATCTTCACACACATTTTTGCTGGTAGTTTCCAACATTTCATTGAAGTTATTTTTGAGTTCCCGCAAGCTCTCATTCTGGGTCTCTTGGGTAATTCTATGGTTCAATTTCCCGTTTTTGACTTCGGTTACTACCCGTTTGACATCATCGATAACGGCTTGATCTTGTTGGATCGAATTTTGTGTTTTTAGGATATTTTGGTTAATAGCTTCGGCCATTTTTCCAAATTCATCTTTGGTGTCGATGGTTATCAAATCTGCTTTTTGGCTCTCTCTGTTAAGATAGGCAAAAAAACTTAACAGTCCTTCATTGAGTCTCGATATTCCCCGCATAACTGTATGCAATAGCCCTGATGCGACAAAAATCGCAAAGAGTGTCAGGATGATTCCGACTACTATGGTTGTCACAAACACGGAATTTTGTGTGGAACCGAACTCTTTATCGCTTTCGTTCATCTCTGATTCGATGGAATCTCTCATTTTAGACAATGTCTCTATGGCAGAGTTTCTTTGAACATCTATTTTCCCGTCGATATTTCGTATTTCGGGATTAATATTAGAATCGGTAGAGTTTAATTGGGTAATGAGGTCATTTTCAATTATATTGGTATATCTTTCAATTTGTTCTTTGTATTGGTTTAATAACGCTTTTTCTTCATCCGTATCTACCATTTTCTCTAACACTTTGATATCGTCGAGTATTTCCGTTTTTAACGTGTCAAAATCTTTTTTGGCATCTTGATTGTAGCCGTTAATGATCATATCGGCCGATATAGCATACAAATCACCTAAATCTGAAACCATTTCGGTTACTTTGACGGCATCGCTCCCCCTTGAGGCACTATCGTGCTGTAAATCTCCGAGTGTATCGATCTTAAATCCCTGATAGGCAGAAAAGATTAAAAATACACTAACTAATGTACCAAAACCGAAAATCAACTTTGATTTTATTGTCATATCACTCATTTAATGCGCCTTTATGATGGTTAACGTGTCACAATTATATAGCAAATCATAACATTAATTTATAACATTTGAAAATTATATATGAAAAACAGTGTTTTGATGTGATTAAAAAAAGTACAGAAGATAGTGTATACGATGAGTTCAATTATTTTTAGGAATTTAGGGAAAAAAAGAGGGGGGGGTGGCTCCGAATGCTGGATTCGAACCAGCGACCAAGTGATTAACAGTCACCTACTCTACCGCTGAGCTAATCCGGAACAGAAAAAGTATCATAAAGTGGCTCCGAATGCTGGATTCGAACCAGCGACCAAGTGATTAACAGTCACCTACTCTACCGCTGAGCTAATCCGGAATGTTTATGAGGGCGCAATTATACGCTATGTTACGCTGATTGTCAATAAAAATGGGGTTATTTAGAACGTTTCCGGTGAATATTTTCGGAAGGGGAGAAAAAGTTTATGTTTGAACGTTCAATTTTAGCAATTTTCCCTTGATTTAAGAGATTTTCAAATCGTTGTTTGGACTTGCTATCGAAAAGGGCATCGATATCATCGCTCGTGAGAGGTCGTTTATCCAAGGTAGTAAGAATCTCATCATCGCTGTAGCTGCTTGGGGTTGCGGTGGCATGGGTACGGGATACGATATGGATTGGCAATGCGGGGTCAAAATGACAGGAGAGGAGATAGAGCTCCTCAAAGCTCAACCCCTGAACGCTATAGGCGGGAGGTCGGTCGATGGTACCGATATCGATACGATCACATGTGATAGGGAGCAGGGCACGCTCAAGCGCTTTTACCTCGCTTAGTGAGTCGTTGACCCCTTTGACGAACAGTATCTCCAAAAACAATTGTCCCTTAAAAACATGTGAAAATCGGGTGATGTTCTCTATGATACCGCTAATCTCGATCCCCTCTGCAGGACGGTCTATTTTTTTAAACGTTTCGGAGGTAGCCGCATCGAGTGAGAGTTTGACTTGGTCAAGTTTTAAAAGGGTATTAAAAACACTCGGTTCACCCAAACAAGCACTATTGGAGAGTATGAGTGTTTGAATATCACCTTTGATTGTGTTAATTTCATCTACAAGGTGATCAAGATGGGGGTACATTGTCGGTTCACCGTTTGCGGTAATGGTAATGACATCGATGGAGGGGTGTTTAAGGAGAGCCTCTTTTAAATCGGCAAGAATGCTCTCAAGGGGAGTAACGGTGTTCTGATGAGCTATTGCGGGAGCAGGGGCAAGTTCACAATAGAGGCAATCAAAATTGCACTGTTTGTTGGAACTCGAAAGATCGATCCCGAGCGATGTACCGAAACGACGCGAGTGGACGGGACCGAAAATGGAAGACATTATTTTTTACTTACTCTTTGGCACTCGCGTACAAAGTGTTGTGCATTCTCAACCGGAACATCGGGGAGAATTCCATGTCCGAGATTAAAAATGTGACGTTTGCCGCCCATGATTTCTTGGATTGCTTCAACACACGCGGTAGTTTGTTCTTTCGAATACAAACGGCACGGTTCCATGTTCCCTTGAAGGACATAACGATCCCCCAGTTTCTCTTTGGCCAACGCCATAGGGGTACTCCAGTCGACACCGAAAACATCGAAATTTCCGTAGACTTTATCCAAAAAGGCCGGAATCCCTTTCGGGAACATAATGACAGGGATATGAGGATATTTCTCTTTGAGGTACTCGGCGATTTCCACCATGTAGCTCCAAGAGAACTCATCGTATCGGCTAGGTTCAATCGCTGCTGCCCAACTGTCGAAGATTTGGACGACATCGATCCCCGATTGGATCTGTTTTTCCATGTAGAGTTTGACGACATCGGTCACTTTACGGAGGATTTTGTGAAGCAATTCAGGGTTGGAATACATCATCTTTTTACAGATGTTATAGGTTTTTGTCCCTTGTCCCTCGATCATATAGGTTGCGAGGGTCCACGGTGCACCGGTAAAGCCGATTAGAGCTTTGTTATCACCGCGCGCATCGAGCTGAGAACGCAAGATTTTGATAGTATCGTAAACATACGTGAGCTTTGATGCTGCTTCCTCACCGCCGATGAGTTCATTTAGATCCTCTTCGGAAGTAATCGGCTTTTCGAAAACAGGACCTTCGCCTTTGATGAAGTCGAGTTTCATCCCCATTTCATTCGGTACGACCAAAATATCACTGAACAAAATTGCCGCATCAACACCTACAAGGTCGACCGGTTGGATAGTGACTTCGGCTGCCATGTCAGGCGCGTGACAAAGGTTGAGGAAATTTCCGGCACGTTGGCGTACTTCCATATACTCAGGGAGATAGCGTCCCGCTTGGCGCATCATCCAAACAGGGGTATAAGGGGTCTCTTTTCCGAAACACGCATCAACGAAAATTTTACTCATGGTGACCTACTTTGCTAAGAAAATAAAGACCGACGGCAACGGCTGTGATAGATAGGGCTAGATAAAGGAGCTCTAATGCTCCGGTAAATGCGGTATGTCCCACTTTTTGGAAAAAGCCGACGACCAAAACCATAACGATAACTTTGGAGATTTTATCTTTGAGTTGATCGAGAGAGTGGACGGCGAGGAGTTGGTTCTCTTTTCCGTGTTCGTCTTTGGCCGGATCGATATCGGAGATAAACAACTCATACAGACCGAAAGAGAAGATGATCATAACGACACCGATAAGGTACAAGTCAACCGCACCGATGATACCGCCGACCACTTTTTCATGGAACCCCTCTGGATGCGCATGGGTAACATAGGTATTGATGACATAGGATGTTGTGTAGTAGATATCAAAACTGGCTATTGCAAACAGCACAATTGCCCCCAACAATCCAAACACTACGGCTAAGATGATGATGAAACGTGAGCTCCAAAGGCCATTTTCAAATAATTTTTCGATGAAATTCATACTATTCTCCTTGCATCTCTACCCATTTTTGGGCGATTCGTACAGCATTGGTTGCGGCACCTACACGAAGGTTATCAGCGACAACCCACATATGAAGTACATTATCGCGGTAGATATCATTACGGATACGTCCTACGAATGTCTCATTTTGATCCATACAAAGCGACGGCATAGGATAGATGCTCTCGCTAGGGGTATCTAACACAATGATATTCGGTGCTTTACTCAAAAGCTCACGTGCTTCGGCAGCATCCACTGCACCGTCAAACGTGAGAGTAAGGGTTTCCGCATGACCTCTAAGGGTCGGGATACGGACACACGTAGCACTCACTTCGATATCTTTGTGCATGATTTTTTGGGTCTCGTTCACCATTTTGAGTTCTTCTTTGGTGTAGCCGTTATCGGTGAACGAATCGATTTGTGGAATAGCGTTAAGTGCGATGCGGTGAGCGAATTTTTTCGGTTCCATATCATCGAGTTTGAAGGCGAAAAAGGCTTGCATCTGCTCTACAAGCTCTTCCATCCCCGTTTTACCCGCACCTGAAGTCGCTTGGTAGGTGCTGACATCGATACGCTGTAAATCGTAAGCATCATCGAGCGGTTTAAGGGCTTGCACCATTTGAATAGTAGAACAGTTAGGGTTAGCGATAATGCCGCGATTGCGCCATTGGGCAATATCCTCCGGGTTCACTTCAGGAACGACGAGAGGGACATCCTCAAACATACGGAAATGACTCGTGTTATCGATAACAACGGCTCCCGCTTCGGCAGCATAAGGGGCAAACTCAGCCGATACGCTTCCGCCGGCACTAAAGAGGGCGATTTCGATCTCTTCTTCGGCAAATACAGTCGGAGTCAACTCTTTGATTACGAGGTCGTGATCTTTGAATGTAACGGTGTTTCCTGCGCTTCGTGCACTTGCCAACGGGACAAGTTTGGCTAATGGAAAATCGATCTCTTCGAAAATGCGTAAAATTTCTTCTCCGACGGCACCGCTGGCACCGACAATCGCAACGTTATAAAGTTTCATAAGAAGCTTTCCTTGGGGATGAGCAAACTCACCCGTGAATATTTTTCCGCGATTATATCGAATACGGACTTATATTCGACCTAATCCGCGTGCTTCCAAAAAGAGGTCTTCGGTGTCGATGCTCTCTCCGTCACTCAAGATTGCCGAGCGTTCGACCACTGAGATCAGTTCACGAATATTTCCCGGCCAGTTGTAGTTCATCAATGCGTTACGTGCTGAGGTTGTAAACGATTTTGTCTCAAAGCCGTATTGGGAGCAATAGCGCTCGAGTGCCGCTTCGGCAATAGAGAGGATCTCTTCACGGCGTTCACGCAGCGGCGGAATATTGAGAGGGATGGTGTTGAGGCGATAATAGAGGTCTTCTCGAAATTTACCTTCGGTGATCTTGGTATTCAAATCGGCATTGGTAGCACAAATAATCCGAACGTCGATTTTCGTATTTTTCGAACCTCCCAAACGGCGGATTTCCCGCTCTTGGAGTACCCGTAGTAGTTTTGCTTGTAGAGAATAGGGCATTTCGGCGATTTCGTCCAAAAACAGTGTTCCCCCCTCTGCAAGTTCAAATTGCCCCGTTTTGGCTTCGGTGGCATCGGTGAAAGCCCCTTTTTCAAAGCCGAACAGCTCACTTTCTATCAGGTTGTCAGGGATGGCCGCCATATTGATAGCGATGAAGGGTTTTGTACAGCGCTGTGAACTCTCATGGATATGACGGGCAAAGACCTCTTTTCCGACACCGCTCTCCCCTAAAAGCATCATACTCGCATCGGTAACGGCGGCCTTGGCGATACGGCTAAGAAGTTGATCAAGGGCAGGGGATGAACCTAAAAAGTTTTCTCCCCGCGCAGGTTCTTGAGAGAGTGATTTTTGAGATTTTTTTGCAACGGTTGCCGTCCTCTCGATGGCGGTTACCAAGGTCTCTATTTCGAACGGTTTAAGGAGGAAATCTTTTACCCCAAGTTGAATCGATTCGATAGCTCGGGTAAGGGTCGCGTTTCCGGTAATAATGATCACTTCATATTTGCCGCCGAGAGTTTTTACGAATTCGATCCCGTCCATTCCGGGCATATTAATATCACTGATAACGAGCTCAAACGTATCATCGAGTTTTTTGAGGGCATCACGGGCATTTTTGAAGGTGTGAATCTCATATTTGTCATAGTCGCTCATCGCTATTTCAAGCGATTTACGCATATTGATATCATCTTCAACAATCGCAATTTTCATAAAAAAACCACCCGCTATTTAGTTGCGGTTATTGTAACAGACTCATCATTAAACTCGACTGCATAGCACCGCGAGGGGAGGGTAAGGGAATTAAGGGTTTGTAGGTGGGCTCTTTCAACGGTATCATTGCTTTTAACCCGAAGTTCATCACTTGCGGCAAACTCTAAAAAGCGGGTTTGTTCACGTTTGAGTACACTCTCCAAGTTCTCATCGCTATTACGGTGAAAAACGATGGTTGGAGCATTTTGATGAGAGAAACATGGCTGCATCGCTTTGGAAACCCAGAGCGTCTCATTGATGGCTTGAGTATTTTTGGCGGTAAACCGATACCCTATATAATAGTAGTTATCGGCTCCGACGCAAAGAGTCGTGATTAGTGTAAGACTCGTGAATAGGAAAGAGAAATTTCCATTTCGACTTCGCACAGACCCTCTTTAAATGTAGTGTTCATAATGTTGGCACCGCGTACGAGTGCTTCAACAGATGTGCGGGTTGTTGATTGCTGTAACATCATATTTTTGATGGTATCTTGCCCCTCAACTTGAACCCCTTTAACCCTCTCTGCGATAAGACGATACCCATCAACCATAGCGGCACGTTTAGCGAGTGCGTACGCTTGTGCAGGGGACGCGGTAACGGATGGGGCAACCCCTTGGCCGATAACGGTAATGACAAGTTCATTTTGGGATTTTAAAATAGGTTCAACACAATGGCCGTCTGTGCCGCTGTAGACACATTTTACTTTGGTTTCTGAAGAATCATCGCTGTTGAAAAATCCCGCGTGAAGTGCGGGAACAGCGAGAAGCAGTGCAAGAAGAGCAGAGATTCGCATTCGGGTTCCTTCGGGTAAGTTTGGAATAATTACCCGATATTAAGCAAATACTATTCCAACTCTAACGTTGTTTCACCCTCTTCGTTTTCATCTTCTTCATCCTCTTTTTTCGGACAACGGGAGATACTCGCTACATCGTCGCCTTTAACGATATAAACGCCGCTGGTATTACGTCCCGATTTGGCGATTGTTTGCATATCGACACGGATCATTTTGCCTGCTTTGGTGAGGGCCATAAGATCCATTGTCTCATCGACCATGACACATCCGACAACGGTGGTTCCGGTTTTCGCGTTGAGTTTCATCGCGATTACCCCTGAACCGGCACGGTTAGTGAGGCGGTACTCTTCTGCGGTAGTACGTTTTCCGATCCCTTTTTCACTCACCATCAAGATCTCTTCTTCATCGCTTTTGATGATGTTGGCATCAACGACAACATCTCCTTCGATTTTGAATTTAATACCGCGAACCCCACGTGTACTACGCCCTTGATCTCGGGTTTTTTCAATTTCAAATTTAATACATTGCGCATATTTGGTGACGATGAAGAGGTATTTTGTCTCTTCGGTCGCGATATGCGCCGTGATCAATGCGTCATCGTCATCGAGAACGATTGCACGGACACCGTTGCTTCGGATGTTTGAGAACTCATTTAATGCGGTACGTTTGACGATACCGTTTTCGGTAAAGAATACCAATGATTTTGTTTCACTGAAGTCGGTTGTCGGGATGATTGAGCGGATTTTCTCATCGGCTTCGAGGTTGATGAGGTTAACAACCGCTTTACCTTTGGCCGTACGTGATCCCTCAGGGATTTTGTATACTTTGAGCCAGTGGAGCTGCCCGCGATCGGTGACGAACATCAATGTATCGTGTGTATTACATGTATAGAATTTTTCGATAAAGTCATCATCGTAGGTGGTTACGGCAATTTTCCCTTTTCCGCCTCGGATCTGTTTCTCATACGCAACGAGAGGAACCCGTTTGATGTATCCGCGATGGCTAATCGTGACAACCATCGGTTCGTTCGGGATCAAATCTTCGATATTGATGTCATCGTAGTTATCTTCGATATCGGTAACACGTGGAATGTTGAATTGTTCAACGAGTTCAACGAACTCCCCTTTGATGATATCTTTGAGAACTTCTTCGCTTCGGAGGATGCTTTCAAGATAGTCGATGTGAGCCAAAATCTCTTTGAGTTCATTTTCGATTTTATCTCTCTCTAACCCTGTAAGGCGTTGGAGACGCATATCCAAAATCGCTTGAGCTTGGATCGGAGAAAAACCGAACTCGGAGATTAAGCCGTTTTTCGCCGCTTCGCCGTCGTTACTTGCACGGATAAGTTTGATGATCGCTTCGATATGATCGAGTGCCTTTTTCAAACCTTCCAAGATATGGGCACGGGCTTTCGCTTTTTCGAGATCGAAAATAGTACGGCGGATAATAACCGTTTTACGATGGTTGATGAAATGACCCAACATCTCAAGAAGGGTGAATACACGAGGCTCTTGGTTGAATACCGAGAGCATGATGATTCCGAAGGTCGTTTCCATATTGGTTGATTTATAAAGGTTGTTAAGGACGATTTCGCTCATCGCATCGCGTTTAAGCTCGATAACGACGCGGATACCCTCACGGTCAGACTCATCGCGGATCTCAGAGATACCTTCGATAAATTTATCTTTAACCAAATCGGCAATGCTTTCGATCAAACGCGCTTTATTGACTTGATACGGCAACTCATCAATAACGATAACGTCTTTGTTCGCTTTTTTCTCGATATGGGTTTTGGCACGAATACGGATACGTCCGCGTCCTGTCTCATACGCGTCTAAAATCCCTTTTTTACCGTAGATGGTTCCACCGGTAGGAAAATCGGGAGCTTTGATAAACTGCATAATATCAATGAGAGAGGCGTTAGGATTGTCCATAAGATAGACAAGCGCATTGAGAACTTCATTTGGATTATGAGGAGGGATATTGGTCGCCATACCGACGGCAATACCGCTTGAACCGTTAATAATAAGGTTCGGGACACGTGTCGGAAGAACTTCAGGCTCGAAAGTGGTGCCGTCGTAGTTCTCGATCATATCAACGGTGTCTTTTTCAAGATCTTTGAGAAGTTCTCCCGCATAACGGGTCATTCTCGCTTCGGTATAACGCATAGCTGCTGCGCTGTCCCCATCGACTGAACCGAAGTTCCCTTGACCGTCAACGAGCGGTGCGCGCATAGCAAAAGGTTGAGCCATACGAACCAATGCATCGTAAACTGAAGTATCACCGTGAGGGTGGTACTGACCGATAACATCCCCGACGATACGGGCTGATTTTTTATACTTGGCACCGGCCGATAGGCTCAGTTTGTCCATAGCATATAGGATACGACGGTGAACCGGTTTGAGACCGTCACGTACATCCGGAAGTGCCCGTCCGATGATAACGCTCATAGAGTAATCGAGATAACTGCTCTTGAGTGTGTCTTCTATATTAATGTCATTTATTTCGCTGTTGTCTAGCAGATCGTTCATGCGGTCCCCAAAAGTGAAGATAATATGGCTGATTATATCCAACCGTGCCTTAAAGTCTAAAAACCTCTCTCATTTGATAAATTAATTAAATAAGGTTACAATTGCCTCAAATATCGTTGGAGCTATTAATATGAAAAAAATCGAAGCGGTTATCAAACCATTTAAACTAGAAGATGTAAAAGACGCCCTAGCCGAAATCGGTATTACGGGAATGACGGTAAGTGAAGTAAAAGGGTACGGACGACAAAAAGGGCACAGCGAGTTATATCGCGGTGCAGAATACGTTGTTGATTTTCTTCCTAAAATCAAAATGGAGATGGTCGTGGATGATGATATGGTTGATAAAGTGGTCAATACTGTCGTAGAAGCGGCACGCACCGGAAAAATTGGTGACGGTAAAATCTTCGTGAGCGATATTAATAAAATTATCCGTATCCGTACGGGTGAAACCGATAGCGACGCAATCTAAACAACTATCTTCTAAAATCTTCGCTTCTCTCTTCACCCGTTTGGGTGGATTCCTTCTATAAGATTCTGTATGCAAAAAAGTGACAAAATGGCTTGTTTGAATTTCATATTTACAATTGATTAAAATTTAATCAACAAACTGCACTCTCACTTTTGGATTACTTTGTACAATGGTACCTGACATTTACGTTATAAGGAGAGAAAATGAAAAAGTGGCTTTTAGCTTTATCGCTAATGGGCGTATCGGCATTTGCCGAAGATGCTGCAGCACCTGTACTTAACTCAGGGGATACTGCATGGATGATGATGTCAACGGCGTTGGTTATGTTGATGACTCCGATCGGTTTGGCATTATTTTACGGCGGGATGACCCGTTCTAAAAATATTTTGAATACGTTTGCGATGGTATTTGGTGCTTTCTCAGTATCGTTTATCGCTTGGGTAATCGCAGGTTTCTCTATCGCGTTCGGTACGGCTGAGGGTTCAATGAACCAAGTTATCGGTGGTTTCGGTCACATTATGCTTAGCGGTATCAGCTGGACAGAGTTTGCGAGTGTAGATCTCGGACAGCTTTATCCTAAATTTGTATTTGTAGTGTTCCAAGGGACATTTGCCGCTATCACAGTAGCAATCGTTGCGGGTTCTGTGATTGAACGTATGAAATTTTCTACGTGGATGGTTTTCGCTTTCATCTGGACAATCGTTGTTTATGCTCCGATTACCCACATGGTATGGGGCGGCGGTTACCTTTTCAATGAAGGTGCTCTTGACTTCGCTGGTGGTACTGTAGTTCACATGAATGGTGGTTTGGCCGGTTTAGTTCTTGCTCTTTTGATCGGAAAACGTGTCGGCTATCCAAAAACTGCTATGAAGCCTGCAAGTGTTATCTTGACAGCTCTTGGTGCGGGTCTTCTCTGGTTCGGTTGGTACGGATTTAACGGCGGATCTGCATTCGGTGCAAACGCTATCGCCGGTTTGGCTTATTTGACAACAACCATTGCTGCGGCGGTTGCAACAGTGACTTGGATTGTAGTTGAGTATGCGGTATTCAAAAAACCGACATTGCTCGGTGCGGCGACAGGTGCTATCGCAGGATTGGTAGCGATTACTCCGGCTGCGGGTTTCGTAGGAGTTAACGGTGCATTTATCATCGGTGCAACAGGAGCATTGATTGCGTTCTTCGGTGTAACGGCTCTTAAGAAAAAATTGGGATACGATGATTCTTTGGATGCGTTTGGAGTTCACTTCCTTGCAGGTCTTTGGGGTGCGATTGCAACCGGTATTTTTGCAGCGTACACACCAAATACCGACAATGCATTGTTATGGTCAGGACCGTTAAAAGATTCAGGTGACCGTATGGGACAAATCATGGTTCAAGCAGAATCTGTACTGGTTGTAGGATTGTTCACTTTGGTCGGTACGATCGTGGTTTACTATATCGCAATGGCATTGACCGGCGGTTCACGTATCAACGAAGAACAAGAGAGCCAAGGCTTGGATGAATCAGTACACGGTGAACGTGGATTTAACCTATAAGAAGGAATGAACAATGAAAAAAATTGAAGCGGTTATCAAACCATTTAAACTAGAAGATGTAAAAGACGCCCTAGCCGAAATCGGTATCACGGGTATGACGGTAAGTGAAGTAAAAGGGTACGGACGACAAAAAGGGCACAGCGAGTTATATCGCGGTGCAGAATACGTTGTTGACTTTCTTCCTAAAATTAAAATGGAGATGGTTGTTGATGATGCGATGGTAGATCAAGTGGTCAATACTGTCGTAGAAGCGGCACGCACCGGAAAAATCGGTGACGGTAAAATCTTCGTGAGCGATATCAGTAAAATTGTCCGTATCCGTACGGGTGAAACTGATATAGAGGCGATTTAATTCGATTGATTAAATTTTAATCAATCATTCTTCTCCAATCCTTTGGGTTGGATATATAATGCACGCCTTTATTCTTAAATTAAAGGTGCTGCATGGATACTGCCTACGTTATTGATACCCTCTTTGCCCTCTTTTCGATCACACTTATTATCTTGATGGTTCCCGGTTTCGCGATGCTTGAAGCAGGTTTGGTGAGAACTAAAAATGTCTCCAGCGTATTGACCGTCAACGTTATGATTTATGCGGTGGCATCGATGGCTTTTATTTTGGTTGGATTTCATCTGGCATTCGGTGATTTTCAAAGTACGACGATGAGCCAATGGGCATTTTTTATGTTCCAAATGGCGTTTGTCGGAAAAGCGATCAACATCATGAGTGGGGGTGTCGGTGAACGTGCCCGTCTTTTGCCATTGACCCTTTTTACGGTAATTATGGGTGCATTGATCTATCCGACGGCGGTAAACATCAGCTGGGGAAGCGATTGGATCAAGGATACCGTTTTTGATTTGAACTTTGTCGATTTGGCGGGTTCAACCGTCATCCATTCGACAGGCGGATGGGCATTGCTTGCCGCTATTTTGGTGATCGGAGCACGTAAAGGGCGTTATGTCGGCAATCAAATCCGTGTTATCCCCGCATCGAATATACCTTTAGTGGTCTTAGGTGCCATGTTATTATGGATCGGATGGTTTGGATTTAACGGCGGTTCCGTTGGAGGTATTTCGACGAAAGAGCTGGCGGATAGCGTTGCATTAACGGTGTTTAATACCAATACGGCGGGGCTTGCAGGAGCGATTTCAGTTGGGGTATTGATTTATATACGATATAAACTTTTTGATATTACGATGATCCTCAACGGTGCATTGGGGGGGCTAGTGGCGATTACGGCAGGACCTCATTTGTATACAACTTTGGATGCGATTACCATCGGTGCTATTGGCGGTGCTTTGGTCGTGTTGGCCGTACCGTTGTTTGACCGTTTCCGCATCGATGATCCGGTGGGAGCATTGTCGGTACATTTGGTTAACGGTATTTGGGGGACTCTTGCTGTCGGACTTTTTGCTGCTGATCCGGCTAATAATATTACACTATTGAATCAGCTCAAAGGAGTTGGCGTAATGGCAGTGTTTGTCTTTAGTGTATCGTTTAGCATTATTTACCTTCTTAATAAAGTTATACCGTTCCGTGCCTCGGATGAAGATCAGGTTCAAGGGCTCGATGTCAGCGAATGCGGACTTGAAGCATATCCTGAGTTCAAACGCGCTATTTAGTACCTCCTTAACACTTTTGTAACACTTCTTCACTATTCTTCTTTTGGGGCTTTTTGCCCCGTAAAAGACTCTTTTAACCACCTCGTTGTATAATTTGTTAATGTTGCTTGAAAAGGGAAAATATGTCTATTTATCGTGAGTATGATATCCGTGGAATTTATGAAAAAGAGTTGAATGAAGAGACGATTACCCGCTTGGGATATGCGTTGGCAGATGAGATGAAACAATACGGTGAATACGTTGCTGTCGGGTATGACGCACGTTCTCATTCACCGATTCTTTTTGAATATTTGACGGCCGGACTGAATGCCGGAGGGATGAAAGTACTTGGGATGGGTATGGTGCCTACTCCCGTCAATTATTTTTGTAATTATCAAGAATTTAATGGAATAACGGCGTGTGCATCGGTGATGATTACCGGCTCTCACAATCCGAGTGAATACAACGGATTTAAAATTACGATCAACAAAGCACCATTTTTCGGTGAATCTATTTATGCCCTCGGTCGCAAAATCGATACATTGCCGATGCCTGCGAAAGTGGAACGTCAGGTGATCGAGATTGATGCACTCTCTCGCTATAAAACATTTATGATTGAATCGTTCGGCCATTTGCGAGGGATGAATGAGCGGATTGTATATGATTGCGGAAACGGGGTTGCCGGGCTCGCTATCGAGGATATTTTTAATGCGTTAGAACTCAAAACCAAAGGGATTTACGTCGATCCAGACGGAACATTCCCGAACCATCACCCCGATCCGAGCGAAGAACATAACCTTGAAGATATCAAAAAACTTCTTGCAACAGAGGGGGACATCGCGTTTGCGTACGACGGTGATGCTGACCGTATCGCGGTATTGACTCCTAACAACAACATCAAGGGCGATATGATGGCACTGCTGTTTGCCCTTAAGATGAAAAATCCGACCGTTATCGGTGAGGTAAAATGTTCACAAGTGATGTATGACACGCTACGGGCACGCGGAGCAACAGCTGTGATGTACAAAACGGGGCACTCGAATTTGAAAGTGAAAATGAAAGAACTTCACGCCGACTTGGCGTGCGAAGTGAGCGGACACGTCTTTTTTGCTGATCGCTATTTCGGGTATGACGATGCGATTTACGCAACGTTGCGTATGCTTGAACTCATTCACGAAGGGGTCGATCTGGATGCCGAAATCGCCAAACTTCCACACGTCTTTTCAACAGAAGAGATCAAAGTAAAAACGACGGAGCAGGAGAAATTTCCGTTGATGGCAAAACTGAAAGAGTTACTCCAAACTCCACCTGAGTCTTTTCCAGCTATCAAAGAGATTATCGATGTTGACGGGGTACGGGTTATTTTTGATAAAGGGTGGGGACTGGTGCGAGCGAGTAATACGACTCCGGTATTGGTAACCCGTTTTGAATCGACGGAGCAAGCCGAAGCGATTCGGTACGAAGAGGCACTTAATGGTCTCATTCAAGAAGCTCAAAATCAGTTGAAGGCATAACGTATGAAAACTATTACCCTTACAATGCCGCTGGATATGCATCTTCATTTGCGGGACGGTGAGATGTTGGAGACGGTAGCGCCACTTACTTCGTACAGTTTCAGCGGGGCGATTGTGATGCCCAACCTTGTCCCTCCGGTAACGACGTTAGAAGCGGTAAAAGAGTACAAAAAACGGATTAAACACGCAATAGGACGAGATGATTTCGAACCCTATATGACCCTTTTTTACCAAAACTACAGCAGGGCGTTTTTGGAGAGTGTTCAAGATGAGATTACCGCGATCAAACTCTATCCGAGCGGTGTGACGACGAACTCTGAGGGGGGTGTGGCGAGTTTTGATATCGAAGCGATGCGCGAAACGCTCGAAGCGATGTCTGATTTGGGAATCGTCCTCTCGGTTCACGGCGAAACCAATGGATTCGTGATGGATCGCGAAGCGGAGTTTATGTCGGTCTATGAGATGTTGGCAAAGAATTTTCCGAAGCTCAAAATCATTATGGAACACATTACGACTGCCGATGCGGTAGAAATGTTGGATAAATACGAGAATTTGTACGCGACGATTACGGTACACCATCTCATTATCACCCTCGATGATGTGGCAGGGGGGATGTTGCGTCCCCATCTGTTTTGCAAACCGATTGCCAAACGCCCCGAAGATCGTACCGCACTTTTGCGCGTTGCGCTCGAAGCTCATCCGAAAGTGATGTTTGGCTCCGACAGTGCTCCTCACCCGAAACAAGCAAAAGAATCATGCGGATGCGGAGCAGGGGTATTTACTGCCCCTATCGCTTTGCAGCTCTTGTGTGAGGTGTTTGAAGCACACGACAAGTTGGAGAATCTTCAGGCATTTGTGAGTGATAATGCGCAACAAATCTACGGTATCTGTGCCGAGTTTAAAGAGGTGGTGTTGGTGAAACATGACTTCGTAGTTCCTGATATCTACGGCAGTGTCGTGCCGATGCGTGCAGGGGAAACTTTAAAATGGACATTAGAGCGTGTTGACTAAGATTTTGCTTTTAGAGGACGATTTGCTCTTTGGCGAATCGATCGTAGATGTACTGGAAGAGGAGGGGTTTGAGGTCGTTTTGTGCCGTAACGGGCAAATAGCTCTCGATGAGACCTATAAAAACCATTTTGATCTCTATCTTCTTGACATTAACGTCCCTCTAATCGACGGGTTATCCCTTCTCAAAGAGTTACGCCGTGCCAACGATCGTACCCCGACAATCTATCTTTCTTCGCATCAAGAGATTGAAACTCTCTCACAAGCATTTGAGATAGGGGCGGACGATTATCTAAAAAAACCGTTTAATACCGACGAACTTATTGTTCGGATTCATGCATTACTGCGCCGTAACAAAGGGAAAGTGAGGCACTGTGTCGGTGAACTCTGTCTCGATGAACTGCATAAATGTGTTCTTATGGAGGGGAAAGAGCTATCCCTTTCTCTGAAAGAGTATCAGTTGATGGCTCTCTTTATCCGAAATGCAGGAGAGATTGTTACCAAAGAGATGATCATGGATACCCTCTGGAACCCCTCTGAGATGATCAGCGATGGGGCGATACGGGTCTACATCAATCGTCTTAAGCAAGAGATTGGAGCGGAGCTGATTGTCAATATCCGCGGAGTAGGGTACCGTCTTGTTTCGTAATGTCGAAATCGCTTTGGCCTCGTTGTATGTCACCACTACCGGTGTGTTGATTGCCGGAATTTATTATGTCCATCAGGTATTGGGCGTAGAGCAATGGGGGATTATTGCCTTTCTATCGTTGATAATGACTCTTGTGGTAGGGGGGATTTTGGCTAAAATCGCCATTACCCCTCTTAGGGAGCACTTTTATCATTTGGAGCGGTTTTCCAAAGAGACGCTTCATGAATTGAACCTTCCGATAAACACGATTACTGCCAATGTTCAAATGTTGCGTAAATCCCACAGTGATGAAAAAAGTTTGAAGCGGTTGGAGCGGATCGAGATTGCGGCAGAGATGTTAAAAGAGCGTTATAATGAGCTTGATTATATGATCAAAAAACAGAGTGAACGGGAGAGAATCGAACAGTTTGATTTGGGTGAAGCAATCGAAGAGAGATTGGTATTTCTGAGGTCTCTTTATCCTTCTGTGATGTGGGATGTGTCGGTTGAATCTTATAGTGTAAATTGCGATCGAATCGGATTGGGCAAGGTTATTGATAATTTAATCGAAAACGGGGTGAAATATTCACCGAAAAATCCTATAATCACGATCACACTTCAAGAAAATACGGTAAATATTTGCGATAATGGAATCGGGATGGATGAGATCACCTTGATGCATATATACGATCGCTATTACCAGAATGATTCGACGATGGCTGGTTATGGAATCGGTTTGAATCTGGTGAAGCGCTATTGTGACCGTTACGGTATTGCACTGCACATCTCTTCTCGCATTAATGAGGGGACTTGTGTCAAACTTGAATTTAAAAAAAGGGGAATAATAAATGGATAACAGTTGGTTGGAATTTGCACATTCGGCGGTAGATTACGGGATTATCGGGATTTTAGTGATTATGAGTGTGGTCTCTTTATGGCTATTTATTGAGCGCCTTATGGCGTACGGTTCGGTTCGTATCAGTGATTATGATACGAAAGAAGAGTTAGAACTTGACCTAGGAAATAACGTTAGTACGATTGCAACTATTGGTTCCAATGCTCCGTATGTGGGACTTTTGGGAACCGTATTAGGGATTATGATTACATTCTATTCTTTGGGTGATGTTGGTGCGGTTGATCCTAAGAAGATTATGACAGGTTTGGCATTGGCACTTAAAGCGACCGCTATGGGACTTGTCGTAGCCATCCCTGCTATCGTGTTTTACAATATTTTACTTCGTAAAATGGAACGTCTTATCACTTTATGGGAAATTGACGCCCGTAAAAAACAAGGGTAAATCATGAAAATGAAACGGATCGATACGATCAACGTTATCCCTTTCATCGACATTATGCTCGTTCTCTTGGTCATGGTTCTGACAACGGCGACGTTTATTAAGACGGGATTGATCCCTGTTGATCTCCCCGAAGCAAAAGGGAGTGCGGCAGAGCATAAGCCGAGTGAACTAAAGCTTACCATCCAAAAAGACGGAACGCTGATGCTGGGTGATGAGAAAACACCGATAAGCCTAGCGGAGTTTGAACAGAAAGTGACAGAGGGGGGAAAAGAGATGACCGTTGTCCTCTATAGCGATAAAGAGGCGGCATTTCAAAACTTCGTGGGTGTCATGGATGTGTTGAAACGCCTTGGGCATGAACAGCTCTATATTGTGACAGACAAGCAGAAATAGCTGTGCATCAGATCAGTAACTACGTCTATGCACACGATGAGTTACTGGGATGGGATATTCCTACTGCTCGGCTTCCTAACCCCTATCACGATTTCCCCTATATGGTTCTGGAGGGGGTTTTAAGCCCCTCCGAATGCCGCTCTATTACCGCTGCCGCATTAGCGGACAAAGAGGTAGTTGCAGCAGGGCTTAGGGGACGCTCTCTTGATACTGCTATCCGTCGTACCGATATCCACACCCTCACTTCGGAACATCGAGCAGTCTATGATCGCCGTTTTGATGCGATTAGAGGTGAAATTGAGGAGTTTTTTGCTTTATCATTGAGTAAAGCGACCGATGTTCAAGTTCTTGGCTATGAGAGTGGGTCGTTTTATCTCAAGCACTCGGACGATTCAAGTGAGCTTCGTGATCGGGAGGGGAACATTGTAGGATTCAAAACCGTTGCACCTGAGCGTAAACTCACCACTGTCTTGTTTACTACCTCCTATACTCCCCATCCAACCGATCAAGATCATTTCAGCGGGGGGGAACTCCTTTTTAATTATCTGTGTGACGAGCACGGTAACACGATAACCCTCCGTCCCGAAGCTGGGGATATGGTTGTTTTTTTAAGCAACCCCTATTTTTCCCATGAAGTCCTTAGTGTTAAAGCGGGATATCGACTCAGTCTCGTTCAATGGCACGATTGTCTTTAATTCGGCTATAATTTCGCATCTTTTTTTGAGGGCGAAATTATGCGCTACTTTATCAGTTCATTCGCAATAATGGCCATAGGGCTTATTGCGGCTTTTTATCTCGGCGGACTCGCCGCTATCTACATCACGTTTTTATTGATTGTCCTTGAAATCTCATTATCGTTTGATAATGCGGTGGTCAATGCTAAAGTATTGGAGACGATGGATCCGATTTGGCAGAAACGGTTTATTGTGTTCGGTATTCCGATCGCGGTTTTCGGTATGAGGCTAGTATTTCCTCTTGCGATTGTTTCGATTGTGACCGGTATGGGATTGATGGAAACGCTCCAAGTGGCGATGAATCAGCCTGATGAATACGAAAAAGTGCTTAAAGCGACTGAATCGACAATTTTCGCCTTCGGGGGGGCATTCTTGCTCATGGTCTTTTTGGACTTTTTCTTTGAAGAGCGGGATGTTAAATGGGTAACCTTTGTTGAGGGTTCTAAAATTATGGAAACCTTCTCAGGGGTTGCGAACATTGAGTTGATAACCGCCATTATGATTGGTATCGGTTTAGGACACATTACGCAGGATTTCGGTGTCGTATTAGCATTTATGTATGGAGTTTTGCTTCACTCATTGCTCGGGATGCTCGATCATTTCCTCTCTTCCGATACCGTAAAAAGCGGAGTTGCCGGATTTATCTATCTCGAAGTACTCGATGCAAGTTTCAGTTTTGACGGTGTAATCGGAGCGTTTGCCCTTACCAGCAATATCTTTATTATTATGATCGGGCTTGGTGTGGGAGCTATGTTTGTTCGGAGTATCACCCTCTATTTCGTTGAGCATAAAACTCTCTCCGAATTTCGTTATCTCGAACATGGTGCCCACTATGCGATTGGAATTTTGGCGATTATCATGTTGATGAAAATCACCACCCACGTCAGCGAAATGGTGACAGGAACCATCGGTATCGGTCTTATTGCTATCGCGTTTGGCCATTCCCTTTGGGAAAATAAAAAAGCGAACGAAATCGCTTAATCTTCTTCACCGCCATTGTTGGCGGTATTTTCTTCGCGCTTCTTCAATTTATAATATTTGAGTATCCCGTACACACTAATCAACATCCAAATCGATTCCATTAAAAACGATGCAAGATTCCAGTCATACAGCAGTGAGATAATAATCAGTAATGCCCCTAGGGTATTTAAAACGGAGAAGCTTAAATCTTTAGCATCCATTTTTTCAAGCTGCAAAAGCATATAGGCAACAATGATGATAAAGACGCCGAGAATGCCGATAAGGTCGGTTAATGATAATTGCATGGGTTATGTTCCGTTGAGTGTTTAGTGAAGAAGTGTATCGAAGAAGGATTAAAAGAGGGGTTTTGTTCGGGCAAGCGTGACGTAAGTCACCCTTGCTTGTCCGAACTCACATCATGCCAGGCATTCCACCCATACCGCCCATATCAGGCATTGCAGGTTTGTCTTCTTTGATCTCGTGGATTGTTGCTTCGGTGGTGAGAAGCATACTTGATACCGACGTTGCGTTGGTCAATGCGACACGCTCAACTTTGAGAGGATCGATGATTCCCGCTTCGTACATATCGACGTATTCACCGGTTGCCGCGTTGAATCCGATGTTTTCGTTGGTTGCGCTAACGATCGTGTTGACGACAACACCCGCATCGTATCCTGCATTTTCAGCGATTTGTTTTACCGGAGCGGTGATCGCGCGGAGGATGATCTCCCAACCGATTTTTTGATCGCCGCTAAGATCGTGTTTCACTTTTGCCGCCGCACGGATCAATGCCGCACCGCCGCCGATAACGATCCCCTCTTCGACAGCCGCTTTGGTCGCTGAGAGTGCATCGTCAACGCGGTCTTTTTTCTCTTTCATCTCGGTTTCGGTTGCCGCACCGACTTTGATAACGGCAACACCGCCTGCAAGTTTCGCAAGACGCTCTTGGAGTTTCTCTTTGTCGTATTCACTCGTTGTCGCTTCGATTTGGGTACGGATCTCTTTGATACGTGAGTTCACCGCATCTTTGTCACCTGCGCCATCAACGATCGTTGTGTTGTCTTTGCTGATAACAACGCGTGAGGCTTGACCGAGGTCTGCTACGGTTGCGCTATCGAGTGTACGTCCGATCTCCTCAGAGATGAGTTGCGCACGGGTAAGAACCGCGATATCTTGGAGCATCGCTTTACGTCGATCACCGAATCCCGGAGCTTTAACGGCCGTGATGTTGAGTACACCGCGAAGTTTGTTCACAACGAGAGTTGCCAACGCTTCACCTTCTACATCTTCAGCGATGATGAGGAGCGGGCGTGAGCTTTTTTGAACTTGCTCTAGTACTGGAAGCAAATCTTTAAGGTTTGAAATTTTTTGATCGAACAAAAGGATAAACGGATGATCCAATTCGACGGTCATTTTTTCTGAGTTGTTAATGAAATACGGGCTCAAATAACCGCGGTCAAACTGCATCCCCTCAACAACATCGAGTTCGTCATTGATCCCTTTGGCTTCTTCAACGGTGATAACACCGTCACGGCCTACTTTATCCATCGCTTCGGCAATCATCGCACCGATACGCTCATCGGAGTTTGCAGAGATGGTAGCGACTTGTGCAATCTCTTTTTTATCGTTGATGATGCGTGACGCGGCTTTAAGCTCTGCCAAAATCGCTTCGGTCGCTTTATCCATACCCCGTTTTACTTCGATTGGGTTAGCCCCTGCGGTAATGTTGCGTAGACCCTCTTTGAAAATAGAGTTGGCAAGGATGGTCGCTGTAGTGGTACCATCACCCGCTTCGTCCGCTGTGTTAGAAGCAACCTCTTTAACGAGTTGCGCCCCCATGTTTTCCAAAGCGTCTTTGAGTTCTACCTCTTTAGCAACCGATACACCGTCTTTAGTAATAAGCGGAGCGCCGTAGCTGCGTTGGATAAGGACGTTACGACCGCGCGGTCCCATGGTTACTTTGACCGCATCGGTGAGTTTTTGTACCCCTGCGGCTAACTTGTTACGTGCATCATCTGAAAAATGGATCTCTTTTGCCATAGTGTGTTCCTTAAAATGTTTAAATTATTTAATAATTCCGAGTAAATCGTCGGTTTCGATAACCAAATAGCTTTTTCCCTCAAGTGTGAGCTCATTTCCAGCGTATTTACCGAATACGACGGTATCTCCTGTAGAAACGTTCTCTACTTCAGTGCTAACAGCAACGACGGTACCTGATGAAGGTTTTTCCTTAGCGTTGTCGGGGATGATGATACCCGATGCAGTTTTGGTCGCCTCTTCGAGACGTTGAACCAAGACTCGTTTTCCAAGCGGTTGAAAGTTCATAGCATTTCCTTTTATGATGAGATTTTATGTGCGGGATTGTACACGAGTTTGGGTTAATTGTCAATACTCTTAGTCATAGTGACTCAATAATAGTGAGCTTAAGTATAGCTATAAGTGTGAGTTAAATTTTTTACTTTAGAATATTTTAGTTTTAAAGCTTTTAATAAGTTAATCATCATTATAATTCCGGTCTTCCCAAAAGATGGCTGGGTAGCTCAGCTGGTTAGAGCGCTGGTCTCATAAGCCGGAGGTCGGGGGTTCGAGTCCCCCCCCCGCCACCATCTTTAAAAAACAATCCCTTCTAAGTTTCATCGAAAAAAAATCATTAATTCGTAACATTTTTATACTATTCGTTGTGATATAATCATCCAACAGCCGTTCCTAAAGGAAGACAGATGGAGTTGGTATTAACGCTTATTTTATTGCCGATTATAGCGTCGATTTTATTGCTCATGCTCCCTAACCAGCGGGCTCAGTATGTCGTTATTACAGCGGTTTTATTTCTTCTTGGCATAGGTGCTTTTTCACTTTATACCTCTATGGGGGTGTTGACATTTCAACTCTCCCACACAATGAATTTAGCGATTGTTGCCGCCGATGTCATCCTGCTCCTCTTTTTTCTCTATCAAGGTAAGCTCTTTAACCACCCCAAAGTGATGCTTCTTGCGGCGGTACAGTTGGTATTATATGGATACATCGAGTCTATTGCCCCTGAAGCGGGGTCGGCTGAGATTATGGTAGATAGTCTCTCGAAGTTTATGTTTTTGATTATCAATGGGGTAGGGGGGATCATCGTCCTCTACTCTGTGAAATATATGGAGGATGAGCCGACTTCGCCGTTCAAAAAGCGTCTTTTCGTCGGGGGATTACTGGTGTTTCTCTCGGTGATGAATCTGATCGTAATTGCCAACTCGATTCTCCTCTTTTTCTTTTTGTTCGAAATGACGACCCTCGCATCGTATTTGTTGATCGCCTTTAGAGATGATGAGGTGAGCCGTGCAAATGCTCTCAAAGCTCTCTGGATGAATCAGATCGGAGGGGTGGTCATTTTACTGGGGGCTTTGGTCGCTATCATCGGGTTTAAGGCGGTGATGTTCGATACATTATTACAAAGTTCGGGAGGGATGGTGCTGTTCTCTATAGCACTTCTCTCGATGGCGGCATTGGTCAAAGGGGCTTCGATCCCGTTCGAGGGGTGGTTACTCGGGGCTATGGTGGCACCCACACCCGTGAGTGCAATGCTCCATTCGGCAACAATGGTTAAAATCGCCCCCTATCTGATCCTCAAACTTGCCCCTGCATTGGCGATGAGCATAGTGGGAGGGCTGATCTCGATCATCGGGGCGCTGGTATTTGTTGCCGCGTCATATTTAGCACTGTCGCGCTCGGTGCTCAAAGAGATTTTGGGATATTCTACCGTGGCATTGCTGGGACTTATGATGTCGTTGGCAGCAATCGGGACACAGGAGAGTATCAACCTCGCTATGGCGTTGATGCTCTTTCATGCCCTCTCCAAAGCGTTGCTGTTTCTCTCGGCAGGGGTGTTGGAGCGTCTTCATCACGCTAAAGATATCGAGGATATGAAAGGGATGGTGACCCGTTCCCCTAAAACGGTGGGATTTATCCTCTTTGGATTTGTTTCGCTGACCCTTCCGCCGTTTGGTCTGTTTATGGGGAAACTCTTTGCCATCAGTTCTATCGCCTCATTGCTCAAAGAACACCCCTCCAATCTGATCATCCTCCTCTCCCTGATCGTCGGAAGTGCTTTGATGGTACTTCTCTATTTTAAAGTTGCATCGGCTCTTCTTTCCGCTCCTTGCGATGTTAGAGCTTCCGAAGCGGTTGCAATCCCGAGCGGTTTTAATGTGCCGTTGGTGTTGCTGAGTTTTTTTATTGTGATTGGGGCACTCGGCTACATTATGATGCAGCAGAATATTTTTGTCGTACTGTTGGCGTTGCCGATGCTCTTTGTCTTCGCACTCCCCTCACTGATTCGCCGTATGGATCGGTATGACCGTTCACAGCCATATCATTGCGGTGAAAAAGAGCTCTTTGATTCGGCATTGGTCTATTATGAACCCTCTATCAAGATACAGCGGATACTCTATTGGGGCTTTGGGTCTCTTTTTGTCGCAGTGGCGATTGTAGGAGCGTTGTCATGATCTGGGTATGGATTGCATTGGCACCGATATTGGGAGGCTTAGTTTATGGGGGAGAGCGGGTGTTGCGGGCTCGGATGCAGCGGCGTCAGGGGCCGCCGCTACTGCAGCCGTTTTACGATATGTTCAAACTTCTCGATAAGCGGACGCTGATCGTCCACGCTCCTCATGCTCTCCTCGCGGTTGCCCACTTCTTTGTTTTATGGTTCACTGTCGCGGCGATCTTTTTGGGATGGAATCTCCTCTATATTATTTTTCTCCACCTCTTCGCCCAACTTCTCCTCATTGTGGCGGGGTACAGTGTCCGTTCCGTCTATTCGCATATCGGATCAAACCGTGAACTGCTGATGGTGGTGGCGTATGAGCCGATACTGATTTTGGTGGCGGTGGGGTTGTATCTCGTGAGCGGGAGTTTTGAGATTGCCGAGATTTTAAAAATGGGCAATTATCTGACTCAGCTGCCGCTGCTGTTTGCCGCACTGTTGATGATCGTCCCGATCAAAGTAAAGAAATCCCCTTTTGATGTCGGTGAAGCCCATCAGGAGATTGTCGGTGGGGTCGAGATCGAGTACAGCGGGGTGTTTTACGAGTTTTTGTATATGTCGCGGTTTCTCGAATATATCTTTATCTACAGTTTTGTTTACCTTTTTGGTGGGGAGTCGCATTGGATGGGGGCGTTGTTGGTCGCGGGGGTCTTTTTGCTCGTTAACCTCGTCGATAATGCGACCGCCCGTGTCAGACCTGCCGTGATGGTGAAAATCATCTACACGGTTGCGATGGCTCTGGCGGTACTCAATCTCGCGGGGGTGCTCTTATGAAATTCTTTACCCCTTTTCGGAAAAAATCGCCGTGGGTTTTACACTACAATGCGGGAAGCTGTAACGGCTGTGATATCGAAATTCTCGCGGCACTGGGACCGAAGTTTGATTTGGAGCGTTTCGGGGTGATCAATACGGGAAATCCGAAACAGTCTGATATTTTTTTGGTGACGGGGCCTGTCACCTACCGTTCCCGCGAGCGTCTCGTCGAGCTCTACTCCCAAATCCCTGAACCGAAAGTGGTCGTGGCGGTGGGATCGTGCACGGCAACAGGGGGTGTGTTTCGGGGGATGTATAACGTCGAAGACGGGATCGATCGTTATATCCCCGTTGATGTCTATGTCCCCGGGTGTGCCGCATCGCCGCAGCTGATTATTGATGCGTTGGTCAAAGGGTTAGAAGTGCTCGAAGCGAAAAGCAAAGAGATCGAAAAACCGTTCAAACTCTTCGGTGCAATAGAGACGATACATAATAAACTCAGCCGCCTGGGTATGGCAACAAAGGTGGAACCGCATGAGAAAGATTGAAACGACACTCACGACGCTGTTGAGAGACATCGGAGCGTTTTACGAAGCAAAAAAATGGCATTTTCTGAGTGTTAACGGGATTGATTTAGGGGAAGGGAAAATCGAGCTTCAATGGATTTTCTCAAAGTATGGGGTAAAAGATGAAGTGGTGATCTATTATGCCCTTAGTGATTACGATACCCCTATCCCCTCAATAGTAAGCTTGATCCCCTCTGCCTTTATGGGAGAGCGAGAAATCGTCGATATGTTCGGGCTTTCCGTCGATGGGGCGGAGAGCGGACTTTATCTCGATGAGGATTCGTCTCCACATCCGCTTAGGGGAGAATCATGAAAAAAACGATCCAAATCCCTTTGGGGTCACAGCATATCTCTCTATTGGAGCCGATACGGTTTAAGTTTGAGTGTGAGAACGAGAAGATTATCGGGGTCGATGCCGATGTCGGATTCGTCCATCGCGGGGTGGAGCTGGCGTGTACCCGCAGTTTCGAATTTAAACAGGTGGGATATGTCGTTGCTCGTGTTTGCGGGCTTTGTGCTATTACTCATTCCCTCTCGTATACGTTAGCCGTCGAAAAACTGTTGGGATATGTCGCTAATGATCGGATCAAATATTTGCGGATGCTGATGGTGGAGCTGGATCGTATCCATTCCCACATGCTCTGCCTCGCCCATACGGCGGAGAATGCTGGATTTGAAGCCCTTTTTATGCAGATTATGGGGGATCGGGAACTGATTATGGATGTTCAAGAAGCGATCAGCGGGAACCGTGTCCAGTTTGATTATATCTCCATTGGAGGGGTGAACCGTGATTTAACCCCTGAACTGGTGGCGCTGATCTATAAAAACCTCGGATTGTTATCCGATAAAATCGATGCACTGATCGGATTGTTTGACAACAACTGGTCGCTCTCACTCAAATACAAAGGGGTAGGGGTGCTGAGTCTGGAAGATGCGTACACCTACAATGCTCTAGGACCGTTGGCTCGTGCGGCGGGGTTGGCAACCGATGTTCGTGCCGAAACGAGTGATTTCCCCTACGAAGAGATAGGATACAAAATGATCCTTGAATCCACAGGAGACATCCATGCTCGCAATTTTGTCCGCCTTCGAGAGATTGTGAACTCGATAGAAATGTGCCAAAATATCGTGAATAACCTCCCAGTAGGAGAGATTCAGGAGAAGGCAAAAGGGAAACCCAGCGGCGAAGCGGTGGTTCGTGTCGAAGCGCCGCGCGGAGAGCTTTTTTATCTGGTGCGGGGGAGCGGTCAGAATATGCTGGATCGTGTTCGGATCAAAACCCCGACTTTTTCGGCTATTCCGGCTATGATGGAGGTGTTTAAAGGCTCTGAGTATGCCGATGCACCTGCCATACTTGCCTCGTTTGATCCGTGTATGTCGTGTACGGCGAAGTAGGAGGCTCAAATGATTAAATCGATGATCGAGGCGTTTTTGAACCTCTTTAGACCGATTCGCACGCACCAATATCCCGCAGAAGAGATGGTTTTGCCGAGCGGGTATCGGGGATTGATCGAATATGGGATAGATGCGTGTATCTTTTGTGATAAATGCGAGAAGGTGTGTCCTCCGGGAGCGATCCTCTTTTTTCAAAATGAAGATGGGACGAAAACGTACCGCTATAATCCGTGGCTTTGCATCTACTGCGGTGAGTGTGTCCGTGCCTGTCCCAAACCTGAGGAAGCATTGTGGCAAAGTGAGACAAAACAACTCAGTGCCCTTAAAGAAGAGGGGGCGAATGAGGGGTGGTTTGTGTGGGAAGAGGCATGTAAACAAAGCCGTGAGGAATACGCTGCTGCGAAAAAATCGGCCAAAATTCAAAACAAGAGTGAGGAGTAACGCATGCGCATTGTTATCGTAGGAGGCGGAATTGCCGCTGTCTATATTGCCAATACCCTTATGGAAAGTGCTCCTGAGTCTGAGATACTCATTGTTTCTGATGAAAAGCACCCTCCGTATGATCGTATCCATTTGTGTAAGTTGGTGGAAGATTGCAACTGTGTTGATTCGATAGAGTTGGAGCTTCACCCAAAAGTAAAACTGGAATTGGATCAAAAAATCATCTCGATTGATCCCGCTCAAAAACGGGTTTTCAGTGAACATGCCGCATTCCACTACGATAAACTTATTATCGCTACCGGATCGGTTCCCAAAACACTTTTTGATATTTCAGGGATTCAAAATGCGGCAACGTTTCGAAGCCAGAAGGATTGCGAAGCGATTGCGCAGGGGATGGTCGGAAAAAACGTAATCATCGTCGGAGCGGGGCCGATTGCGTTGGAATTACTCGATACGTTGATGCGTAGCGATGCTCCGCAAAGCATTACCCTTCTGGTACGCAAAAACTATCTCTACTCTGAGGTAATCAGCCGTGAGGGATTGGCACTGATTCAGGGGATTTTCGAAGCGGACAGCCGCGTTAATATCCGATTCGGCGATCAGATCGTGGATAAAGAGGTTGAGGGAAATGTTATAACCAAGGTGTTGACCAAGCAAGGGGAGATCGACAACCCGTTTATCATTTTCGGGGTCGGTATCGATCCTAATATCCCCTACGCTCGTGACCTCCTCGAATGCGATAAGGGTATTTTGGTAAATGAGAGAATGCGTACCTCCGATGAGAATATCTACTGCGTCGGCGAAGCGGCGCAGCTCCGAGAGGGAGGATTTATCGCCGGGCGGGTCAAAGAATGCATTCTCCAAGCAGATGTGGCTGTCGCACATCTGCTTGGAGATGCAAACTCATCATTTAAAGAAGAGGTCTCCATCGACGGACTCAAAGTGGGATCGTTTTTGTTCGCCGACGTTACGGCTACCGATTTTAATCCCAAAGACTCCGAGAATGAAACAATTTTAATTACCCATGGGGATCGGATCGATCAGTATATCGTCAATAATGATAGGCTGAAACGGTTTATCGGGATCAACACTAATATCGATCTTCTCGCTCTTAAACGTTTGATCGAAACCGATGCACCGATTGATGCGGCGTATCTCTACTCGAACCGTTTGATGTCTGAATACGGGAAACTTGTCTGTAGTTGTGAGGGGGTGCATGAGCTGGAATTGGTCGAGATTATCAAAGAGAATGCGGTGACGTCGTTCGCTGAACTCAAAGAACACTCCAAAGCGGGACGAACCTGCGGACGATGCAAACAAGATATCTGCGCGATTATCAGTGCAACCCCCGTCGATCCTGAGGAAGCGGCACGGCTCCGCCAAGAGCGGCTCGATGCGGCTGCAGCGGCAGAGCTGGAAAAAGTGCGCGCACGGATCGAAAAATACAACCGTCTCCACCCGAAAAATCAGCTGAGTTCCGATAACTTTCACGAAGCGTTAGAATCGTTCGAGATGAGCCGTGAGTTTAACCGCTGGGTCTCCATGATTACCGCATCGATGCATCTGCATCCGCAGTTCGAGGGGGTTGTGGAAGAGGGGGTGACGCAACTCAACAAAATCCCGATCATCTGGCTCGAACTCTCCGACTGTACGGGTAATTCGGAAGCGTTTATTAAAACCTCACACCCCAAAGTGGACGATCTAATCCTCAAATACATTTCGCTAGATTATCATGAGCTGTTGATGGCGGCTTCGGGGGATCAATCGGAGTCCGCGCTGGAGAGTATACTCCATAACGACAGCGGGAAATATGTCTTGATCGTTGAGGGGGCGGTTCCGCTAGGCCTCGATGGTAAGTTTTTACGCATTGGTCCTAAGGGTGAGACGGGAGTCGATTTATTGCGTCGTGTCGCCAAAAATGCCGCAGCGGTGATTGCGGTGGGATCATGTGCCTATGATGGCGGTGTTGTTGCCGCTGAGCCTAATCCGACGGGTGCGGTCGGGGTTGCCGAAGCATTAGGACGTAATGACATTATCAACCTCCCCGGTTGCCCGACCAATCCGATCAATATCGTCGGAACCCTATTGCAGTACATCATGTTTGATGAGTTTCCGAAACTCGACAGTAAAAATCGTCCCGAATGGGCATACGGCTTCCGCGTTCATGATAACTGCGAGCGCCGAGGGCATTACGATGCCGATGAGTTTGTCCGTGAATGGGGTGATGAGGGGGCGAAGAAGGGGTGGTGCCTTTTTGAAATGGGGTGCAAAGGGCCATACGCCGATCTCAACTGCTCACTCGTGAAGTTCAACGAGGGGACGAGCTGGCCGGTACAGGCGGGGCATGGATGTTTCGGCTGCGGTCAGGGGAAAATAGCGTTTGATCAATATGCAAATAACCGTAAGTTAGAGGAAAAGCCCAATGAGTAAGAAAATAGTCATAGACCCGATAACCCGTATCGAGGGGCATTTGCGGATCGAAGTGGAGATTGATGAGAATAACGTGGTTACCGAAGCGTGGGCTTCGGGACAACTTTTTCGGGGGATCGAGACGATCTTAAAAGGGCGTGACCCTCGCGATTCGGGATTGATTGCTCAGCGCATCTGCGGCGTATGTACCAATGTCCATTATCGCGCTTCGATCAGTGCGGTGGAAGCGGCGTACAAGATTGAGATACCCCATAATGCCGAGATTATCCGTAACCTCGTCACCCTCTCCTTGTTCGTCCAAGATCATATCGTCCACTATTATCATCTCCATTCCCTCGATTTCGTTGATATCACGGGAGCGTTGAGTGCCGATTGTGCACAAGCAGCTGAAGATGCGCAGATATGGTGTGAACACCCCTATCGCAATTCCGACGGTCATCTCGAAGCGATCAAAGAGAAGCTGGAAGGGTTTGTCAAAGCGGGGCGGTTGGGGCTCTTTGCGAACGGCTACTGGGGGCATGAGGCTTATCGTCTCACACCTGAGGAGAATTTGGTTCATATGAATCACTATCTCGAAGCACTTCGAATACAGCGTGAACTCTCTAAAGCGGTGGCAATTTTTGCGGGGAAAACTCCCCACCCTCAAAATCTCGTCGTCGGAGGGGTTACGAGTGTCGCCGATATGCTCAATCCTCAGCGGTTGAACGATTTTCTTTTTATTATCAAAGAGGTGAGAGATTTTATAGAGAGGGCGTATATCCCCGATATGCTGATGATCGTGAATGCCTATCGCGACTCGATTAAGGCGGGAGAAGGGCGAGCCGTCGGCAACTTTATGTGCTGCGGCGGATACCGAGTAGGAAAAGATCAGCAGTTGTTTGAGAACGGTGTGATCATGGGGCATAATTTTGAGAATATAGCGCCGTTTGATCCAAGCAAAATCACCGAAGAGGCGTCCCGCTCGTGGTATGAGAATGATGCACCCCTCTCCCCGTATGAGGGAGAGACGACACCGTTTTATACCGATCTAAATGAGGACGGTTCCCTTAAAACCGAGGGGAAATACACTTGGGTCAAAGCACCCCGTTATGATGGAAATGTAATGGAGGTTGGGCCGTTGGCGCGAATGATCGTCGGATACGTCAAAAACTCGCCCGTTATCCGCCCTTATATGGAGCGATTTATGAAACGTTCCCGTATGGAGCTGATCGATTTTTCTACCACCATCGGGCGCAATGCGGCGCGGGCAGTGGAGGCGCAAATCTGCTGCGATTATCTTTTTGATACGATGAGCGATTTGATCGAAAATATCAAATACTACGATGAGACGACGTGGACGAAGTATGTATTTGAAGAACTTCCGAGCGAGGCGAGAGGTGCGGGAATATTTGAAGTACCGCGCGGAGTTTTGGGGCATTTTGTTCGTATCGAGGATGCAAAAATCGCCAACTATCAGGCGGTGGTTCCGACGACGTGGAATGCTTCGCCCAAGGGTGCTAAAGAGGGACGCGGAGCGTATGAAGAGTCGTTGATCGGAATCCGTCTCGCCGACCCTTCCGCACCGCTGGAGGTGTTACGGGCGGTTCACTCGTTCGATCCGTGTTTAGCGTGCGCCGTTCATGTTATCGATGCTAAGGGAAAAGAGTTATCACAGTATAAAATAATGAATGCTTGTTCGGTATAATTACGTTAATTGAATTTGCATTAGGAATATATTTTGGCACGCCCCACAAAAGAAGAACGTAAAATCTCGATTATGACCAAGGCATTGGAGTTATTTTCCAAAGAGGGATTTTATCAAACGACGATGCCCTCCATCGCTGAGAAAATCGGGATGAGTGTCGGGAATCTTTACAACTATTTTACCTCCAAAGAGATGCTAGCCAAAGATCTTATCCTCTATATCGCCAATATTCTAGGCGATGAGATCCGAAAAATCAATGAAAGTGATCGAACTACCTCTGAAAAAATCGAAGCGATTGTCCACATGTATTTCCGTATTGCCAAAGATCGACCTGAGACGATCGAGTATTTTTTGCGAGTCTACCTCTCCAACCGCGAAGTGTTTCAAAATAGCTGTGAGGGGATGATCTGCGTCTCTGCTTTTGTAACGGAGATGATGATCTTCTTCGAAGAGGGTGTACGATGCGGTGACTTGAGAGATCAGGATTTTTTCAGTGCCTTCGGTCTTTTTATGGGGTATTTGGGGGGGATGGTATTTATCCATGGTGAGAATATTCTCCCTAAGCCGCTGGAAGAATACGAAGCTACGATAGCCGAAAATATCTATTATGCCCTCAAAACCCGCTAAACTCAGCGTCATTTGGCTGCAAGGGATTACCTGTAACGGCAACACCCACTCTTTTTTAAACGATCCATTTTTGGGAACACTTTTGGATTCGGTAGAGTTTATTCACCATCCGCTCCTCCCATGTGCTAAAACACTCAAAGAACTGGTCAAAAAACTTCCCAAGTCCGATATCCTTATTTTCGAGGGCTCATACAGTGCCTCTTTCGAGCGTGCCGGTGTTGCTATGGAAACACTTCTACCCGCACTGGCACATAAGACAAAGCATGTTATTTCACTGGGAAGCTGTGCGAGTTTTGGGGGAATCTTTAAAGAGAATGACCCTGAACACATCAGCGGGATACTCTTTGATAAGGAGAGCGAGAGCGGTCCTTTGTACGCACTGCGCAAAAAAGTGATCACCCTTAGCGGTTGTCCCGCCCACCCCAAATGGTTTAGTTTTGTGATCGAAATGATTAAAATGGATAAACCGATTTTAGTCGATGAGTACCGCCGCCCTAAAGAGCTTTATGGCTATCTCGTCCATAACGGCTGTTTGCGGAATGAGTATTTTGAATGGAAAGTGGACAGTGAGTATTTCGGAACCAAAGAGGGGTGTCTGTTTTATGCCCAAGGGTGCCAAGGCCCCTTTACCCACGGTAGCTGTAACAAAATACTCTGGAACGAGGTGAGTTCGAAAACCCGCGCAGGTACACCGTGTGTCGGATGTACTGAACCCACCTTTCCCAAGCGGGAGCTATTCACGACCAAAACCTATATGTCGATTCCCGCAGAGATGCCGCTGGGAATCCCGAAGCGGAGCTATCTCGCACTTGCAGGGGCGGCGAAATCATTTCATATTAAACGGCTTGAGGGGAAATTGATCGATGATAACGCATGAACTGATCGAGCGGATCGAGGGGGAAGCGGTACTCGATTTTAAAACCGATAAAAGTGGAACCGTCGAAGCAGCTGAGATCCGATTCTTGCATTTTCGGGGGATGGAGGCGATCTTAGAAGGGCGTAACGCCCTCGATGCCCTTGTCATTACTCCGCGAGTCTGCGGTATCTGCGGACACTCCCATCTCATCGCGGCGGTGAGAATGATCGAGAACGCCTACATCGATGCGGGGTTTTCTCTCACGATCACCCCCAAAGCCTATGCGATTCGGGAAATCACCTTAGAGTGTGAACTGATCCAAAACCATATCAAATGGCTCTATCTCGTGATGCTCCATGAGAGCGGGAAATTGCTCGATGAAGAGTCTCCCGTTGCCCTTAAAGCCCTCTATGTCACATCACAGGTGAATCAACTTTGCGCCCTTTTCAGCGGACAATGGCCACACAGCTCCTATGCAATCCCCGGCGGCGTGACGTGCGATCCGACCCATATCGAGGTGATGCAGGCTCTAAAAATCCTCAGCGAGGTGGAGCGGTTTGTCGAGGATGAGGTGTTGGGGTGTAATGCTGAAGTGTTTGAGCAAGCGATGAGAGACAATAAGGTTCTGAATCTCAAAGGGGATTTTGGAACCGTATTACGCAATTTTGAGCGGTTGAGATTATTGGATACGGGAAAAAGCCACGGTCGCTTTCTGGTGTTGGGAGAGAGTGGAGGCTCCATAACAAACAGTGTACAAAGCACCGCCGATATCGCGCTAGTCTCTGAAGATTGCTCACACACCTTTGCAGAGGGGGGAAAAACCTATGCTAAAAATGCCCTCTACAACGGAGAATTTTATGAGGGTGGCCCTTTGGCGCGTGCACTGGTATCGAAACGAGACGGTATCTCGACTTTGTATCAGCGACACGGTGACACCGCATTGACCCGAATCACGGCTCGTATCGATGAGATGGTGACTCTGATCGCTCATGTTCGCTCATTGCTCACATCCCTTGACCTCTCGCAACCCTCATTTATCCCTCCATCCTCTATTGAGAGTATCAGCGGCTCTGGGGTAGGGATAGTCGAAGCACCGCGCGGATCGCTGATTCACCGTGCCCGAATTGAGCGGGGGAAAATAGTAGAGTATTCGATCATCACCCCGACGCAGTGGAATCTAGGTAACGGAACGGCTTCTAATCTCGGTGTAGCGCAAAAGGCGATGATTGGAGCCGAATCGATAGCCAAAGCGTCACTGATTTTTCGCACTTTTGATGTCTGCTCGGTTTGTACGACACATTAACGAAGCGTATTTGACCTATTGACACTATGTATCTAAATGGATACAATTTGTCTATGTATACCATTCAGCAAACCGAGAAAAACCCATTTGATATGACACAGTATTTAGACAGCGAAGAGGCGATTGCCGAATACCTCACGCAAGTCCTCGAAGAGGGCGATACCGAGGAGCTGATCCGTGCCATCGGTCATATCGCCAAAGCTCGCGGTATGAGTCAAATTGCACAAGAGAGTGGATTAGGGCGCGAAAGCCTCTATAAAACATTCGCCCCCGGTTCTAAACCCCGTTTTGATACCATCGCTAAAGTGGTAAAATCTTTAGGGTTGCACTTTCATATTACGCCGCTTAAAGCTTCGTAACTGATGACCGTTCGCCATGAGCCTGTCGAAGGGTGCTTGATGCAAAATATATATAATGGATTGAAATGGAACCAGTTACAACAATAAGCGCAATTTTTTCTAGTATCAAGACGGCAACAGATATTGCTAAACTGATTAAAGATAGTAATACATCCCTAGAAGAAGCCGAAATCAAACTTAAAATGGCAGAACTAATCAGTACGCTTGCTGATATAAAAATTGAGCTTTCAGAGGTTCAAGGATCACAAAGAGAAAAAGAAGAAAAAATTTTAGAATTGGAAAAACTACTTTCCAAAAAAGAAAAAGTAACATTTAAAAAAGATATGTATTGGATGGAAGGTGACGAGATACCTTTTTGTAAAGTTTGTTTTGAAAAAGACTCAAAATATCATCATTTAGAATATAGACCAGCTAATAATTGGTATTCAGCAGGGCATTATTGTCGTATATGTAACAATAGTTATTATATATAATATGAACATCACCGACACCATGGACGTATTCGCCGAAAAGTTCGAGGGCGTTGATCTGCACGGCAAAAAGATCACCAAAGCCGAATTTGATGACTGTACTTTCATCTCATGTGATTTTAGTGAAACCTTTTTTTCCTCCTGCAAATTTACCGAATGCCGTTTTGAAAACTGCAATCTGAGCCTGATGAAACTCACCAGTAGCAAAATGAGCGATGTCGAGTTTGTCTCGTGCAAGATGATCGGGATCGATTGGACGATGGCGGATTGGAAGAGTTTGCTCAATGCCGATCCCTTGCATTTTCGGGAATGTATTCTCAATGATAGCAATTTTTTCGGTCTAAACTTAGAAGGGTTGGTGATGCGGGAGTGCCGAGCCAAAGAGGTCGATTTCCGTAACGGGACGTTTCAAAAAGCCGACTTTAGCTTGAGCGATTTCAAAGGGGCGCTGTTCGGAAACACCCACCTCGAAGGTGCCAATTTTACTGACGCTTCCAACACCTCTATCGATGTGCGCTCCAACCATCTCAAGGGAGCAATGTTTAGCCGGTATGAGGCACTGTTTCTACTCGAATCGATGGGGATTGTACTCGTAGATTGAGTCGGCCTTTTTTACTCTTTGGTTCTAAAATTAAATAACAAATTATCTTTTTAAACTAAATCTTACTTTTTAAATATTCGTTTAAGTTATCCAGACGTACAATGGTGAATGACTATTCATAAAATACGAGGGAGAGATCATGTCCGATAAAGTAGAAGCGGTTAAAAAACTGTTTACTTCCCAAAGTTCGCGCATCGAGACGAACAAGGGTGAGTCGTATTACCAAGAGCTGTTTGATAAGTGTGAGGCGAGATTGAACGAGATGCGTTCGCATCAGCCTGCTAACAAGCTCGATTTTGCCGATCTTTTGGAAGATAACGGGATTGATAGACGTGAGTTTATGAAATGGGCGAGTGCAACGACAGCGATGTTGATGCTCCCTCCGATGTTCACACCGCTTGTTGCCGATGCTGCTTTGTTGATGAATCGCGCCCCCGTCATTTGGCTTGAACTCCAAGATTGCGCGGGTAACTCTGAAGCCCTTTTACGCTCTGACGGACCGAAAATCGATGAGATCGTTCTCGACATTATCTCTCTTGAATTTCATGAAACGCTCCAAGCAGCATCCGGTCATCAGGCAGAAAAACAGCTTGAAGAAGCGATGGAACATTTCAAAGGGAAATATCTTCTTTTCGTAGAAGGATCAATCCCAATGGGTATGGAGGGTCAATACGGAACCATCGGGATAAAAGGGGAGACGTTTCATGACCACCTCCTTCGCTGTGCCGAAAACGCTGCTGCGGTTATTGCCGTCGGAAGCTGTGCGACATTCGGCGGTATACCTGCTGCTTCTCCGAATCCTACCGGTGCGGTCGGGGTTATGGATGTGGTGAAAAACAAACCGCTTATCAATATCCCTGCTTGTCCGGCAAATCCTGCCAATATGGTCGGGGTGATACTCCATTACGTATTGACGGGGCAAGTTCCTGAACTCGATTCCCTTCTCCGTCCGAAATTTGCATTCGGGTATCGTATCCATGACAACTGCGAACGCCGTGCCCACTTCGATGCGGGTGAATACGTCGAAGAGTGGGGTGATGCAGGAGCCCAAAATAACTTTTGTCTCTATAAAATGGGTTGTAAAGGGCCGATGACGTTTAATAACTGCTCTATCGTCCGCTATAACGAAGCGGTGAACTGGCCGATCGGTGTCGGTCGCGGGTGTATCGGGTGTTCGGAACCCGATTTCTGGGATAAATATGCCCATGAACGTCCTATGGCGGATGCGAAGATCAAAGCACCGACAGGCGGAGTCGAAAAAAGTGTCGATGAATTCGGTTTGGGCTTATTAACCGCAGCGGGGATCGGTATAGCGATCCATGCTGCAGCCAGTACCGTAGCCGGTAAACGAGAAAAATCAGGAGAGAGCCATGAGTAAGCACATTGTAGTTGACCCTATTACCCGTATCGAAGGACATTTGCGTATCGAAGCGGTCATTGATGATAATAACACGATTGTGGATGCCTACAGTGCCTCGACGATGTTCCGTGGAATTGAGACGATTTTACAAGGGCGTGACCCTCGTGACTGTGGACTTTTGGCGATGCGTATTTGCGGTGTTTGTACGGGGACTCACTATCAGCGCTCTATCGAAGCGGTGGAGGATGCATTTAACATCACCATCCCTAAAAATGCCCGTATTGTCCGCAACCTGATTCAGGGTGCGTTGTATGTTCATGACCATGTGGTTCATTTCTACCACCTCCATGCTCTCGATTTCGTCGATGTGGTTTCTGCCCTCTCTGCCGATCCTGCTAAAACAGCTGCAGAAGCGCGTAAATGGGCGGGTGTTGCCGGTGTAAGCCCGTTTGTTGACGGGGAAAGCGAATTTAAAGCGATTCAAGAGCGTGTGGCTAAATTCGTCAAACAAGGGCGTTTAGGAATTTTCGGAAACGGCTATTGGGGCAACCCGCATTACAAATTGACTCCGGAACAAAATCTTATTGGTGTAGCCCACTATCTTATCGCATTGGACGTACAACGCGATTTGGCAAAAATGCAGGCTATTCTCGGCGGTAAAAATCCGCATCCTCAATCTATCGTCGTCGGCGGGGTAACATGTGTTCAGGATATTCAAAATCCGGCACGTTTGGCACTCTTTAAATCGCTTCTTCTTGAAGGGACTAAATTTGTCAAACAAGCGTATCTTCCCGATGTCTATATGGCAGGGACGATGTACGCGGGGGAAGCAACCGACAGCAAAGCGACATTTAGCGAGCTGATGGGGGGCAAAGGGGTCGGCGGAACCGGCGGTGGTCTCCTCAATTTTATGAGTTACGGCGATTTCCGTCTCGATGATACCGGTTTTTACAAATCTGCTCTCCTTTTTCCTAAAGGGGTAGTAATGGGCGGAGACATCTCTAAAGTCCTTCCGTTGGATGAAGCAAAAATCATGGAAGATGTGACTCACGCTTGGTACAAAGGGGATAAGCCTCTCCATCCGTATGAGGGGCAAACGATCCCTGAATATACGGGGCTGGATCGTCGTGAGAACGGAGATGCTTATCTCAAAACCAAAGAGAAATACAGCTGGATCAAATCACCGATTTACAATGATGCACGAGTTGAAGTAGGGCCGTTAGCACGTATGGTGATCGGTGTAGCGGCAAAAGACGCCCGCATTACGAAATACGTAACGAATTTCTTGACGAGGGGGAATCTCCCTGTAACGGTTCTCTTTAGTACAATCGGGCGCACGGCGGCGCGTGCTATCGAGACGGAATTGATGGCAGATGTCATGGTGGAATGGATCGACGAACTTGCCGCAAATGTCCTTGCCGGTGATAAGAGTACATGGACGGAGTTTGATTTCGATGAAGTGAGCGTTAGTGCAAAAGGGCGCGGTATGGCAGAAGCTCCGCGCGGAGCGCTCGGTCACTGGGTCAGTATTGCGGAGGGCAAAGTAGTCAATTATCAAGCGATCGTTCCATCCACATGGAATGCGGCTCCTCGCGATTACAAAAATCGTTTGGGTGCATATGAAGCGAGTTTGATCGGAACCAAAGTAGCCAATCCGGAACAACCGCTTGAGATCATACGTACTATCCACAGTTTTGACCCTTGTATCGCATGTGCGGTTCACGTTGTCGATACCAAAGGTAAAGAGCTTGCTGTTTACAAAGTAGATACCTCCTGCAGTATTTAACTGATGTTATGCACTTTCTGGGCATAGCCCACAAAGTGGCAGGGACAAATGTCCCTACAACCCCCTAAAGCTTCCCGTATCATCCGGATACGGGAGAAGGAGAAAATGTTATGGGTTATAGACAAGTAAAACGTATGACGCCCGCAATGCGGATCATGCACTGGGTGAATGCCATTTGTATGATCGGTGCTATTGCGACTGGGCTTTATATCGGCCATCCGTACTATCAGACCTTGATGGCTGATGGTGCTGTCGATAAGTATGTTATGGCGTGGAATCGCTACGGACATTTTATTATTGCGATTATTTTTGACGTTACCTCGATCATTATCGCGTATCTCTATTTTTTCAGTCGGTTTGAAAAACCGTACAAAAAGCTTATTCCGAATGCTCAAAACCTGAGTGAGTTTAAAGCGGTATTGGTCAATCTTATAACGCTAAACCGTAAAAAAGAGTTTGATTCAGCCCATGCGGATAGTTTTAATACGGTCTATTTTACGATTTTTCATCTCCTTTTGATTTGGATGCTGTTAACAGGACTTCAGATGTACGTCCACGGATTGGCATCGGGAATCAGTTCTATCGGAGCATGGTGGCCTTGGATATTGCATCTTAGTACGGATTGGACGTTGTATGTTACCGGCGGAACGAATATGGATGTCCGTATGTCGCATCACACCACGATGTGGCTTATTATCTGTTGGGTTGTTTTTCATATTTATTACCAAGTATGGAGAACTATTTTCTGGAAAGAGGGCGATATCGGAATCGTTATCAGCGGAACAAAGTTTATTAAAGAATAGTTCGAATTTGTGTCGGTGAAGGATTAAGATGGCATTTGCGTTAGAGGTAATGACCTCCCACTCCCAGCCGACGATTAAAAATTATCTGGTTTCGACGATCCGCTCCTTCGGGATAAAGGCGGTTGTCCACCAACAAAAAAACAAAATTATCTGCGCGTTTGATGGCAGTGATGAAAAGCTCCACACGTGTCTGGAAACCATTGCTCTAACGCTTCCCGCCTCATGTTTTATGACAAATTCACAACACTATGAGATGGAGGGGGAGCCCGAATCGATCCCCGATTTTGAGGTTGAGTATCCGCTTGGATTGGGATTGTGCCCCTCATGTCAAAAAGAGATGTTCGATCCCTCTTCTAAACGCTATTATTACCCTTTTACCCAATGTACCCATTGCGGAGGGCAATACGCTTTTTTTGAGCACTACCCTTATAGTCGTGAAAATACCGCATTGAAATATTTAAAACCGTGCCCTACGTGTGAAGAGGAAGCGAGAAGCTTCGGACGCCATGAAAAACAGGTATTGGGTTCCTGCCACATATGTGGCATCCCCGTAAAACTGATCCATAAAGAGAAAGAGCGTTATGCGAACGATGCGGGGAGTTTCCGCACCCTTTTTGAAGTGGCTGCCAAAGCGCTGCGCGATGGTAAAACGCTGCTAATGAAGACGACGATGGGGTACCGCCTCTTTTATCGCAGTGAGAAACTCTCTCATGGCTCCGTATTGATGCTCGTGAACGGGATGAAAATTACCGAGTATTGTTCCCTCATCAACGATGAATTTAATGCACTTCTTAGTATTGAACGCCCGATTCTGCACGTAGCTCTCAAAGATGAAACCATGCGCGGTACTTTCGGCACTTCCATCGATGTGAAATATCCCGATGAGGGTTTTTCGATTCTACTCGCCAAAGAACTCACCCTTTTAGGGATAGACTTTATCTGCTATACCTCGCTAGAAGAGCCATGTGAAGCCGATTTTGTGATGGATTTCGATTTGGAACTCAATTATCAAAGCGATATCCATCTTTTCATCAATAAAGAGATCAAATTTATCGCCTCAGGTGAGAGGGTTTCATTTCCATCACGTTTTCCCTACGGTACCGATACCCTCAGTATCGCGCATGGACTGGTGGGGATCAAAGATGAGAAGGGGATGCTGTTCGATCAAATGGGACGCTTTAGCTCTGCATCCACCCTCAAGGTGAATCAACTCGAATCCGAGACTCCTGCTGTATCATCGGCTAATTTTCATCCGATTGCCGCCGATGAGGCTTCGTTTATGTCGGTGGTTGCCGAACATAACAAATTTGGAACCAAAGTGGTCGGTGCCTATTTCGAGGGAGAACCCTCCTTTCTCTATTATGACGGCAAAAAAGTGATTCGTGTCGTTCCGCCGAAACACTTTAGCCCTATCGGTTTGATAGACGCTCTGAAAACACTGCGTGAGGGGTCGGATCGTCTTATCGCAAACGTCGAAAAAAATCATCCTGAACTCTATGCGATCCTTTTGAAAATTGAGAACAGCGATGCGAATCTCTTTGAGGCGACGGCTATGATTTTGGGACTCGAAGAGGAAAGTTTTAGCGGGGTGATGAAAGAGGGATTGAAATTTATCGGCAAGGGGGGACTGCAGATCGATACAAAAGTTGCCGATAACCGCTTCGATCATTTTGCCTTTTTATCGAGCATTATTAGTTATCGCCTCGCAGGTGTCGATTCAGTTTATCTGAGCTATTCTATCTTCGAATCTTTCGGTGATTATTTCAGTGAACTGTTAAATGAAATCAAAGCTAAAACGAAAGCAAACGATATCGTGTTGTGCGGATCGTATTTTGCCGGACAATCCCTTTTTAGCCGATTGCAGAGAAATCTGAAAGCGTCTACAGTGTTAATGAATATGAGTTATCCGATTGGGAAGGAAAATTGCGTTGTCGGCGGAGTCTTTTTATAGCACCAGTACCCGTATCACACTCAAAGGGATAGTTCAGGGGGTCGGATTTCGCCCTTTTGTCTACCGTGAAGCGACTCGTTACGCTATTGTGGGATTTGTTTGTAACACTCCGCAAGGGGTAGTTATCGAAGCACACGGTGAGCAGTGTGACCCGTTTATCCGTGCTTTGCGAGAAAACCTCCCTGAACGTGCCCGTATCGACTCGATGGAGTGTGAGCCGTGCGAATCTGGCGAGTATACGGGTTTTGAAATTCGAGAGAGTACTCTGGGAACAGGCTCTGTCGCTATCCCTCTTGATAGTGCTCTTTGTGAGGCGTGTGAAGCGGAGATGGATGATCCCGTCAATCGCCGTTACCGTTATCCGTTTATCAACTGCACCGATTGCGGCCCTCGTTATACCATCATCCAAACCCCGCCGTATGATCGTGTCCGCACTTCGATGAAACATTTTAAAATGTGCAAACACTGCGAATCCGAATATACGAATCCCGTCTCTCGCCGTTACCATGCCGAACCGATTAGCTGTCCACAGTGCGGCCCGCAATTGAAATTTTTAGATAATAAGGGAAATGAGATAGAGGGAGAGCCTATCGAATTAGCCGTTGAAATGCTCAAAGCGGGAAAAATCATTGCCTTAAAAGGTTTGGGTGGATTTCATCTGATGTGCGATGCCACGTCAGATGCCGCCGTGGCGGAATTGCGACTGCGCAAACACCGCAAAGCCAAACCGCTCGCGGTGATGTTCGGTTCCATTGAGCAACTTGAAACGTATGTATCGATCAATGAGGTAGAAAGAAACCATATCACGGGTTCTATCAAACCTATTGTGATCGTTGATGCTAAAGCCGGGACAAACTTATCCCCTCAAATCGCCCCGCATATTCAGAGGTTGGGGGTGTTTCTCCCCTATACGCCGCTGCATCGGTTGCTGTTTGAGCATATCGATTTTCCCCTCGTCGCGACGAGTGCTAACATCAGCGATGAGCCGATTATGATTCGCTCTTCTGAGATAGTCGGTCGGCTAAGTCATGTAGTGGACGGTATACTCGATCATGATCGCACCATTATCAATGCCCTCGATGACGCTGTCATTCAGATCGCAGAGGGGAGGGGCGTGATGCTTCGGATGGGACGTGGATTCGCACCGCATACCTTTGCGCTATCTGAAGCTCTGTCCCAAGATATTTTAGCTCTCGGTGCCCATCAAAAAAGTGCCATTGCGCTGGGGGTCAAAGAGGCCATGATCCTCAGCCCCCATATCGGCGATTTGGGGAGTGTTGAGGCGGATGGGTATTTTGAGCGGACGGTGCAGACGTTCAAACGATTTTATGACGTTGAACCCTCACTTTTGGTACACGATCTCCATCCGCAGTATGCTTCGAGTATATACGCCCTGACGCAAAAAAGAGAACACTACGGAATCCAGCACCATTATGCCCATATCCTAGCGTGTATGGCGGAGTACGGTTTAGATGAAAAAGTACTTGGATTCGCGTATGACGGTACGGGATACGGTGCGGATGGGAGTCTGTGGGGGGGAGAGGTGATAATTGCCGACACTCACGGGTATGAGAGGATTGGATATTTAAAACCGTTTGCCCTTTTGGGCGCTGATAAAGCGATCAAAGAACCGCGACGGATTGCCCTTTCTCTTTTATTTGAGATATATAGCCTTGATGAGGTGATGAGCCTGAAATCTCCCGTCGTTGATGCGTTTTTACCCCATGAAATCCGAACCCTTCACCATATGTGGCTCAAAAATATCAATGCTCCCCGCAGCAGCTCTATGGGGCGGCTTTTTGATGCGGTGGCGTCATTGGGAGGATTTATCCAAAGCCTCGATTACGAAGGGCAGGGGGGGATGATGATGGAATCGTTTGTCGATGACTCTATCATTGAGCCGTTTGCTTTTGAGGAAAAAGAGGGAGTGATCGACTTCTCTCCTATGGTTCGAGAAATTATCTCTTTGAATGGGGATAAAAAGGAGATTGCCAGCCGTTTTATTTCTACCGTAGAGGCGATAATACTTTATTTTGCGACACACTATCCTGAACTGCCGATAGTTGTCGGAGGAGGAGTTTTTCAAAACCGAGCATTGATGAGCCGATTGTATCGCCGTTTCGGTGAGGGACGATTTTACGCCCAACAGCAAACACCGATTAATGATGGCTCTATCGCTTTAGGGCAGCTATACTATAGTTTGAACGTCAAATGAATAAAATCCCTTTGACTACGCTAGCCGCTATGGCACTAAAGCTTGCCTCTTTCGAGGCAGAATATTTTGAAATAAAGGTAATTTATGAACGCTAAAGTAGCCCTAATCGCTTCGGGTAACGCATTTTTTATGGATGAGGGGATCGGGCTTTATGCAGGGAAATATCTCAAAGAAAATTTTACGTATGAACCTGCATTGGATATTGTTGACGGCGGGACACTGGGATTTGGATTGATGCCGCTGTTGCAGGAATATGAGATTGTACTCATCGCCAATACCAGTTCCGATGAGGATAAAGCGATAGGGACGATAGATGTTCTTAGCGGTGAGGAGCTGATTGCTAACCAAGGGATCAAAAAAACGGCGAACGAGGTGGAGATTACCGAAATGCTTCAAATTTGCTCGATGGCCTCTCATTGTGCGGAGACGACGATGATCAGTATTGTTCCCGAAGACATCATCAGCGTCTGCGTCGATGTTACCCCCGCACTCCGTGCACATTGGGAGAGATATATTGATGTGATAGTCGAAGAGTTGGAAAAATGCGGTATCACAGCGAAGCGTAAAAGCGATGTGATGAGTTTGGATGAGATTTTAGAGCAGTTTGCTAACCCGAGCATTGAGCACGGCAAAGGTTTTTGATGTCGAGTGTCGTATTAGGTGTCGGAAATGTTCTCGAAGAGGATGACGGTGTCGGGATATATGCGTGTGCCTATCTAAACGCCAACTATACGTTTACCCCTGACATAGAGATCATCAATGGCGGAGTCGAGGGGATCAATCTCCTCAACCTTTTTATGGAACATGACCGTATCATAATCCTCGATACGATCAACCTCGACGATGAGGCGGGGAGTATCTACAATATCCCATCATTCGAACTCAGCGGTTATGGGTTGAACAGCGGCGGAGCGCATGAGGTGGGGGTGATGCAGTGTTTGGATATGATCGAGCTGATGGGGCAGAGCCTCCCCGAATCAAATGTTATCGGGATCATCCCTAAAAGTATCACGTTTCATATGGGGCTGAGCGATACGCTGAGCGAACACTTTAATAGCTATATAAATACAGTTATTAACTACTTAAAAACTATAAATATTAATGCGACACCCAAAGAGAGACATACGACTCTATTAGAGATAATTGAGGCATTTAAATACCCGAGCCGTTAGGGCGAAAATAGAGTTGTTCCAATATCTTTGAACGCTTAGAAGGAGGGGTATTGAACTTAAACTCTGCCTCTTTGAGATAGTAGGGGAAGTGGTCGTTACTTACCCCTTTAAAACTAGTAATAAACTGTTCAAAATAGTGCCAAAACTTCGTGATCGCATTGTCGTGCTCGGATATTTTGATGATTTTGCTGGTGCGCATAAATTTTGAAAACTCTTTTGAATAGACTTCTTCAAGCTTATCTTCGACAAATTGCTGTTTGAACATTCCGAGTGAGGGCATGAGAAGTGTGTAAACATAGTTGCCGTATCCGAACGTCAAAAAATTATGGGCATCAAATATAGCCGTTTTATCGCGTCGTTTGGACTTTTCGATGTAGAGGTACTCTTCGTATTGAGAATCGGGTGTTCGATGAAGATGGTAGTGCTCTTCACAATACTCTGCACTCAAATGGCGGAATTTTTGGTAATAGTTTAAAACACTAACATAGCTGATATTGAGAGATTTAGAAGCGGTGAGGGCGTTTTCACCTTCACAAAAGAGTTGAATCAACGTTTTGATCTTCTCAATTCGTATCGGACTGTATTTTTTTTTGCAGACAGAGCATTTGACATTTCCCCCTCCTAGCTGATAGAGCGGAGAGGAACAATATATACAGAGATTTTTAACGGCCATTGGGTTCCATTTCTATCTAAGAAAGTTATCTTTTTAACTCCATTTTAGTTTAACAATCTATAATTGTTCATTAAGTGAATAACTATTCATTAAAAAAAGGTTTGCAACAATGGAAATGGGATTAATGATCATATTTTGGTATGGGATATTACACGCTTTCGGGCCTGACCATTTAACAGCCATTGCCGATTTTTCAATCGGAAAAGAGGCAAAGAAAACGTTTATGATTGTGGGTGCCTTTGCGATAGGGCATGGCTTGATGCTTTTTATGTTTGCAAAACTTCTTCAATATTTTTCTATTCCGGAGAGCGTAACCGCATATGGGGATGTGATTGCCTCAAGTGTTATCCTGTCTATAGGACTCTATCTTTTGTATATGGTGTATAACAATAAAATCCATTTGCACTCCCATATTCATGATGAAAAAAAGCATGTTCATATCTGGTTCGGAAAAGAACATGAACATAAATCCTCCGGCGGAAGCGGATCAGCGTTTGGTATCGGTGTATTGATGGGGATTGGGGGGGTACGAGGAATGTTGGTAACCCTTGGGATGATGCAGGGGCAAAGTATTGATGTGTCGATGATTCTTGCCTTTATTTTGGGTGTCATGGTTGTGTTTGTGAGTTTTGGATGGGTAATATTATGGATCAATAAAGATATACTTACCAATATCAAAAATGTTCGCCGTGCGTTTGCAACGGTAGGGGCTATTTCCGTTTTAGTCGGCGGCAATATGCTTTTAGCATAAAATAATCATCTGCCTCGTAAGAGGCAAGCTTTTGCTGTCGCCTACGGCTAAGCTTTCCGCAAGCTACATGTGCCATAGCGGCTAGCGTAGCCAAAGGGATGTATTCCTTTGGCGTTTAAAACAATATTACGTAGAGGATTTTAATAATGTGCAAAGACTGCGGCTGTTCTATTACCGATCACGATCATCACCACGACACGCATCATCACGATCATGGAGATCATGATCATTCTCATACCCATCAGGCGGCGCATGAGACACTGCACCATAACCCTCAGTTGAACGATAAAAAAACGATTGACGTCATCAAAAAGATTTTAGACAAAAACGACCATGAAGCGCATCACAACCGCGAACACTTTAATGAGCATGGAGTATTGGCGATTAATCTGATGAGTTCACCGGGAAGCGGCAAAACGGCACTCCTTGAAGCGATGGCAGATATTTCACCTTTTAAATTCGGAGTGATCGAGGGGGATTTGGAGACGTCGCGCGATGCCGATCGTCTTATCGCCAAAGGGATTCCTGCAGTGCAAATTCAGACGGGGAGTGCGTGTCATTTGGACGCGTTTATGGTACACAAAGGGTTGCATGATTTGCCATTGGCTCCCTTGGATGTCTGCTTTATCGAAAACGTCGGGAACCTTGTTTGCCCTGCGAGCTACGATGTGGGATCGCATCTCAACATCGTCCTTGTCTCGATCCCCGAGGGGGAGGACAAAATCGCTAAATATCCGGTGATGTTCCGCACTGCTGATTTGATCCTTATCACGAAAACTGATCTGTTACCGTATTTCAAATACGATATCGAGCGAGAGAAAGCGGAAGCACGGAAGATCAAACCGAACGTCGATATTTTGGAAGTCAACATCAATGATGAAGCTTCGGTAAAATGGGTTATTGAGTGGATTGAATTTAAACGAAAGATGAGAAGCTAATCATGTGTTTATCGATCCCCTCTAAAGTGGTCAAAATCGATCCCGAAACCAATACCGCTACCGTTGATACAATGGGGATTCAGCGCAGTGCAGGACTCGATCTTATGGAAGAGGGAAGTGTCCAAATCGGCGATTATGTACTCCTTCATATCGGGTTTATCATGAACAAGATCGACGAGGAAGATGCTCTCGAATCGCTTAGGGTCTATCGTGAAATATTGGACGTTATGGATGAACAAGAGAGACTTGCCGCAATCGTAGAGAGTGATAATTGCCCTAACAGCGGAGCCTGAGATGGGATTGGAGCTTAAAAACCTTTATGATGACTTTCGAGATGCCGATACGATAAAAGCGTACGCGAAGATTATCGCCACAGATGCGAAAAAACTTATCCACCCGATCAATATCATGGAGGTGTGCGGCGGACATACCCACACCATCATGAAATACGGTATTTTGCAACTGCTCCCCTCCAACATCCATTTCGTCCACGGCCCCGGATGTCCCGTGTGCATCATGCCCAAAGAGCGGATTGACCATGCTTATGTGTTGAGTATGCAAGAGAACGTCATTTTGGTGACGCTGGGCGATATGATCAAAGTCCCCGGAAGCAACGGAAGCCTCCAAGATGCACGGAGCAAGGGTGCGGATGTCCGTTTCGTCTACTCGCCTTTGGATTGTCTCAAAATCGCACAAGAAAACCCCGATAAAACGGTCATATTTTTTGCCATCGGATTTGAGACGACGACCCCGATGACTGCTGCCCTTTTGGACACGGTGATCCGCCAAGATGTCAAAAATATCCTCTTGCATGTCAATCACGTTACGGTGCCCGAACCGATGCGCGCCCTGATCAGCGATGACGCGTGTATTATCGATGCGTTTTTAGGACCTTCCCACGTCAGTGTTATCAGCGGAAGCAAAATCTACGAAGAGTTTCCGCGAGACTGGGGAAAACCCGTCGTCGTCAGCGGATTTGAGCCGGTGGATGTGATGCAGTCGATCAGTATGATCGTCAAACAGTTTATCGAAAATCGATGCGAGCTCGAAGTGGAGTACAAACGTGCCGTGACGCGCGAGGGGAACCTCAAAGCCCAAGCGTTGAATGATACATACTTCCACAAAGTGGACTTTCGCTGGCGCGGTCTGGGTGACATTCCCCAAAGCGGGATGGGTCTGCGGAGCGAGTATGATCGCTACAACGCTGAGAAGATTTACGATGCGATACTGCCGAAAGAGGAGATCAACGATCACAAACTCTGCATCTGCGGCGACATCCTCAAAGGGAAAGCCTCTCCGCCACAGTGTTCTATTTTCGGCACTGCGTGTAAACCGACGACTCCTGTGGGAAGCTGTATGGTCAGCTCCGAGGGGGCGTGTTCGGCGTATTATAAGTATGGGAATTTGATATGACTAAAACGATAACCCTTGCCCAAGGCAACGGCGGCGAAGAGAACAACGAACTGATCAAAAAGGTATTTTACAAAGCCTTTAAAAACGAGATTTTAGAGCGCAGTGAAGATGCGGCGGTCATCGGGAATCTGGCGATGACGACGGACAGTTTTACGGTGAGTCCCCTATTTTTTGCGGGGGCGGACATCGGCAAGCTCGCCGTGTGCGGTACGTGTAATGACCTCGCCATGATGGGGGCACAGCCTAAGTATTTGACGTGCAGTGTCATCATCGAAGAGGGGTTTGAGGTTGAATCACTGGAGCGGATCGTCGAGAGCATGAGAATCGAGTTAGCGATCAACGGTGCGGTAGTCGTCAGCGGCGATACGAAGGTGGTGCCGAAAGGGAGCGTGGATAAGATATTTATCAACACCACAGGTCTGGGTGAGATCGTCCAAGCGGGTATCAGCTCGAACAACGTGAGCGAAGAGGATGTGATCCTCATCAATCGCGACATCGGGTGCCACGGAGCGACGATTTTCGCCGCGCGTGAGGGGATGGAGATGAGCAGTACCCTCAAAAGTGACTGTAACTCGCTCTATCCGCAGGTGAAAGCCCTCATGGATGCTGGGATCAAGATCACGGCGATGCGTGATGCGACGCGCGGAGGGGTTGCGGCAGTACTCAACGAGTGGGCGAGGCAATCGAACGTCTGTATCGAGGTCGAAGAGGAGAAAATCCCCGTGAGCGATGAGGTCAAAGGGATTTGTGAGATGCTGGGATTCGAAGCGACCGCATTGGCGAATGAGGGGACGTTTGTGTTGGCGATCCACAAAGATCACGCGCTTCAAGCCCTAGAGATACTGGGAGGCTTCGAGGTGTGCGCGATGGCATCCGTGGTGGGCGCAGTGACCCAAAAGTATCCGCAAAAAGTGATATTGAAAAGCCCGTGGGGGACGTCTCGATTTTTAGAGACCCCTAACGGCGAATTACTACCGAGGATCTGCTAATGCATGAGTATTCGATAGTACAAGCACTGTTAACCCAGTGCGAGGATATAGCCCGTGAGAACGAAGCTGAATCGGTCTCGAAAATCGTCGTAAAGATCGGAAAAATGTCAGGCGTTGAACCACACTTGCTCGAAATTGCGTTTAATACGTTCAAAGAGAAGACGGTGTGTGACAGTGCCGATTTTGTCCTAAATATTCAGCCGCTCGTGATCGAGTGTAAAGGGTGCGGTGTGCAGACGACGTTGGATGAAGTTTACTATAAATGCCCCGCGTGTGAGAGTTTAGATGTAAAAGTGATTGACGGCGAAGATATGTTTTTAATGAGTTTGGAGATGGAGTAGGGATGCAAGAGTATTGGGAATTGTATATGAAAACCATCGATGGCGCTATTGCCTCGGTGTTGGTGAACGTCGGTATTTCGGTGGAGTCGCCGAGTGAAGATAAGTTTTATGTCGGGTTCATCAAGCTTACTATGAAAGCGCCGAATGATCGAGGGCTTATCTCGGAGGATGAAGAGGCTCAACTCTCATTTATTGAAGACAAAATCGAGATGGAAGCATTGCGTTACCGTATCGGAAGTTACGTCGGAAAGATCGTCTCCAAGGGTGAAATGACTTTTATCTACTACCTCAAACACGAATTTGAATGGCCCGATGTGGTAAAAGCGGCTATGGGGGCGTTTCCTGATTATGGGTATTCACACGGCTCCAAAATGGACGGGGATTGGGAGGTGTATCATAAACTCCTTTTTCCCACTACCATCGAGTGGCAGATTATCCAAAACCACAAAGTATGCGACCATCTAAAAACGCAAGGGGATTCTCTTCACTTACCGCGTGCGATTGAACATAAAGCCTATTTTGAAACAGCGGAAAAACGCTCCGAATTTGTGAATGTCATCGAAGCGGAAGGGTTTAAAGTCAAAGAGTTGATGGAAACGACTGAAAATACTTCGATGGTGGGGCTCAGTTTTTATCGTCAAGACAAACCGTTTTATTACGATATTGATACCTTAAGTCTCTATTTGATCAATCTTTCTATTCAATTTAACGGTGCGTATGATGGCTGGGAGACCAGTGTTGTCAAAGTTTAATACCTAATTTCTGAAACCCTATTCACTTTTACGAAACTTTAATCTATAGACGGGGATAATAAGAAGAATAACGTCTAGTACTTAGATCAAAAGGGGTAACAATGAGTCCAGAGGAAATCATGAAAAAGATTGAAGAGAATAAAGGGCTTTCCCGACGTGACGCATTGAGAATGATGGCACTCTCGCCTATAGCCGCATCGGTGCTTGCCGGCGCTGCCGCTCCGACAACCGTACACGCTTCAGCTTCCAACGCAGTGGGCAAAATAGTGATCGTCGGAGGGGGATCGGGTGCGTTGATGGTCCTTGCGAGGTTGCGTCGTGCTCTTTCTAATCCCGATATTACGATTATTGCTCCGAATGAAAAGCATGTCTATCAGCCGGGTCAAATTTTTGTTGCGGCGGGTGAATATGCCCCTGAGGATATTATCTTCGACAATACAGGCTACATCGGTGATGATGTAACGTGGATCAAAGATGAAGCAGAGACGTTCGATCCTGATAACAATAAACTAACGACGAAAAAAGGGACGGTCGTAGAGTATGATTATCTCGTCGTGGCAACGGGAATGCAATACCATTATGAAAAGATTGCGGGATTAACTCCGGATATGCTCGGAAAGCATGGAATCTCGTGTGTCTATCATAGCGATTTGGCTGCAGGGACTGCAGAGGGTGGAACCCTAACGCATGAGTGGTTCAAAGCCGTCAAAGAAGCCTCGAAAACTTCTAAACCGCGTGTATTGTGTACTCAGCCCTCTACCCCGATCAAATGTGGCGGTGCACCGCAAAAAATTCTCTATCTGTGTGATGATTATCTCAAACGAGACAATCTTACCGCCGATTTTACCTTTGCGAGTGCAGGAGAGAAACTGTTTGCAATTCCTGAGATTGAGGCGTCACTTGCAACTGCCCAAAAAAGATACGGGAACATCACCAATAAATTCGGACATGATTTGATTGCGATCGATGCAGAGAAAAAAGTAGCGACATTTTTGCATAAATATGAAGTCCAAGGGGAATACGACAAGTTTCTCGAAGAATACGATGTGATCGAAAAAGAAGATGAAGTCAAAATTGAGTACGACTTTATCCATCTTGTCCCTCCGATGGCGGCAGTCGATGCGGTGGCAAACTCTCCTCTGGGATGGCAAAAAGGCTCAGCCCAGGGGTGGCTTGAAGTGGATCGTGAGACCCTTCAGCACCGTCGCTACAAAAATGTCTTCGGAATCGGAGACGTATGCGGTATCCCTATCGGAAAAACGGGGGGAAGTGCCCGTCATCACGGACCGATTGTAGTGGGTAATCTGATTTCGGTCATGGAGAAAAAAGAGCCAACACTCAAATTTGACGGATATACCGTGTGTCCCCTGAAAACAGCGTATGGTGAAATTGTAATGGCTGAGTTTAATTATGAGGGTTTAGCACCTTCATTTCCGCTCGATCCTGCGAAACCAAGATGGATTTGGTGGGCATTTGATTTGTATATGCTACAGCCGATGTATCGCTATCTAATGTTAAACGGCTTGATGTGATTAAGCTGTACAAAAGAGTATTGTAAAGAGCAGATTAGATAAAAAAATTATGGTATGACCGATTTGTGACTTTTCTGTTACAAAAATACCCATTTTAAAAATATTGATGATTAATTGTTAATTAATTTCGTTATTTTTAACCTTTTGGTACATTATTTGCATTAGTATCACAAAGATACAAAATTTGTGTAGAAGGTGCAATCAAATGGGCAGTGAATATGTGCTGAAAGATACCGATTTTTTGGTGTCTCAAACGGACGACAAAGGGAACATCCTTTTTGCAAATGAAGATTTTTGCAAAATAGCAGGCTATTCTCTTGAGGAATTGCTTGGGAAACCACATAATATCGTACGTCATCCCGATATGCCCAAGGCAGCATTTAAAGATTTATGGGATACGGTAAAGAGTGGGAAAATTTGGACAGGGTACGTTAAAAACGCCACTAAAAGCGGCGGATACTATTGGGTATATGCAATCGTTTATCCCAATATTGCGTGTGAAAATGGCCATTGCGGTTTTATGTCATGTCGTCGTAAACCTTCAGCCGATGAGATAGCTGAAGCAGAGCGTCTGTATAAGACGATGAGATAAGGGTTGGGCAATGAGTAATTCAGTCAAAATAACACTATTGGTAGTTCTAGCGCTTGTCGGTGCCTTAATCGGGTTAATAACACAAAGTGTAGGTGTCTTAGTCGCTGTTGTGGTAATTATGATGCTTGCTTCAATAGTTTTTGTAAGCTCTCCCGCTGCAGGCGATGAAAAAATCCAAAAACATTTGTGTGACTTTTTAGACTTAATGCGTTTTAAGCGTAACCGTTTAACTCTTATGGAGGCTGTACCGGGAAGTATTGAGGAGAAGATAAATACCGTTGTCAAAGCACATGAAGAGATGCTCCTGCAAGATACGCAAGTTGCCGGTGAAATGGTTCTTTTAGCCGATAAAGTAGGGAAAGGTCACTATAAATGTCGTGTTGAAAGTGATTCGAAAACGCCGCATGTCCATTTGCTCCGAAAAACGATGAATAATATGCTCGATTCAACAGAAGTAAATCTTGACAATGCCATTCGTGTTCTCGAAGCATTGAGTGAGGGGAAATTTGCTACCCGTGCCGAGGTAAATGTTGAGGGGAAAATGGGGCAGATGTTGAGTAAAATCAATGATCTCGGAACCGCATTGCAATCATTGGAACAGCAAAACAATGATGCCAAAGAGGTTTTGGACAATAATACTAAGAACCTCAAAGCGACGATCGAAGAGCTTCGCTCTACCAAGTTTGTAGAGCTTAACGGAATGATCAACTCTACCGTAGAACGGATCCAAAGGGTTGCAGGGAAAGAGAATGAACTCTCCGGAAATCTTCAAGCCCTTGTCGGTAATGCCCAGGAGACGAAAGCGATTTTGGTCACCATCGGAGATATTGCCGATCAAACCAATCTCCTTGCCCTTAATGCGGCGATCGAAGCAGCACGTGCAGGAGAACATGGGCGCGGGTTTGCCGTTGTTGCCGATGAAGTACGCAAACTGGCAGAGAGAACCCAAAAAAGTCTTGCCGAAATCTCGGCAACGATCAACGTATTGATCCAAGCGATTAATGACAACAGCGAATCGCTTCATCAGAATATGGATGAGATGATGGATTTGACAGAGTATGTCGGAACGGTTGATCAGAAAATGGATGAACTTCTACACTCAATGGATACTATGAGCTGATCTGATCGGGGGTAACCCCGTAGGATTTCAGCAGTATCGCCGCTCCGTTTACATCGCCGCTTTCAAGTTTGAGAGCTGAGGCATAAATCCTCCCCAATACTCCCGTATGTGTTAATAGTGCATCTTCTATCTCAGTGGATGGCTGAAGGGTTTGCAGCAATGATTCTATCGGTATATTCATAAGCCCTTCCAAGAGTGAAAGCATCGCTATTAAATGGATTTGTTCTACTTGGGTTTCGGTAAAATCGGGGGTGATCTTAGAGAGTAAATCAACCATTCGATCTATTCTTATTTGGGCAAATACGGCATGAGAGTTTTTTTCATCTATAGCTTTCGTTCCCGATTTGGAGTAAATGAGGAGTAATAACCACTGCATTAGGGCATTTTTCCCGAAACGTTCAATCATCTGGCGTATCGACATTGCCCCTTCTAAATATTCAGGATGGACGGAACGGAGAAATTGAAAGAGTTGAATGGAGAGGATCCCTTGATGTTTAAAAGCGTCACATATATCATCTATCGTCGCATCTTTTTGAAGAAGTGAAAAAAGATCCATTACCTCTACATACTGCGGATCGATCCGCCGCTGTGTAATAAGGTGTGCATGGGCAAAATAAAACCCTTGAAAAAATTCAAATCCGAGTGCTTCATACGCTTCGGCCATTTCGTAGAATTCTACTTTTTGGGCAACGAGTTTCATTTTCCCATAAGGGTTCGGGAGGTAAGAGAATTGTTCCACATCGGTTTGGGTGACATCGAATTTTGCAAATTCAATATAGGGAAAAATGGTAGAAAAAGTTTCGAAATAGGAGGGGTGAAACGATGCGTTATCGAGTGCAAACCGATATCCGAGTGAGTGATAATATCGGATCGCCTCATGAACGCGGGAATTCATTTTTATCGATGCGGAGAGTTCGAAGACAAACTTTTCTTTGGGAAGGGTTCGAAGTATATCAGTAAGGAGTAACGGTCCATCGGTATTGATAAATGCGGGGAGCTCACCAAATGCTGAGGATGATCCGATCTGATTGAGCAAATTGACCAACACCGATGCCGTTGCGTGTCTGGGGTCATCGATGACACATTCCCCGTAAATATTACGATAAAAAAATTCGTATCCTATGATGTTTTCCGCACGGTCCAATATCGGCTGCCGCGCAAGATGAAGATTATTATTCATAAATGTTTCTTTATATTTTAATGTCTTAAGTGTAGCGTAATTTGAGTATTATTTCAAAAAACAATGAGATGGAATTTCTATGCAAGAGCACAAAACAATATATTTTAAAGAGTATACCGCGAGCTCCTATACGATTGTGAGCTGCAATCTTGAGTTCATTATTGAAGAGTCTTCCACACGAGTCGAAAATATTATGGAGATAGAGCGCCGCGACTCTGAAGCGAAGGAGCTGAAACTCGATGGAGAGATGCTCGATTTGGAACTGTTATGGGTGGATGATATCCTCTACAGTGACGATATGTATACTAAAGAGGAGAATGCAATCCGTATTCCCCTTGATCGTGATAGCGCACGCATCCGAATCATCAACCGTATCTATCCCGATGAGAATACGGAGTTAGAGGGGCTGTATCGTTCGGGGGGCATATGGTGTACCCAAAACGAGCCTGAGGGGTTCCGTCGCATCACCTATTTTATCGATCGTCCCGATGTGATGAGTAAATTTACGACAAAAATTATTGCTTCCAAAGAGAAATGTCCTGTTCTGCTGAGCAACGGAAATCTACGCGGTACGGCGACGCTCGATAACGGCAAACATCTTGTCCTCTGGGAAGATCCGATCCCTAAGCCGTGTTATCTCTTTGCCCTCGTTGCGGGAGATTTGGGTTCGATTGCCGACACCTATACCACGATGAGCGGTAAAAAAGTTGATTTGGCAATCTACTGTGATAAGGGTAATGAGGATAAATGTCACCACGCGATGCGGAGTCTCAAAAAATCGATGGAGTGGGATGAACTCGCCTATGGTCGTGAGTACGACTTAGAGGTCTACAACATCGTAGCAGTGGATAGTTTCAACATGGGGGCGATGGAGAATAAAGGGCTTAATATTTTTAATTCCCATTATGTTTTAGCCGATGAAGACAGTGCAACCGACAGTGATTTTATGGGGATCGAGAGTGTTATCGCCCATGAATATTTCCACAACTGGACGGGTAACCGTATTACGTGCCGTAACTGGTTTGAGCTAACCCTTAAAGAGGGGTTGACCGTCTTTAGAGATCAATCGTTCAGTGCCGATATGAACTCTCTTCTGACGCAGCGTCTGGATGATGTTAGAGCGTTGCGAGAGCGTCAGTTTGTTGAGGATGCTGGCCCCACTGCCCACCCGATCAAGCCCGATCACTATATGGAGATCAACAACTTTTATACGGCAACAGTCTATGAAAAGGGTGCCGAAGTAATTCGGATGATGCATACTGTGTTGGGAGAAGAAAAGTTTCGAGCCGCGATGGATTATTATTTTGAGTCATTTGACGCCCAAGCGGTAGGGACGGAAGAATTCCTCGAATCGATGCAGTCTCAAAGCCCCGTTGATTTGACGCAATTCAAGCGGTGGTATTCGCAAGAGCGGACTCCGACATTGCGTATATCAAGTGAATATCGTTCCGAGTCGGCTGAACTGGTTTTGAAAATCATCCAAATCATCCCTAAAAACACCAAGAACCAGGAACAGCTGCCGTATGCGATGCCGTTAAGAATTGCCCTTTTAGCCTCTGATGGCAGTGAATACGACCTCAGAACCGATGATGTGACGTTGTTGCATAAGGATGTACTATGGTTAGAGAAAGAGGTGAGCGAGATCCTTTTAAAAGAGATCCCGACTAAGCCGCGTCTATCGCTCAATCGAGGATTCAGCGCTCCGATCATTATTCAATGTGACGAACTTGATTATCCGTTTTTAATGGCGCATGATTGCGATGGATTTGTCCGTTATGAAGCGGCACATCAATTCGGGATTGAAACATTGGAAGCTATGATGGAGGGTGCAGAAGTAAATGAGCGTTATATCCAAAGTTACGGAGCGATTTTAGATGACGCATCTATTGAAGAGATGTTTAAATCGCAGATTTTGGAATTGCCGAGTATTACTACGTTGATGCAGCGCCAAACGAGTATTAACGTTGCATCCATTTTGGAAGCTCAAGAGAAGCTCAAGCGGATAATTGCAAAACGTTATTTTAATGAATTACTTCATACGCTTAATGAACTGTATAATCCCTCAAATGCACATATCGACGGTGCCAGTATTGGGAAACGTGCCTTGAAAAATAGAGTTTTGGGACTTTTAATGTGTGCAGAAGAGGAATCGATTTACACATTATGTTTGTCCCATTATTATGAAGCACACTCAATGAGTGAGCGGTTGGCGGCACTTGACCTGCTTGAGAATTATGCTCCAGAATTAGCAAAAAGTGCATTGGAAGATTTTTACAATCGCTATTGTGATCAGACACTGGTCATGAACAAATACTTTAGCGTCTTAGCCTCTTCGAGACGTGAGGGGACACGGGAACGGGTTATCGCATTGCAAGAGAACCGTGCCTACGATGTAAAAGTGCCGAATCTTGTCCGTGCACTAATCGGAAGTTTTGCCCGCAATCCGGTCGCATTTTATGATAGAAGCGGAGATGGATTTGCTTTTGTCGCCGATAAAGTGATCGAGATAGACGCCCTTAATCCTCAAATAGCTTCAGGATTGGCAGGGGCGTTTAAAAACTACGGACGTTTAAATAGTGAGCAAAAAATATTGATGGGGAGTGAGTTGGAGCGGATAAAAAACCATCCGAATCTTTCGAATAATGTCTATGAAATTGTTTCGAAGATTTTGGAAGTGTGTTAGTTACATCCCAGGGATACGTGGGATGTATCCCATTTTTGACATTTTATAGTACCAACCCCAAGCGAGTTTTATCCAATGTCCGATAATCGGAAGAGGTGCAAGAAGTGCTTTCGAATCGTTTCGATAGATAAATCCGGCACCGTTACCCATATCCATAAGGCATAAGATTGAAAGATGCTCTTTATACCCTTTTTTTGCATCTGATTTTAATCCGAATGTGATGGCACTGTTATGGGCAGCATTACGTGCCATCACTTCAGCAAGATGACCCTGTTTCGCTTTCCATTCCGGCCCTTCTAGTGCCGCAACATCTCCTATGGCGTACCACCCTTCTACCCCTTCGATTTCACAATAATTATTGATACGGATAAATCCGGCGTTGTTTTTTGGGAGATCAGATTCTTTTATCATAGCCATACCATCTCCGGCAGGGATAAACATGGTTAAATCAGACTCCAGAGTGCTATCGTCTTCAAAGATTACACCGTTCTCCTCAAATCGTTTTATTTTTTTACCGTAACGGGTTTCAAAACGATTGCGCTTAAACATTGTCTCCATCATCGAGAGGGCTTTTGATCCCATCCGAGCACCGGGTGAGGGCATCGGCGCAAAAAAAGTCATTGTATAGTTATCGCGAATACCGAGTTGTTTCAGACGATGATGAAGATTGAAAAAAAGCTCAAAGCCGGGTCCTCCGCGTACACCGCTGGGATCATTCGGATTGCCTCCGAATCCGAAAGCGATTTTGCCGGCCCTTTTAGCGATGAGTGCATCGATTTTTTCTTTGAGGAGGATCGACTGTTCCGGTACACCGCAGATGGAGAGGGTATGCTCTAATCCTTCGTGCTTCATTTTTGCCGCTCCCGTGGCAATCACAAGATGATCGATCTTACGCTCCCCCCCCTCTTCGAGGGTAATAGTTTTCTCAGCAGAGCAGATAGCTACAACACGATCGAGGGTGAGTTTAAACCCATGTCGCATAGCGATTTTATCGAGGGGAAAGGCTACATCTTCAAATCGTGTTGTTTTGACAGGAATCCATATGGCGATGGGATAGATAAAAACATAACTTCGATCACTGATAAGTTCAACGTCAAAGCCCTCTTTACGATAATATATAGCCGCTTCGACTCCGGCAATTCCGCCACCGAGGATATGAACACTTTTCACGTTAGCTCCCAATTATATAATTACAACTTATTATTATCTTAATATTGCTTTTATAGAAATTATAGTACTAAACGACGTCAAAAGTCAATAACTTTTGGTATTTTATCGTCAGAATATACTCTTTAGAGGAGTGGACAGGTGAAATTTTTGAAAAGGTGTATACATCTAAATGATACCCTTATGCATAACTATTGTGAAAAAAAGTAACACAGAGTCCTTTTCGAAAAATTTTAGTTTCGATTGCAATGTTTATTTTAAGGATGTGATACAATTGTGATGATAAGGTATTATAATCTGGTTTTATGGAATTCATTCAAGGAGAAGATATGGCAAGAGTAGTTGTTCTCGGTGGCGGTGTTGCCGGACATACCGCTGCGACATTTGCGGCAGATTGGCTAGGACGTGAACATGAGGTAGTTGTAGTTACCCCAAATTCAAAATGGAACTGGATTCCCTCAAACATTTGGGTCGGTGTCGGTCAAATGTCTAAAGAAGAGGTTACTTTTGACCTTGCTCCCGTGTATCAAAAAGCAGGGATTACGTACAAACAGGCAAAAGCGGTAAGTCTCAATCCTGAAGGAAATGCTGCCAGCGATAAACCGTATGTGACTATCGAATATACCGGTCAAGGCAAAGCAGGAGAGAGCGAAGAGGTAACGTATGATTATTTGATCAATGCAACGGGACCGAAACTTAATTTTGCCGCTACTCCGGGGCTGGGTGATGCAAACGGCTTGGGTGAGTTCACTGTTTCGGTATGTACAGCAGATCACGCCGATCATGCGGCACATGAACTTACAAAAATCATGGATAAAATGCGCAAAGGCGAACGTCAAAAAATTCTAATCGGTACAGGTCACGGTATGTGTACGTGTCAAGGTGCGGCGTTCGAATATATTTTCAACGTTGAGCATGAAATCCGAAAAGCGGGTCTTCGTGACATGGCCGATATCCAATGGATCTCCAATGAGTCCTTCATGGGTGACTTTGGAATGGGCGGATTGCACATGAAGGTAGGCGGTTACGTTGTTAGTTCACGTATTTTTACCGAATCTTTGTTTGCAGAACGAGGTGTTAACTATATCACGGGTGCTCATGTCAATAAAGTAGAAAAAGGTAAAGTGTCGTATGAACTTCTTGATGGTACTACGGGAGAAGAGACATTTGACTTTTCAATGTTGATTCCGCCATTTGCCGGTGTAGGTCTTAAAGCCTATAATAAAGCGGGTGAAGATATTACCGATACCGTATTCGCACCAAATGGTTTTATGAAAGTCGATGCTGATTATACTCCGAAACCTTATGAAGAGTGGAAAGCGTCTGATTGGCCGCGTACATATCAAAATCCGACCTATAAAAATGTATTTGCTGCCGGGATCGCTTTTGCACCGCCGCACATTATTTCTAAACCGATGAAATCACCGAATGGTACGGTCATCAATCCGACTCCTCCGCGTACAGGTATGCCAAGCGGTATCATCGGAAAAGCTGTTGCAGCTAGTGTATGTGACCTAATCAAAAAAGGTGCAAGTGCGCATCTACACGAAGCTTCTATGGCAGAAATGGGTGCAGCGTGTGTTGCATCAGCAGGTAAAGGATGGTTAGATGGGCAAGCTGCTGCTATGACGGTTTATCCGGTTGTTCCTGACTTTGAAAAATATCCGGGGACAGGTCGTGATACCGATTATACGTTTGGAGAAATCGGACTTGCAGGTCACTGGATCAAGCATATCTTGCACTTTTTGTTTATCTATAAAGCAAAACTGAAACCGTTCTGGAAAGTAATTCCGGAATAAATATCGAAAATTAAAACGTTAGAGGAGACCAAAATGGCAAAAGAAGAAGAGTTTAACTTTGCAAAAAACGATAAATTTAACACGGCAATGATTCCGGGAAAAGCAGCCCGATTTATGCGTACATGCAAAATTTGGCAATTTATCCGCTTTATTATCATCAATCTAAAAATGCTTGTGGTTGTTAGTAAAAGCCACTAGCCTATATGCGACGGCTTTATGCCGTCGACACCTTCTCAAAGAACTTCAATTATGATACAACCGTTACTTCAATATCCTGACCCTAAAATCCGTCTGATTTCAGCCAATGTCCGTTTCTTTAATGATGAATTAAATGACTGGATTACCGATATGTGCGATACAATGAAAGAGAATGATCTCCACTCTTTGAGCGCTATTTTGATCGGGATTCAGTACAATGTGATTGTCCTTAAAGAAGGGGAGAAATGGACTCCTTATATTAATGCTCGAATAGTTAGACATACGGATTTAGTGACTAAAACGGAACGGAGCATCTACTACCCTGGAATCAGTGCCGATATAGATCGATATGAACATATCTCAGTTGTTTATGAAGATCAAAAAGGTGAATCTCACGTACGAGAATTTTACTCTGATGATGCTCGTATCTTTCAAGAGTGCCTTGATTACAGTTTCGGGAGTACATTTGTCGATAGATGTGATCGAGAAATGAAGGAGCGGATCAACGATTATCTCGAGTACGGTTTGGTAGCTGATGGAGGATCATGTCCTATGGTATTTTATCGCGATTATTTCAAGCGAGGGGCAAAGTATCTTCTGTTAGGAGTTTTGATCACTTTTCTAGCCCCATTTTTTGTCGCATCGGATATGCGTGAGATGATTTATAAGGTGGATATGGTGGCTCTTGGGTTGGTTCCATTACTTACGATTGTGTATGGAGTGTATGCATTGTATGAAGCGCGAAAATATAAACAGTGTACGAGTTGTCAAACCGGAAATATTATTGGAAGCGTACTCATTTTAGCGTTTCAGCTACTCATCGTCTCAATAGGTGTTTTTTTTTGGGTCGCACCAAATTAAGTGGGTCGTAGCGGAGAAAATATGAATAATACAGTTTTTAAACCTCTTTTTGATGCAAGAGATATTTTGCTTGCCGAAAAAGAGTCGATTTTAGATGAATGGGTGAATGAAGAGCAGTGTGCCATCATTTTAGGTCGCCACGAGATCGATAGGGATATTTTTTTAGAGTTATATGCCGGAAATGTATTTGATTATTTTATGGGGGTCGTTTCAGGACATATGGCTCTTGGGGATTGCCCTGTTATCGGTGAATTGATAGAGTATTTAAAAAACAAAGAACTTCGTGCCGATGAACTATTTCTCCTCTGTACCAATTTTAAACGTGCCGTCTTGAATGCAACATACCGTTTGAAAATACACAATCAAGAAATTTTTCTTCTCATCAGCTATTTGTTTGATCAAAATTTTGCCGGTGTCTTAAAACTCTATACCGATACGATTTACCAAAAAGAGCAGGAAGCACTCAATGCATCTAAGGCTAAAGAGTATTTTCTCTCCAATATGTCCCATGAGATACGGACGCCACTTAATGCTATTTTGGGGTTTGTATCGCTTCTCCGCGATGAGACGACTAATCCCCGTTATCAGCAATATCTCAATATTATCAGCAACAGCGGCGAAAATCTTCTCCACATTATTAATGATATCCTCGATTTTTCTAAACTTCGCAGCGGGGAGTTTACGGTTGATCCGCAGCCGTTTAATATTCATGATGAGATATCCCATACGATGGAACTTTTTGTCCCCAGTGCAAATTCCAAAAGCATTACATTGACGAGTTATATCGATCCTACTATTGCGTATGAGATTGTTGCCGATGCGTTGCGGATCAAGCAAATTGTGGGGAATTTTTTAAGCAATGCCATCAAATTCAGTCACCATGCCGGAGCTATTCATGTAGAAGCGCGATGTACAGAGGGGATACTGTCTCTCTCTGTAAGAGATAAAGGTATAGGGATCTCAACAGTGGATCAAGAGCGGATTTTTGATGCTTTTTCACAAGCGCAAGAGGGAGCTATAAAAATCAATGAGGGGACAGGTCTGGGCCTTTCCATTTGTAAGCAATTAGCGCTTCATATGGGCGGTGATATTGAACTGGAATCGACGGTAGGCAAAGGGAGCCTTTTTACCCTTAAAATTCCCGTTATCGTCAATAATGATTGTGAAATCTCTAAGTTTGACGTCTCGATTTTTGAGGGGATAGATTTCGGGCTTTTGGCATATGATCCGAGTGAAAGTTATAAACTTGAATCTCTGCAACGGTATTGGGACCACTTCGGATTGGATGTTCGTATCATCAATGATGTGCAAGAATCATGTAAACTGCTTATTTTCTTAGAGAGTTCTTTAGATGATACGGTACGTGAAACAATCATTAAAAATAAAATCCCCTCTGTCGCTATCCTTGATTTTTTGGATGAACGCTACGATGCCATCGAGACGATTGTACCACTCACTTTTCCCATTTACTGTACTAAATTACAGAGAGCTTTGGGGGATGTTTTAGGGGTAAATAAACCTCATCTTCCATATAGAGCAGGGCTAAAAGGTGAGGGAGGATTTGAGGGGAAAATATTGGTTGCGGAAGATAATTTTGCCAATCAGGAACTGATTAAAATCATACTGGAGCGCTATGGTCTGAACTATACAATTGCCTCTAACGGAGTGGAAGCGCTGCACTGTTTTCAATCGGAATATTTTGATATGGTTTTGATGGATGAACAGATGCCGCTCATGAACGGCAATGAAGCGACAGCGAATATTTTGGCGTATGAAAAAGAGAAGAAGCGTTCTCATATTCCCATTGTGGCGTTAACTGCAAATGTGATCAACGGGGCACGTGAGCGCTCACTTCAAAACGGCTATGACGCATTTTTAGGAAAACCGATCGTAATTAAAGAGATTGAACAGATTTTTGAACGCTATTTGAAGCCGAGTATTTTACCCGGAGCGGAACCGAGTAGTGTAGCTGTATCAAAATGGCCTCATATTGACATGGATCATCTCAAAAATGCCTTGATGCTTGAGGAAGATCAAATTGAGTATCTTCTAGGAATTTATCATCAAAAAATGGGGCAATCACTGTTAGAGCTTTCAAACAGTATCGAAAAAAGAGAGTATGAAAACATTGCATTCATCGCGCATACGATCAAAGGCTCTAGTGCCAATTTTCGTTTTGATGAACTCTCCAGACTTGCTTATGTGATTGAATGTGCTGCAACAGAACAAGAGGAAGAGTTTGAGTTTGCCGAAGCGTACGAAGTGCTTTGCTTCGAATTTGAAAAGCGTTTTGCCGGATGACTACTCTTCTAAATAGTAGCCGACACCCGAAGCGTTTTTAATCACATCGGTTGGGAGTTTAGAGCGTAATCGCCATACGAGGGTTCGAACGCTGTTATCGGTTGCCCCTTTGGTTTCCCAAACGTAATTAATAGCCTGTTCGAAATCGACGACACTTCCCAGTTGAGCCACCAGCAGACGGATAAAGGCATTCTCTTTTTTGGTGAGTTTGATTTTTTGATTTTTGTAGAAGGTTTCCCCTAAACCGGTATCGTGGCGATACCCCTCCCCAAATTCGACAATCGGTTTATCGGAGAGTTTTTTGGCATAGACCAGTTTTTCGAGTTCTTCACGATCCGATTTGAGCTCATCGATGTTAGAGTTCCGTTTTTTCTCCTCTTTGAAGCGGTAAAGTGCCATTTGAATCGTTGTGTGGAGATTGATAGGATCAAAAGGCTTGACGATATAGCCATAGGGCTCGGTTCTTTTAGCTTTGGAGAGCATATCGTTATCGGAGTGTGCGGTGAGGTAGATAAAAGGGAGCTGGTTTTTATCGCGAATGTATTGGGCAAGTTCGATACCGTCCATAGTTTTTTGCAAACCGATATCGATGAGGGCAATGTCTGGGTTATAGATTTTGATTTTATTTCTGGCAGTAACAGCATTATCGGCTATTGAAATAACGTCATATCCTTGCTTCTCTAATGACATTTTCAAATTTATCGCGGTTACTTCGTCGTCTTCAACGACTAGAACTTTTATCATTGGGTTGCATCCTCATTTTGTAGGGTGAATATCTAAAGATTTTATCACAATGTCGAGAAAACTCGATAATAAAGCACTCATATTTTGTGATATTTTCCCACAATTATAGAATAATGTTTCTTTTTTATCCGTTATTCAACCCAAAAGGGGCATAATCGCGACATTTACAGGGACGATAGGGAATACGTATGCTTGATTTTGACAAATTTACCAAATATTCGAAGCCGGGGCCACGTTATACGAGCTATCCGACAGCGTTAGAGTTTAGTGAGAGTTTTGATTACGACAGTTATCTCTCAAAGCTCCATTCGCAAGACCCGACGCGTCCGTTATCCCTCTACTTTCATTTGCCGTTTTGTAAAAATGCATGTTATTTTTGCGGCTGTAACGTCGTTTTTACCTCGAAAGAGGATAAAAAAGAGCGTTATATCGGTTATCTGATCCGTGAGCTTGAGATCCTTTCCCAGCATATCGATGTGAACCGTTCGGTTATTCAGCTCCATTTCGGCGGGGGGACACCGACCTTTTTTGATGCCGATCAACTGCACCGAATCATCACAGCAATCAAAAGTCATTTTAAAAATTTTGCAGATGGTGCTGAGATCAGCTGCGAGATCGATCCCCGCCATATCAATGATGCACAAATGAAAGTTCTCAGTGAAGCAGGATTTAACCGTGTTAGTTTCGGGATTCAGGATTTTGATGACAAAGTTCAGGTGGCGGTACACCGTGTCCAGCCGTATGATATTACCAAAGCAGCGATGGATCTAGCTCGAAAATATAATATGGTGAGCGTCAACGTTGATTTGATCTACGGGTTGCCGTATCAAAGTTTAGAGACGTTTGCTAAGACACTTGATCTCTCCCTCTCTTTGGATCCGGATCGTTTTGCGGTATTCAACTACGCCCACGTCCCTTGGCTTAAAAAGACGATGCGCAAAATTGATGAGACGACATTACCGCATCCGGCGGAAAAGCTCGCCATTATGCGTTATACCATTGATCATATGGAATCCAACGGATATAAAATGATCGGTATGGACCACTTTGCCAAACCGGAAGACGAATTGTTCAAGGCAATAGAAAAAGGGGAACTTCACCGAAACTTCCAAGGCTATACCACTAAAGGGGGAGCCGATCTGATCGGTATTGGGCTAACCTCTATCGGAGAGGGGGCTGATTATTACGCTCAAAACTTCAAAGAGATGGAGAACTATGAAGCAGCCATTGATGCGGGGCGATTGCCGCATGAACGAGGTGTTGCACTAAACGAAGATGACCGTATCCGTCAATATGTTATTATGGAACTGATGTCTAATTTTAAACTTGATATTGAGAGATTTGAGAGGTTATTCGGGGTGAAATTTGCGGAGTATTTTGCAGATGCTATTGAAGCGCTAAAACCGTTCGAAGCGGATGGATTACTCTCTATGACGTCTCAGTCGATTGAGTGTTCGACTACGGGAACCTTATTAATCCGTAATATTGCAATGCCTTTCGATGCCTACATGAAACGTCATGCGAGTTCAGATAAAGCCTTCAGTAAAACGGTGTAATCGGATGGAAAAACGCGAATTGTTTCATTTTACCGAAACTTCCGATGCGTGTATCAAATGCGGGAAGTGTATCCCGGTTTGTACGATTCATAATGTCAATGCTGATGAGGTAACTTCACCGCGTGGATTTATTGATCTACTCGGAGCCTATGAACGGGGGCAGTTAGAGCTAGACAAAAATGCCAAAGCGATTTTTGAGAGCTGCTTTTTGTGTACCAACTGTACCGATGTTTGCCCTAAAGCGTTGCCTACCGATATGGTGATCGAGCAGGTTCGTGCTGATCTCGCCGATAAATACGGGATTGCATGGTTTAAGCGGGCATTTTTCTATTTATTACGCCATCGCAGCACCATGGATATTTTGTTTAAACTCGGATATGTATTTCAGACGTGCGGATTTAAGATCAAAGACTCAATCAACTCGATGGAGCCTAGATTTAGCCTCCCGATTATCAAAAAAGACCGACTCCTCCCTTCTATGGGCAAAACGTCGTTTCTTAACAGTTATCCCGAAAATATCCCCAACGGCGGACAACGCCGCGTAGCGATTTTTATCGGATGTTTGGCAAACTACAATTACACCGAAATTGGAAAAGGACTTTTGGAGATTTTGGAGGCATTGAACGTCGATGCCTTTATCCCGAAAAAACAGCTGTGCTGTGGGGCACCTGCTTACTTTACGGGGGATTTTGCGACGGTCGATCATAATGCCAAAAAGAATATTGTCTATTTTGAGAGTTTTATCGACGAGGTCGAGGCAATCATTATCCCCGAAGCAACCTGCAGTGCAATGATTAAAATCGATTACGAGCACTTTTTTCACGATCAGCCCGAATGGCTGGAACGTGCCAGAGCGCTCAAAGCTAAAATCTTTATGGCGACCGAGTGGCTGGAACAAAAAACAGAGCTTAAAGCACTGTTGGCGAGCAAGGGGCGAAGTGATTTGAGCGTCACCTATCACGATCCATGCCATGCCCGTAAAATGCAGGGAGTTTATAAAGAGCCCCGTGCATTGGTCGGACAAAACTATACGATCACCGAAATGAGCGATCCGAACGCTTGTTGTGGGTTCGGCGGGGTAACGATGCAGACGGAGAATTTCCATTTTGCCCAAGCGGCGGGAAAACCAAAAGCGGCCATGATCGCCAAAACGGGTGCGCAAATCGTTACTGCCGAGTGCAGTGCCTGCCGTATGCAGATCAATAACTCAATGAATGAGGCCAATGTGGACGTCATCTTTAAAAATCCGATCGAACTGATCGCTGAGGCACTACGAAAATGACCACGATAGAGGTGGAGTCATTTTTAGAAACCTTTCAGACACTTGTCTTAGCATCTCTTACCCCTGAGGGTGAACCGCATGCCAGCACTGCCCCCTATGTCCGTATCGACAATGATTTTTATATCCTTATCAGTACCGTTGCCCAACACGGGCGTAATCTTCTCGTGAGCCAAACGGTCTCTTTGCTCTTTGTCGAAGATGAGTCGCAGTGCGTTCAACCTTTTGCACGGAAGAGGGTGACATTAGAAGCTACTGTCAGCGAAGTGGGACGGGAAGATGAGTATTTCGGACGTGCAATCGAGCGCTTCTGTGCCCATTTTGATTCTGAACTGGTTACATCGTTGACCCAAATGGGTGATTTTCACCTCTTTAAACTCTCCCCTAAAAGCGGCAGTGTCGTAATGGGTTTTGGAAAAGCGTATCGTCTGGATCACAACTTAGAAGTAATAACACAGATTATGGGTCAGCACCAAAAGGGGCACACCAATGGATAAACTCCTGATCGTATGGAGTAGCGGCGAACTCGAAGTGGCGAAAAAGCTTGTATTGCTTTATGGAAGCGTCATTTTACCTCGCGGCTATTGGGATGAAGCCCATCTGATGGTATGGGGTCCTTCGGCGATGCTTTTGGCTGAAAACACGGAGTTACAAGCAATGGTTACGCAGGTGATCGACTCGGGTGTAAAAGCCTCGGTGTGTGTTGTATGCAGTGACGATTATGGAGTAACCGAAGCGCTTCGAGCGATGGCGATAGAACCGATCCATACGGGAGAGTTTTTAACGCAGGCGCTTAAAAGTGATTGGAAAGTGGTGACATTTTGATGGAATTCTGGCAACATATTTACGAACATTTTAACCCTGTAGCCTTCAATATCTTCTCTATTCCTGTTCACTGGTATGGGTTGATGTATGTTCTCGCTCTCCTAAGCGCTCTCGTCATCGCAAAATGGATCGTTCAAAAAGACAACATTTCGATTACCAAAGAACAGTTAGACGATTATTTCATCTATGCGGAGATCGGGGTGATTCTTGGGGCGCGTTTAGGGTATATCCTCTTTTACGATACCCATACGATGTATTACCTCACCAATCCGTGGCAGATTTTTAATCCGTTTATCGACGGTCAGTTTGTCGGGATTCGGGGGATGAGTTTTCACGGGGCGATACTCGGCTTTTTGATCGGTTCGTATCTGTACCATCGCCGCCACGGAATACCGTTTGGTCGCTTGATGGATTTGGTTGCGGTCTCGGTTCCATTGGCATATGTGTTTGGTCGGATCGGGAATTTCCTCAACCAAGAGCTCGTAGGACGTGCTACCGATGTGCCGTGGGGAATCTATGTCTATGACACTCTCCGTCACCCTTCGCAGCTGTATGAAGCGTTTGTCGAGGGGATTGTGGTCTTTGTCATCATCTATGCGTATCGCCATCGTAAAGCTTTTGAGGGCGAGTTAATTTTACTGTACGGATTCTTATACGGAATCGGACGGGGTCTTGTAGAGTTTTATCGCGCTCCCGATGCGCAGATCGGCTATCTTGCAGGGGAGTGGCTTACCCTTGGGATGGCTCTGAGTTTTGCAATGGCGGCCGTATCGGTAATGATCTGGGTCTATTTCCGTTCACGTAACCGTATACAAAAAATATGAATCCCCTCTTCGTAACGGTAATCTAATCTAAATTGATGCAAATCTATAACCGATTGGGCGATGTAAAGCCCCAATCCTAATCCCCCATCTCCCCGCTCGGTAACAAATGCCTGCAACGCTTCCTCAACCGGACGCTTGAGCGGTTCACCGCTGTTTCGAATACAGATATGATCATGTTCACACGCTATCTCTATAGGGAGTGCAGAGGCATGACGCACCGCATTGTCGATAAGATTTTGCAAAGCACTGGTAAAGAGTGCCTCATCGACCGTAATATTTTGGTCACATCCGCTCACATGGACACTTTCGGGTTCAATCATGAGATTATCGAGGGCATTTTGAATCATTGCATCGAGATTATGCGGTTGTTTTGCAAGGGAATAGGCGTGCATTTTTTCAATGTCGGCCATTTGATGAATCAGGTGCTCAAGTCGAGAGAAAAGTTTGCTGAGCAAATTTCGGTTGGGGCTCGGTTCTTCCAGCTCAACGATCAATTTCCCTTTCGTAATCGGGGTTTTGAGCTCATGCATAATATTGCGCAAGAAAAGCTCACGCGATTTTTTGAGTTTGTTTTGTTTCTCCAATGCATCATAGAGTGCATTCGAGATAAGGGCAATCTCATCTTTTCCGTTATTGGAAGTAGTGAGAATTTCTTTACCTTCTCCGTATCGCTGTATCTGTTCGTACAAGTATTTGAGAGGTTTTAGATTGCTCCATAAGAGAAGGTACATACTCACCAATCCCCCCAAAAGGGCAAAAAATAAAAACCAGACGAAATAGTAGGTTTTTCCCTCAGCCATATCACGGTAGAGCATTGTGCAGTGCCCTTCGGAGAGTTCATAGATAAATCCGATGTCATCCTTATAAATGGTCACTTTGACATTTCGGGAGCGGAGTTTAGACTGCATCGGAGGGGGGAGTTTGATCGCTTCACACTGTGGTGTTTTTGTCTCTATGACTTTGAATCCCGCTTCTGATAGCTCTTGATTTTTTTCCATGCACGTTCGAGCTTTGGTTTCATCAATAATTCGTGAAAGCTCCATCGAACGGTGGGTCAGAAGATGGAATTTTTGTCTCTCCTGTTCAGACAATGCTGAGATAAAAAGTAAAATAAGGACAATGAGCGCCAGAAAAAAGAAAGCGTGTAGTTTAAAAAAAACAGAGTGACGACGACTGATCATAGGGTAAATTGGTACCCCATGCCGCGAATAGAGCGGATGAGGGTAGGGCGTTTTGGATTGGGCTCGATTTTTTGTCGTATACGGCTGATGAGGACATCAATACTCCGTTCTGAGCTCTCCCATCCTATCGATTCGACATTATTCGCGATAAAATCACGGGAGATGATTTGCTTATGATGTTTGATAAGCAGGGAGAGGAGTTCAAATTCGGCACGGGTAAGGGGAAGAAGCTCTCCCTCTTTGTAGACACCGGTTTCATCTACTCGAAATGTTTCACTGCTCGCTTGGATCGTTTTACCGTTGATTCGACGAAGGAGGCTCTGTACTCGGGCTACCAGCTCTCTGGGCTCATAGGGCTTGGGGAGGTAGTCATCGGCACCGAGTTCCAGTGCGATAACTTTGTCTCCCAAATCACTCCGAGCCGAGGAGATGATGATCGGGATATCAGAGCGCTCTCGGAGCGCTTTGCATACATCCAAACCATCCATATCGGGAAGGGTTAGATCAAGTAACACAAGATCATACGACTCTATTCCTAAAGAGGCAAGTGCCGCTTTGGGATGAGCGTAGCTGATTACCTCCATCTGATAACGCCCAAGATATTGGGTTAAGAGATCCGATATTTCGAGGTCATCTTCTATCAGGAGGATTTTAATCATATACGGTTACTTTTTCTCTTCACATTTTTTGCAGCCCATGCCGTTCATTCCGCCCATAGTGCCATCGCCTATGTTCATACCTTTCATATCACCTTTGTTGGGACAATTTTTTTGATCGTTGCCTTGTCCCATCATCATTTTCATCCCCTCAAGTTTACCTTTTTGTTCAGGGGTGAGGACTGCCATCATTTTGTCATGTTGTTTATTGTGGAACGCTTTTCCCTCTGCGCGAATTGCCGCAACTTGCTGTTTTTGTTTGTCGCTGAGATCCAATTTTTCCATCATAGGAGGGAGTTTTTTGGTGTCGCATTCGCATTTTTGCATCATACCGCCCATGCCGCCTGTATTGCCGCACATTCCACCTTGCATCGGACATGCCATTAACGCTGTTGCACCGAGAATCAGTGCGATACTTAGAATCTTTTTCATTGTTTTTCTCCATTGGGTTATATTTATACTCTGACAGTATAAAAGAAGCTTGTCAATCCAGTAACAATCTAGTGTTAACAAGATTAATGAGGCAACTCTTCACTTTGCGCTTCGGTTATTTTCATCAGTGTCAAAAAGAGCACAGTGATAGCCGGACCTATAATCATACCCCAAAATCCAAAGGTTGCCAACCCTGCGATAATCGCAAAAAAGATAATGAGTTCATTGATCTTCTCTTGGGGTTTGATAAGGCGCTGATTGATTATTTTGATAATGACCGGCTTAACGAAAGTATCGGCAATGATAGAAATAACAATGATTGTATAAAGGGTGATGAAAAGGGCATTTTGGGTATGACCGAGAGAGAGCTCAAACAGGGCAAATGGAAGCCACATGATCACCCCGCCCACGACAGGGATAAGAGAGGCAAATCCGTACATAATTCCAAATAGCAGGCCATTGTACCCCATATACCCCACCGCAATACCGAAAAGTGCCCCTTCAAATACGGCAGTGGCCAGAATCGAATAAAAGACGACACTCATAGAAGAACGCATTTCAAACATGATAAGGGTACTTTCTTGTTGCGGAAAGTGGGCAGAGCGTTTGAAAAATTCGAAAATGTCCCGTCCATAATAGTGGGCGATAAAATAGAAGATCAGAATAAACAGCGTTCCCGAGAGAAATGACATCGCAAAGCTTCCGATTTCAGAGGCGTAAGCGATAATATTTTGAGAAAATGCGGTAGGGTCAAATCGAATTAAAGAGGCTTCGATTTTTGCTTCAAGACGCGAGAGGGAAGGAGGGAGATGCTCCAACCAAAGCCTGAATTTACTCTCCATGGCACTCATGATAGCGGGGTCGAGGTTTTGCATCATCACGGAGATATGAAACAAAAAGTACCCCAAAGGGGCGAAAAAGAGGATTCCCAACAAAAAAGTCGATAATGTTGAAGCCCAAAAGCGGCTCCCTGTGAGGTTCAGAAAAGCCATTTGAATATGGTGGGTTGAAATGGCCAAGAGTGACGCGACGATAATGCTCATCCAAAACGGTGCATACAAAATATAGATGCCATACGAGACCATGATGAGTAAGAGAGGGGTAAAATACTCTTTTTTCACTGTTTTTCCTTATTCAAACAAGCCGCTTTGAGGGATGCCAAATTTGAGAAGTTCATACGTTTTTGCCGTGGCAACCCGTCCGCGAGCGGTACGTTCCAGATATCCGTTAGCGAGAAGGTAAGGCTCTAAGACATCTTCGATCGTCCCCTCATCTTCACTCAGTGCTGCGGCAATCGTACTCAGTCCCATAGCTCTCCCTTTTGCTTCCATCAGGAGTTTTAGGAGGCGGATATCCATCTCGTCAAACCCGTTAGAGTTGATCCCAAGCTGATCGAGTGCGTAGCGGGAGCGTTCATGCAAAATAGTAGTTTCGTTGGCAACGTCGGCAAAGTCACGAACCCTCTTCAGCAGTCGTAGTGCGATTCGGGGCGTTCCGCGAGAACGTTTGGCAATCTCTTTAGCAGCCTCTTTATCGATATTTTTGCCGAGTTTTGTTGCGGCTTGAGAGATGATACTGCACAGCTCATCTGGGGTATAAAACTGCATCCGAAAATTCATCCCGAATCGATCGCGCAGGGGATTGGAGAGCATTCCCGCGCGGGTGGTTGCACCGATGAGGGTAAATCGTGGAAGGTCGATTTTGACCGTCTGTGCCGCAGGACCGCTTCCGATAATAATATCGAGACGAAAATCTTCCATAGAGGGGTAAAGGATCTCTTCAACGGCAGGGGATAGGCGGTGAATTTCATCGATAAAAAGGATGTCCCCCTCTTCGAGGTTAGTGAGAATCGCGGCGAGATCACCGCTTTTTTCGATCATCGGGGCAGCGGTCACTTTGATATTGCTCCCCATTTCATTGGCAATGATCAGAGCGAGTGTCGTTTTTCCCAGACCCGGAGGGCCATAAAAAAGGACGTGATCAAGCGCTTCAGAGCGCTTATTGCTTGCTTCTATAAAGACACCCAGATTTTTTTTGATCTGATCTTGACCGATATAATCATCCCATGCACTCGGACGCAGTGACGTTTCACTCGACTCTTCGGCATTAAACTTTTCAATCTCTACAATGCGTTCCACGTTAGACAGCCCTAGTAAACATAATTTTCATCAGGAAAAGAGCGCTTTTGTACTTCAGTAGCGTAAGCGGCAACTGCCTTTTTGACTCCACTTGCCCCGTCCATATATTGTTTAACAAATTTAGGGACGAACGGTTCATACAGCCCCAGCATATCGGAGAATACGAGTACCTGCCCATCCACACCGTTTCCGGCTCCGATCCCGATAACAGGGATCGAGACACTTTGTGCAACGCGGGTTGCTACGTCGGCTTTTACCCCTTCGATAACGATGATAAAAGCACCCGCTTGCTGGATGGCTTGCGCATCGGCGATGAGAGAGAGGGCTTCATGTTCATTTTTCCCTTTTACTTTATATCCCCCCTCGGCACGAACGGCTTGAGGGAGAAGTCCGATATGTCCGCATACGGCGAATCCGTTATCGCTCAGATGTTTGATGAGGTGGGCTTTCTCGGCTCCCCCTTCAATTTTGATCGCATCGGCAGCACTCTCGCGGTAAACACGGATGGCATTGGTGAGGGCGGTGGCTTCGTCGGTGTAGGTACCGAAGGGCATATCGGTAATGACAAAGGTTTCAGGGGCACCTTTACAGACGGCATTGGTGTGGTAGATCATTTGATCCATCGTCGCACTCAGGGTATCGCTATTGCCGCTAAAACTCATATTGAGACTGTCTCCGACGAGGAGTATGTCGGCACTTTCACTAAAAAGGCGGGCAAATAGTGCATCATACGCCGTAATCATGACGATCGGCAATGCCTCTTTTCGTTTTTGAATCGAACCAATGGTGAGCTTTTTCATACTATATGTATCCCTATAGTTATTTAAAGTAGATAGTTTACCCAAAATTTGTTTTGGGTAGCTATTCTATGGCAATTAAGAGGGGATATTAAACAAAAGGTGGTTATAATTTATCACCACAGGAGAACATCATAATGGGCATACGAAGCGTTCTAGAAGCTAATTTCGACTTTGAAATCATTGACGAATTTTTAGACCATTACGCAATGATGACGGAAATTATGGAATCGTTAATTATTGACTTGGGTAATCTTGAACGTTATCATCGCAGTATTGAAGAGCTATTTAGAATTTTTCACAATATTAAATCTGCTTCAGGCTATTTGCAGATTGAACCTATGGTTCGTTTGGCTACTTTTGCGGAAGATGCACTGGAACAATTGCGTACACGCGATAAAGTGGTTAATGATGAGACGATTACGTGGCTGATCAGTGTTGCCGATATGTTTATGCAGTGGCAAGAAGATTTGAAAATGGATAATGACCTATCCAAAATACATTTTTCCCTTTTAATTTTACCCGATATGGAGAGAGCGTGAAGCAACTCGTAGCGTATATTACCGCCGGTTATCCCGATAAAAATTTTACTGTTGATTTGGCGTTAGCGCTGGGTGAGAACGGTGTCGATACCTTAGAACTCGGAGTCCCTTTCTCCGATCCTGTTGCTGATGGTCCCGTGATCGAAGCGGCAAACCAGCGTGCACTGGAATGTGGATTCCGATTCGCCGACCTTTTGGAAATATCCGAAGCAATTACACCGAAAATCGATACCTTATGGATGGGGTATTTTAACCCGTTTTACCAATACGGAATCGAAGCGTTGCTTGATAAGGCGAAAAGTATCGGTGTTAACGGTTTGATTATTCCCGATGTACCGTATGAAGAGGCAAAAAATTATCATAACCTTTTTGAGAGCAGAGGCTTAGCCAATATCACGTTTGTCGCTCCAACCGACGGTGAAGCACGCATTGCCACCATTACCGCAGAAGCACGCAAGTTTATCTACCTCGTCGCCTATGCGGGGATCACCGGAAGCGGAAAAGCGGAAGATTTGGCTCCGACCTTAGCGATGATTAAACGTCATACGCAGACGCCTGTTTATGTCGGCTTCGGTGTCAATGAGAAAACGGCAAAAGAAAAAGTGCAAGGGGCGGACGGTGTTATCGTCGGTTCGGCGATAGTCAACATCCTTTTGGATGATACCCTAAGCAATACACAAAAGATTGCACAATGCTGTGCACTTACCCGCACAATCAAATCTCTTATCAACGAATAAAGAAGGCACAGAACCCCAGTGTGCTTGGAATGCATTTCTGGGCTGTTCTTTTCCTCTCCTTTACCTTACCTCTTTTCGGTGATAACAATATCTCAAGCAGTGCGCCGAAAGATTATAGCCCTACGTTTATCAACGTCAATGAAGAACTTCCCTATCGCTATAAATCCGTCGTCGAAGATTCTCTCTATCTGCAGCTGATTATGCTCTCATCGATCGGAGCATTGGCGATGATGCCCGAAGATATTACCAACTGGAATGCGGCGAAACTCGAAGAAAAGTCACTCTCTCAGCGATGGAAGGATCACGTCACCACGAGACCTGTTTGGGATAATGACAGCTGGGCTATAAACTACATCGGTCATCCTGTATCGGGTGCTTGGTATTATACGATGGGACGAAATGACGGGTTATCGATCGGAGAGTCGGCCGCTTTATCAGCCCTGATGTCCACTTTTGTCTGGGAATACGGGTACGAGGCTTTCGCTGAGGTTCCCTCGATTCAGGATCTTATTTTTACCCCTTTACTCGGTTCTTTTTTGGGGGAGGGGATGTATATTCTTGAGGGGAAACTGGATCGGCAGGGGGGCGAGGTTTTTGGCTCCAGAGCTTTGGGAAACGTAAGCTATTTCTTTCTTGATCCTCTGGGACGTATTGCCGATGGGATGAAAAATGCCCTTTTGTTTTTCAGGATTGATCTGGACGTAACGATGAGTATCCAAACCTATCCGCAGTTTCGCGCAATCCCCCATCATCTTAGTGGTGAGCCGACCGATTCGATCCTCTATCGTGATCGTGAAATCGGCTTCATTCTCACCTTTCAGTAGAGTCTGTAAATTACCGATTCATTTACGCAGCTTAGGGTATAATTGCGCAATAACTTCGGTTATCCTTTTTCTTGTGGGGGCGACATGGCTTCGACTGGATCAAGAAGGTTTAGGTTGCATCGCCGGACTGAGCAGCTCCGTTATACGGCTCACACTTGCTTAAACGCAAACAACACTAATTACCGTCCTGCTTACGCTGTAGCGTAAGTTTAATTTAATTTAGGACTGCGCTACCTTCCTATGCTATAACTGGAAGGGCTTGGCGTATAACCCCTGTGATAGCTATATTCTTGGAGTGTCTCGGACTTGAATGAATTTAGAGAATTGGATGACGTAGCTTTGCACGTTGTGTGATAGTCATCTGAAAAACAAACAACGTTACTAAGCATGTAGACGCCTTTACTTCCTTGGTTTAGGACTCCGGTTCAATCCCGGACGCCTCCACCAACTTTTTAGCCTATTTCAGGCATTTTCTCCACTTTATTTTCTTCTTGTGTGTCCAAATTGAGCCCAAACGGATCGAAATCAATTATAAGAAAATTATTACATTGTCCATTCAACAATCGAGTGTAAAGTGAAGATTGAATTTTTTCAAAATCGACGGTAGCAAGATCATCGATGCCGGGCGATCATTGAAACTCGTTTACGATAAAAGCGAAAAAGCTCTTCGGGAATTTATGGACTTGGTCAAGATTAAATTCGCCTCTATGAGCGCACTTGTGATCCAAGGGAGCGATGATTTTACATAGAAGGCTAAGAGGAATACTTTTGACGGTGCATCAAAATAAAAAAACCGGTATAATTTCCGAAATGGAAGGGAACTAATGACAAAAACCATGCAGCATGCCTTTAGTACTTTAGAAACAGAACAACCTGTTTTCAACGTACTGTCATTGTTCTCGGGTGCAGGCTTTTTGGATTTAGGCTTTATGAATCAAGGCTTTCAAATTGTCGAGTCAATAGAGATTGAGCCTACTTTTTGTAAAACATACAACTATGCTATTAATCAATATTTTCAAAAAAGCGATAACCCTTATATCAAGAATAAAATCATTACTCACAATCCTATACAATCGCCACAAAGTGCCTCTGATAAAGACTTACATAAACGTTTGGCAGAACAATACAAGGGTATTGATGGACTCATCGGTGGTCCACCATGCCAAGACTTCTCGGTTGCAGGAAAAAATGCCGGTGTTTTAGGTGAACGTGGGAAACTTTTACAGAGTTATTGCGAAATTGTAAAAGCTGTATCACCAAAGTTTATTTTTTTTGAAAATGTAGAAGGTCTTTATAATAAGCACAAAGTCGGATTTGATGAATTTGTAGAAGAACTTGAAAATGATGGCTATGAGATATGGCATACGATATTGAATTCATTAGAATATGGATTCGCTCAAGATCGGCCTAGAATTGCATTGGTTGGCTTTAGAAAAGAAGTTATTGCCAAACTTGTAGAAAAAAGTTTTTTGATCGAAAAAGATAATACGATACTCAAAAACTCGACTAATCCCAACTTTGTTTTTAAATGGCCAAAAATTAAATACGAAAATCCAAAGAAACTTGCATGGCCAAAAATTACTAAATTTCAAACTAAGCAATATGCTAAAACTCCTCGGGATTTACCTGAAGAATTGACGTTGGCACATTTATTCAAAGGTCTCAATAAAAGTACACCAAATCAAAATGAACATTTCAAATCTTACTCTCAAAAGTTTTGGGAAAGAGATGAAGGCGATACAAGCAAAAAGTCATTTAAGCGTTTACACCGTTTCCGGTATAGTCCTACGGCCGCATATGGAAATAATGAAGTGCATTTACACCCTACAGAACCAAGACGTTTAACTGTACGAGAAGCTTTACGTATTCAAATGGTACCTGATGAATACGTAATGCCATCAGATGTCCCAATGACGCATAAATTCAAAATGATTGGTAATGGTGTACCTGTAAAAAAAGCAGAACTGATTGCCGCAGAAATCAAAAAGACATTACTTAAGGTTCATTCGGATACTAATTTTGAAATAGTTAGCTGATTCTCTGTTGTATTAAAATTTAAAATTATTCCAAAGTCTGCAATTTGGTATTGATGCATGTCACTTAATTTTATTACTTGTCCCAAAATATTTTGAATGTTTTCGCATGCTGTTTGATTAACACATTTGATATTTTGGAATTGTTCAATGATTTTAGAAACTGTATATCTTTTGTTTCCGCCATATAAATATTTCTCTGATGGATTTCCTTCATGGACAAGTTTAATTGGGCAATCCATAGTGATAATATCATCAGCCAAACGATAGTCAATTTTTGTAACTGAATCTTTGCCCATGCTACTTTGAATAACCATATAATCATTTTGTAAGGCACTAAAGTGAGGTATCTGAGGTAATAGATCAATTAAGTCTGTACGATTTAATATCCAGCCTTTTTGATCACGATCATATATGGCATTAATACTAACAGAATGATTGCCTTGATACATACATTTTAATTCAAATACTTCATGTTCAGAATTAAAATGAATTCCATTTAGTGCTATGCGTCCAATATAGTCTTGTCTTGCTTTATTTAAAAAATAATTGAAATTTCCTTTTAATCTTGCAACCCGTTTGAATCCAATATCAATAATAAAGTTATCTTCATTTGGGGTTATTCTAACATGGTCTGAAAAATAATTGTAAGTTAAATGCCCAAGTGTAAGTTCTGAAAAGCCTTTTAGTAGTTCGTAATTTGAATAAATTTTTTTCAATGAATCTTTCATTATTTGATATTTTTGTATTTGACCTTTTGGAAGAATGTTCATTGGCGTATTTTGTAAATCTACACTTGTATCTAATGTGCATTTTCCATCAGAATTGTATACAGACAAATCTAACATTTCAAAAGGACATGTTCTTAATCGGTTTACGAAAACTTTTAATTGCATTGTCCTTTGTATACCGTCTTTTATGATAAGAAAGTGTCTATATATAACACATGTTTCATCTTCTTTAGAAAGCATTTGAGCTTTATCGGCTTGCTTTTGATCGCAAATTTCAGCTTCTAACAACTCTGCAACATTTGTTTTTCTAGTACTGCTTGAACGACATGAAATATCGCAATCTTGGCCAACCAAGACAAAATATTTTTCACCTAATTCAAAAATGTCTCCTGATGCTATTGGTAAATGTTTTTTATTTACATGTGTATCAAATATTTCAAATGTGTTAAGGGTGTCCATTTCGTTGACTTGCACAAGGCTTACCTTTGGAGGTTTGTGATCCAAAAATACTTTACTAGAACCAAAAATATTTCCTAAATTGTCTGCCATAAAATTGGAAAAATAATAGTTTTGTGCAAGAATTAGCCATTCGTTTATAGCTTCATAAGGTGAAACACCTTCGCTATGCGCTGTATGCATTATTTTTGAAAATAGAATATGGCTTTTGAGTATTTCTTCTTTTGCTTGATTAATTGATTTTTGATTTTCATCTGTTAAAGCAGTTATAGTATGTACATATTCACATTGCTTTGCAATATTAGTAAGTTCATGATATAAAGATTCAGATGAAGCTTGCTTAGATAACTCAATAGTAAAATATTCGTTGATTATATTATGACTAATGGCTGATGGATCTTTAGAGGTAAAAATTAAACTAATTGGTTTTGGCAAATCATGTTCTTGGGGTAAAATATTTAAGATTGTGTCGATAATCTCATAGCCTTTTTCGTTCTGGTCTCCTATTGTTTTATCAACAATATAGAGAATTCGACTATTTTTACTACCATCATAATACGCACCTATTTTTGATACGAAATTGCCTAAAAACTCTGTTTCATGAACAAATTTATCTAAACAGTGAATAGGGATATTAGTTTGTTGTAGATAATTGATTAAGTCATTATACGAAGATGGTATTCTTGCAATATTTTGCCATATCAATTCATCTCTTTCCATGCTGATGGCAGTAAAATACGATTCAAATGCTAGGATAGCATCTTTTAGAACAGGCTCTAGTAAATGTGTATATCCATTCAAAGGTGTTTCTAATTCTATTTTTTTTGTAAAAAGTTCTTTAGAGGAAGATTGATTATAAATAGCTAAAAACTTATGTATTTCTTGAAGAAGTTCTTCACTTTTAATAATTTCAAAAATATTTTTTTTATCAATATAGCTTTGAATAATATCAGTTAGGAATTGCTCAAAGGTGTATAAAACAATTTGGTCTTCAATAATTACGATAGCTTTAATATTCAAATCAGCAAAAAGCGTTTTCATAATTAAAGCTCCTTATTGTCTATGATATTTTCTTCCGGTATCGTTATTTCAAAAATATATCTATTCCCATAAGCATTTAAATCATCTAGCAATTTAATATCTCCACCAAAAGATTGTAATAATTCTCTTACAATATACATACCCATACCGCGGCCATTTGTTAGTTTTCCAGATTCTAAAAAATGAAAAACCCTATCTTGCATATGAGATAAAACACCAGTTCCTGTATCATAATATCTAATTTGATCAGGAGCATATTTTTCAATTACAATACGATCATGCCCTGTAAAGGTATAGTCTTGATCTGAATTGATTGCACGTTTTCTTCTTTGATCTATCCAGTAAATGGAGTTGTCAATTAAGTTATGAAGGATATGTAATAAGGCACCCTTTGGTAATGCCCATATCATATTATTTGTAGTTGAAAAATCTAATTGAATTTTATGTCTTATTAAACGTTGATCAAAATGAAGTTTTAATGTCTCTACAAATTTAAAAATCATCGTATTCTCATAAATATCATCATCTCTCTTTTTGATAAAAGTTTTTTCAAGCAATTCATGAAATCTATTTAAATTTGACATATTGTTTTCTACTTCTAAAAACATGTCATTTAATGGTTTGAGAGAAGATTTGTAAACATCAATGGCATTTTGATCATCTAAATAAGATCGTAATTCGTTAATATGTTTGTTCGCTGTAGAATAACTTTTATTATTAATCATTGAATGTAGTTCATGAGTAAGTGTTTCAGTAACCAGCCCATTCGCCATTAATTTATAATGGTTGAATGCATCGGCTTTTATGTCATATCTGCTTTTTTCAGCTTTATTGAGCAAGTCTTCAGTCGTATTAAGAGATTGAACCTGTGTATTAATGGTTAAGTTAAACGTTTCTGCTGAATCTTGTAATGACTTAATCTCATTTTGAACAATGATGATTTTTTCTGGTGTATCAAGATCAGCATTAGTTTTAATGTGCTCTAAAGCTTGATTAAAACTTTTGAGTGATTTTTTAGTATTTTCAATCAATAGTTGAATACGATCTTTTTCCTTCTTAATATCTTCAATTGGGTCAGTTTGTAAAAGATTATTGTCTCTCAAAATATCTATTGTTAAATGATAAGCACGTGTATTAAAGTCATAAAAAACTTTATTAATAGTGTAATGTAAAAAATGTTCTAAGGCTTGCTTGTATTTATTATTCTCAGTATCTTGACGTGAGGTAATTTCTTGAATATACTCTTGATAAAAGTCATTTATCTTAATATAACCTATTATATTTCCAAGTTCAAATCTGAAAAATTGTTGTCCACGTGTTCGTTCTTGTTGCAAGTGAAGCCAATCACTATCTTTATCACCAAGATTAGCAATTCTGAAAGGCCCTCTATATAGTTTAATGCCATTGTGGAAATTCAAAAACTCCTTAATATTTTCAAGGCTTATTGAATCCTTAATTAATTTGGCTTCCTTAGCACTATCAACAGCGATTTTAAATAGCTTTCGGTCACGTTTAAAGGAATAAATTTTTCCTTCTATTGGTAACATTTTTTTTATATTGTCAATAACATCATCTGCAACTTCAATTTTACGCTGTTTCATTGCTTTTAAAAACTCATCTATAAATGTTGGTTCGGTTTGAATTTCATTGAGATTGCGTTCATATTTATCATTATACTTTTCTAATAACTTGATATAAAAAGAATGATTTTTGATTTTTTCAGAATGAAATACTCTATCTATAGAATTCATATGTGTACGTTCTATATACCAAGGACGAAGCATTAAGTTTGCGCTAAACGATACTTCTTTCATATTCGGTTCATCTAGTTTAAATGAGTGTATAGTTTCAGCGATATTTATCGAATCTGTTTGAAAATTTGAATTAATTTTATGTTCATTATAATGAAGTGAAATTTTAAAATCTTCATTATGCTTTACATCATCTTTTTCAAATGGTGAGTATAAAAAACTGATAGTAGCTTGCAATTTTTCTCTAAGCTTTAGTCCTTCATATTCATTTTTGGTGTGGAAAAGTGAATTTTTGACGATTGAACTTGTATTAATTAAGTGATTTATTTCAATATTATTCCCGGTAAGCCAAAGCCGAGTATATTTCTGTTGATTTGATTTATACTTTAAAGTTGGAATTTTCTTTTGACCAGAGATTAATTTAAGCCAATCTAACTCTATAAAAATACCGAAATCCGCATTTTTTTGAGCAGTCTCAACGTATAAAATATCACTTAGCCTTTGAGCAGCTAATCGTCCTAAGCCTTTTTCACCTAAAATCATACGAGCGCTAGGTATCTCGTCATTTTTTTGTTTGATTTTAAGATCATGCTTAAATGTAGAACCAACAGTGAGAAAGCCTTTTTGGATGGCCTCTTCATCCATTCCATCACCATTGTCTTCAATCATAATACAAGGGAATGATTTGATACTGTCGGCAGTAGTTTTGAAGAGTTCATTTTGTGGAACTAGCAAATTCAATTGCTTTAATGCAGCAAGGGAATCAATAAAATGAACTCTAACTTCTTTTGCTCCAGCATCATATGCATTTTTAATAAGCTCTACAATAGCGATTTCGTCAGAGGTAATTAGCTCCGTTCCAAGTTGTTTAATTATCCTAGGATCGTAATTTAGTTCCATTTCAAAGTATCCTAATATGCATTTCTACAATGTGTGTAAAAAATTAATAATGATTTTTACTAAGTTTATTGCATTTTATCAATGTATTACAAAATATATACATAGAATTTATGTAAATTTGAACAAAAATCATTGAATAATTGAGTATTTGTTATTTAGATATCTTAAAAGAGGTCTCTATTAAATCTAGATCAATCAAAAATTATTCGGTAGAAAATGATTCGGATAAAGATTATTGAAAATAAAATCGAGAATTCATAATAAATTACTTTGATTCTCTTTTTTTGGTTGGGTCAGACTTAAATGATGTTGGTGGGATGTATCTCATATATAAAACATCTGCAGGAGAACCATCCTCGTTTTTTAGTGTATTAGATTGAAAAACTGTGAATATATCATTTTGAATATAGTCGTCTGGCAAGGTTACATCAAGTTGTTTTAAAATGGCGTTCATCATTTGCCTTGGAGTTTGATTCCAAATCAGGTATGCTTGTTCTAAGTTCGATCCAGGGAAATTTGTATGTGTAGGTATTCCTTGGAGTTCTTTAAAAATGTTAAGAGCGTGATTGTCAAAATGATAATATTCTTCTTTTGTAATATTGTTTACTTGTGAATCAATTAATAATGCGCCAAGAAATCCAGTAAATAAGTCAATTTTTTCACCACCTTCTGCATCCATAGGAAGCTGTAAATTTGGTTTTTTGTTGAAATGTGCATGGGGTTCTTTGTGACAAGTACGACATAAAGTTATTCCATTTCCGGTTTGAAACTTTAAATGATTCCAAAAACTTTTACGAATAATATGATGGGCTTCTAAACGTTCTGTAGAATGACAAAGAACACAACGGTTTCCATCGCGTTCACGGATAAATTCACTCCATAGTTTTAAACAATATGTATTACTTCGTTTATCTGAAATTGCGCTTTTTAGTTTTGTTAGCTTTACATCCAAGGGTAAATTTCTCCTTATTAAATTTATTATAAGTTCATATTAGCAATTTGTATCTTTTTCACAGAATCATAAAAATTCAGATTATAAAAGATGTTGTTATTGAATTGAAATTTCCACATTTAAACTTTAAATTCACTGAGCATATGCCCCATTTTTAAAGCTTTTGTTTCCAAATATGGTTTTGAATTACAAGTTGATTCAATTTCAAGTGGAGTCCGTTGAACTTCTATACCTAATTTTTGAATTTTTGAAACTTTTCTCGGATTATTTGTTAATAGTTGAATCTGACTAATTTTGAAATACTTGAGAATCTCATATACTCTATCATATTCCCTTGGGTCTTGTTCTAAACCTAAATATGTGTATGCGTCAGATGTATCTAAATTATGTGTAAATCCAAGTTCCATACCTTTTATTTTGTTAATGAGTCCAGCCCCTCTTCCATCAACTAGCATATAAATTAAAAGTCCACCATCTTTAGCTATTAAGTTTTGACTTGTACTTAATTGGGCATGACAGTCACAGTCAAGACTTCGAAAAATTTCAGCTGTATAGCAAGCGCTTTGCACTCGTACAAGAGGTAAAGATTTATAGTTATGATTATGTAAAACTAATATATTTTCCTCTTCATGTTTTCCCCATGAAAAGCAATAAAAATCAAATGAGCCAAATTTCGTATTTAAAGTTGTTCTTTCAACGTCATATTTTTTCATGCTGATGTCTTTGTAGATGTTGGATTGGCATTCATGTTTTCAGGATTTGGAACCATAGGTAACCATGCATAATGTGCGTTTAAAGCAATTTTTGAAGTTTGTTCAGCTAAAAGCTTTTCTGCATCTTTAGTTGAAGCGTACTCTCCTACCCTAAAGTTAAAGTTTGATAAACAATTTTCCAATTCTCTTTGACTCGTTCTATACAGTGCCCATAGTTGTTGAGGCTTTCTTAATTGCAGCCATGCAGTAGAAAATGCTACAGCTATTGATAAAACAGTAGGTATAAGTTTTGAAAACAAACAATCAGACATATGTAAACCTTGAGCCATATTAGAACCAAGGGTTACAAATAATGGAGCCAATAGTGCACCACCCATTGAAATTTGAAAGCAAGTCATAGATTCAGTTTTATTGTGATCAGCCTTTTCCTTGAAAGCTTTAATTAATGACTTACAATATTCCTCAACACTTTGTTTTTCTTGCTGCATTTAAAGATACCATTCCTAATAATTAAATGATATTATCATACACTGATTTTTGATTTTTATTTGAAAAAACGAATAAAAATATATTCTTTCATCTACATAAGATAGTAGAAATAATGTAGTTTTTAATGTATTTTATTTTTTATAATGCTAATAAAACACTTTTATTTAGTATTTATTTGATAGAGGACGCCTCCACCAAAACCCCTTTTCCAAATAAGATACCTCCAATTTCTACTCGTAACCCCAACGTAATTATATTCATTTACTATTGCCGCAAGTCCAGTGGTTATCATTTAATAACTTTTTTCAATATATTGACACGATTATATAAAGCTGATAGAATATTGTAAGTTCATCATAAAAGGTTCTAAAATGTTAAACAATAATAATGAATGGGTTGAGGAAGAAGGGGTTCTTAAACGATTAAGTCAGCTTACTTCCCAGCATATGATTGTTGCTTATCGTGCTAGAATGAGTAATTATGAAATATTGATATGCCAAGAGATTAGCATTATGGGACAAATTCCTCTGATCGATGTGCTTGAGCGGATGGCTGCATTCAAACAAACAAGTGAACACATACTGTATAAAAAAGATTTTATATTTGTTTGATTCTTTTAGCTTTTTTCTTCTCCACTCTTTCATTAAATAAATCAAAATACGCCAATTTATATAAAGTTTTTTACTGTAATAAACTTGACTTTATCTATTTTATATAGGTAAAATACTGTAATTTACAGTTAACTATAGTAAGGAATTTAATGAATATTACCGTTGTCAATTTTAAAGGGGGGGTGGGGAAATCGATGATCGCCCATCAGCTCATTTCAGGATTTGGATTTTATGGATGTGAGGTCGATCCCTACGGTTCCCTCTCCGATCGATTGCCTGAACGTGTAGAGCGTATCGATATTCAGCAAAAATATCTTGAAAAGCCGAAGAATGAAACGATATTTGATTTCGGCGGGTTTGATGATATTAAACTCGATCAGGCTATCAATTATTCGGATTTGATTATTATCCCGTTTATTCCGACACTCGAGACGATACAGGGGACGGTTGATACTCTAGTACGTGTGGCATCTGCAAACAAACCGATTTTAATGGTCCCCAATATGAGCCAAAAAGAGAACGATATCAACGATGCAAAGTTTGTTTTTGAAGAGACTCTGGGGTTTGAGATTGAGATGTTTCCGATTCCAATGAGTGTTGCACTTCAAACGGCGATCAATGAAAATCGCTCCATCACCGAACTCTCACAGCAGGGTGGGATAAAAGGGTATGCTTACAAAAAGAGTTCTAGATTAATGGCTGATTTGCATGATAAGATCCGAGAATATGAGAATTAATAAACAGTTAATTACGGTATAAAAGGTAGTCACAATGGAAGAAGTTAAAGAGAATAAATTTGCCAAGCGGGTTACTCAGAGGGAACTCTCAACCCATAAAGAGATTCAAACTGCTAAACATCCGGGAGGGCGCCCTAAAAAAACGGATGAGATAAAGCAAAGCGAGAAGGTGTTTTTGACACTGACTAAAAGCGAAAAAGTTAAACTCGATGAACATACGGCACGAACGGGTGAATCGATAGCAGGGGCAATACGGCGGGCCCTTAAAGAGATGGGGATGATATGAAAAAGGTGCGTATCAAACATACAGTGCTGTTAGGATGTTTCGCAGCTATTTTGACAGGATGTGCACAGCCGTCTCAGCCAACTGCAACTGTTATACAAAAACCGTGTATCAATGCGGCACAGCTTAATAGTTATGGTTATGATCATCTTGAAAAGGTGGCAAAACTGTTGCGTGAAGACAAAAAAAATATTGAATCGTTTGAACTCTTTATCACTACCTTGAAAGGGACAGTGGACGGATATGCCCAAATGCTTAAATCGAGTGTCTATATCAGTAATGTAGTCCGATTTTTACCGATACCGTATGCGGGAGAAGTCTCTAATACGACCAAGCTGATATCTAAAACACTTTTAAATCTCGGAGGAGCCGCAAGTGCTTTGAACCGCTATAAAAACAGTTCGGATACTTTTTTAGCAGGATTTGATAAGCTCAATCGCGCAGATGCAAAAGGATCAGATATTTCGAAACTGGCTCTGTATGCCGATACCAAATTACTGAGTGACGCTAAAAATCTTGAAAATTCGTTAAAAGATATATCCGAATCGACGGCAATGATGGCCGCGACAACCCAAAGCATTTCGGATGCACTGGATGCTACCGGTAGCTATACGAATCAAGTAACAAGTTTTGTGGGGCTTTCACAGCCAAGTGTAGAGGAAAAATCGAAAGTAGTCCAAAATCGTAATTCAATTGCTGCCCGTATGGGACAGCTCAATCAAAAAATCGGTTCATTGGAAAAGAGTGAACAACTCCATCGCTATAACATTGCGAAAGCACGTATTTATTCGGAATTGGCGGTACAGATAGAACAGTAAGGCTCTATCCGCCTCATAAGAGGGGTATTCTTTTTACGCCTTTTTCATAAATGCGGCGACAAGTACGATCGTACTGCCGTTGATTTTTCCCTCAATGTAGCGAGCATCATCGGTAAGGCGGATATTTTTCACGATGGTTCCCCGTTTTGCGGTAAAACCTGCCCCTTTCACTTCAAGATCTTTGATCAATGTGACGGTGTCACCCTCAGCGAGGATGGTTCCGTTGCTGTCGCGTTGAATAACCGCTCCGCCATCATCGTTGGCAGCAGTATTGAGCATCCCCGCTTGCGCCCACCCTTTAACATCATCTTCGAGATACATCATATCGAGTTGGTCTTGATCGCCGAGTGCTGATAGGAGACGATACGCCATAACTTGGACGGCAGGTACTTGGCTCCACATACTATCTGAGAGACAACGCCAGTGATCGCTGTCGAGATTTTGAGGGTTTGAAATTTGGCTTTTGCAGGTTTCACAAATATAGATTGATTGATCGGCAGAGGCGTCGCTCGGAGCGACTTCAAAACCGCTTAAACCTTCTGTCGCACCGCATAATTCACAGATATTTCCGCTTCGTTCTTGTAATGTTTGTTCAATACTCATAATAACACCTTACTAAATTAATAAGGGCATTATAGCGCATTAGCGAAGAGAATAATTGATTCTATCCCCGTCAATAAGGACTTTCCCCCCATTTCTAAGTAATTGAAGGGAATTTAATTCTTCAAGAATTGCGGGTATAAAGAGGACTTTGAGGTGCATAGCATAGATACTAAAGTCCTCTCTATGACATTTTTTCAACTCATCAACCAAAAGAGCGGGGGTAAGATGTTTGCTATCATATGCCAACTTTTCAAATTGTGAAGGAAAGGAGAGCTCTATAACGAGGGTATGAATATTAGGACGCTCATCAAGGAGTTCCCAAATCCGATCGCATCGATAGGTATCGGCCGTAAATAAGATACCAGACCCGTTTTTTTCAACGATATAGCCGCAGCTCCCTTCTGTATGATCGGTTTTAAACGGAGTTAAGGTGATATCATCAACACGGTACGGGGTTTCAAGTTCTAGTTCAATAAGTTCAATGGTTTTATCTGTGTGACCGATTAGAACAATCTCTTCAAAATTAGGCCAAATACGTTCATTAAAAATATATTGACGTAAATTATCAAGAGTTTCCCTCAGCCCGTAAATTTTAAGAGAAACACTTTTTTGGGTCACAAAAAGATCAGCGATGAAGGGTATATCAATGATATGATCAAGATGAGAATGGGTGAGAAATATATGCTCAATGGAAAAGACGTTATCCCCAAAACGGCTGATAAGATTTCCGGCATCAATAACACAATGGTCAGAGACACGTAAGCAGGTAGTTCCCTGTGTCGGTGTCCGTGTACCGCCGGTACCCAAAAATTCGATATAGTCCATTTGATTTTGCCTTTAGCCGATCATCTAGATTATAGTATAAAAAGTCGAATTAAAATTTGTAAAAAGGGATTTTGCTTACTTTTTAATCACAATTGTAGTGATATTGTAATTTCTTTGATTTATGATTGCGGCATGATTTACTCAGTTAAACCTATATCATCTTTTTTGCTAATACTGCTATCTTTATGGTGTTTTATTTCCATTAAGGCTGAGGGGAAAGATTTATCGACCAAAAAAATGGTAGCTCTTTTAGAACCGATTGAACAGCATGCAATACAATATGGTGAAGGTGATATTAAAGTGTATGTTTTTGTTGATCCGAAATGTCCCCATTCCCGAGATTTTATTTCAATGCTTTTTGAAAGCCAGAAAATGCGGACGATATACCGCTATCACATCTATTTTTATGAGCTTAAACGATTTAATTCGCATTCGTTGATTGGAGCTATTTATTCAGCACCTTCGCCATTACAGCGAATGTTGGAAGTGATGGTCGGAAAAAAAGAGATTAATAGTATGCCAAACAGTGATGTGAAAATCGAAGAAAAAATCGATGATATAAAACGTGTTGCCGAACAAATAGGCGTTTCTAAACGCCCCTACCTTATTGTTGCGAAAGAGTGGGATTAATTATGTATTACCATACACCAAATGCGTCACAGTTTGTTATGTTTATCAGACGTTTCAGGGCAGCAGTTATTGCTCTTTTTATCCTTTTCTCTATAGGAATATTTGCATTTATAAAGCCGGAACTGATCTCATCCGATACGTTTTTTTGGTTAAGTGAGTCTAAGCAGTTTGAAAAAACAACACAGCAAGAGTATACCGCAACGTATGTCGGGCGATTAAGTATCAAAGCAGCTAGTTTTGATGAAACGACTAAACTTCAATTGCAATCGATTCAAACAGAGCTTGAACATCAAGCCGGTGTGGAGCAGGTTGAATCGCTTTTTGCGACCCATATGGTTTTTAACGATCAGACCTCCGAAGAGTCGGCGATCGTCAAAGCACTGCCGATCGGCAGTTTGTCGGCACAAAAGATGATGACGTTTGTCAGAGCGTTTCCGGAGCCGTATACACAGTTCGTGAATGATGATTTTAGTGAGTTTCATTTTATCTTGCATTCTCAAACCCCTATACAGATAGGTGAAATGAATATTCCGTTTGAGCACCGTTATTCCGAACCTGTTGTTGAGGCGCAGCTGGGGCATTATCTTTGGTATGTTGGTGTGATTGTTCTGGTCATAGTGGTGATGTCGCGGATTTTATTTCGAAACTATATTGCAGCATTCGGAGCTATCAGTGTCACCCTATTGACCTTGATATGGACCTTCTCCATTATATATCTGTTGAGCGGAAGCCAGCAGATTCATATCGCTATGAGTCTAATGGTAGTCAGTATCTCGATCGGTCACTATCTTTATTTTTATTACCGATGGCATGTCTCTCAATTTAAAAGTGATTCGAATCGGGCTTTAGAGAAAAGTATCAACCGAAACCTTCATCCTGCAGTTTGGACTTTACCCGTTTTAATACTGAGCTTGGGCTCACTTCTGTTTGCCGATTCCAAGATTGTGACCATGTTGAGTTTAAGTTTGATGGTTTCATCGGCAGTGGCATATATTATCAACATTGTATTTTTGCCTGCATTGCTAAGCTTTTTTTCGGTGAAATATCCCAGAATAGGGTTCGCACGGATATGTTATTGGTTCGCTAATCGTGAAATCCATTACAATCCTAAGATTTTAAAAGGGTTTATGATTTTATCAGCGGTTATTTTACTGAGTATAGTGACCCGCCTTGCCATAAGTCCGAACGGCTTTTTTGATAAACATGTCAGCCAAAATACCATTACTCTAAAAGTTCCGTTTGAAGAGATTGATCTGGAGACATTGCAAAAAATTGAAACATTTGAGCGTGAACTTCGAAAACATAATAAAGGTATAGAAAAAGTCGATTCGGTCGTCACTATTTTAAAACGTCTGGATATGGCCAATAAGCCGCAGACCTCTTTTGATGAACAGCGGCTTTTACAAGCCCTGTTTTTTCTCGAACTGTATGATCTTAAAAAAGCGTATATTGACAAAGATGCATTGAATATCTCTATTACCCTTCACAATACGGATCAATCGGCAGTGATACGATGGCTGGAAGAGTATAAGGGACTCCCGATCTATTTTACCGATATCGAAAGTCTTTCTGAGAGCTCCAAAATGGATAAAACGCTTTTGTTGGCATTCTCTTCGCTTTCTGCACTTGTAATGATCGGTTTGATTATGGGGATTATTTTTCGTTCGGCAAAAATCGGTTTTGTCGGTTTTGTAGCCAATGCGATCCCTATAATATGGTTCATCCTTTTCATGATGGTATGTGATTTTGAGCTGAGTATTGAAGCGTTGATTGCGATGACTATTTCTGTCGGATTGACATCGGATACGATTATCCATTTTGGGTATAAATATTTTAGAAGCCGATATTTTGGACGTACTCGTAAACATGCATTGGAGATTATGTTCTTTTATTCGGGGGTTCCTGCGATTACTAGTGCTGTTGTTTTAATGAGCGTCTTTGCCCTTTTAACGTTGACGCAGCTGCAATCACTCCAATTGATCGGGGCTTACGGTGCGATCTTGATGTTTATTTCACTATTGAGTGATCTCTTTATCCTTCCGATTTTATTGTTGGCAGTAGATAAAGATTCAGAGCAGGGGATGATTACCCGCTCATAAATTAGATAAAAAGAGTTGAACTCCATATATAAAGTGGTAAGAAATATCCATAATTCTTATAGGAAGTAAATTCTTTTAAAATTCTTCACGAAACCTCTTGACTTCTTTGCTATTTTCCCCTATAATTCCCGTCCACAAACGCTGGTAGGCCTTAGGTTAAGGTACTGAGTTTGAGTTTGCGATCATTGAAAACTAAGTAGGTTTAGCGGTTTTGGGCGATGCTCGAAGACGTTGACCTTT